>Ga0070681_10000058_pt1 | contig 79062 bp, 71 predicted proteins | sample KBSC83BmetaG_FD_65650 | JGI IMG/M metagenome (GOLD analysis project Ga0070681, IMG submission 65650) | Corn rhizosphere microbial communities from Kellogg Biological Station, Michigan, USA - KBS C8-3B metaG | ecosystem: Host-associated > Plants > Roots > Rhizosphere | place: USA: Michigan...
GCGATCCTCTTCATCATCTTCGATCTGGAAATCGCGTTCCTGTTTCCGTGGGCGACGGTGTTCTCGAAGATCGGCGTGATCGCGCTGGTCGAGATGGGCATGTTCCTGGCTCTGCTCGTCGTGGGCTTCGTCTATGTGTGGAAGAAGGGTGCGCTGGAATGGGACTGAAGCGATGGGATTGATCCAGACCGTCAGCCGCGTGATGCACAACCCGCTTCCGGAAGGGAAGGTCGACGACATCCTGCGTCCGGCTTCCGACAACCCGGTGATCCAGCGCGGCTTCGCCACCACCACGGTGGATGCGCTGCTGAACTGGGCGCGCACCGGATCGATGTGGCCGATGACGTTCGGGCTCGCGTGCTGCGCGGTGGAGATGATGCACGCGGGCGCGGCGCGCCTGGACCTCGATCGGTACGGCGTGATCTTCCGCCCGAGTCCGCGGCAAAGTGATGTGATGATCGTGGCCGGCACGCTGGTCAACAAGATGGCGCCGGCGCTGCGCAAGGTCTACGACCAGATGCCCGACCCCAAATGGGTGATCTCGATGGGCTCCTGCGCCAACGGCGGCGGCTACTACCACTATTCATACGCGGTGGTGCGCGGCTGCGACCGCATCGTGCCGGTCGACATCTACGTGCCGGGCTGCCCGCCCACCGCCGAAGCGCTGGTGTACGGCATCCTGCAGTTGCAGAAGAAAATCCGCCGCACGGCCACCATCGCCAAATAACAGCCGATGAGCGAAGAGAACAAAACCTCCCTCGCCGACAAGCTGCGCGCGCATTTCGGCGAACGCATCGGCAACGTGGTCGAGCACGTCGGCCAGGTCACGGTCGAAGTGCAGCCGTTCCACTGGCTGGAGATCGCTCGCGAATTGCGCGACCTGCCGCAATTCCATTTCGAGCAGCTGATCGACCTGTGCGGCGTGGACTACCTGGGTTACGGCGAGGACGAGTGGGCGACTTCGGAAGAGGCCACTTCGCGCGGTTTCTCGCGCGGCGTGGAAGGCGCGGCCGGGCCGGGGCGCTTCAGCTGGAGCACGCGTCCGCGCCATGAACAATGGTTGCGCCGTTTTGCATCCGTCACGCACCTGCTGTCGCTCACGAACAACCAGCGCCTGCGCGTGCGGGTGTTCGCGCCGGAAGACGCACTGCCGGTGGTTCCCAGCGTGATTTCCGTGTGGCCGGTCGCCGACTGGTTCGAGCGCGAGGCGTTCGACCTCTACGGCATCGTCTATGAAGGCCATCCGGACCTGCGCCGGATCCTCACCGACTACGGCTTCGTCGGCCATCCGTTCCGCAAGGATTTCCCGCTGATCGGCAACGTGGAAGTGCGCTACGACCCCGAAGCGCGGCGCGTGATCTACGAACCCGTGACTTCCGTCAGCCCGCGCGTGCTGGTCGCGCGCGTGGTGCGCGAGGATTCGCGTTTCGCCACCGCGCGCGGCGAAGCCGCAGACGACTGGAAGGACAATTGAAGTGTCCACCACGGAAATCCGCAACTACACGATGAACTTCGGCCCCCAGCACCCGGCCGCGCACGGCGTGTTGCGCCTGGTGCTCGAGATGGACGGCGAAACCGTGGTGCGCGCCGATCCGCATATCGGCCTGCTGCACCGCGCGACCGAAAAACTGGCCGAATCCAAACCGTACAACCAGTCGATCGGCTACATGGATCGCCTGGATTACGTCTCGATGATGTGCAACGAGCACGCCTACGTGCGCGCGATCGAGACGCTGATGGGCATCGTCGCGCCCGAACGCGCGCAGTGGATCCGCACGATGTTCGACGAGATCACGCGGATCCTCAACCACCTGATGTGGGTCGGTTCCAACGCGCTCGACCTCGGAGCGATGGCGGTGTTCCTCTACGCCTTCCGCGAACGCGAGGAACTGATGGACGTCTATGAGGCCGTTTCGGGCGCGCGCATGCACGCGACGTATTACCGGCCCGGCGGCGTCTACCGCGACCTGCCCGCGCAGATGCCGAAGTACAAGGAGTCGCGCTGGCACAAAGGCAAAGACCTGGAAGCCTTCAACAAGGCGCGCCAGGGTTCGATGCTGGACTACATCGAGGCGTTCTGCGAGGCGTTTCCCAAGCGCGTCGACGAATACGAGGCGCTGTTGACGGAAAACCGGATATGGAAGCAGCGCACCGTCGGCATCGGCATCGTGCCGCGCGAGCAGGCGATCGCGTGGGGCATGACCGGACCGATGCTGCGCGGTTCCGGGGTGGAATGGGACCTGCGCAAGAAGCAGCCTTACGCGAAGTACGCGGAAGTCGATTTCGACATCCCGGTCGGGGTCAACGGCGACTGCTACGACCGTTACCTCGTGCGCGTGGAAGAGATGCGCCAGGCCAACCGCATCATCAAGCAATGCGTGGACTGGCTGCGCGCCAATCCCGGCCCGGTGATGGTCGAGAACTACAAGGTCGCGCCGCCGAAACGCGAGGACATGAAGGAGGACATGGAAGCGCTGATCCACCACTTCAAGTTGTTCACCGAAGGCTACACGGTGCCGGCGGGCGAAGCGTATGCAGCGGTGGAAGCGCCCAAGGGCGAGTTCGGCGTTTACATGATTTCCGATGGGGCCAACAAGCCGTTCCGAGTGAAATGCCGCGCGCCGAGTTTCGTGCACCTGTCTTCGATGGATTCGATCATCCGCGGCTACATGCTTGCGGACGTGGTGGCGATGGTCGGCACTTACGACCTCGTTTTCGGTGAGGTCGACCGATGAGGGCCACCGGCAACTTCGAGAAGGTGAAAGACGTCGACCCGGAAATCGCGTTGACGGGCGAAACCCGCGCGCGCATCGACCATTGGGCCGCGAAGTTTCCGCCGGACCGCAAGCGCTCGGCGGTGATCCAGGGTTTGATGGCCGCGCAGGAACAGAACGGCGGCTGGCTGACCGACGAACTGATCGCGGCGGTGGCGAAATACCTGACGATTCCGCCGGTGTGGGCCTACGAAGTCGCGACGTTCTATTCGATGTTCGCGCTGGAGCCGGTCGGCAGGCACAACGTCGCGATCTGCACCAACATTTCCTGCTGGTTGAATGGCGCCGAGGACATCGTGCGCCATTGCGAGAAGAAGTATGGCATCAGGCTGGGTGAAAGCTCGTCCGATGGCCGCGTCTTCCTGAAGTGCGAGGAGGAATGCCTGGCGGCCTGCGCCGGCGCGCCGATGATGGTTGTGGACGGGCACTACCACGAGAACTTGACGATCGAAAAGGTCGATCAAGTATTGGACGGCTTGGAATAATCCCATGGCATTTGGACCGGAGCCGAAGGAACACCAGGTCGTCTACACCACGCTGCATTTCGACCAGCCGTGGACGCTGGAGAATTACCGCAAGGTGGAAGGCTGGAAGGCGTGGGAGAAGATCCTCGCCGAAAAGCCCGATCCGCAGACGATCGTGGATGAACTCAAGAAGAGTTCGCTGCGCGGGCGCGGCGGCGCCGGATTCCCGACCGGCATGAAATGGTCCTTCATGCCGCGCAACGCGCCGGGACAGAAATACATCCTGTGCAACTCGGACGAATCCGAACCCGGCACGTGCAAGGATCGCGACATCCTGAGGTTCAATCCGCACGCGGTGCTCGAGGGCATGGCGATCGCCTGTTACGCGACGGGTGCGACGGTCGCGTACAACTACCTGCGCGGCGAATTCCACCACGAGCCGTTCGAGCACGTGGAGCAGGCGCTGAAGGAAGCCTACGCCGCCGGCCTGCTCGGCAGGAACATCGGTGGCAGCGGCATCGATTGCGACATCCACAACGCGCTCGGCGCCGGCGCATATATATGTGGCGAGGAAACCGCGCTGATGGAATCGCTGGAAGGCAAGAAGGGCATGCCGCGCTTCAAGCCGCCGTTCCCGGCCGGTTTCGGTCTGTACGGACGGCCGACCACGATCAACAACACCGAAACCTTCGCGTCGGCACCAGCGATCCTTCGCAAGGGCGCGGACTGGTTCCTGAACCTCGGCAAGCCCAACAACGGCGGCCCGAAGATCTTTTCCGTCACCGGCCACGTCAACAAGCCGGGCAATTTCGAAATCCCGCTCGGCACGCCGTTTCCCGAATTGCTGGAAATGGCTGGCGGCGTGCGCAACGGCCACAAGCTGAAGGCCGTGATTCCCGGGGGCTCGTCGATGCCGGTGCTGCCGGGCGAAACCATGATGGGCATCACCATGGATTTCGACGCTATCCAGAAGTCCGGATCGGGCCTGGGTTCGGGCGCGGTGATCGTGATGGACGAAACCACGTGCATGGTGCGTGCCTGCACGCGCATCGCGCGTTTCTATTTCGCCGAATCCTGCGGCCAGTGCACGCCCTGCCGCGAAGGCACGGGCTGGATGTACCGCGTGCTGAAACGGATCGTGGAAGGCAAGGGCACCGAAGACGACCTGCATCGCCTGAAAGCCGTGGCCGGGCAGATCGAAGGACACACCATCTGCGCGTTCGGCGAAGCCGCCGCGTGGCCGGTGCAGGGTTTCCTGCGCCACTACTGGAACGAGTTCGAGTACTTCGTGCAGAACGGGCGCAGCATCGTGGATGAAAAGCTAGGGGTGGCGGCATGAGCGCGCAACCCAACGCCGGCACCGCGCCCGATCTGGTCGAGTTCGAGATCGACGGCAAGGCCGTCACGGCGCCGAAGGGCTCGATGATCATCCAGGCCGCGGACGCGGCGGGCATTCCGATCCCGCGCTTCTGCTACCACAAGAAGCTCGCGATCGCCGCGAACTGCCGGCAATGCCTGGTCGATGTCGAGAAGATGGGCAAGCCGGCGCCGGCCTGCGCCACGCCAATCGCGCCGGGCATGAAGGTGTTCACGCGCTCGGACAAGGCGGTCAAGGCGCAGCGCAACGTGATGGAGTTCCTGCTGATCAACCATCCGCTCGATTGCCCGATCTGCGACCAGGGCGGCGAATGCGAACTGCAGGACGTGTCGCTGGGTTACGGCCGCAGCGTCTCGCGCTTCACCGAGCGCAAGCGCACTATCGCCGACGAGAACCTCGGCCCGCTGGTCGCGACCGAGATGACTCGCTGCATCCAGTGCACGCGCTGCGTGCGCTTCACCGCGGAAATCGCCGGCACCTACGAGCTGGGCGGCATGGGCCGCGGCGAGCTGCTGGAGATCGGCACCTACGTCGGCAAGGCGCTCGAGACGGAATTGTCGGGTAACGTGATCGACGTCTGCCCGGTCGGTGCATTGACCAACAAGCCTTTCATGTTCCGCGCGCGCGCCTGGGAACTGATCGCGCGGCCTTCGATCGGGTACCACGACGCGCTCGGCTCCAATCTCTGGCTGCATACGCGTGTGGGCAAGGTGTTGCGTACGGTGCCGCGCGACAACGAGACGATCAACGAGTGCTGGCTGTCGGACCGGGACCGCTACAGCTGCGAAGGCCTGTACGCGGGCGACCGTGCGCTGAAGCCCGCGATCAGGCGCGAGGGCGAGTGGCTCGATGTCGAGTGGAGCGACGCGCTCGAATTCGCCGCGGCGAAGCTGAAAGCGTGCAAGGGCGACGAGATCGGCGCGCTGGTGCATCCGGCGACTTCGTGCGAGGAAGGCGCGCTGTTGAAGCGCATCGTTCAGGCGCTCGGCAGCAGCAACATCGATCATCGACTGCGGGCGCTGGACCTCTCCGATCGCGCCGTGGCGGTTCCGTTCGAAATGCCGCTGGCGCAACTGGAAAACGCGAAAACCGTTTTGCTGGTCGGTTGCGATCCGCGTCATGAAGCGCCGTTGATGAATCATCGCCTGCGCACCGCGACCAAGCGTGGCGCGAGGATTTTCGCGATCAATCCCGCGCACTTCGATTTCAACTACCCGTTGGCCGGCGAAAAGATTTTCGCGCCGCAGTATCTGGTCGAAGCCCTGCTGTGCACCGCGAAAGGCGCGGGCGTTGGCAGCGGGAACCATGCATCGTCCGATGCGATCGCCGCATCGGCGGATCACGCGGACGCGCAGGCGTGGTCGGCCGCGCTGCGCGAAGGCGACGCGGTGGTGGTCTTCGGCCACGCCGCCGCGCAGCATCCGCAAGCCGCGACCTTGCGCGCATTGGCGCGCGGGATCGCGAGCGCGACCGGTGCGGCGTACGACGAATTGCCCGAAGGCGCCAATGCGATCGGCCTGGCGCAGATGGGCGTGCTGCCGGAAGGCAATGGCCTGGATGCACGTGCGATGCTGCAGCCGCCGCGCAGGGCCTACATTCTTTACGGTGCGGAACCGCCGCACGACTTCGCCGACGGCGCGCTGGCGATGCATGCCTTGCGCGAAGCCGAATGCGTGATCGCATTCGCCGCGTTCGCTTCCGAAGCGCTGCGCGAGGTCGCCGACGTGATCCTGCCGATCGGACTGCTGCCGGAAATCGACGGTACGCTGGTGAACGTCGACGGCACGATGCAGGCGTGCAGCGCCGGTGCGACGATGCCGGGCGACACGCGCGCGGGCTGGCGCGTGCTGCGCGCACTGGGGGGCATGCTGGAAGTGCCCGGTTTCGATTTCACCGAAATCGCGCAGGTGCGTTCGGCGATGTTGCCGGAAGCGGCGAGGGTGCAGCCGTCGCTGCGCGGCGCGCCCGGTGACTGGGAGCCGTTCACCGCCAAGTTGCCGCGCCACGTCGAGGCGCCTTCGACACCGCAACAGGCGCAGACCAGGCCGGATTACGGGCGCCATCCGCTCGGTATCGATGAAGGGTCGACCGAAAACCGGACCCTCACCTCAACCCCTTTCCCGGGGGGAGAGGGGCCCAAGCTGGTGCGTCTTGCCACGGTCCCGATCTATCGCGTCGATGCGGTGGTGCGCCGCGCCGCGCCGTTGCAGGAACATCCGTTGAATCGCGCGCCCGCATTGCGCCTCAATCCGGAAGATGCGCAGGCACTGCAATTGGTCGACGGCATGCATGCGGACGTCGATGGTGTCGAGCTGCCGGTCGTGGTCGACAGCGCCGTGGCGCGCGGCTGTGCATGGATCGAATCCGCGCACGAATCCACCGCGATGTTGCCGCCGTATGGTTCGGCATTGAACATCGCAAAGGTGACGGCCGCATGAGCGCGACGGACGACCTGATCCTCTTCGGCGTCACGCTGCTGAAGATCCTGATCATCGCGGTGCCCCTGATCATCGCGGTGGCGATGTACGTGTGGTGGGAGCGCAAGGTGATCGGCTGGATGCACGTGCGCATCGGGCCCAACAAGATCGGCCCGTTCGGCCTGCTGCAGGCGTTCGCCGACGTGTTCAAGCTGTTGCTGAAGGAAGTCGTCACGCCCAGCAACGCGAATTTGTTTTTGTATTTCCTCGCACCTTTGCTCGCCGTGATCCCAGCGTTCGCGGTGTGGGCGGTGATCCCGTTCGACGACAAGGTGGTGCTGTCGAACATCAACGCGGGGCTCTTGTACCTGCTGGCGATGACTTCGCTGGGCGTGTACGGGATCATCCTGGCCGGCTGGTCGTCGAACTCGCGTTACGCGCTGCTCGGCGCGATGCGCTCGGCCGCGCAGGTGATTTCCTACGAGATCGCGATGGGCATGGCGCTGGTGTGCGTGCTGATCCTCGCGGGCAGCCTGAACCTCACCGCGATCGTCAACGCGCAGGCGGGCCCCAAGGGCATCTTCGAATGGTTCTGGCTGCCTCTGTTGCCGATGTTCCTGATCTATTACATCTCGGGCGTGGCCGAAACCAACCGCGCGCCGTTCGACGTCGCCGAAGGCGAATCGGAGATCGTCGCCGGTTTCCACGTCGAATATTCCGGGTCGGCATTCGCGATTTTCTTCCTCGCCGAATACGCCAACATGATCCTGGTGTCGTTCCTGGCGCCGATCCTGTTCCTCGGCGGCTGGCTGAGCCCGTTCCCGCAGGGCTGGGGCGCGATCGGACATCCCGGCTGGTGGTGGCTGGTGATCAAGGCCTTCGTATTCGCCACGGCGTTCCTGTGGCTGCGCGCGACCTTCCCGCGCTACCGCTACGACCAGATCATGCGGCTGGGCTGGAAGGTGTTCATCCCGATTTCCATCGTGTGGATCTTCGTGGCCGGCATCTTCAAGTACTTCCACGTCGTCACCATCGGCCATTGACGCCATGAATCGCATCGTCGACTACTTCAAGAGCCTGCTGCTGCTGGAACTTTTCGCCGGACTGGGCGTGACGCTGAAGTACCTGTTCAAGCCCAAGTACACCATGCACTACCCGATGGAGAAGATCCCCCAGTCCAACCGCTTCCGCGGGCTGCACGCGCTCCGCCGCTATCCGAACGGCGAGGAGCGCTGCATCGCGTGCAAGCTGTGCGAGGCCGTGTGCCCGGCGCTGGCGATCACCATCGACTCGGCGCCGCGCGAGGACGGCACGCGCCGCACCACGCGCTACGACATCGACCTGTTCAAGTGCATCTACTGCGGCTTCTGCGAGGAGAGCTGCCCGGTGGATTCGATCGTGGAAACCGGCATCCACGAATACCATTTCGAACAACGCGGGCAGAACGTGGTCACCAAGCCGCAGTTGCTGGCGATCGGCGACCGTTTCGAGCCGCAGATCGCCGCCGCGCGCGCGCAGGACGCGGCTTACCGATGAACGTGCACGATACGTTTCAATTCGTCTGCTTCTGGGCGTTCGCGATCGTCGCGACGGGCTCGGCGCTCGCGGTGATCACCTTGCGCAATTCCGTGCACGCGGTGCTGGCGCTGGTGCTGACGTTCTTTTCCACCGCCTGCATCTGGCTGCTGCTTCAGGCCGAATTCCTGGCGATCGCGCTGGTTGTGGTCTACGTCGGCGCGGTGATGGTGCTGTTCCTGTTCGTGGTGATGATGCTCGACATCAAGATGGAACCCTTGCGCGAGCGTTTCATCAAGTACGCGCCCGTGGGCCTGCTGGTCGCGGCGATCATGCTGGTCGAGATGCTGGGCATCATCGGCGTGCGCGCGATGAACGTGCAGCCGGGTCCGGATCCGGCCGGCGTTTCCAACACCGAATGGCTCGGGCAGGCGCTGTTCACCCGTTTCCTGCTGCCGTTCGAGATCGCGGCCCTGATCCTGACGGTCGGCCTGGTCGCGGCGGTCGTGCTGGCTGCGCGCACGCGCACCGACAAGAAGCACCAGAACCCGTCGCAACAAGTCGCGGTGACGGCGTCGCAGCGCGTCCGGCTGGTGAAGATGCGCGCGGAAACGGGCGCCGAAACGCCTGTTCCACGGGAGTCGCAGCCGTGATCCCTCTCTCGTACTACATCGTCTTCGCCACGGTGCTGTTCTGCATCGCGATCACCGGCATGTTCCTCAATCGCAAGAACGTGATCGTGCTGCTGATGTGCATCGAGCTGATGCTGCTGGCGGTGAACACCAACTTCGTCGCGTTCTCGCGCTTCATCGGCGACCCGGGCGGGCAGGTGTTCGTGTTCTTCATCCTGACCGTGGCGGCGGCGGAATCGGCGATCGGACTGGCGATCCTGGTGTTGCTGTTCCGCAACCGCGGTACGGTGAATGTGGCGGAAATCGATTCGTTGAAGGATTGATGATGCGATCGAAATACTTCCTCGTCATTCCGGACGCGCTGCGCAGCAGCGCGATCCGGAATCCAGTGTCTTGGCTTCGTTGTTGCGAAAGTCACTGGATTCCGGGTTCCGCACACAGCGCTGTGCGCAGCGTGCGGCCCCGGAATGACGACGGGAGGTTGGGGGCTCACAGTTTTATTGGCGAGCATTGCGCATGATTTCAGAAACCGTTCTTCTCGCAATCGTCCTCGCCCCGCTGGCGGGGGCGCTGCTCGCCGGCTTGCTGCGCAAGCAGATAGGCCGCGTCGGCGCATCCACCGTGACCATCCTGGGCGTCGCGGTGTCATGCGCGCTCTCGTGCTGGGTTTTGTACCGGATGGTCTGGGGCGGCGCGCCGGCCTTCAACGCCGACGTGTATACCTGGTTCACCGTCGGCAAGCTTTCGCTGCACGTGGGCTTCCTGGTCGATCGCCTGACCGCGATGATGCTGGTCGTCGTCACGTTCGTGTCACTGATGGTGCACATCTACACCATCGGCTACATGGCCGACGATCCGGGCTACCAGCGCTTCTTCAGCTACATCGCGCTGTTCACCTTCTCGATGTTGATGCTGGTGATGGCCAACAACTTCCTGCAGCTGTTCTTCGGCTGGGAAGCGGTAGGGCTGGTGTCGTACCTGCTGATCGGGTTCTGGTTCGAGCGCCCGACCGCGACCTTCGCGGCGCTGAAGGCGTTCCTGGTCAATCGCGTCGGCGACTTCGGCTTCGTGCTCGGGATCGCGGCCGTCCTGTACGGTTTCGGCACGCTCGATTACGGTAGCGTGTTCGCGCAGGCCGGCACGCTGGACGGCAAGACCCTCGAGGTGATCGGCGGCCACCCGTGGTCGCTCGCCACCGTCATCTGCGTGCTGCTGTTCGTCGGCGCGATGGGCAAATCCGCGCAGGTGCCGTTGCACGTGTGGCTGCCGGACTCGATGGAAGGCCCGACACCCATTTCCGCCCTGATCCACGCGGCGACGATGGTGACCGCCGGCATCTTCATGGTCGCGCGCATGTCGCCGCTGTTCGAGCATTCGGAAACCGCGCTGTCGCTGGTGTTGGTCGTCGGCGCCACCACCGCGTTCTTCACCGGCCTGATCGGCATCGTGCAGAACGACATCAAGCGCGTGATCGCGTATTCCACGCTGTCCCAGCTCGGCTACATGTGTGCGGCGCTGGGTGCATCGGCGTATGCCGCGGGCGTCTACCACCTGATGACGCACGCGTTCTTCAAGGCGCTGCTGTTCCTGGGCGCGGGCTCGGTGATCGTGGCGATGCACCACGAGCAGGACATGCGCCGGATGGGCGGCCTGCGCAAATACATGCCGATCACCTACATCACCATGTGGATCGGTTCGCTTGCGCTCGCCGGTTGCCCGGGTTTCGCGGGATTCTTTTCGAAGGATGCGATCATCGAGGCGATCGGCGAGTCGCACCGCACCGGGCATCTTTACGCATACATATGCGTGCTGGCCGGCGTGTTCGTCACAGCGCTTTACAGTTTCCGCTTGCTCTACATGACGTTCCACGGCAAGGAGCGCTTCACGGTCGATCCGCACGACCACGCGCACAGCCGCGAAGGCCACACCGCGCATCCGGGCGTGCTGCAGCACGCCCCGCACGAATCGCCGTGGGTGATCAGCGTGCCGTTGGTCCTGCTGGCCATCCCGTCGCTGATCGTCGGCTGGCCGACCATCCAACCGATGTTGTACGGCGGCTGGTTCGGTTCGTCGATCCAGGTATTGCCGGCGAATGACGTTCTCGGCGAACTCGCTCGCGAATTCCATGGGCCGCTGGCGATGTTCGTGCAGGGTTTCATCAGTCCGCCGTTCTGGATCGCACTGGCGGGTTTCATCGTTGCGACCTATGTCTATCAATTCAATCCGAAGATTGCGGACAAAGCCGAGCGGATGTTCCTGCCGGTATACCGCGTTCTGGTGCGGAAGTACTGGTTCGACGAGCTGTATTACAACCTGTTCGCGCGCGGCGGCGTGAAACTCGGCCGGGCGTTCTGGAAAGGCGGCGACGGCGCGTTGCTGGACGGCGTGATGGTGGACGGCTCGGCCGCGTTCGTGGCGCGCAGCGCGCAGGTCGTGCGCAAGCTGCAGACGGGTTATCTCTACTCCTACGCGTTCGCGATGATCGTGGGATTGATCCTGCTGCTCGGCGGGTTCTGGTATTGGGGGCTGCGGTGATGCGCGCGCCGAACGATTGGGGAATCGCATGAGCACCTGGCCCCTCCTCAGCCTGCTGATCTGGATCCCGGTCGCCGGCGCGATCCTAGTGCTCTTCTGCGGCAACGCGCGGCCCAACGCCGCGCGCTGGCTGTCGTTGCTGGTGTCGGTGGTCGTGCTGGCGGTGAGTGCACTGCTGCTGCCGGATTTCGATTTCGCCAGCGGCGCTATGCAGTTCGGCGAATCCCATGCCTGGCTGCCGGGGATCAATTCCAGCTACAAGGTGGGCGCGGACGGCATTTCGGTCGCGCTGATCCTGCTGACCACGTTCACCACCGTGCTGGTGATCGCCGGCGCGTGGGAGGTGATCAAGGACAAGGTGCACCAGTTCATGGCCGCGATGCTGGTGCTGGAAGGCCTGATGATCGGGGTGTTCTGCGCGATGGATGCGCTGCTGTTCTACGTGTTCTTCGAGGCCATGCTAATCCCAATGTTCATCATCATCGGCGTCTGGGGCGGCCCGCGGCGCATCTACGCCACGCTGAAGTTCTTCATCTTCACCTTCTTCGGCGCGATCTTCATGCTGATCGCGCTGATCTATCTCTACCTGAAAGCCGGGACCTTCGATCTCGCGACCCTGTGGGCGCTGCCGCTGACAATGAACGAACAGGTCTGGCTGTTCCTGGCCTTCCTGATCGCCTTCGCGGTCAAGGTGCCGATGGTGCCGGTGCACACCTGGTTGCCGGATGCGCACGTCGAGGCGCCGACCGGCGGTTCGGTGATCCTGGCCGCGATCATGCTGAAGGTCGGCACCTACGGCTTCGTGCGATTCTCGCTGCCGATCGTGCCGGACGCCTCGCAACAGCTCGCGTGGCTGGTGATCGTCTTGAGCCTGATCGCGATCATCTACATCGGCTACGTAGCGCTGGTGCAGGACGACATGAAGAAGCTGATCGCGTATTCGTCGATCGCGCACATGGGCTTCGTGACGCTGGGCCTTTTCATAATCTTCATGCTGGTGCGCGGGTTGAACGATCCGCAGACCGCGCAGCTCGGCGCGCAGGGCGCGATGGTGCAGATGATTTCGCACGGCTTCGTCTCGGGCGCGATGTTCACCTGCATCGGCGTGATGTACGACCGCCTGCACACGCGCCTGATCAGGGATTACGGCGGCCTGGCGAAGGCGATGCCGTGGTTCGCGGCCTTCATGGTGCTGTTCGCGATGGCCAACTGCGGCCTTCCGGGAACCAGCGGCTTCGTCGGCGAGTTCATGGTGATCCTGGCGAGCTTCAAGGCCAATCCCTGGGTGGCGCTGGCGGCCGCGTTCACGCTGATCATCGGCGCGGCCTACACGCTGTGGCTGATCAAGCGCGTGATCTTCGGCAGCGTCGAGAGCGATGCCGTGCGCGCGATGCCGGACATCAACGCGCGCGAAGCCGCGGTGCTGACCGCATTCGCAGTGGCGGTGCTGGTCATCGGCGTGTGGCCATGGCCGTTGACGCACCTGATGGATGCTTCGGTGTCGCATCTGGTTTCGCAAGCGCTGGCGACCAAGGTCGGATGAGGTATCCCTGATGTTCTCCACCAAAGACCTGCTGGTGATGCTGCCGGAAATCTACATGGCCGGCGCGGCGTGCCTGCTGCTGCTGATCGACGCCTTCCTGAGCGACGAACAGCGCGGCGCCACGCACTGGATGGCCGTGCTGGTGCTGGTCGTGGCGATCTACCTGGTCACGTTCGGACAGCCGCCCGGCACCGCGACCGCCTTCGGCGGCATGTTCGTGCGTGATTCCATGGCGGAAATCCTGAAAGTATTCCTGCTGGGCGCGACCGCGATCGTGTTCGTGCTGTCGCGGCCGTACCTGCGCGACAGGAACCTGCTGATCGGCGAGTTCTACACGCTGACGATCTTCGCGGTCCTGGGCCTGATGCTGCTGGTGTCCGCGGGCAATCTCGTGTCGCTGTACCTGGGTCTGGAGCTCTACAGCCTGTCGGCGTATGCGCTGATCGCGCTGAACCGCGATTCGCGCCTGTCGTCGGAAGCCGCGATCAAGTATTTCGTGCTGAGCGCGCTGGCTTCCGGCCTGCTGTTGTACGGCATGTCGATGATCTACGGCGCCACCGGCACCTTGTCGCTCGGCGCGATCCACGATGCGGCCTCGACCACCACGCACGCCAATCTGCTGCGCTTCGGCCTGGTGTTCCTGGTGGTCGGCATCGGCTTCAAGTTCGGCGCCGCGCCGTTCCACATGTGGATCCCGGACGTGTACGAAGGTGCGCCCACGCCGGTCGTGGCATTCATCAGTTCCGCGCCGAAACTGGCCGCGTTCGGCATGGCGTGGCGCTTGTTGCAGTCGGGCATGGGCACGATGGTCGGCGACTGGCGACTGATGCTGGCGGCGTTGGCGGTGCTGTCGATGGCGATCGGCAACGTCGCCGCGATCGCGCAGACCAACCTCAAGCGCATGCTCGGTTATTCCACGATCTCGCACATGGGATTCCTGCTGCTGGGCCTGGCCGGCGGTTCGCCCGGCGGCTATTCCGCGGCGATGTACTACGCGGTGTGCTACGCGCTGATGTCGACCGCCTCGTTCGGGATCATCCTTCTGCTGGCGCGCGCGGGTTTCGAGTGCGAGATGATCGACGACCTTAAGGGCCTGAACCGCCGTTCGCCGTGGTTCGCCGGCATGATGGCGATCGCGATGTTTTCGCTGGCCGGCGTGCCGCCACTGTTCGGCTTCTTCGCGAAAGTCCTGGTGCTGAAGGCCGCGATCGACGCGCACATGCTGTGGCTGGCGATCGTCGCGATCGTGTTCTCCATCATCGGCCTGTTCTACTACCTGCGCGTGGTGAAGGTGATGTACTTCGACGCGCCGATGGAAGACGCCCCGCCGCTGCAGCCGAAACCTGACATTTCGTTGCGCTGGGTGCTCTCCGCCAACGCACTCGCGCTGCTGGCGCTGGGGTTCGGATCGGGACCGTTGCTGACATGGTGTCAGGCGGCCTTCGCGGGCTGACCGCCGGGAGCCGGATTTACGCTTCCGCCGTGCGATGATTTCCATTCGTCATTCCGGACAAGCTCGCGTAGCGAGCGCGATCCGGAATCCAGATGTCTTTGCTTTTCGAAGTGACCTGCCCGAAGGCGCAACTTCCAGCGATAAAGCCACTGGATGCCGGCCTGCGCCGGCATGATGAGCAAAGACATCGTCAGCATGAGTTCCGGCCTGCGCCGGAGTGGCGAGCATGAAGTCTTCCGCAAGGGGAGGAAGGGGCGAATCGAGCGCTCGTGCGCGCAGCGCGACCTTGCAAAATCAGCACCCTGCCGCTATATTTGACCGTCTGATTGATGCGGGGTGGAGCAGTCTGGCAGCTCGTCGGGCTCATAACCCGAAGGTCGCAGGTTCAAATCCTGCCCCCGCTACCAGATTTGACGGCAAGCGGTTTCGATGTGAGGCACGCTTGCCGGGTCCTCAAGGATGAGGGACGCCGGGTTCAGGATCAAAACCGGCGAACTACGGAATGGGCCTCGTGCCCATTTTTCGTTTCTGCGGTTCGAAGAAGGAGCGGCGCGGTCGAATGGATGTGCAGGCGCTCGCGCAACGGGTGGCACCGGCTTTGGACGAACTGGGGCTGGAATGCCTCGGCATCGAATGGGTGCCGGGCCGTGGCGAGGGCTTGTTGCGCCTGTACATCGACCGCGAAGGCGAACAGCCGGTGACGGTGGACGATTGCGAAGCCGCCAGCCGAGAGGTTTCCGCCTTGCTGGACGTGGACGATCCGATCGCCGGCCACTACGTGCTGGAAGTTTCGTCGCCGGGCATCGATCGACCCCTGTTCAATGCCGGGCAGTTCGCGCGTTTCATCGGCGAGGAAGCGAAGGTGACATTGAAGTTGCCGCGCGATGGCCGTCGCAGGTTGCGGGGCTGCATCGTCGAAGTGGAAGGCGAGCGCATACGGATGGAAGTCGATGGCGCGGCGTTCGACCTGCGACACGACGAAATCGAAAGCGCGCGGCTGGTGCCGGATTGGGAGTCGCTGGGCTACACATCCAGGCCGAAACCGGGAAAGGGTGCTTCGAAGAACACGCACAAGCACAAACATTGAAGAGCTGGATCCTGGGGCCCGTTCGCGACAGAGCCGCGAACGGGCCCGGAATGACGAGAAACCGGATTCCGGCTTTGCCCGGATGACGAATGAGAGAATCGAGATGAACAGAGATTTGTTGATGGTCGTCGATGCGGTGGCCAACGAGAAAGGCGTGCCGCGCGAAGTGATCTTCGAGGCGATCGAGGCCGCGCTGGCCACGGCTGCCAAGAAACGCTATCCCGGCGAGGAACCGATGACCCGCGTCAGCATCGACCAGGAAAGCGGCGACTACGAAACCTTCCGCCGCTGGGAAGTGATCGCCGACGACGGCGAAATGGAATCGCCGGATTTCCAGTTGCGCCTGATGGACGCCGAGGACGAGCGTCCCGGTGCGCAGGTCGGCGAATTCATCGAGCAACAGATCGAGAATCCGGAGTTCGGCCGCATCACCGCGCAGGCCGCCAAGCAGGTGATCGTGCAGCGCATCCGCGAGGCCGAGCGCGCGCAGGTCGTCGATGCCTTCAAGGATCGCATCGGCGAACTGGTCACCGGCGTGGTCAAGCGCGTCGAGCGCGGCAACCTCTACATCGACCTCGGCGGCAACGCGGAAGGTTTCATCCCGCGCGACAAGGCGATCCCGCGCGAATCCACCCGCGTGGGCGATCGCGTGCGTGGCTACCTGTTCGAGGTGCGTTCCGAGGTGCGCGGCCCGCAGTTGTTCGTTTCGCGCACCGCGCCGGAATTCATGATGGAGCTGTTCAAGATCGAGGTGCCGGAAGTCGGCCAGGGTCTGGTCGAGATCAAGGCCTGCGCGAGGGATCCGGGCGACCGCGCCAAGATCGCGGTTCTGGCGCACGACAACCGCACCGATCCGATCGGCGCCTGCATCGGCATGCGCGGCTCCCGCGTGCAAGCCGTTTCGAACGAATTGAACGGCGAGCGCATCGACATCGTGCTTTGGAGCGACGCGCCCGCGCAGTTCGTGATCAACGCGATGGCGCCGGCGGAGGTGCAGTCGATCATCGTCGACGAGGACAAGCATTCGATGGACATCGCCGTCGCCGAGGACAAGCTCAGCCAGGCGATCGGCCGCGGCGGCCAGAACGTGCGGCTCGCCAGCAAGCTGACCGGCTGGGACCTCAAGGTGATGACGCAGGACCAGGTCGCCGCCAAGACCGAAGCCGAGCAGGAAGCCGCGCGGCAGTTGTTCATGGACAAGCTGGAAGTGGACCAGGAGATCGCCAACATCCTGGTGCAGGAAGGTTTCTCGACGGTGGAGGAAATCGCCTACGTGCCGACCGGCGAATTGCTCGCGGTGGAAGGCTTCGACGAAGACATCGTCGAGGAATTGCGCGCGCGCGCAAAGGATGCGCTGCTCACGGAAGCGCTGGCGGTCGAGGAAGACCTGGACGAGCACAAGCCTTCGGAAGAACTGCTCGCGCTGGAAGGCATGGACGAGGAAACCGCCTATGCGCTGGCCGAGCGCGAGATCACCACGGTGGACGATCTGGCCGACCAGGCGGTGGACGACCTGATCGACATCGAGGGGATGGACGAGGAGCGCGCCGCCGCGCTGATCATGGCCGCGCGCGCGCCGATGATCGAGCGCATGCAGCAGGAAACGAATTGAACCGGGTCGACCGGAGAACAGAATGTCCGATGTGACGATCAAACAATTGGCCGGCGTGCTCGGCATGACCGAAGACAAGCTGCTTGCGCAGCTTGCCGAAGCGGGCATGCCGTTCAAGAATCCCGACCAGGTCATCAGCAGCACCGAAAAGGTGAAACTGCTGGGCTTCCTGCGCCGCACGCACGGCAAGCGCGACGACGCCGAGCGCGCGGAAGCGTCCTCGCCGCGCCAGATCACGCTGAAGCGACGCAAGGTCAGCGAGATCACCGTCGGCGGAGGCCGCGGCGCCAGCTCCAAGACCGTCAATGTCGAGGTGCGCGCCAAGCGCACCTACGTCAAGCGCAGCGTGATCGCCGAGGAAGCCAACGCGGACGCGGGACGCGAGGAAGCACGCCGCCTGCTGGCCGAATCGCACGAGCAGCGCGAGCGCGAGGAAGCAGAGCGCGCCGAGCAGGACAAGCGCAGGCACGAAGAACAGGCGAAATTGCAGGCCGCCGAGGAAGAGCGCAAGCGCGCCGAGGAAGAGCGCGCGCGCCTCGAAGCCGAGGCCGCGATGCAGGCCGTTGCGGGTGGCGAAGCTGCGGCTCCGGTCGCACGCGAAGCCGCCGCCGCGCCCGCGCGTCGCCACGACGCCAAGCCGCCGCGCGCGAAGGAAGAACCTGCGCCTGCGCCTGCGCACAAGCACAAGCGCCATGGTTCGCACCGCATGCGCGAAGAGGGCGACGAGGACGTGCTGAAGGCCACGCGCTACGTCGGTGGTGAATTGCATCTGACCGACGCCGAGCGCGCACGCCGTTCCACGCGCAAGAAGCCGAAGCAGAAGATCGATCTCTCGCAGCTCACCACGCAGCACGCGTTCTCAAAGCCCACCGCGCCGGTCACGCGCGAAATCGCGCTGGGCGATTCGATCGTGGTCGCCGACCTCGCGCAGAAGATGGCGGTAAAGGGTTCGGACGTGGTGAAGGCGCTGTTCAAGATGGGCGTGATGGCGACCATCAACCAGGTGATCGACAACGACACCGCCGCATTGGTGGTGGAGGAACTCGGCCACACCGCGGTGCGCGCGCACGAGAAGACCGCGGAGACCGCGCTCGCCGCGCACGCGGAAAGCGACGAGGGCGAACGCGCGCCGCGTCCGCCGGTAGTCACCATCATGGGCCACGTCGACCACGGCAAGACTTCGCTGCTGGATTACATCCGCCGCACGAAAGTGGCCGCGGGCGAGGCCGGTGGCATCACGCAGCACATCGGTGCCTACCACGTGACCACGCCCAAGGGCGTGATCACCTTCCTCGACACGCCCGGCCACGCGGCGTTCACCTCGATGCGCGCGCGGGGCGCGCAATCGACCGACATCGTCGTGCTGGTGGTGGCGGCGGACGACGGCGTGATGCCGCAGACGGTGGAAGCGGTGCAGCACGCGCGCGCCGCGCACGTGCCGATGATCGTCGCGGTCAACAAGATCGACAAGCCGGACGCCAACGCCGACACCGTGCGCAACGGGCTGATGCAGCACGAGGTGGTGCCCGAGGACCTGGGCGGCGACACGCAGTTCGTGCCGGTCTCGGCGAAAACCGGGCAGGGCGTGGACGCGTTGCTGGATGCGATCACGGTGCAGGCCGAGGTGATGGAACTCACCGCCGTGCCGGACGGCCGCGCCTCCGGCGTGGTGATCGAATCCAGCCTCGACAAGGGCCGCGGCCCGGTCGCGACCGTGCTGGTGCAATCGGGCGAATTGAAGCGCGGCGACTACGTCGTGTGCGGCGTCGAATACGGTCGCGTGCGAGCGCTGTTCGACGAAACCGGCAAACAGGTCGAGGGCGCCGGCCCGTCCATCCCGGTGCAGATGCTGGGACTTTCCGGCGTGCCGGAGGCGGGCGACGAATTCGTGGTGGTGGCGGACGAACGCCTGGCCAAGGACGTCGTGTCCGAGCGGCAGGCCAAGCGCCGCGACCAGCGGCTCGTCACGCGCACCAACACGCTCGAAGACGTGATGGCGCAGATGGGCAAGGGCGAGGGCCAGCAGACGCTGAACCTCGTGATCAAGGCCGACGTGCAGGGCTCGGCCGAAGCATTGCGCCAGTCGCTGACGGACATCAGCAACGACCTGGTCAAGGTCAACGTGATCGCTTCGGGCGTAGGCGGGATCACCGAATCCGACGCCACGCTGGCGGCGGCCTCGAAAGCGCTGATCATCGGCTTCAACGTGCGCGCCGATGCCTCCGCGCGCAAGATCATCGAAGCCAATGGACTCGATTTGCGCTATTTCTCGATCATCTACGACGTGATCGACCAGGTGAAGCAGGTCGCGAGCGGCCTGCTCGGGGTGGAGATCCGCGAGGAAATCATCGGGGTTGCCGAAGTGCGCGAGGTGTTCCGTTCGTCGAAATTCGGCGCGATCGCCGGCAGCCGCGTGATCGAAGGGACGGTCAAGCGCCACAAGCCGATCCGCGTGCTGCGCGACAACGTGGTGATCTTCGAGGGCGAACTGGAATCGCTGCGCCACTACAAGGAAAACGTCAACGAAGTGCAGAACGGCATGGAGTGCGGCATCGGCGTCAAGCAGTACAACGACGTCAAGCCGGGCGACAAGATCGAGTGCTTCGAGCGGATAGAGGTGGCGCGCACGCTGTAAGAGCGGTGAAGCGTAAATGGTAAAGAGCAAAGGGGCGGCGCAGAGCTCGCCGTGTTGCTCCGCTCTTCCTCTTCGCCATGGACCCTTTGCCCTTTGCGTTCTTATGCCTTCCCACTCCTTCCACCGCACCGACCGCATCAACGCCGAGTTGCGCCGCGAACTCGGCGCGCTGGTGCACGCGCTGGTGCGCGACCACGCGCTGCCGCAGGCCAGCGTTTCGGACGTGGAAGTCACCCGCGACCTCGACGTCGCCACCGTGTGGGTGACGGCGTTGCAGCCTGGGCATTCCGCCGAAGTCGTCAAGGCGCTGAAGGAAGCCGCCAAGGACCTGCGCCACGAGCTGGCGCACTCGATGCGCCTGCGGCGCGTGCCGGAGTTGCGCTTCAAATACGACGATTCGATCGATCGCGGCGAGCGCATCGACGCATTGCTGCGCGATGATGCGCAGGAGAAGAAGGCCTCTTCCGGGCTGGACCACCAAGACTGAGCACCCATGGACCAGCGCACGCCAATCCCCGCGCGACACAAGGGCTTCAATCGCGCCGAGATCGTCGACCAGAACTTCGTGGAATTCGTGCGTGGGTGGAACGGCGCGCCGGGCCGTGCGCCGCATGACGACGAGCCCGTGCTGCCGGGCAGCGCCTGCACCGCTCGGGATTTCCGCGAACTTTTCGAATCGCAGTTGATCTCGCGGCACCTCGACCTGATGGCGCGCGTGCTGCGCGTGCAGAACAAGGTGTTCTACACCATCGGTTCCTCGGGCCACGAAGGCAACGCGATGGTCGCGCGGCTGACGCGCCACACCGATCCGGCGTTCCTGCACTACCGCAGCGGCGCGTTCATGGCCGAACGTTTCCGCAAATTGCCTGGCACTGATTCCGAAAAGCTCGATCCGGTGATGGATTCGGCGCTTTCATTCGCGGCCAGCAAGGAAGATCCCGCGTCCGGTGGCCGCCACAAGGTGTGGGGGAGCAAACCGCTTTGGGTGTTGCCGCAGACCTCGACGATCGCATCGCACCTGCCCAAGGCGTTCGGCACGGCGGTAGCGATCGAACAGGCGCCGCGCATCGGCCACGAATTGCCGGTGCCACGGGATTCGATCGTGGTCTGCTCGTTCGGCGACGCATCGAGCAACCATGCCACCGCGCAGACCGCGTTCAACGCCGCGGGCTGGACCGCGTACCAGAAGTTGCCGGCGCCCGTGTTGTTCGTGTGCGAGGACAACGGCATCGGCATTTCGGTGAAGACGCCCAGCGGCTGGATCGCGCGCAATTTTTTTGGGCGGCGCGACCTGGATTATTTCTTTGCCGACGGACTGGACATCGCCGAAGGCTATGCGGACGTGCAACGCGCGGTCGAACATTGCCGTGGCACGCGCCGGCCGACTTTCCTGCACCTGCGAACGATGCGCGTGATGGGACACGCCGGCACCGATTTCGAGATCGAATGGCGCTCGGTCGAGGAACTGGTGGCGCTGGAAGCGACCGACCCGCTGTTGCGCTCGGCAGCGATCGCGCTGGAATCCGGCCTGTATTCGCGCGACGCGTTGCTGGAAGAATACGAAGCGATCCGGAAAAAATGTTTCGCCGCCGCCGAAGAGGCGGATCGCCGCCCGCGCCTGAAGACCCTCGACGAAGTGATTAAACCGCTGGCGCCGTACACGCCGCAGGCAGTGAAGGCCGAAGCGGAGCGCGCCGACAACGCCGACAGGCGCATCGCGGTGTTCGGCGGCGAGAACAAGCTGCCGGAGAGGCTGCCCGCGCGGCACCTGGCGATCCAGATCAATCTGGCGCTGCACGACCTGCTGGCGAAGTATCCGCAGTCGCTGCTGTTCGGCGAGGACGTGGCGCAGAAGGGCGGCGTGTACACGGTCACCAAGGGGCTGCACAAGGCGTTCAGGGGCGCGCGCGTGTTCAACACGCTGCTGGACGAGACGATCATCCTCGGCCTCGCGCAGGGCTACGCCAACATGGGGATGCTGCCGATCCCGGAGATCCAGTACCTCGCCTACTTCCACAACGCCTGCGACCAGATCCGCGGCGAAGCCGCGTCCTTGCAGTTCTTCTCCAACGACCAGTACCGCAATCCGATCCTGATGCGCATCGCATCGCTGGGATACCAGAAAGGTTTCGGCGGGCATTTCCACAACGACAACTCGATCGCCGCGTTGCGCGATATCCCCGGCCTGGTCGTCGGCTGCCCGTCGCGCGGCGACGATGCCGCGACGATGCTGCGCACGATGGCCGCGCTGTGCAAGGTGGACGGGCGCGTGTGCGCGTTCCTGGAACCGATCGCGCTGTACATGACCAAGGATTTGTACGAGGCCGGCGATGGCGCATGGCAGTTCGCCTATCCGCCACCCAATGAGGCGATGACCCTGGGCGAAGGCCGCGTCTACAACGAAGCCGCCAGGGAACTCGTGATCTTCAGCTTCGGCAACGGCGTGCCCATGGCCCTGCGTGCCGCGCGCGAGATCGAAAAGAAGTTGAAGTGGAACACGCGCGTGGTCGACCTGCGCTGGCTGGTGCCGTTGAACGACAGGTTCATCGCCGAGCAGGCGAAGAGCGCCAGGCGCATCATCGTGCTGGACGAAGGGCGCAGGAGCGCCGGCGTGGGCGAGGGGATCATCACCGCGATCGTGGAGGCCGGCCTGGGCAAGACGCCGCTGCGCCGGGTGGTCGGCGCCGACACCTACACGCCGCTGGCCGGCGCCGCGCTGCTGGTGTTGCCGGGCGAGAACGACGTCGTTGCGGCGGCGGAAGCGATGAAGTGAACGAACCCCCCCGGGTTGCCGCCGCCACTACGCAGCACGAAGACGGCACGCACTTCGGCGTGCTTGGCGCGATCAGTTTCTCGCACCTGCTCAACGACATGATGCAGTCGCTGATCGTGGCGATCTATCCGCTGCTGAAGGGCGATTTCCACCTCAGTTTCTTCCAGATCGGCGCGATCACGCTGACCTTCCAGTTGACCGCCTCGCTGCTGCAACCCGTGGTCGGAATGGTGACGGACAAGCGGCCGATGCCGTACTCGCTGCCGGTCGGGATGTGCTTCACGCTGGGCGGACTGGCGTTGCTGTCGGTCGCGCCGTCCTACGCGATCCTGCTGTGCGCGGTCGCGCTGGTGGGCTGCGGCTCCGCGGTGTTCCACCCGGAATCCTCGCGCGTGGCGCGGCTGGCTTCCGGCGGCCGTTTCGGGCTCGCGCAATCGGTCTTCATGATCGGCGGCAACATCGGCTCGGCGATGGGGCCGTTGCTTGCGGGCTGGGTGGTGCTGCGCTACGGCCGCGGCAGCGTGGGCTGGGCGGTGCTGATCGCTCTGCTCGCGATCGTGGTCCTGCTGCAGGTGAGCCGCTGGTATCACGCGCACCTCAACGAGCGCCGTCACCGAAGGGTTGCGGATGGCCCGCGTTACCCCAGGCCGCTGGTCGTTCGCACGATCGGCGTGCTGCTGATGCTGCTCTTCTCGAAATATTTCTATCTCGCCAGCATCAGCAGCTATTACGAGTTCTACCTGATCCACCGTTTCGGCCTGTCCGCGCAGGATGCGACGATCCACCTGTTCGTGTTCCTCGCCGCGGTGGCCACGGGCAGCATGATCGGCGGGCCGATCGGCGATCGCATCGGCCGCAAGTGGGTGATCTGGGTTTCGATCCTGGGCGTTGCGCCCTTTACCCTGCTGCTGCCGCACGTAGGCCTCGCATGGACCACCGCGCTGAGCGTGGTGATCGGCATCGGCATCGCTTCGGCGTTCCCGGCGATCATCGTCTATGCGCAGGACATGGTGCCGCACCGCATCGGCGTGATGTCCGGATTGTTCTACGGATTCTCCTTCGGCATGGGAGGCATCGGCGCAGCCGTGCTCGGCGTGATCGCCGACCGCCACGGCATCGTGTTCGTGTACGACGCCTGCGCCTTCCTGCCGTTGCTGGGCATGTTGGCCGTTTTTCTTCCGGACATCCGGCCGCCCGGGCGTTCGGCGCCGGCCACGGCGACGCCGAACACCTGATGCGCCGGCGTCAGTGCTTTGCCGGCGCCGGTCCCTGCACCACCTGGACCAGGTGATCCGGCTTCAGGTATTTCCTGAAAGCATCCTGCACTTGCTGCGCACTGAGATGCAGGTAGTGATCGGCCGCGATCATCGGCTGGTCCAGCGGTTCGCCCTTGTAGCTCCAGTTCAGCAGCGAGCGAGCGATGCGGTTCACCGACGACACTTCGACCGGGATCGAACGGATTTCGTATTGCCGCGCGTTGTCGAGTTCCGCGGCGGTGACCGGGGCTTCCTGCATGGCCTTGAGGTTTTGCCGCACCAGCGCATCCACTGGTGCGACCTTGCCCGGATCGCTGCCGTACTGCACGTAGAACATCGAACGCGACCGATCCACCTGCAAGCCGGAGCCTGCGCCGTAGGCGTAACCGTGCTTGACGCGGATGTCGACCATCAGCCGCGAGGCGAAACCGTTGCCGCCGAGCACGTCGTTGCCGAGCAGCAACGCGTAGCGGTCGGGGTTGTGAAGGTCGAGATCGAGTGCCTGGCCGATCAGCACCTGGTCCTGCGCGGCGAACGCGTTCGGCACCAGAGTGTATGACGGCGGATTCAATGGCACGGGTTTCGGAATGACGCCCGGCTTGGGACCTTCGGCCTTCCACGCGCCGAAATATTTCTCGACGGCGCTCCTGGCTTGGCCCGGGGTGATGTCGCCGACGATCACCATCGTGGTGAGGTCGGGGCGATAGGTCGCCGCGTAGTAGTTCTTTGCGTCCTGCAACGACAATTTGCCGACCGATTGTGGCGTGGCTTCGCGCAGCCCCGGATCCCCCTTCGGCAACAGACCTTGCCTGAACGCACGCATCATCTTGTATTCGGGCGATTGCAGTTGACCCGCCAACGTGCGCGACAGCGTCTGCTGCTGAACGGTGAAAGCCGACTGCGGCAGCGCGGGATGCAGCTCGTTGTCGGCCAGCAATTGCATGCCGCGGTCGAAACCTTCGCTCGGCACCGCCAGGCTGAAATCGCTGCCCCCGCTTGCGTTGGCCGCGATGTCGTCCAGCGCCTTGTGGAAGGCGGTGCGGTCGAGCGAGGTGGTGCCGTAATCGAACAGTGCGCCCAGCAATTGCCCGACGCCGTCCTTGCCGGCAGGTTCCTGCAGGTGGTCGTCGTGGTCGACGCGACCGACGACGGTGACCGTCTTGCTGACCGACTCGGGCTGCACGATCAGCGTGATGCCGTTGTCCAGCTTCATGGACACCGGGGCGAGCGTCCAGTGCGGCATTTCCAGCTTGGCGAGCGCGCTCGCGGCCCAGTCGGGCAGCGGCGCATCCAGTTTGTCGTTGCCGGCGAAGGATTCGGTGCCGCCGAAACCCGAACTGTCGGGCGGCCGCTTGCCGTTCGGATTGGGCGTGAGCACGACCGTGACGCGTCGGTCGGACTTCAGGTATTCGCGCGCCACGCGGTTGACGTCGTCCACGGTGACATCGCGGATCTGCTGTTCGGCTTCCTCCGGAGAATCCAGTCCTTGCCAGGCCAGCGCCTGCGACCACGCGCTCGCCTGCGACACGGCGCTGTTCTTGTTGAATTCGAATTGCGCCAGTTCCGATTTCTTCGCGGCGTCGACCAGATCGGCGGGCACGCCATTCTTCAGGATTTCATCGAGTGCCGAATCCATGTACGCGCGCGCCTGCTTGCTATCGCCGCCGCGCGGGAACGAAACACCGACGACGCCGCCACCGGCGAGGCTGAAGCCCTCCACCCCCGCGTAGGCATTCAGCACCTTGCCCTGCGCGGCGAGTTCCGAGAGATCGCTGCGTGCGTTCGCGAGTGCGTCCATCAGGATCTCCCCGGCCGCGTAGTCCTTCGACTTGTAACCGGGCATGCGGTACAGGAACTGGACTTCGCCGACCGCGTCGGGCGTGCTGCGCGCGATGGTCTGGGGCTTGAACGGTTGCAGCGTCAGCGGCGCGCGTTCGGGCAACTCCGACTTGGCAATGGTGCCGAAAAGGCTCTTGATCCTGGCCAGCGTCGCTTGAGGATCGACGTCGCCGACGATCACCAGGATTGCGTTGTTGGGCTGGTACCACGCGTCGTAGAAATCGCGCAGGGTCTTGCCGGTGGTCTTGTCGAAGGACGGCCGGGTGCCCAGCGCATCCTCGGCATATCCGGTGCCCGCGAAGATCACCCGTTCGGCCTGCGCGGTGGCGAGGTAGCCGGGATCGGATATGTCGCGCGAGACTTCCTGTTCGATCGCGCCCTTCTCGAGGTTCCAGTCCTTGTCGGACATCAGCGCGCCGCGCATCCTCGCCGCCTCGATGTGCAGCAGCACGTCCAGGTATTGCGACGGCGCGACGAAGTAGTACTGCGTCGCGTCGTTGGTCGTGAAGGCGTTGTTGTCGCCGCCCATCTTGCCGGTCATCTCGTTCAACTGCGCGCCGGTCAGGCCCTTCGCGTCGCGGAACATCATGTGTTCCAGCGCGTGCGCGGTGCCGGGGAAACCCTGCGGCGCCTCGTAGCTGCCGGCGAGGTAGGTGATCTGCGTGGTCACCATTGCCGACAAGGTGTCGCGCACGATCACCACGCGCAGCCCGTTGTCGAGCGTGGCGCGCAGGACATTTTCTTTCTGCGCCGGGGACGCCGCGGCCGTCGCCGCGATCGCCGGCTTGCCCGGAGCCATCCACGCAGCGCCGGCCAGCATGCATGCGAGCACGAGGGGTTTGAGTTTGCCGAACTCGATCATGGAGGTCTCCGGTGGGTGGGAATCGCGACCGCGCGATGCTAGCCGCGCCCCGGAGCAGCGCCAAGGCGGACTTTCGGGCTATGCCAGGGCGCCGATGATCCGCGGCTCGGGCTCCAGCATCACGCCGAAGCGTTCCCGCACGCCCCCTCGCACCCGTTGCGCGAGGGACCAGAGTTGCGCCCCGGTGGCCTTTCCGTGGTTTACCAGCACCAGTGCATGGCGTTCGGAAATCCCGGCGTCGCCTTCGCGCGTACCCTTGAAACCGCAGGCCTCGATCAGCCACGCCGCGGAAAGCTTCGCGTGTGCATTCCCCGACGGCCACGTCGGCAGGGCGGGATGTTCGCGCTTCAGCGCTTCCGCCTGGTCGCGCGGCAGGACCGGATTCTTGAAGAAGCTCCCGGCGTTCGGCACCAGCGCCGGATCGGGCAGCTTGCGCGTGCGCAATCGCACTACCGCTTCGGCGACCTGCACGGAGGTCGGGTTTCCATCGGCGTGCATCGCCGCGAGCTCCTCGCGCACCCCGGCGTAGTCCAGCACCGGCTCGCGCGATCTCGGCAGGTCCAGCTCCAGTGAAGTGATCAACCAGCGGTCCGGCTCGCGCTTGAAGCGCGAATCGCGATAGGCGAATGCGCAATCGGACTTGCCGAAAGTTTCGAGCCGTTTTTCGCGCAGGTCGAACGCGTCGACCGCGTGCACGAACTCCTCCAGCTCGACACCGTATGCGCCGATGTTCTGCACCGGCGCGGCGCCGGCGGTGCCGGGGATCAGGCTGAGGTTTTCCAGTCCGCACAGGCCGTGCGAGAGCGACCAGCGCACCACGTCGTTCCAATGCTCGCCGGCGGCGATGCGCACGCGCGCATTCGCTGCATCCTCTCCCACGATTCCCGTGCCGCGGGTCTTCAACGTGATGATCAGGCCGTCGAAGTCGCTCGCGAAAAGCACGTTGCTGCCTTCGCCGAGCACCAGGGTGCGCATTCCGCGCAGCGCAGGCCAGGCCAGCAACTTCATCAACGCGTGCGCGTCATGCACTTCCGCCAGCAAGGCCACGTGCGCATCCACCCGCAGCGTATTGCGCGCGCGCAGGCTGGCGTCTTCGAGCAGCGCGTAGCCACCGAGATCGACCGGCATCGATTCAAGGGCCATCGTCGCTTCCGCGCTGCCGCCGGATTTCTTCGACGCATTCCGTCAACAGCCACGGCCCGCGATAGACCAGGCCGGTATAGATCTGCACGAGGGCGGCACCCGCATCGAATTTCTCCGCCGCGTCGCTGCCGGTGAGCACGCCGCCGACACCGATCAGCGGGACCTTGCCTGCCAGCCGTTGCGCCATGCCGCGCAGGATCGCGGTCGATCTTTCGAACAATGGCCGGCCGGACAAACCGCCCGCTTCGTTCGCCAGCGGTTCGCCCGCGACCGCGGCGCGATCGATGGTAGTGTTGGTGCAGATCAGGCCATCGACCTGCGCGTCCAGCACGGTGCGCGCGATCGCGTCCATTTGCGCCTCGTCCAGATCGGGCGCGATCTTCAGCAGCATCGGTTTGCGGACGCTATGCCGCACGGCGAGTTGTTCCTGGCGCTCGCGCAGGGCGCCGAGCAGGCGAGGCAATTCATCCGGGTCTTGCAGTTCGCGCAAGCCTTGCGTGTTCGGCGAGGAGATATTCACCGTGACGTACGACGCCAGCGGATACACGCGTTCGAGGCAGCAGAGATAGTCCTGCAGCGCATCTTGATTGGGCGTGATCGCGTTCTTGCCGATGTTGATGCCCAGCACGCCGCGCCAGTTCGCGCGCTGCACGTTGCGCACCAATGCATCTACGCCGTGATTGTTGAAACCGAGCCGGTTGATGATCGCCTCGTGCGCCGGCAGGCGGAACATGCGCGGCTTGGGATTGCCTGGTTGCGGCTTGGGCGTGACGGTACCGACCTCGATGAAGCCGAAACCCAGCGCGCCCAATGCGTCGATGTGCTCCCCATTCTTGTCCAGGCCGGCCGCGAGGCCGACGGGATTCGGAAAATCGATGCCGAAGGCACGAACGGGGAGATCTTCCGGGGCCGGGTGCGCGGCCATGCGCATAAGGCCGCTGCGCTGCGCCACCCCCAGCGCGTACAGGATCAAACCGTGCGCCGCTTCCGGTTCCAGGGAGAACAGCAGCGGGCGCAGGCGTTCGTACACGCGGCATCGTTTCCCTTGCGACGAATCACATCAGTGTCGTGACGATGCCAGGCCCGGAGTCCTCACAGATCGAACTTGATCCCCTGCGCCAGCGGCAACGAATCCGACCAGTTGATCGTGTTGGTCTGCCGGCGCATGTAGGCCTTCCACGCGTCGGAACCGGATTCGCGGCCGCCGCCGGTTTCCTTCTCGCCGCCGAACGCGCCGCCGATCTCGGCGCCGCTCGTCCCGATATTGACGTTGGCGATGCCGCAGTCGGAACCGTCGGCGGACAGGAATCGCTCGGACGATCTCACGTTGGTGGTGAAGATCGAGCTCGACAATCCTTGCGGCACCGCGTTCTGCATCTCGATCGCTTCGTCCAGCGTGTTGAACTTCATCACGTACAGGATCGGCGCGAAGGTTTCGGTGCGCACCACGTCGGAATCGTTGCGCACGCCGCTGATGATCGTCGGCTGCACGAAATTTCCCTTGCCATCGATCGCGGCGCCGCCGGCCTCGATCTTGCCGCCCGCGGCTTTCGCTCTGGCGACCGCGTCGTTGAAGCGTTTCACCGCGGCAGCGTCGATCAGCGGGCCCATCAGCGTGGTGGACCGGGTCGGGTCGCCGATTTTATTTTCCACCTGCGCGTAGGCGCTGCGCAGTTTCGCCAGCACGTCGTCGTGGATCGACTGGTGCACGAACAGCCGCCGCGTGGTGGTGCAACGCTGGCCGGCAGTGCCGACCGCGCCGAACACGATCGCCGGGATCGCGAGCTTCAAATCGGCGGATTGATCCACGATGATCGCGTTGTTGCCGCCGAGTTCCAGCAGGCTGCGCCCCATGCGCTGCGCCACGCGTGCGCCAACCTCGCGGCCCACCGCGGTGGAGCCGGTGAAGCTGATCAGCGCGATGCGGTGATCGTCGACGAATTTCGTCGCCAAGTCGCTGCCGGCATCGTTGAACAGATAGAAGATGTCCGGGAAACCGCCTCGCTTCAGCGCCTCCCGACAGATCCTGATCGCCGCGATCGCCGAGAGCGGCGTTTTCGGCGAGGGTTTCCAGATGGACACGTTGCCGCACACGGCGGCGACGAATGCGTTCCAGCTCCACACCGCGACGGGGAAATTGAAGGCGCTGATGATGCCGACGAGTCCCAGCGGATGCCACTGTTCGTACATGCGGTGGCCGGGGCGTTCCGAATGCATCGAAAGGCCGTACAACTGGCGCGACAATCCGACCGCGAAGTCGGCGATGTCGATCATCTCCTGCACTTCGCCGTCGCCCTCCGGCTTGATCTTGCCCATCTCGAGCGCGACGAGCGATCCCAGCGCGTCCTTGTGTGCGCGCAACGCTTCTGCGCACAGCCGCACGGCTTCGCCGCGGCGCGGCGCGGGCGTGTCGCGCCACACATCGAAAGCCGCGCCTGCGCGATTGACGATGTGTTCGTAGTCGTCGGCGCTGGATGCGTGCACCTTCGCCAGCGCTTCGTTGGTGGCCGGATTGCGCGGCTCGATCGTGCCGGCACCGGTGGTGCGCGACCATTCCCCTTCGCCGAGGTAGGCGCCGGAATGGCTCTCGCCCAGGCCGAGGGCTTGCAGGATGGGGTGGGGCATCGGGACTCCTGGTCGCCGCACGGGCGCGGCGGCAAATCGGAAGATTTTAGCAGGTGGACGGCTTGGCGGCCCCGACAGGATTCGAACCTGTGACCTCGCCCTTAGGAGGGGCGCGCTCTATCCATCTGAGCTACGAGGCCGGGCAGGGATTATCGCAGGAACCATCCATGGTGCGGCTTCCGTTCGCCTGTCTGGCTCGAGCGTGGTGCTACCAAAGGAGTGCGCAAGTGCCCAGCGCCGCCAACGATCTGCGGCTGCCAGCGGTCTCCGACTTGTCGCGGCCGTCCCGAATTCCGATCGCGTGTCGGGTTCATCATCAAGGCTGCGCGCCTGGTTCAGTTTTCCGGGGCAGCGGGTTGAACGGTTGATAAATCAACACGGACGGCCTCATTCCGTTGTAAACGGATGTTTTCGTGTCGCGTTATTGCGCACAAGCACCGATTGCGCGGCGCAGATACAACACATTCATTTGCGCTGAGCGAGACTGGTACAACGCCGCGGACTGACAGGCGGCCCGAACCCCTGAAAAAGGAGCAAGATCATGCTTACAAGCACTACACGCGTCGCCGCTTTGACTCTGGCATGCGCGGCCGCATTCGGCTTCAGCGTGCAGGCCAACGCGGCGGTTCGCCACGCCCACGGGACCCACCGTGCCGACGGCCAGACCTCGCACTGGCGCGCCACACGCGCGACCGGTGACAACGGTGCCCAGGTTGGACACGGGGTCAAATACACGGCCGATGGTGACGGCTCGGCATCGCGCACGCGCGGTACGAAGGTCGAAGGGCCGAACGGCGGTGACGCCGTGCATGGCACGAAGATCACACGCAACGCGGACGGCACCATAACGCGTACGCGCGGCACCAAGGTCGCCGGCCCGAACGGGGGTGACGCCAAGCACGTCTCCCAGACCACGTACGGACCCGACGGAACGGTGACTCATAACGGCGGCAGCAACATCACCGGCCCGAACGGCGGCACCGCCAGCGGCCAGAACAGCTACACGAGAAACGCCGATGGTTCCGCGGAATTCAATCACACAAGCAGCGGTACGTCGGCCAATGGCACGACCACCAGCCATAGCGCCGAGTGGACGAAGGCTGCCGGTGCCGATACACGCACCGGAAGCGCGCAGACCACGGTGAACGGGGCGAACGGCGGGACTTACAACAGCTCCGCCACCGTCGGCAACGGCACGGCGACACGCGACACCACGGCGACCACCGCCAACGGCGCGACCTTCAACGGCCAGACTACCTACACCAAGGGCCAAGGCGTGACGCACACGGGAACTTGCACCAACGCGCAAGGCGCCGCGATCACCTGCCCGCAGCCGAAGCAGCACTGATCGTTGTGCGAAGGGCCGACACCGGCCCCATGCACATCAAGAGGCAAGGTGGAACAGTTGCAGCCGCATCCTTCGATGCGGCTGCAACATCTGATGCGGCTGCAACATCTTGAGGCTCGCCGCCATGGGATCGCTCCCGGTGTGGCCGGTTCGACCTGGCTTTCTTCCCCGTTCCTAGCGGCACCGGCCCGGCCGGCATTTTTGCCGCTCCCGGCCGATCCTATTTTGTCGTCACCTTGACGCGTTTCAACCGCGGCGGTGGCGCGCAGCGGCCGGCCCGTAGACCTGCCACCCAGGTTTCGATCAACGGCACCACCGCGGCCTTGGCATTGCCCGCAAAGAAGGCTCCGGCGAGGTTCATGTGCGTCGCGCCGTCGATCACGGCGAGCCGGTCGCAATGTCCGGCGGGCAGCGCATCGAACGCCGACGCGCGCCAGCGATAGTCGCCGCCCAGGCCGCCGTCGCGCGTCCCGGTGATCATCAGGATCGGCGCGCGGATGGTGGCGCCCGAATCGGGTGCAAAGACGGGATTCGGACCGGAAGGCGACAGCGCGATGTAGGCGTCGAAACGACCATCCGGTTCCAGCCCGATCTCGTTGCGCGCACCCGCCTCGAGTTGCACGGTGTGTGCGCCCATCGAGTGGCCGATCAGTGCTATGAATGGCGCGTGGCAGCGCGATTGCGCCCACTGCCTTGCCGCGTCGATGTCCATGAAGCGCGCGCGATACAGCGCGGGGTCGGTCACCATTTTCTCCAGGCCGGCGTGTATTCCCCGCGCCCGCACGATGTCGCGCTTCAGCGCCGCGGCGTCGCTTTCGCGATGGCCGATCGCGATCGCGCGCCAGCCGTCGGCGCTGAGCGCCTCGCCGAGGTAGCGCAGGCCGCGTTCGCTGCCGCCCGCGCCCGGCGAGAGCAGTGCCAGGGGCGGGCAGCCGTTCGCGTGCGCCGGCTCGTACACCACCAGCGGCACCGGCACGCCGTCCGCGCGCCGTGCCGAAACCTTGGTCTGCCCGCACGCCGCGGTCGCGCAAGCCAGCAGCGCGATGGCGCACGCACGACATCGGATTCCCATCGCTCTCTCCTCGCGTTTGCCGGGTCTCGAAGGCGCGAACAGGTCTGAACCGCACGCACCCGTCGTCACGTTCCGCCGACATATCGATCCTATGATGTTCGCGGGCACGGTGCGCAACACCAAGGAGGGTTCGACATGCCACGTGGCGACAAGTCCAGTTACACCGACAAGCAGAAACGCAAGGCCGAGCATATCGAGGAAAGCTACGAGGATCGCGGAGTTTCCAAAGGCGAGGCAGAGGAGCGCGCCTGGCGCACCGTCAACAAGCAGGACAAAGGCGGAAGGAAATCCGGCGGCGGACGCAAGGGGGCGAAAAAGAGCGGTTCGAAAAAGAGCGGCTCGAATAAGAGCGGCTCGAAGAAGAGCAGTGCGTCGCGCAAGCGCGGCGGCTCGAAAAAGAGCAGCTCCGGGAAGAGCAGCGGCGCGAAAAAGGGCGGACGCAAGAGCAGTTCGCGCAAGAGCACCGACAAACGGAAATCGCGGTCGTAGTCTCAGCACTGGGCCTGCGAGGAGCGCTTCATCGTGCACGGTATGCTGACCCTGTCGATGCCGTGGTGGCAGTTGGCGCTGCGGGCCGCGACCGTCTACGTGGTGCTGCTGTTTCTCCTGCGGTTGTCGGGCAAACACACGCTGGGCGAATTTGAGCGTGTTCGATCTGGTGGTAGTGATCATCATCGGCAGCGCGGTGCGTACCTCGATGATCGGCGACGACAAATCGCTGATTGGCGGCCTCATCGTGGTCGTGGTGCTGTTGTTGCTCGATTACGCCAGCACCTGGCTGTCCACCCGCTTCCGTCGCGTCGACCGCGCCGTGCAGGGCCGGCCGGTATTGCTGGCCCACGATGGCGAACTGTTCGAGGAGATCCTGAAGCATTGCAACGTGCCGCGCAGCAGTTTCGATTCGGCGGTGCGCAAGTCCGGTTGCAGCGGGATCGAAATGGTGCGGCAGGCGATCCTGGAGCCCGGCGGCAACATCACCATACTGAAGCGGGAATGATCCATCTTCCGATCCCGCGAGGAACCGTCCGTGAAAAAGCCATCGGTGTTTGCGCGCTTCGCACAATGGACGGCCACCCAGGCCGGCAAGTCGTACACGTTCCTGGCTGCCTTGCTGATCGTGATCGGGTGGGCCGCCAGCGGGCCGTTGTTCCATTTCAGCGATACCTGGCAACTGGTCATCAATACCGGGACCACGATCGTTACCTTCCTGATGGTGTTCCTGATCCAGAACAGCCAGAACCGCGATACCACGGCGATCCAGGCCAAACTCGACGAATTGATCCGGGCGACCAGGCTCGCCAACAACGCGATGCTGAACCTGGAAGACCTCGATGACGAAACGCTGGAGCGCCTGCGCGAGCACTACCGGAAACTGGGCGAGCGTTCTCCGGGCGACGTCGAGAAGATGCTCGAGGAGGAAAGCGCGGGACGAACAGCGCGGCTTCCATCCGCGGACGAGCAAGGGGAACCTCGCCACGCCTGATTTGCCTCGCGTCGAAAATCGGCCCCAACAAGGAAGTCGCCCATAAGCAGGAAGAGCACGGCCAGGCCCGCCGTTGTGCGGCTCGCCGCGCCAAGCTTCGCCAGTTGCATCCCCGGCGCGATCCTGCCGATCCTCGGCCGACCGACAGGCTGAGCGATCCGCGCGCGTATGGTGCGCCCGCATGCGAGGTGCGCAAATCTGAACATCATCCGTCGCGGATGTGTGCACCGGCTCTCGTTTGCGCGCGCGATGGAATCCTAGAATTTCGCCTCGCGTGAACGTGTCGCGCAGGGGACTTCGATGAACAGATTGTTTTTGAAGCTGGCGGTCGTGCTGGCCTTGGCATTGACGTGGTCGATCTGCAACGCGGGCCGTCCACTTCCGACGGGCCGCTTCTGCAATGCGGCAACTCCAGGCAACGGCCTGCCGGCGAACATGTGCTTCCAGTTCGACATCGCCTACGGCGGCGATCCGTTGCAGAAGCTCGATGTATACATGCCGACCTTCAAGGTGCAGGGCGCACCCGTGATCCTGATGGTGCACGGGGGCGAATGGACGCACGGCGACAAATACGACAACGCCGTCGTGTTGAACAAGGTCCAGTACTGGACCCGCACCGGCGTCATTTTCATTTCGGTCAATTACCCGCTGGTCCCGCAAGTGAATCCGTTGCAGGAAGCGATGAGCGTGGCCCAGGCACTGGCCTACGCGCAGTTGCATGCTTCCGACTGGGGCGGCGATCCGAAGAAGTTCATGCTGATGGGATTCTCCGCCGGCGGGCATCTGGTTTCGCTGCTGGCCGCCGAGCCCTCGTTGGCGACTTCCCTGGGCGCGCAACCCTGGCTCGGAACCGTCGCGCTGGACAGCGCGACCTATGACGTTCCCGAGGTCATGGCCAACCCCAACCATCCGAGTCTTTTCGACGTGGCGTTCGGCACCAACACCGGACTGTGGGATGCCGCGTCGCCCGAGGTGCAACTCGATGCGCGCATGGCTCCTTTCCTGGCCGTGTGCTCGACGCAGGAAGCCGGGTCGTGCCCGCGGGCCCAGGAGTTCGTGCAACTGGCAAAGAGCTATGGCACGTCGGCGACCATGCTGCAGCAAAACCTGACGCACGATCAGATCGATGCGAACCTGGGCCTTTCCTCCAGCTACACCACCCAGGTGAACAACTTCCTGGGGGCCCTGTACCACGGTTCGCTGACGAAAAAATTGCACAGGTAACCCGGCGGCCCGGTACGAAAAAAACCGCGCGAAAGCGCGGTTTTTTTTGTGTCGCCTTGCCGACCGCGATAGCCTTGCCGCGACCGGCTCGCCGCCCGACAAAGTGAGGGCAGACAATGATCGCTCGAACGGCCCTCGCCTTGTTGATTGCCGCTTGCGCGCTCGTACCCGCGCGGGCGGCCGACGTCCGCGTCGTCTATTACGACATCCACGGCCGCTCGGCGCGCGATCTTTTCAAGGAGATGGAGGCGAAAGGGCCCGTCGACAAATCGTCAGGCCTGAGATTCCCCGCGTATACCGAATGGCGGGTGTCCTGGGATTTTCGCTACGAATCCGCGCCCGGGAGCTGCAAGCTGACCGGATTGGATGCGTCGGTCGAGGGGACTACGACACTCCCGCACTGGGTCGAAGGCGACGCTGCCCCGGCATCGCTCGGGAAGGAATGGGAGGATTTCGTCGCTGCGCTTCGGGTCCACGAGAGCGGCCATTACGCGCACGGCGTGGAGGCCGCCGATGAGATACAGGCCCTCGAAGGCTCGACCCCGCCTGCGAGCGATTGTCAGGAGCTTACCCGGCAAGTCACGGGCCGCGCGGAATCCATAGTGGACAAATACCGCGCGATCGATGCGCAGTACGACCGGGATACCAATCACGGGCAAAAACAGGGCGCCGTACTGGTGATCGAGAATTGAAGTGTCACGATTGCCGGGATGGCGACGCACCTCCTCCTTCCCTTGAAGAGGAGGGCTTCAACCTGGTGCCAAAACCATCGGTCCTGCTCCGGTTTCTTGCCGCTTTCGCGCCGCGCCTTCTTGAACGCGTGGCTGCCCTGCGCGAGGCCGGGACAACGCTTGGGTCAACCGGCGCGAAGCCGTGCAGCGGATGAGCGTCCGCTGGAACGAGTAGTTGGCCACCATCTCCACAATGCCAGCCGACGTGCCGGTCAGTGCCCCTGAAAAACAGTTCAAGGGTCCACGCTCATTTTCGTCGAATGTTCCGTCGGCAAAAACGCATCTGGATTGCTGGATCCCGGAAAAAACCGCGCCCTCGCGCGGCTCTTCGTCCCGGATCGATTGGTGGAGCGGAAGGGGATCGAACCCTCGACCTCTGCATTGCGAACGCAGCGCTCTCCCAGCTGAGCTACCGCCCCACGATGGAGATGCGCCCGATCGGCGCATCCGCGCCGCAAGCGGCTGGACCGCGGCGGCGCGAACCGCATATGGTAGCGGCCCGCGGTGCGCGCGCCAAGCGGAGATTATGTCGGCAGCAGCGGCGCAAGTTCCGGCTCCAGCACTTCGCGGCGCCAGCCTTGCAGGCCTTCGGGCCATTCGCGCGTCACGGCGTATTCCTCCAGCAGCCTGCGTGCGCAGAGCAGGCCCGATGGGACATCGAGCTTCAGCGCGATGGCGTCCACCACTTCCTTCATGGCATTCACCGCGGACTTGGCGGCGCCCGATGGCGCGGCAAGGATCGGAGCTGTTTCGGCACGCTCCGCATCGGTCACCGGCGTGCTCAGCAGTTCCAGCAACTCGGCGCGTTGCGGCGCGCGCAGCGCACGCAGGCCGCGCGTACGTTCGAAGAGTTCGTTCGAGGATGCCGGTGGCGACGACGCCAGCGACAGCGCGTTCGCATCGTCCAGCAGCCAGGGACGCGGCTTGTCCAGCGCGCGCGCCGTGTCTTCCCGCCAGCGCAGCACGCACCGCAGCAGCGCCTGCCGTGCCTGCGGCCACGCGGCGGCGCTGCGGAATGCGCGTTGCGGTTGCGGATCGGGTTCGCTGCGCCGCAGACGTAGTGTGAGGCGCGCGCAGTCCTCGGCGTGCCAGGCGAGCCGCCCGCGCTGCGCGAGCTGTGCTTCCAGCAGCGCGTGCAATTCGTGCAGGTGCGCGACATCCTGCTCGGCGTAGTCGAGCTGCGCAGGCGTAAGCGGGCGATGCAGCCAGTCCGAACGCGTTTCGTCCTTGGGGATTTCCAGGCCCAGCAGCGACGCGACCAGGTTGCGGTAGCTCAATCCGAAACCCAACCCGCACAACGCCGCGGCTATCTGCGTGTCGAACAACCGCAAATTCGTTCCGTCCAGCAGCGGCGCCAGGGCTTCCATGTCTTCGCTCGCGCTGTGCATGATCCACGTGCGCCCTTCGGCGAGCTTCCGCATGCACGGTCCCGCATCGAACGGCGTGGGGTCCACCAGCGCGCATGTCCCGCCCGCCGCAACCTGCACCAGCGCCAGTTTCGGATGGAAGGTGTTGCGGCGCATGAACTCGGTGTCCAGCCCGAGGGCCTGCGCGCCGCTGCGATCGATCCATTGCGCGAACGCTTCCGCGTCCGCGATCCAGGCGGCGCTCATGCAGGGGTTCCGGTGCTGCGGATCTGGTTCATGCGGACGTCGCCGGGGAGTTGCCGATTCGCGCGGCTTTGCTATGGTGAGCCGGTCACGATAGCAGCAAACCATCGCAGCGGACCATGGGCACACCGACCACCTTCACCCGTCAACACGCCCTCGGCGGTGCGATCGGGGTGTCGTTGCTGCTGTTCGCGCTGGTGTACCGGTTCTTTCCGACGGCCTTGCACGTGCCCGCGACGCACACGGCGGCCGGGCCGGCCGCGCTGCAAACCAATGCACAAAACCCCGTCACCGCGCGCGCCACGCTGACGCCGGCCGAGTCGGAATTGCAGGCGGGTCCGCCGATCTCGCTGGCGCCGTCGAGCGTGATCGCGGCGCGCGCGCGCGGACGCACGCTTGCCGGGCGCGGCGGCAACGAGGAAATCGGAGCGATGTTGACGCACGCGGACCAGGCCGCGGCGCAAGGCAGGCTGGCCGGGCAGGGCGACGACACCGCGACGGCGCTGGTGTTGCAGGCGGCAGCGATCGATCCGAAGGATGTGCACGTGCGCGCGGCGCTGTCCAACCTGCATTCGCGCCTGTTCGCCGATGCGCAGCAGGCGCTGTCCGCCAACGATACCGACACCGCGCGCACCGATCTCGCCGCGCTGAAGCGCCTGCCGGAATCGGGCGACGACGCCAGGAGCCTGGCGGCGCGCATCAACGCCGCGGACGAAGTACGGCCGTTGCTGGAACAGGCGTCGAGCCTGATGCAATCCGGGCACATGGAAGGCGAGGGCGAGGACAACGCACTGGCGGTCTATCGCAAGGTGCTGAACCTCGATCCCGAAAACGCCGTGGCACGGCAGGGAATGGAGCAGGTGCAGAGCGCCGCGCTGGATCGCGCGTTGAGCGCCGCCGCGCAAAACGACGACGCCAAGGCCGATGCGGCGCTGGAAGATGCCGCGGCGATCCTGCCGTCTTCCGCGGCGCTCTCCGACACGCGTGCGCGCATCCTTGCGATGCGCGGGCAACGAGGCGCGAGCCTGTTGACGCAGGCGCAATCGGCGCTGGACGCGGGCAATCTGGACCTGGCCGAAAAACTCGCGCAACAGGCGCAGGCGCTGGGCGACAACGCACAGGTGCAGGCTTTCCTGAAACACGTGCAGGATGCACGCACCTATTCGAGCCATCGCCCGGGCCAGGTGATTTCCGATCGCTACCTCGACCTCGTCGGCAGCGGGCCGGCGATGGTCGTGATCCCGCTCGGAAGTTTCGAAATGGGCGCGTCGGGCAGCGAAAATTCGCAGCAACCGCAGCACCAGGTCGACATCGCCAGGGGCTTCGCGATGGGCCGCACCGAAGTGACGGTGGCGCAGTTCCGCGAATTCGTGCGTGCCTCGGGTTACACGCCGGATTCCGACAGGCTCGGCGGCGCGTCGGTGTACGACGAGGCCAGCGGCCGCATGCAGATGCAGTCCGACGCCGACTGGCGCGACGACTACTCCGGCAAGCGCGCGCGCGACAACGATCCGGTGGTGAACGTTTCCTGGAACGACGCGCGTGCCTACGCGCAGTGGTTGTCGCAGCGCACCGGCAAAAACTATCGGCTGCCGACGGAAGCGGAATTCGAATACGCCGAGCGCGGCGGCACGCACACCGCGTACTGGTGGGGCGACGGCACGCCATCGAAACCGCTGGAAAATCTGACCGGCAGCGGCGACCGCTCGCCCTCCCACCGCAGCTGGTCGAACGCTTTCAAGGATTACGACGACGGCTGGTGGGGACCCGCACCGGCGATGAGCTTCGCCGCCAATCCGTTCGGCCTCTACGACATCGGCGGCAACGTTTCGGAGTGGGTTGCCGATTGCTGGCACGACAATTACACGCGCGCACCGCGCGACGGCGGCGCGTGGGTGAATCCGGGCTGCGCGCAGCGCGTGGTCCGCGGCGGCTCGTGGGGCAGCGCGCCCGACCAGGACCGCTCGACCTTCCGTCAGGCAGCGTCCGTCGATGCGCGCAGCGGGCGCGTGGGCTTTCGCGTCGTCCGGGATTTGTGAGACCCCCGAATTGCCATTTTCTTGACGCGTTCCTTGCGACGCTGTTCGGGAATCACTCCCACCACAAGGAAAGGTCATGAAAGCGACAAGGAATCTGTTGTGTGCATCGGTTGCGGCGATCCTCGCCTGCGCCTGCGCGCAGAATCCGACCGAAAACACGCCGGATCAAGGCTCGACGCAGATCATGCCGGGCGCCGATGCATCGAATGCCGCGGGCGCATTCCAACGTCTTGACGCCAATCACGACGGTTATGTTTCGGGCGAGGAGTACATGGTCAACGGCAATCGGGGACAATCCTTCGCGAGCTGCGATGGCGACCGCGACGGCAAGCTCGATCAAGCCGAGTTCATGCGATGCGCGCAACTGCCGCAATCCACCAATCCGGACCAGCAGTAGACGGGACGTCGAGCGACTTTTTCGCGTGCCGCAAAGCGCGAGATCGAATCGCTGAAAAGCGGACGCGTGGAGGAGAATCCCAAGCGCCGTTCGCTCACGCGGCGGTTTGAGCTTCGCGTCTGCCGGACTCGTTGCAAGCAGAATCTTGGTGCCGGTGGAGGGACTCGAACCCACACGCTTTTAAGGGCGGCGGATTTTGAGTCCGCTGCGTCTACCAATTCCGCCACACCGGCGACGGACTGCCAAGTATGCGGGAAGGTACAGCCGAAGCCAAGCCTCAGACGCCGACGGCGGTGCTGTCCTGCGGCAAGATGCGCTCGCCGCGCGAATACCACTCGCCCTCGACCGGCTCGAACACCGCGCAGGTGGTCATGCGGTCCTGGTAGATGTGCAGGCTGACGGTGGTGGTGTCGTCGCTGGGATTGCGGATGGTATGGTATTCGTGTGGCGGGATGAGGCTGCCGGCCGAGCCGGGACCGGCCTGGATCGCGCCCGCGGGGCGGAAACGGTAGCGGCGCTCGTCGTGCTCGAGAAGTTCGTACTGCACCACCTCGAGTTCGCCGCGCCACACGCCTTCCACGCACCACATGCCATGGTGGTCGTGGATCGGCGTGCCCTGGCCCGGACTCCACGTCATCGCCACCACGCAATAACCGTGTTCGTCGCTGCGGTACAACTCGCGGCGCGCGTAGTGATCCGCGCAACGCTCGAGCACGCATGAAGGCAGTTCGACGTCGCTCGCCCGGATCATGCGGCACAACGCGTCGCGCAAGGCGCGGGTGACCTGCGCGGTATCTGGATGCGACACCGCCGAATCGAGCGCATCGATGAGCTTGCGGCGGCCGGGAAAATCGATGGCGAGCATGGCGTACGCGGGGTGCCGTCGGATGATCGGCATTGTAGCAGCGCGTTACAGCGCGGCCATGAACCGTCCGATCACCGCTCCGAACCGTGCCGTATCGACCAGGAAGGCGTCGTGCCCCTGCGGCGAGTCCAGCCCGGCGAAGTCTACTTCCGCGCCGGCGGCGGCCAAGCCTTCGGCGATTTCCTGCTGCTGTTCCAGCGGAAAGAGGATGTCGGTTTCCACGCCGATCACCAGCGCGCGTTCGAGCTCGATGCGCGCGAGCCCGGCGCGTACCGACGCGCCGGGTTCCTCGCCTGCATCGGGGCCTGCGTATTCGGCGACATCGAACCAGTCCGCCGATCGCGAGAGGTAGAGATAACTGTTGGGATCGAACGCTCGCACGAAGCGCCTCGCGTGTGCGTTGAGGTACGACTCGACCTGGAACTCTGCGCCGAACGGTTCCCCTTCGCGCTGTTCGGGATCGAGGCGGATGCGCCCGAATCTGCCGCTCCATTCGATCGCGGAACGATAGGTGATCACGCCCAGCTTGCGCGCGATGCTCATCCCGGTGTCCGGAAAATGATCGTCGTCGTAATTGCCTTCGTTCCAGTTCGGATCGAGGCGGATGGCTTCGCGTTGCAGCGAGCGGATCGCGATCGCGAACGGCCGCGCCTGCGGTGCGGTTGAAACGGAAATATGTGCGCGCGCGCTGCCCGGATGATGGATCAGGTATCCCAGCGCCGACATGCCGCCGATCGAACACCCGACCACCGCGGCCAGTCGCTCGATGCCCAGGCCGCGCACAAGCTCGAACGCGCTGTTGCCGACGTCTTCCAGGGTCAGCTCGGGAAAATCCAGCCGATAGGTCTTGCCGGTCCGCGGATCGATCGAGGCCGGCCCGGTCGAACCCTTGCAACTGCCCAGCGAGTTCACGCAGATCACGAACCAGCGGTCCGTGTCGATGCCCTTGCCGGCACCGACGATGTCTTCCCACCAGCCCGGAGAATCGTCGTCGTTGCGCGCCGCATGCGCGCTGGGCGAGAGGCCGGTGAGGATCAGCACGGCGTTGTCGCGCGCAGCGTTCAGTTCGCCCCAAGTCTCGTAGGCGAGCCGCGCGGCCGTGATCGCGCCCCCGCGTTTCATGCGAAAAGGCGAGGGCAGGCTGAAATACCGGCGGGCGTCGGCCATCGTGATCGGACTGCGCGTTGGGAACCGCGCACTTTAGCGGCCGGGTGATCCGAGGCCAAGTGAGGCGAAGTCCTGAAGTTCTACTGCACGCGGTCGATCGTCAGTGCGATCGGCTTTTGCGCATCGGTCGCGGCCTGCACCGGCTGCGCTTCCAGATCGCCTGCCTGCGGCAGCGCATCACCGGACTTGCTGATCCGCGCGGAGACCTGCACGCGCGGAAATGACGAGAGTCTCAATTGCGGCGCCATGGCCATGGCGTCTGTCAGCGTCACGGTGGCCGGCAACGATGATACTTTCAGGCGCGCGACCGCCAGGGGCATCGGTGGCCCATCGATCGCGCGCGCGAACACGAACAACGTGTCGTTCGATGAAACTTTCGATGCGAGTCTCGGATCGAGCCGCACTTCCACTTTCAATGCAACGGAATCCGGCGCGCGGCCTTCATCGTTGCCGGCGGAATTGCCGGATGACCGAGGGGTTGCCGTGGATTGCGAAGCGACCGTCCCGGCTTGCGCCTGCGTGTTGCCCTGCACGCGGCCCCGCGCCATCGCGATCTGCATGTTCACCGCGGACGCGAGTTTCGAATCCGCCGGCAACAGCTTCAACAGGTGTTGCCAATGCGAGGCGGCATCGTCGTAGCGGCCGAGCTGGTAGTCGCTGATGCCAAGCAGCCACAGCCCGCGCTGGTGATCGGGCTGCAATGCGACCGCGCGTTCCAGCAGGATGCGGGTTTCACCTTCGATCCGGTGGTCGGGCCGCGCCTGGGCGTCGGCTTCGGCGTACGCGACCATCAGGTCCGGCTCATCGGGTTTGAGTTTCAACGCCTGGCCGAATGCGTCGCGCGCATCGTCCAGCTTCCCCATCGAGGTGTAAGCCTGAGCCAGCAATATCCAGCCTTCGGGGTGGTCCGGCTGGCGCTGCAGCTTGCTGCGCAATTGGGCGGTGGCGTCGGCGAGGTCCATGCTGCCCGTCGGCTGCGGCTCCAGTGTGCCCGGTGAGCCATACAAGGCATACAAGCCGATCGCCGCCAGCGGCAGCACGAACACCAGCGCCAGCGCCAACACGAACGGCGCGCGTGCACGGCCACTGCGGCGGCCGGCGCGCATCAGCGGCACGGCCACGCAGGCGAGCGCCGCGGCGATCATCAGCGCCGCGATGGCCAGAAACCATGAATTCACCAGTCGTCCCCCGTTTCGTTCGCCGCGATTAGCGCCGCGGGTTTGGTTCGCTTGCGCAGCAGGACCAACACGACGATGCCGCCGGCGACCACCAGCGCGGGAGGCACGAACCACAGCGCCACGGTGGAAGGCTTCAGCGGCGGGTCGTACAGCACGAAATCCGAGTAGCGCGCGACCAGGTACTGCTTGATCTGCTGGTCGGTCTTGCCCTGCTGCATCATCTCGAAAATCTGGTGGCGCAGATCCTTCGCCAGATCCGCGTTCGACGCGTCCAGGCTCTCGTTCTGGCAGACCATGCAGCGCAGCTGCGAGGTGAGGTCCTGGAAGCGCTGGCGCTGCGCATCGTCCTTGAACGGCAGCGGGTCGATGGCCAGGGCGGACACGCTCGCGACAAGCGCGAGTATGCAGGCGAGCAGGAGAAGCGTCCGCTTCATCGCGGCGCATCCCGCGCGGACTTTATCGCCGGTTCCAGCTCCTGCGCGATCACCTCCCGCGTCAGCGGGCCGATGTGCTTGTAGCGGATCACGCCCTTCGCATCGACCAGGAAGGTTTCGGGCGCGCCGTACACGCCGAAATCGATCGCGGTGGCGCCGCTTTCGTCCGCGATCACCTGCGCGTAGGGATTGCCGTGCTGCGACAGCCATGCTTTCGCGTCGCCCGGTTTGTCCTTGTAGTCATAGCCGATCAGCGGCACGCCGAACTTGCTCGAATACTCCATCAGCACGGGATGTTCGTCGCCGCAGGCGAAACACCAGCTCGCGAACACGTTGATCAGGTACGGCCTGCCGAACAGGTCAGCCTTGCGCACGCGTTGCGCGGGATCGTCGAGCTTCGGCAGGTCGAACGCGGGCGCGGCCTTGCCGATCAGCGGCGAGGGCACGTAGTTCGGGTCGTGGTGTTCATTCCAGACGATGCCGATGCCGAACAGCGCGACCAGCAGCGCGAATACCGCAAGCGGAATCAGCCGGGCGCTCATGCGTTCTGTTCGGCGATCTCGACGCGTGCCGGGACGGATTCCATTTCGGGCTGCTGCGTCGCGGTGCGCCGCAGGCGGAAGCGCTTGTCGGCCGCGGCGCAGAAACCGCCCAGCATCATCAGCAGTCCGCCGGCCCAGATCCAGCGCACGAACGGTTTGTCGTAAACACGCAGGGCCCAGCCGCCGTTGCCGAGCGGATCGCCCAGGGAAACGTACAGGTCGCGGAACACGCCCGGCCGGATCGAAGCCTCCGTCTGCACCTGGCCCCGCGGGTAGGTGCGTTTCTGCGGGTGAAGCGTGACGATCGTTTCGCCGTTCTTCGAGACCTCCACCGTGCCCTGTTGCGCCAGCCAGTTCGGTCCCTGGGTTTCATTGACGCCGGAGAAATGGAAATCGTAGGCGCCGACGTGCGCGCTCTGCCCGGGCGAGAGCGCCACGTCCTGCTCGATGCTGAGGCTGCGTGTCAGCACCGCGCCGGCGATGAACACGCCGACACCGACGTGCGCGCAAAGCATGCCGAACATCTCCAGCGGGTAGCGCTTGCCGCGCGGCGCTTCCTTCCAGCGCTTGATCGCGAAGATCGCGGTGCCGCTCAGGACGTACGTCGCCGCGGTCACGCCCAGCAGCGGTAGGAAACCGCGCGCGCCGAGCACCCAGCCAACGATTCCCGCAAAGGCGGCGAGGCCGGCGATGCGCAGTGCGGCTCGTTTCCACAGCGCGAGGTCGGCCTTGCCCCAGCGCGAAAGCGGCGCGAACGGCAACGCCAGCACCAGCGGCGTCATCAGCAGCATGAACAGGAAACCGAAATAGGGTGCGCCGACCGAAATGCGGCCGATGTCCAGCGCCTCGCCCAGCAGCGGATACAAGGTGCCCAGCAACACCGTCGCGGCGGCAACGGTCAGCATCAGGTTGCCGACCAGGATCAGCGTTTCCCGCGAGGCCAGAGCGAACGGTTTTCCGCCGGCGACTTTCGGAGCGCGCAGCGCATACAGCAGCAACGATCCGCCTACCACCACCGCCAGGAATCCCAGGATGAATACGCCGCGCCTGGGATCGGCCGCGAACGAATGCACGCTGGTCAGCACGCCCGAACGCACCAGGAAAGTGCCGAGCAGCGACAGCGAGAACGCGAAGATCGCCAGCAACAAGGTCCATGCGCGCAAGCCGCCGCGCTTGTCGGTCACCGCCTGCGCGTGGATCAGCGCCGCGCCGACCAGCCATGGCATGAAGCTCGCGTTCTCGACCGGATCCCAGAACCACCAGCCGCCCCAGCCCAGTTCCGAATACGCCCACCAGCTTCCCGCGACGATGCCGGCGGAGAGGAAACCCCAGGCCACGTTGGTCCAGGGACGCGACCAGCGCACCCAGGCGGATTGCAATTCGCCGCCGAGCAGTGCCGCGATCGCGAACGCGAAGGCCACGCTGAAACCGACGTAGCCCATGTACAGCACCGGCGGATGCATGATCAGCCCGGGATCCTGCAGGACGGGATTCAGGTCCGCGCCGTCGGCCGGCGCGGGGATCATGCGCGCAAACGGATTGGAAGTCGTCAGCGAGAACAGCAGGAAGCCGAACGCGACGAAACCGAGCACGCCCAGCACGCGCGCGTGGAAACCCTCCGGCAGTTTCCCGCCGAGCGCCGCCACGGCCAGCGTCCAGACATCGAGGATGAAAACCCACAGCAGCAGCGAGCCTTCATGCGCGCCCCACACGGCGGGGAAGCGGTACCACCAGGGCAACTGCAGGTTGCTGTTCTGCGCGACGTAGGCGACCGAGAAATCCTGCACCAGGAACGCGTACGTCAGGATTCCGAAGGCCAGCGCCACGAACGCGAATTGCCCGACTGCGAGCGAACGCGCCGTCGCCATCAGCGGCCGGTTGTCACGCCAGGCGCCGATGACCGGCAGCGCGCATTGCAGCGCCGACAGCAGCAGCGCGATGATCAGCGCGAGTTGGCCGAGTTCGGGGATCATCGCGCGCCGCCGCCTTGCGCGTTTGCGGGAACGCGGTGCTCGGCCTTCGCCTTGGCGATCGCGTCGGCCACTTCCTTGGGCATGTAGGTCTCGTCGTGCTTGGCCAGCACTTCGCTGGCGTCGAATTCGCCGCTGCGCATGTGGCCGGTTGTGATCACGCTCTGCCCTTCGCGGAACAGGTCGGGCAGGATGCCGGTGTATTGCACGCGCATGTCGTGGAAGCGGTCGGTCACGGTGAAATCGGTGGTGAGCGTGCCCGGCACGCGGTGGATGCTGCCTTCCTTCACCACGCCGCCCAGGCGAAAACGGGCATGCAGCGGTGCATGGCCCGCTTCGACTTCGCTCGGCGAATAGAGGTACGTCATGTTCTGCTGCAATGCGAACACCGTCAGTGCGGAGGCGATGCCGACCGCCAGCACGATCAGCGAGACGACGACCAGCCGGCGCTTGCGGACAGGATTCACGCCGAGGCTCCTTCACGCTCGCCCGGCGTTTGTGCCGAGCGCGTGCGCCGAAGTTGCTCGCGCGCGATGCGGCCGCGCAATTCATTCACGAGTTGGCGCCGGCGAAACGCGGGTGCGATCCAGTCCCAGGCCAGCACGACGAAGAACACCGCGTAAGCAGGCCACACGTAGTTTGCATAACCCCCCATTGCGAAAAACTCATGCATTCGCGTTCTCCGATACCAGTTCGCGCGCCCATTCCTTGCCGCCTTCCACTGCGAGCAGTCCGACGCGAGCGCGACCCAGGAGACTCGCGAAGAAATAAAGGTGCGTTGCCAGCGCCATCAGCAGCAGCGGCCACAGCATTTCGGCCGAGATGTGCGACTTGCCGAACAGGTTGACCGTCGAACCCTGGTGCAGCGTGTTCCACCACACCACCGAGTAGTGCACGATCGGAAGGTTCACGATGCCGACCAAGGCCAGCAGCGAGGCCGCGCGCGCGGCGCGGCGGCGGTCCTCGATCGCGTTGAACAAGCCGATCACGCCGAAATAGAGGAACAGCAGCACCAACTCGGAAGTCAGGCGCGCATCCCAGGTCCACCAGGTACCCCACATCGGCTTGCCCCACAACGATCCGGTCACCAGCGTGATGAAGGTGAACGCCGCGCCGACCGGCGCGCATTCCATCGCGATGACTTCCGCCAGTTTGATCCGCCACACCAGCGCGACCAGCGCGGCTACCGCCATGCAGCCGTATGCGAACAGGCCCATCCAGGCGCAGGGCACGTGGATGAAGATGATCCGGTAGGCATCGCCCTGCTGGTAATCGCCCGGCGCCAGCACCAGTCCGCCGTAAAGGCCGATCGTGCCGAGGATCAATGCGCCCCAGAACAGCCACGGGCGTAGCGCGCCGGCAAAGCGGTAGAAGGCCGGCGGCGAAGAGAGCTTGTGCAACCAGAGCGGAATGATTTTCACGATTCGACCGCGATGCGCAGTGCGGCGGCGCAAGCCAGGGGAGCCAACACCAGCGCCAGCACCAGCGCTGCGGCCAGCCACAACAACGGCGCGGAGTGCGGCAGTCCCGATTGCGCGGCGGCGACCGCGCCGGCCGCGAAGATCACCACCGGCACCGCCAGCGGCAACAACATCAATGCGAGAAGTATAGCCGAGCGACGCGTGCCGGCCGTCAACGCTGCCAGCACCCCGCCGAGCAGCGCCAGCAGCGGCGTGGCCAGCAGCAGCGCGGCCAGCAGCACCGGAAGGACATCCAGCGGCAGGTGCAGCAGCAGGGCCAGCAGCGGCGCGACCACGATCAGCGGCAGCGTGGTGGTGAGCCAGTAACCGGCCATGCGCGCCACCGCCAGCAGCGCCAGCGGTTGCGGCGCGAGCAGCACCTGTTCCAGCGAGCCGTCCTCCAGGTCGCCGCGGAACATCGACTCGAGTGTCGGCAGCATCGCCAGCAGTACCGTCACCAGCAGCACCCCGCCGCTGACGCGCGAGAGCAGCGCGGCTTCCGGGCCCAGCGCGAACGGAAACAGTGTCGTCACGATGATCGCGTACAGCACCGGGAACAGCGCGTCGTTGCGCCGGCGCCACGCGAGCAGCAATTCGCGTCGCAGCAGAGCGCGCGCGGCGCCGAGCGCGCCCGGTGTGCGTGCGATTGCGATTCGTGGTTGCGCGATGGCGGTCATGCTCAAGCAACCAGCTCCAATCGCACGTGCCGCGCGCCCGGATCGGCGAAACGCACCGCGCCATGGCTGGTCAGCAGCGTTGCGCCGCCGTGCGCGCCGTGCATCGAGATCAATGCATTCACCAGTTCGATGCCGTGGCGGTCCAGATTCGCGTAAGGCTCGTCCAGCAGCCACAACTCGCCGGGCAACAATGCGAGCCTGGCGAGCGCCGCGCGTTTCTTCTGGCCCGCCGACAGCAGGCGCAGCGGCGCGTGCGCATAGGCCGAAAGATCGACGCGCGCCAGCGCGGATTCGAGGGATTCTCCGTCGCGCGTGCCGTACAGGCCCGAAAGAAAGGCGAGGTTTTCGCAAGGCGAGAGATCCTGCTTCATGCCGGGATGATGGCCGAGAAACACCATCCGCCCCGCGATCGCGTCACGCGAGATCGCCAGCCCGTCGAACCGGATCTCGCCCGCGCTCGCCGGCAACATTCCGGCCACTACCCGCAGCAGCGTGGTCTTGCCCGAGCCGTTGTCGCCTTCAACGAGCAGGGTTTCGCCGCGATCCAGCGCGAGGTCCAGCGGCCCGAACACCGGTTCGTCGTTGCGGGCGAAGACCAGGCCTCGCACGCACAGCAGCGGATCTGAATTTTGCGAGAGATCGGACATGGCGTGGGCGAATCGAACCGCGCATTGTCCCACGCGCGCGCCCGACCGCAAGCCTCAATCCAGCTCGCGCAATTCGGCGACGCCGAAGCCGGCGCCGCGCACGATGGCCATCTGTCCGAAGCGTCGCGCCAACGCATCCAGCGTGTCGAAACCGAGTCCGGCGACGAACAGGCTGGGTTCGCGCCATTCCCCGCCCACCCCGGCTCCCGGGCGACAACGCGCGTTCGATGCGCGCATCGCATCGCGCAACTCGCGCTGGCGTGCGCGATTGAACGCGTCGCTCGTGCGTCGCGCACGCGGATTCCACGCGGTGACGAAGCCCCAGGGTTCGCTTTCTTCGTGGAGAAAGTCGTGCAGCGCTTCCGGCAATGGTTCGCCGATGCGGATCACGGCGCAACCGCCACGCGGCAGCCGCACGCGGTATGCGGTTTCCATCCAGGCCTGCCGGACCGATTCCTCTGCCGGCATCGTTCACTCCGGCAACGGCAGCGGCGGCAATTCGGCTCGCGCGCGCCCTGCCGCGGCATCCGGATCGATGTCCGCCACGCTGGCATGACCCGACAGCAGCGATTCCAGCAATGCGTCCTGCTCGCGCCCGCGCTGCCGGCAGTACGAATAGGGCAGGTGCGTGAAACTGACCATGCGGTAACGCGACATGAAGTGCCCGGGGGCGCGTGCCGTCAATGCCGCGGTGAGTTCGCGCTTGGCGAGGTAGTGCGGATCGGCCACGCCGTCGCGCATCTCGATGTAGTTTTCCAGCGCCATCGCCGCGATCGCGTCGGCGTCGGGTTTGCGCACGCGCTGGAATTTCGCGAACACGTCCTCCGGATTCTCGGGCTGCTTCTCCAACAGGTCCGCCAGCTCCGCTGCGTCTTCGAAACCCGCGTTCATGCCCTGGCCGTGGAACGGCACGATCGCGTGCGCGGCGTCGCCCACCAGCAGCACCCGGCCACCCAGGTTCCAGCGATCGAGATAGAGCGTCGCCAGTTGTCCGACCGGATGCGCGTTCCAGTCCTCGGCGAACGTCGGCATCAGTTCCAGTGCATCCGGGAACTCCTGCCGGAAAAACGCGCGCGCCGCGTCGGCATCGGGCAATGTCTCGAAGCTCGGATGCGGCCCTTGGTTGGGCAGGAACAGGGTGACCGTGAAACTGCCCTGCGCATTGGGCAGCGCGATGCACATGTAATGGCCGCGCGGCCAGATGTGCAGCGCGTTGGGCTCGATGGCGAATGGCGTGCTGCCGGAGCCCGGCGGGATTTCCAGCTCCTTGTAGCCGTGTCCCAGCGGTTCGACGCGTTCGCCGAGATCCGCGTGGCGCATCATCGCCGCTCGCAATGCCGAGCCCGCGCCGTCGGCGCCGACCACCGCCGCCGCTTCATGTTCCCGCGCGCCGTCGCGACCATGGCCGATCGAGATGGCGTTCGTTGCTCCGTCGAACGACGCATCCAGCAGCGGCGCATCGAAATGGAACTTCGCGCCCGCGCGTTCGGCCGCATCCATCAGCAGCATGTTGAGATCGCCGCGGGAGACCGACCAGATCACCTCGCTGTCGTCGACGCCGTAAGGTTGCAAATTGGTCGAGCCATCCAGCGGATGCACCATCCTTCCGCGCATCATCACGGCTTGCTTCAGGACGGCGTCGGCGAGGCCAGCCCGACGCAGGGCATTCAACCCGCGCTCGGCCAGCGCCAGGTTGATCGAACGGCCGCCGAGGAATCCGTGTACGCGCGGATCGGGCCGGCGCTCGAATACTTCCGCGCGAAACCCGCGTTGCGCCAGCAATGCGGCCAGCAGCGAGCCGACCAGGCCCGCGCCGACGATGGTGATGGATTGACGTGGCATGCAGACAGCCGGGGCCGAAAGCGCCACTGTCGGCAAACTCGCGCGGATTTGCAATCCCGCGGTCGGCGATCAATGCGACGGCACGGCCTTCGCCACTATCGGCCGCGCGTCCAGCCACGCTTTCAATGCAAGGATTTCCCGGTCGTCGAATACGGAGAAGCGCGCGCGCGCGATCCGGCTCATGAAACCGACATCGCGATGTCCCTTGGCCCAGCCGTGGTGCATCAGCTCCCTGAACTCGGGCAACGTATACGCCCTGGCGACGACCAGATTGGGCGTTCCATCGTCGGGATTGCCTTCCTGATGGAGGCCGTGGCATTCGGTGCAAGCCACCGTCGCGATGTAACGACCCTCTTGTTCCGGTGTGCTGCGCGGCGCATCACCAAGCCGCGGCGCGTGACGGTCTATCGAATTGGTCACCAGATCGAACTTGCCGGACAGCAGCCACCATCGCGCGATTGGACCGGTGGTGGTGGGCGGCACCTCGCGCTTCACCTCCGGCACCGAACGCACGTAGCCGATCACGTCGGCGATGGTCTGGTCGTCCAGATGGTAGAAGCCGTCGCTCGGCATCAACCACGCGCCGTGGCCGTCGCGCTTGATGCCGTAGCGGATCATGCGCGCCAGCTCGGCATCGCTGTAGAGCTTGCGCTTCTGCGTCAGATTGGGCGCGGCCAGCCGTCCCACGATCCATGATTCGTCTTCCAGCACCGCTCCGCCCAGATCCTGGTCGTGGCAATTCGTGCAACCCAGGATCGTGGCCCAGTGCCTGCCGTCGGCCACGTTGGCGGCCAGACGCTGCGGCGCAACCAGCGGCACGTCGGTATAGCGCTTGTCGAGCCGGATTTCCGCCACGATCCAGATCGTGGCGGCGGCCAGCACCGCGACCGCCAGCAATCCCGCGACGGCGAACAAGAGACGACGCAGCAGCTTCCGCATGGCGCGCGCACTCCCGATGGCGAGCGCAGCATACGACGATTCGTGATGCGACGCCTCAGGCTTTCGTGGCGAAGCCGCGTACCGCTTGTGCCAGCGCGAAGCAATCCTCGAAGCGGTTGTACAGCGGCGCGGGCGACAGGCGCATCACGTCCGGCTCGCGCCAGTCGCCCAGCACGCCTTTGGCAACGAGGTGGGCGAACAGCGAACGCCCCGCTTCGCGGCCGTGCCGCACGCGCACCGACAGTTGCGCGCCGCGGCGCTCGGGTTCTGCGGGCGTGAGGATTTCCAGCACGTCATTCAATTGCGTACGGATCAGCCACTCGAGGTAGCCGGTGAGCCGCTTCGACTTTTCGCGCAAGCACTGCAAGCCGGCACGCTGGAAAATCTCGAGCGACACGCGCAGCGGCGCCAGCGCGAAGATCGGCGGATTGGACAACTGCCAGCCGTCCGCGCCGGGCGTGGGATCGAACTCCGGCCGCATCTGGAAACGCGTGGATTCCAGGTGCCCCCACCAGCCGGCGAACCGCGGCAGGTCCCCGCGCGCATGGCGTTCGTGCACGAAGCAGCCGGCGACCGCGCCGGGACCGGAGTTCAGGTATTTGTACGAACACCACGCGGCGAAGTCGCAACCGCCGTCGTGCAAGCGCGTGACGACATTGCCTGCCGCGTGCGCGAGATCGAAGCCGATCGTGCAACCCTGCGCGTGCGCGAGCTTCGTGATCGCGGCGATGTCGAAAGCCTGGCCGGTCAGGTATTGCACGCCGGGCCAGAGCACCAACGCGATGCGTCGGCCGTGCTGGCGCAGCGTGCGCTCGATCGCGGCCATCGAGATCGCTCCACCGGGTTCGTCGCCGTCGAGTTCGATCAACGCTTCGTCCGGATCATGACCGTGAAATGCAATCTGCGACGCGACCGCGTGGCGGTCGGACGGAAACGCGTTGCGCTCGATCAGGATCGCGTGCCGCTCGCGCGTGGGCCGGTAGAAGCTCACCATCATCAGATGCAGGTTTACGGTGAGCGTGTTCATCGCGACCACTTCGGATGGTTGCGCGCCGACTAGTTGCGCGAGCGCATTGCGTACTTCCGAGTGATACGGCAGCCACGGATGGCGGCCGTGCTCGTGGCCCTCCACGCCCAGCCGCGCCCAGTCCTCCAGTTCATCCACCAGCGCCTGCCGCGTCGCGCGCGGTTGCAGGCCCAGCGAATTGCCGCACAGGTACACCTGCTCTCCGTCGCCGTGCGGCGGGATCAGGAATTCATTGCGGAATTCGCGCAGGGGATCGGCATTGTCCTGCGCGGCCGCCCATTCGCCATCGAAGCGATATTCGCTCATTGCGCGATGACGGATTTTGCGATGGCCGAGCAACCGGCGTCGAAGGTGGACGCCCACGCCGCCGCCGCGGAAGCCGGGCGCACGCAGCGCACCTGGATGCCGAGGCCGCTGCGATAGGCGTAGTACTCGACGTAGTCGTGCTTCTGCTTGTTTTCCAGCGCGCTGTAACGGCGCATCGGGACGTTGCCGCCCGCGCCGCCGGTGTAGCCTGGCAGGCGCCGCGCCTTGGCGACCTCTTCATCCAGGAATTGCTGGTAGTCCTGCGCGTCCGCCACGTGCCGGGTGGTGACCGTGATGCGCGCCAGCACGGCGCCCGCGGATGCGCCCTGGACCTGCAGGGCGAGGAATTGCGGGTCGCCATCGTGCTTTTCCATCAACGGCGTCCAGTCGTCCGGCGCCGAGAACTTCACCGCGCCGTCGTCGAGCGAGTAATCCGCAGCGTATGCGAACAGGGGCGCCAGGCACAGCACGCAAAAAGGAAATGCATATCGCAATTTCATGTCTACTCCGCAGGCAACCATTCGTGGTTCGATACCTCAGCACGAACGGGTTTTGAAAAACTACGATCCCTCCGCGAATCTGGAGAGCGGCAATCCCAGCCACTCCAGCGCGGTGTCGTGGAACAGCCGCGCCCGGTCCCTCTCGTCCAGGCCCAGCGCATCGATGCCGCTGCCCGGCTCCTGCTCCCCCAGGGGGAACGGGTAATCCGTGCCGAGCATCACGCGGTCGTGCCCGACCACGTCCAGCAGGTAGCGCAGCGCCTGCGGGTCGTGCACGCAGGAGTCGAAGAACAGCCGCGAAAAATATTCGCGCGGATTGCGCGCGTTGTCGGTGGCGACCAGGTCCGGGCGCATGCGGAAGCCGTGTTCGATGCGGCCGATCGTGAACGGAAAGCTGCCGCCGCCGTGCGCGAAGGCGACGCGCAGCGAAGGCAGGCGTTCCAGCACGCCGCCGAAGACCAACGAGCACGCCGCACGCGACTGCTCGGCCGGCATGCCGACCAGCCACGGCAGCCAGTACTTCGGCATGGTGTCTGTGCCCATCATGTCCCACGGGTGCACCAGGATCGCGGCCCCCAGATCGGCGGCCGCTTCGAAGAACGGGAACAACTCCGGCGCGTCGAGGTTCCACTTGTTGCAGTGCGAACCGATCTGCACGCCTTGCAGACCCAGTTGCTCCACGCAGCGTTCCATTTCCTCGATCGCCAATCGCGGCGATTGCAGGGGCACCGTGCCGATGCCGGCGTAGTGAGCGGGGTGCGCGCGGCAGATCTGCGCCGTGTGCTCGTTCAATGCCCGGTGCAGCTCCAGCGCCTGGTTGGGTTTGGCCCAGTACGAAAACAGCACCGGCACCGTGGAGATCACCTGCACGTCCACGCCGTGCCTTTTGTAGTCCTCGATGCGGTATTCCGCATCGAACGCGTTCTCCCACACCTCGCGGAAGAACTTGCCGTCCTTGTAGATGCGGTACTGCCCGCCCGACTGCACCATCACCGGAAAGCGGTCGTCGCCGTACTTGCGCGCGAGGTCGGGCCACTGGGCCGGAAGGATGTGCGCGTGCGTGTCGATCTTGAGCATGCGGCAAGTATAAGTGTCCGGCCGCGGGAACCGTGATGGATGCTTGCATGGCGCCCCGGGCCGGCGGAAACTCGCGATGGAAGCCGGCGCGCCGCCGGCGCATCGGGGCGGATCGTGGCGGCATCGCGATCGTTCTTCGCGGAACTGAAACGCCGCAACGTGCCGCGCGCGGCGGTGCTGTATGTCGGCGCGGTGTGGGCGCTGGCGCAGGGCGTCGCGCAACTGGGGCCGAGTTTCGGTGCGCCGGAATGGATCACGCGCGCTTTCCTGGTCGCTGCCGCGATCGGTTTTCCGTTCTGGCTCGCCTTCGCCTGGATCTATCAACTGACCCCGCAGGGCCTGAAGCGCGAGAGCGAAATCGGCCCGGGCGAATCGGCCGCGCGCGTGGCCGGGCGCAAGCTGGACTTCGCGATCATCGCGGTGCTTGCGGTCGCGGTGCTCCTGCTGCTGGGCAACCAGTTCCTGTGGCACAAGGGCATCGCGCGCGCGCCCGTCGCGTCGGTCCGGGCGGCGGCGAATATTCCGCAGAAGTCCGTCGCCGTGCTGCCGTTCGCCAACGAGAGCGGCAAGCCCGGCGAGCAATTCTTCTCGGACGGTTTGTCGGAAGACCTGATCACCGCGCTGTCGCAGTTCGACGGATTGAAAGTGATCAGCCGCAATTCGGCGTTCAAGTTCCGCGACAGCAGGGACGATGCGAAGACCATCGGCGGGAAACTCGGCGTCGCGCACCTGCTGGAAGGCAGCGTGCAGCATGCCGAAACCGCGGTGCGGATCACCGCAACGCTGGTCAATGCCGCCGACGGCAGCATCGTGTGGTCGCAGCGCTACGACAAACCGTACCAGGACCTGTTCTCGTTGCAGGACGAAATCACCAGGGCCGTGGCCGATGCCTTGAAGGCGAAGCTGCTGAACGCACCGGATACCGTGGTGCAAAGCGACCGGCCGCCGAGCGGCAACCTCGCCGCCTACGCGGCCTACAAGCACGGGCGCGCCTACGGCGAACTCGGCAACGAAGCCGACATGCGCCGTTCGATCGAGGCCTTCGGGGAGGCAATCAGGCTCGACCCGCGCTACGCCGCGGCCTATGCGCGGTTGTCGCTGGAATGGAACGCATTCGCCTCGCAAGCCCTCGGAGGCAAGGAAGCGTTGCAGGCAAACGCGCGCGCGCGCGATGCGGTGAATACCGCGCTGAGACTGGATCCGGAGTCTTCGCTCGCCCACCGCGCGCGCGCCTACCTGCTCCTCAACGTGGAAATGGACTGGACGGCCGCCGAGGCAGAAGCCCGGCGCGCGCTGCAACTTGCGCCCAACGACGCCGTGACGCAATTCGATCACGGTGTCGCGCTGGCGGCGCTGGGACAGGTGCGGCGCGCGGTGACGCTGACGCGGCAAGCCCTGGTGACCGATCCGCGGGACGACGATTCATATTACTGGCTGGCGTTTTACCTGACCGGATTGGGGCGGCTGGACGAAGCGCGGGAGGCGATCGCCACCGCGATCTCCCTGCAACCCGAAACCGAGGGCTATCGCGCGCAGCTCTCGATCATCGAGGTTTTGCGTGGCGATGCCAGCGCCGCCCTCGCCGCCGCGAAGCAGGAAACGTCCGGCGGCCTCTGGTACGACACGGCCGTCGCGCTGGCGTCGCAGATCGGTGCCGACCGCGTGGCGGCGGATGCCGCATTCGACAAGCTCGTGGCCGGTCACGCAGACGACGGCGCCTACCAGATCGCCCAGGCAAGTGCGTTGCGCCGCGATCCGGACCACATGTTCCAGTGGCTGGAACGCGCCTGGGCGAATCGCGACCCCGGCATCGGCTACCTGCTATCGGATCCCTTCATCCTGCGCTACCAGCAAGATCCGCGCTTCCCAGCCTTCTGCAGGAAGGTCGGCCTGCCGACCACCACCGATGCAGTGGCGATGAACTAGGCGGCATGCGCCGCTTATCGACGACCGTCGAGTCCGAACGTATGGCGCATCGCCGCGATGGCGTCCTGTTGCGTCCATGCGCGGGCCGGATTGCGACCGGTCGCGGCGAAGTATTGACGCATGAATTGCCTGCCCAGCTCCGGCCGGATGCCCGGTTGCCACGGACGATCGCCGGAAATGCCGAGCTTCGGTCCCAGGGTTTCGAGCAGGCCACGCAGTGGACGCCCGCGCACGACCAGATTTCCGTCGCGATCGACGAAAGGATCGGTGAGCGCGATCGAGGCCAGTTGCGTCTTCGACAGCGGCGGAATGTCCATGTGCCAGGTCGCATTCATCGTGCGGATGAAGGCATTGGCGATCAGCGCATGGCCGATGTCGGACGGATGCACGCCGTCGAGGCTCAGCAGGCCTCCGTTGTAGCGCAGCAGCAGCGGCACGCCTGCGACCACCGGCGGGTGCGCGGCGTAAAGGTTCATCAGCGAGTGGATGTCCACCACCGGCATGCCGGCCGCAGCGGCATCCGTGGCGATCGTGTGGTTGAAGCCCCCGGTCGCCTCCTGCATCTTCGCGATCTCCGTCGCGTCGAGCACCCAGGACGGATCGCGCAGGATGGTCGGCGGCAATAGCCCCATGCGGATCATCAGCATCGCGACGATGCTGGTATAGCTGCCATCCGGGAGTCCGTACGAATCGCCGAGGAAGAGTTTCAGATCCTCCGGCGACATCAGGAACCCGATGCGGGTGACGTCCGGGATGTTCGCGAACACGATCCGGTCGTGCCAGCCGGTCACGCCATCCACGATCGCCTGGAAATTGTCCGCGAACACGTCCTGCGGCGTGATCTGGCTGGCATCCAGGTGGTCGAACGCGAGCACAGCGCCGAGCACGTCGTTGTTGCCGATCCAGCATATGACCCACGGTGGACGCAAACGCTGCGCGATCTCGACCTGCGTTCCGGTGCGCGGCAATTCGACGAGGTCCGTTTCGTCATCGACGGGCCAGCCGGCGCTGTCGCTGAGGATCGAACCGCTGTCGGCGCCGGATACCGCAAGGTCGGCAGTCCGCGCCGCGGGATCGATGCGCGAGCGGCCGGTCGTCGAGCCGACCACGCCCAACGGGCTGGTCCGGATCAGCGGCAGCGTGAATGGCTCGCCCATCTGCGCGGCAACCAATGCCAGATAGGTATTCGGCTGCGTCGATGAATTGGCGTCGGCGGACTGCACGCCTTCGCCGATGCTGTCGCCCAGGCCGATGAATTCCGGCGAACCGGCGGAAGCGGTCGCGGCGACGACGAGGCACGTCAATGCGGCAACGAGTTTGCGGATCATGATCCCCTCCCGTGGCAGCCGATCTTGCGAGGGTGTTTCCGGTACGGAGCAGTATAGGAGCGCAGGGCCAAAGCAGGCGAAGCGGATCCGGGTTCATCCGTGCCGTGCGTCCAGTGCGTGCAGCAGGCTGTCGATCGAATCGACGATGCGGTCGCTGGCGTCCAGCAGCGCGGCGGTGAACGCGGCGGGAAGCCCGTTCGTGGGTGCGCGCAGCGCAGCAGCCAGCGCGCGCTGGGCGTCGCGCAGGTGGAATGACCCGGAAATCCCGCGGCCCTCGTGCAACGCGTGGACAGCTTCGGCCAGCGCCTCGGCGCAGCGATCGGAAAACGCGGACACTTCTGCCGGCTGGGGGCGATCCGGCGCGTCGCCGCGCGCGGCTTCCAGCGCCATCGCCGCGCGCATGAAGCGGTTGGCCTGCGCGACCAGCGCTTCCGCACGCGGCAGGTATTCCTTGCCGCGCGGTTCGTGGCGCAACCTCTCGAGCGAAGCCTGCGCGTTGCTGCGCGCGGCGCGGGCGGCGATGCGCGTTTCGAAGCGCGCGCGCGCGTCGCCGTGCAGCGAGGCGGCGAGGTAGTCGCGATAGGCATCGAGCAATTTCGCCAGCACCGCGGGTTCGCGGCCACGCTCCCAGGTGGGCCAAACGAGGTACGCGGCCAGCGCCAGCGCGCTGCCGAGCACCGTGTCGGTGGCGCGCGCCGACATCGATGCCTCCGGCGCCACGCCGTAGAACGACAGCAGGATCACCACGAGGCCCGTGAGGCAGGCGACAGCGACGCCGTAGTGCACGCTGGCCAGTTCGCGGTAGGCAAAACACAGCACCGTGAACAGGGCCAGCGCTTCCCAGAACTCGTCGAATCCGAAGTACAGCAGGCCGGTGGTCAACAGCAGGCCGCTCAATGTTCCGACCACGCGCAGCAGGCCGAAGCGCCAGGTCGCGCCGAAGTCCGCGCGAAGCACGATCGCCACCGTCATCGGCATCCAGTAGCCGCGCGAGAGCGGCAGCACCTGCGAGAGCGCCAGTGCCACCGCGAGGCACGCGCCGCAGCGCACCGCGTGGCGGAATGCGACCGACTGGAAAGTCAGGTTGGCGCGCAGAGTCGCCAGCGGGTTGGCAGGGCGCAGCGCCCGCGGCAGGCGGAATTCCGCGCGTTGCGCGAAGAGCTCGCCGCGGCTGCCCGCGACTTCGGCGTTGCGCGCGGTGGCGCGCAGTTGCCCGCCCAGTGCGGCGGCGCGCGCGTTGGCGATCTGGGCGATCCAGTTTCCTTTCCCGTCCGGATCGCGCCATTCGTCCATCAACTCGGCCGCCGCGGCGTAGTGCGACAGCGCGTCCGCGGCCCGCGGAGGCGCGGCTTGCTCCAGCGAGAGGGCGAGCGCGTCCAGCACGCCGGCGGCGGATTGCCGGATCGCCTGCAACGCATCGAGCAGCGAGCGCGACTTGCATCCGGATTGCAGGTCGGCCAGCGCCAGCAGTTCGATGCGCATGCGCTCTGCCAGTTGCGCCAGCACCTGGAAGGCTTCCACCGCGCGGCCGCGCGCGCGGCCGCTGCCGTAGAGCAGCGCCTGCAGATCGTTGAGAGAAGGCGGCAACAGCACTTCGTCGCCCGGTGCCACGTTGTGCCGCGCAAGCAATGCGAGCTGGCGCAGCGCGTTCGCCACCGCCATGCGTTCGGGCCGGTAACGCTGCAACGGCCACGCCGCTATCGCGAACAGCGTCTGCAGCACGCCGCCGGCGAAGATGAGCACCGCCGCCTGCCACGCCTGCTCGCCCGCGCGCGGTTCGGCGCCCATCACCACCAGCAGGATCATGCTGATCAGGCCGGCGCGCGTTGCGTGCGGACCCAGCGCCACCAGCAGGGCGGCCGCGAATCCCCACAGCGCGGCCACGAACAACAGCAGCAGCGGCCATTCGCCGAGCACCGAACCCGCGAACGCCGCGACGCCCGCCGCCAGGGCGGTCAACAGCATGCGCCGCATGCGCAGGCGATACGGACCGGGCTGGTCGGAGAACATGGTATTGAGGGCGCCCGCGGAAACGCCCAGGCCCGCGGCGAGGTGATCCGTCGCCGCGCCGATCGCCAGCGGCAGCACGATCGCCGCGGTATTGCGCAATGCCACGCGCCACGGCACGTCCGGCCGCTGCATTTGCAGCAGCGCGTGTATCAGGGGAGATTCGCGCAGGCGCCCGACCGCAGTCATGCGCGCATTGTGCAGGACGCGCGCGGTTCGCGGTTCAGCGGTACTTTTCAGGCGGCGTATCGACCAGCCCGCACCGCTTGCAGGTACGCGCGTCGGCCGATCGGTAGTAGCGCTCGAACACCGGCGGGAAATCCTTTTCGATGCTGTCGAGCACGAAGAATTCTTCGTAGAGTTTGTTGTTGCAATTGCCGCAGAACCATAGCAGTCCGTCCTTTTCGTGCGGCAGGCGCTTGCGTTCGATCACCAACCCAATCGAGTCCGGCATGCGTTGCGGCGAATGCGGCACCCGCGGCGGCAGGTAGAAAAGCTCCCCCGCGCGGATCGGGATGTCGCGCCGCGCGCCGTCGTCCTGCACGCGCAGCACCATCTCGCCTTCGAGCTGATGGAAGAACTCCGGGCCTTCGTCCCAGTGGTAATCGGTGCGCGAATTCGGTCCGCCGACGATCATCACGATGAAATCGCCGTCCACGACGCACTTGTTGCCGACCGGCGGCTTCAGCAGGTGCCGGTGTTCGGCGATCCAGCGTTGCAGGTCGATGGGCGGGGCGAGGGGCATGCTTCGATGTTAGCTTTTTGCGAGCCGCGAGTCCCGAATCAAACTTCCAGCGACGCCAGATCGCCTTTCTCTTCCAGCCAGGTGCGGCGATCGCCGGCGCGCTTCTTGGCCAGCAGCATGTCCATCAGCTGCGCCGTCGCCGCGTCGTTGTCCACGGTCAATTGCACCAGCCGTCGCGTGTCGGGATGGATCGTCGACTCGCGCAATTGCGAGGGGTTCATCTCGCCCAGCCCCTTGAAGCGCGTGACGCTGACCGCGCCCTTGATCTTTTCGCGCTCGATGCGCGCCAGCAGCGCTTCGCGTTCGCCTTCGTCCAGGCAATAGAACACCTGCTTGCCGACGTCGACGCGGAACAGCGGCGGCATCGCCACGAATACGTGTCCCTCGCTCACCAGCGCAGGGAAATGCCGCAGGAACAACGCCGACAACAACGTCGCGATGTGCAGGCCGTCCGAATCCGCGTCGGCGAGGATGATCACCTTGCCATAGCGCAGGCCCGAGAGATCGTCCTTGCCCGGATCGCAGCCGATCGCGATCGCGAGGTTGTGCACTTCTTCCGATGCCAGCACCGAACCCGACTCCACTTCCCAGGTGTTCAATATCTTGCCGCGCAGCGGCAGGATCGCCTGGTAATCCTTGTCGCGCGCCTGTTTCGCGGACCCGCCCGCGGAATCGCCCTCGACCAGGAACAGCTCGGTGCGTTCGGGATCGCTGGACGCGCAGTCGGCCAGCTTGCCGGGCAGCGCCGGACCCTGCGTGATCTTTTTGCGCACCACTTGTTTGGCCGCTTTCAGGCGCGCGGAGGCGCGCTCGATCGCAAGTTGCGCGATCGCTTCGCCCGCAGAAACGTGCTGGTTCAGCCACAGCGAAAACGCGTCGTGCAACGCGTTCTCGACAGAAGCGGCCGCTTCGCGCGAGGACAGGCGCTCCTTGGTCTGCCCGGCGAACTGCGGATCGCGCATGCGCACGCTGAGCACGAACGACAACCGGTCCCAGACGTCCTCGGGTGTCAGCTTCACGCCACGCGGCAGGAGGTTGCGCAACTCGCAGAACTCGCGCAGCGCGTTGGTCAGGCCCGAGCGCAATCCGTTGACGTGCGTGCCGCCCTGCACGGTCGGGATCAGGTTGACGTAACTTTCCTGCACCAGCTCGCCCTCCGGCAGCCATGCGAGCGCGGCGTCGATGCCGCCGCCGCCGTCGCGCTGCAGGTGCTGCACGAACAGTTCATCCGGCAGGCAGGGTGCGCCTTGCAATTCGGACTTCAGATACGCCGCCAGACCGTCTTCGTAGTGCCATTCCTCTCGTTCGCCGCCGGGCTCGTCGAACAGCCGCACCGTCAGGCCCGCACACAGCACTGCTTTCGCGCGAAGCAAGTGCTTCAACCTGGGCAACGAGATCTTCGGCGAATCGAAATATTTGGGATCGGGCAGGAAGCGCAGCGTGGTGCCGGAGTGGCGCTTCGGCACTTCGCGCAACGTCTCCAGCTTGCCCAGCGGTTCGCCGTTCGCGAAGCGCATCCGGTATTCGTGGCCATCGCGGCGGATGGTGACTTCGAGGTGCGAGGACAGCGCGTTCACCACCGACACGCCGACGCCGTGCAGGCCACCGGCGAAGCTGTAGTTGCGCTCGTTGAATTTTCCGCCGGCGTGCAGGCGGGTGAGGATCAGCTCCACGCCGCTGACACCTTCCTCCGGGTGGATGTCCACCGGCATGCCGCGGCCGTCATCGCTCACTTCGACCGAGCCGTCGGCGTGCAAGACCACCTCTACCGTCCGCGCGAAGCCGGCCAGTGCTTCGTCGACCGAATTGTCGACGACTTCCTGCACCAGGTGGTTCGGGCGGCTGGTGTCGGTGTACATGCCGGGCCGGCGCCGCACCGGCTCCAGGCCGGTCAGCACCTCTATGTCGGCGGCGTTGTAGCGGGTATTGGCGGGCATTTCGGAATCGAGGATGGGACAACCGCGGAGCATGGCGACGCGTTCCGTAGCGGTCAATGCGGGGGCTCCTTCGGCCAGCCTTCAAAAACTATTCAGCTCCCGTTTGCCGCGTCAGCGGATGATGCGCGCGCGCCAACGAGGGGGCGCGCCATCCAACATTCCAGGAGTGTATTGTCATGCGCAAGCTTATCCTCACGGCGCTGGTCGCCGTGGCGTTCTCCCTCCCTGCATTCGCGCAGGACTCCAGCGCACCGGCCTCGGCTTCGACGGCCAGCCACGCGATGTCGTCCAGCATGTCCTCGCAGGGCAGCACCAAGAGCAGCAAGCATCACAAGCATCATCACCACAAGAAGGCTGCGAGTTCCAGCGCGGCACCGGCATCGGCCTCGACCAGCCACTGAACGTCCACAGGTTCACTGCGGATCCGAACGCCCCGGGAAACCGGGGCGTTTTTTGTGCCCGCGGCCTGCGTGAATGTACGGAGGATGAAAGCGGCTGCGGGATTCAGGGCAGGTTTGTGCCGCGCGGCCGAGGATGGACGTGCGGATCGCGAGCAGTACCGCGCCCCTTCACCGACACAGGAGTTTCACCATGCGCAAGCTCATTCTCCCCGCGCTGATCGCCGCGTTGTTCGCGGTGCCCGCGCTCGCCCAGGACGCGCAGACCCAGAGCACCACGACCACCACGACGCAGGCGCCGGAGCCCGTGGTGTCCAGCGACGTCAAGCAGCAGAGCTCCACGACCACCAGCACGACCGATCCGGTGACCGGCGCCGTGACCACGCGCACCGACGCCACGACCGACGCGCAGGCCGCGCCACCGCCACAAACCGACACGCAGGTACAGGAGAGCACCAGCACTTCGACCGATCCGGTGACTGGCGCCGCCACCACCGAATCCACCAAGACGGTGACGAAGCACCATCACCACCATCACGCGCAAAGCACCACCAGCACCTCCACGGACGCAAACGGCACACGTACCAGCACGTCCATTTCCACCGAGCCGGCGGCGAACGACGCGAACGGCAGCACCACGACGACGACCACGACTTCGCAGCCGACTTCGTCATCGAGCGGGTGAGGGGCAGCGTTCGCGCGCCGGGTCGAATCGCATCGCGTGCCGCGTCGAACGGGCGAACAGGAGCGTCCGCACCGGCGCCGTACCCGAGGATGGTGGCTCGCCCGTGATTTTTCGACGCCCGGGAAACCGGGCGTCCTTTCACGCGCGGTTTGCGATGGGTGCGCAACGCGCCGAAAGCCAGGCGCGATCCAATGGATCGTCCAGCAGTGTCTCCAGTCGCTCGCGCACGCGCGCGTGGTAGTCGTCCAGCCAGGCGATTTCATCCTGCGCGAGCAGGGAACGGTCCAGCAGGCGCGTGTCGACCGGGCACAAGGTGAGCGTCTCGAAACCGAGGAATTCGCCGAATTCGGTTTCGCCCGCGGGGACCGCGGCGACGAGGTTCTCGATCCGCACGCCGTGACGACCCGGTTTGTAGATGCCCGGCTCGATCGAGGTGATCATGCCGGTATCCATCGGCTCCAGGTGCGAATCTGAGCGTGGCGGACGGATCGATTGCGGCCCTTCGTGCACGTTGAGGCAGTAGCCGACGCCGTGCCCGGTGCCGTGGCCGTAGTCAACGCCCGAGGCCCAGATCGGCGCGCGCGCCAGCGCGTCCAGTTGTTGTCCGGACGCGCCGCGCGGAAACTTCGCGCGCGACAGCGCGATCACGCCTTTCAGCACCAGCGTCACGTCGCGGCGCTGTTCTCCGCTGGTCTCACCCAGCGACCACACGCGCGTGATGTCGGTGGTGCCGTCGAGATACTGGGCGCCGGAGTCGACCAGCAACATGCCGCGCGGCTTCAGCTCCGCATGCGATCCGCGCGTCGCGCGATAGTGCGGAAGCGCGGCGTTGGCACCGTAGCCGGCGATGGTCGCAAAACTCTCGCTCACGAAACCGGGTTGCCGGGAACGCAGTTCGCGCAGCTTTTCGTCCACGTCGAGCTCGGTGATCCGCTCGCCGCGTGCCAGGGTTTCCTCGATCCAGCGCGCCCCGCGCACCAGCGCCACGCCGTCGCGGCGCATCGCCTCGCGCACGTGCGCCAGTTCGGCTTCGCTCTTGCGCGCTTTCGCGCCGGCGATCGGGCCAGGCGACTCGATCAGCGTCACGCCTGCGGGAATCGCGTGCGCGATTGTGGCGGAAACCTGCGCCGGAGCCAGCAACAACCGGGTGTCCTCGGGCAATCCGCCGAGCGCGGCGCCGATCGAACCGTACGGCGCCAGCCTCACGCCGTCCGCCCGCAAGGCCTGCTGCAACTCCGCATCGATCCTCGATGCATCGACGAACAGCGCCGCTTCCCCTGAGTCGATCAACAAATGCGCCAGGAAGACCGGGTTGTATTCGACATCCGACCCGCGCAGGTTCAAAACCCATGCGATCTCGTCCAGTGCGGAAACGAGATGGTGCGTGGCACCTGATTCCCGCATGGTTTTTCGCGCCGCCTCGAGTTTTTCCACGCGCGTGCGGATCGCGAATGCGGCGGCGTGTTCGTGGATGGGCGAGCGCGGCAGCGCGGGACGATCGCTCCAGATTCGCGCCGGCAAGTCGTCTTCGACCAGCTGCGCGTCGCGTCGCGCCAGTCGCTCGCGCAACGAGCGTTCCGACGCCAGCGACAGCATGTCGGCAGCGCAGGCGACACGGTCACCCCGCCTGATCCGTTCGCACAACCAGCCGACGTGCTCGGACGTGTGCGGCACGTTGAGTTTCATCAGTGCCATGCCGCTGCCGGCCAGTTCGCGCTCGGCCTGCTCGAAATAGCGCGAGTCGGTCCAGAGCCCGGCAAAATCGATCCCGACCACCAGCGTTCCGGCCGAGCCGGTGAAACCCGACAGCCACTCGCGTGCGCGCCAATGGCCGGGCAGGTACTCGGACAGGTGCGGATCGGCGGTCGGCACGATGCAGAAGGCGGTATTGCGCTCGCGCATCGCGGCACGCAGGGCGGAGAGGCGTTGCAGAACAGGGGTGCTCATTGCGGCAACCTACAACCCGTGACCGCTCCATGTAAAATGCCGCTTTCCGGAAGCGGTCCTTCCATGACTCCCCTGATTTTCGTTACCGGCGGCGTGGTGTCTTCCCTGGGCAAGGGCATCGCGTCGGCCTCGCTCGCGTCCATCCTCGAGGCGCGCGGCCTCAACGTCACGCTGATGAAGCTGGATCCCTACATCAACGTGGATCCCGGCACCATGAGCCCTTTCCAGCACGGCGAGGTCTACGTCACCGACGACGGCGCGGAAACCGACCTGGACCTCGGCCACTACGAGCGCTTCGTGCGCACGCGGCTTTCCGGCAAGAATTCCATCACGACCGGCAAGATCTACGAAGCCGTGATCCGCAAGGAGCGACGCGGCGACTACCTCGGTGCCACGGTGCAGGTGATCCCGCACATCACCGACCAGATCAAGCACGCGATCGACGAAGCCACGCGCGGCTTCGACGTCGCGCTGGTGGAAATCGGCGGTACCGTGGGCGACATCGAATCGCAGCCGTTTCTGGAAGCGGCGCGCCAGCTGCGCATCGAACATGCGGACAAGGTGCTGTTCATGCACCTCACGCTGGTGCCGTACATCAGGGCCGCGGGCGAGATCAAGACCAAGCCGACCCAGCATTCGGTGAAGGAATTGCGCGCACTCGGCATCCAGCCGGACATCCTGCTGTGCCGCTGCGAGGAGCCGTTGCCGGAATCCGATCGTCGCAAGATCGCGCTGTTCACCAACGTGCCGGAAAACGCGGTGATCAGCGCCATCGACGTGGACGTGATCTACAAGTTGCCGCTGTGGCTGCATTCGCAGGGCCTGGACCAGATCGTGGTGGACCGCATGCGGCTCGATGCGAAGCCGACCGACCTGTCGCAATGGCGTCGCACGGTGGACGCGGTGGAGAACCCCAGGGACGAAGTACGCATCGCCATCGTCGGCAAGTACGTCGAGCACAAGGATGCCTACAAGTCGCTGGGCGAGGCACTGAAGCACGGCGGCATCCACAACAACGCTCGCGTGCAGCTCGACTGGCTGGATTCGGAAGAGATCGAATCGCGCGGCGCGGAAGCGGTGTTACGCGGTGCGGATGCGATCCTGGTGCCGGGCGGCTTCGGCAAGCGCGGCTTCGAAGGCAAGATCGCCGCGGCCAAATTCGCGCGCGAGGCCGGCGTGCCGTATTTCGGCATCTGCTATGGCCTGCACGCGGCGGTGGTCGAATTCGCGCGCGGCGTCGCCGGACTCGCCGGCGCCAACTCCACCGAAAACGATCGCCACTGCGCTGATCCCGTGATCGCGCTGATCACCGAGTGGACGCAAGGCGAGGGCGACGTGCAGCGGCGCGACGAGTCATCGGACCTCGGCGGCACCATGCGGCTTGGCGCGCAGGAATGCCACCTCAAGGCCGGCACGATCTCGCGCGAGTTGTACGGTCAGGACGTGATCCGCGAGCGCCACCGCCACCGCTACGAATTCAACAACCGCTATCGCGAGCGTTTCGAAAAACTGGGCATGGTGGTCGCCGGGCTGTCCAACGACGACCTGGTCGAAATCATCGAACTGCCGCCGCAGAAGCATCCCTGGTTCGTCGCTTGCCAGTTCCATCCGGAATTCACCTCCACCCCGCGCGAAGGGCACCCGCTGTTCTCCGGCTTCGTGCGTGCCGCGCGCGAGTACAAGGCGATGCGCGAGGCGCCGCGGTTGGCGAAGGAAGCGATGGGATGATTTGCTCGCGGCGTGCTTTCCAAAGCCGTCATTCCGGCGAAGGCCGGACAAATTCGTCTGGAACGAATTTGAACGACCGAAGGTCGGCCCGAAGGGCAAAGTCCATGGATGGACCTTGTAATCCAGTTTGCTCTTCCTTCGCCATCGCGGATGCGTTCACCATCCATGGCGCCGGATCCCGGCCAATCCATGGCCCGGATGACGATGAAAGGGCAGTGCGCGCATGAACCTCTGCGGCTTCGAAGTCGGCTTGCACAAGCCGTTTTTTTTGATCGCCGGTCCTTGCGTGGTCGAATCGCCGCAGTTGCAGCTCGACACCGCCGGCGCCTTGAAGGAAATCACCGGGCGGCTCGGGATCAATTTCATCTTCAAGTCCAGCTTCGACAAGGCCAACCGCACCTCGGAGAAAAGTTTCCGCGGACTCGGGATGGAAGAGGGGCTGCGCATCCTCGCCGAAGTGAAGAAACAGATCGGCGTGACGGTGCTGACCGACGTGCACGAGTACACGCCGCTCGCCGAAGTCGCATCCGTGGTGGACGTGCTGCAGACGCCGGCGTTCCTCTGCCGTCAGACCGATTTCATCCATAACGTGTGCAGCGCGGGCAAGCCCGTCAACATCAAGAAGGGCCAGTTCCTCTCGCCCTGGGACATGAAGAACGTGGTCGAGAAGGCGCGCTCCACCGGCAACCGGCAGATCATGGTCTGCGAGCGCGGCGCCAGCTTCGGCTACAACAACCTCGTTTCCGACATGCGTTCGCTGGCCGTGATGCGCGAGACCGATTGCCCCGTGGTGTTCGACGCCACGCACTCGGTGCAATTGCCGGGCGGGCAGGGCAGCAAGTCCGGCGGTCAGCGCGAATTCGTGCCGGTGCTGGCGCGCGCGGCGGTGGCGGTCGGCATCAGCGGCATCTTCATGGAAACGCATCCCGATCCCGACAAGGCACTGTCGGACGGACCGAACGCGTGGCCGCTGGGGAAGATGGAAGCGCTGCTGACGCTGCTGAAGGATCTCGATGCGATTGCCAAGCGCAACGATTTTCTGGAATTGTAAGTCGAACATCAGAAGCTTTTATCCGCGAAGAACGCAAAGGACGCGCAAGCAGGAAACTTCCGTTCGCGCCCTTCGCGGAAAAACACGCTCGTCAAGCAGGAGCCTCATGAGCACGACGATCACCCGCATCCACGCCCGCGAAATCCTCGACAGCCGCGGCAATCCCACACTCGAAGCGGAAGTCACGCTGGCCGATGGTTCGTTCGGCCGCGCCGCGGTGCCGAGCGGCGCGTCCACCGGCACGCGTGAAGCCGTTGAACTGCGCGACGGCGACAAGTCCCGGTATCTCGGCAAAGGCGTGACGAAAGCGGTCGCCAACGTCAACGGGACCATCGCGAACGCATTGAAAGGCTTCGATGCCGCCGACCAGAAAGGCCTGGACGACAAGCTGATCGCACTCGACGGCACGCCGAACAAGTCGAAGCTCGGTGCGAACGCGACACTGGGCGTCTCCATGGCGGCGGCCCATGCAGTGGCGGCATCCCGCCGAGAGCCATTGTGGCGCTATCTCGTCTCCCGTCTCCCGTCTCCCGTCTCTCCGCACTTGCCCGTCCCCATGATGAACGTTATCAACGGCGGCGTGCACGCCGACAATCCGCTCGACATGCAGGAATTCATGCTGATGCCGGCCGGCTTCGAGAAATTTTCCGAGGCATTGCGCGCGGGCGTCGAGTGCTTCCACGCACTCAGGGCGCAATTGAAGAAGCGCGGCCTGAACACCGCGGTGGGCGACGAGGGCGGTTTCGCGCCGGCGTTGCGCTCGCACGAGGAAGCGATTGAGGTGATCCTGGAAGCGATCGCCGCCGCGGGTTACAAACCCGGCCAACAGATCTGGATCGCACTGGATCCTGCGTCGTCCGAATTCTTCGAAGACGGCGTGTACGACCTCAAGGGCGAAAACCGCAAGCTCGACGCCGCGGGCATGGTCGACCTTTACGCCGACTGGTGCGGCAAGTATCCGATCGTCAGCATCGAGGACGGCCTGGCCGAGGGCGACCAGGCCGGCTGGAAACTGATTACCGAAAAACTCGGCGCCAGGGTCCAGTTGGTCGGCGACGACCTGTTCGTGACCAATCCCGCCATCTTCAGTCAGGGGATCGCCGACCACATCGCCAACGCGATTCTGATAAAGGTCAATCAAATCGGTACCTTGAGCGAAACCCTTGAAGCGATTGCGATGGCGGATCTGGCCAAATACGCCGCCGTGATCTCGCATCGCTCGGGCGAGACCGAGGACACCACCATCGCCGATCTTTCGGTCGCGACCACGGCGACGCAGATCAAGACGGGGTCGCTCTGCCGCACCGACCGGGTGGCAAAGTACAACCAGTTGCTGCGCATCGAGGAGGAACTCGGCAAGGACGCACGCTACGCCGGGCGCGCGGCGTTTCCCAACCTGCCTGCGTTCGGCTGAGGCAAGCGCCCGGGAGCGCGTCCATGATCCGCTGGGTCGCGTTGATCCTGATCATCCTGCTGATCGCCCTGCAATTGAAACTGTGGGTGGGCGAGGGCGGGATGCGCGACCTGCATGCTTTGCGCGCCCGCATCCAGGCCCAGGATGCGGAAAACGCCAAACTGAAGCAGCGCAACCAGGCGCTCTCGGCCGAGGTACAGGATCTCAAGCACGGACAGCAGGCGATCGAGGCGCGCGCGCGTTCGGAACTGGGGCTGATAAAACCGGGCGAGACGTTCTATCAGGTGGTCACGCCCGCCCCGGCATCCTCGACCAACCCGAAGCAGGACGACAATGGCCACTGAGGCGAACACGTTGTGGTGCGTGGTGCCGGCGGCCGGGCGCGGCGGGCGTTTCGGCGGCGAGGTTCCCAAGCAATACCTGCCGCTGGCGGGCAGGCCGTTGATCCTGCACACACTGGAACGCATCGCCGCGCATCCGCGCATCGCGGGTCTGATGGTGGTGCTGTCGGCGCAGGATCACTGGTGGCCGGGAGTGGCGGAAATCAATGGCAAGCCCGTATCGCACACCGCGATCGGCGGCGGTGAGCGCGCCGATTCGGTGCTGACCGGCTTGCGCGCGCTGCCCGATTCGGTGGCCGATGCGGATTTCGTGCTGGTGCACGACGCCGCACGTCCGTGCCTGCGCTACGAGGATCTCGGGCGCTTGATCGTTGAAGGCGCGGGAAGCGGTGGTGCGCTGTTGGCCACGCCGTTGCGAGACACGCTGAAACGGGCCGATGGCGCCAACCGCAGCATCGAAACAGAAGCGCGGGAGGCACGCTGGCGCGCGCTGACGCCGCAGATGTTTCGTCGCGGCGAACTGACGCTCGCGCTGGAACGAGCGCGCACGGATGGAGTGGTCGTCACCGACGAAGCGATGGCGATGGAACTGTCCGGCGTTCGGCCATTGCTGGTTGAAGGCGCCGAGGACAACATCAAGATCACCACGCCTGCGGACCTGAAGCTGGCGGAGTTCCTGCTGGAGCGCACGCTATGAGAAGCAAGACATGACCCGCATCGGCCAGGGTTTCGACGTGCACGCCTTCGGTCCGGGCGATCACGTGATGCTGGGCGGCGTGCGCATTCCGCACGCGCAGGGCCTGGTCGCGCATTCGGATGGCGATGTCGCCGTGCACGCGTTGTGCGATGCGCTGCTCGGTGCGCTGGCCTTGGGCGACGTCGGCCGGTATTTCCCCGACAGCGATCTGCGCTGGAAAGGCGCGGACAGCCTGCGACTGCTGGCGCATTGCATTGCGCTGGTGCGGGAGCATGGCTACGCGCTCGGCAACGCCGACATCACGGTGATCTGCGAACAGCCGAAACTCGCGCCGTACGTGGAGGCCATGCGCGCGCGGCTGGCTTCCGCATTGGAATGCAGTATCGATGCAGTCGGCATCAAGGCGACGACCAGCGAGAAGCTGGGCTTCACCGGTCGTGGCGAAGGCATCGCGGCGTCCGCCGTGGTGTTGCTGGAAGGCATCGCCGGTTGACGCCGGCGCGTGCCGTCAAGTCACGCGTCTTCCAGCAGGAAATCCGTGTACTGGAATCTGCCTTCGCGCAGCACCGATTCTCCGGGCGCGAGCGACAGGTCGCGGGAGAACATCGGTCCACCATAGCTCAACGTGTGGAATTCGCCGCGTTCGCCGCAGGGATCCACGGATTCGGGCAATCCGTCAAGCAACGCGGTGTCGTAATCGCGGCCGGAAAACGCGCCATCCAGTTGCGTGGCATCCACGCAGGTCAACACCGCGCGATGGCCTTGCGCCACGAACCACCGCGAGAGTTCGCGCGTATCCTCGCCCCACAACGGAAACACGCCGCTCCAGCCCTCGCGCATCAACTGCCCTTCCCGGTACGCGCGCACGTTTTCCAGGAACAGGTCGCCGAAGGCGCAATGCCGCAGGCCGGGCCATCGTTCGCGAGCGCGTGCCAGCGCATCCGCATGCGCGGCTTCGTAGGCTTCGTTGCCGGAGGGCCATTCGATCCCGCATTCGATCAGCGGCAATCCGAGCGCGGCGGCCTGCGCATGCACGACGTCACGGCGGATGCCGTGCATCGCCACGCGGCCGAATTGCAGCGTGACCGTCGTCAGCAGGCCGACGACCCGCCAGCAAGGATGCGCGCGCAGCCGTTGCAGCGCCATCAGGCAATCCTTGCCGCCGCTCCATGCGAGCAGGATCGGCGCGGCATCGGTCATGAAGGAACTCCATCGTGCGAACGGGGCTGCGCTACATTAACGCCATCCGACGCGAGGACCAGTCATGGAACAGGAATCCGGCAATTCCCATTCCGATCCGGCGCAAGCTCCGGCCAGCGGATTCCGCGCGATCCTCGCTGCGGCGGTGCTGGCGGCGATCGCGGTCGCGCTGATCCTTTTCTATTTCCACCAGCAAAAGAACGATGTCGCCCGCACGCAGATCGGCGAGGCGATCGCCTCCGCGGATGGCGTTCGCGTCGCGGTGGCGATCTACCACGCGCGCACCGGCGCGTGGCCCGCCGACAACGGCGCGGCGGGCCTGCTTTCACCTTCGGCCGCGACGGGGAAATACGTCGACGACATCCGCATCGAGAACGGCAACATCGTGGTCACGCTGGGTGGGCAGGCCGAACGCGCGCTCAAGGGCAAGCGCGTGGAACTCGCGCCGTGGCTCGATGCCGAAGTGGTGAAATGGCGCTGCATCGCCCCGGACATCGACGCCGGCCTGCTGCCGCGCAACTGCCGCTGATCGCGCTCGGTGTCGCCAGGACCTGATGACCACCTTCCCCGACGTACGCCAGTTCGGCGCCAGCCTGCTCGCGTCGGCGGGAGTGGCGGAATCGTGATCGGCTTGCCGCGCGACCGACCGCATCGCGCATTCGTGATGCGGATCGGTCAGGCCGCCTGCCTCGAAGCCCGCTTGCGATCGCTTTCGGTGAGGAACTTCTTGCGCAGGCGGATGGCCTTGGGCGTGACCTCGACCAGTTCATCGTCGTCGATGAATTCCAGCGCCTGCTCCAGCGACAGGCGCACCGGCGGAATGAGCGTCAGCGCGTCGTCCTTGCCGGCCGCGCGGATGTTGGTGAGCTGCTTGGCGCGCAGCGCGTTGACGGTGAGGTCGTTGTCCTTGGCGTGGATGCCGACCAGCTGGCCTTCGTAGATCTCCACGCCGGCGTCGATCAGCATGCGGCCGCGTTCCTGCAATCCGAACAGCGCGTACGCGGGAGCGGGGCCGGTGCCGTTGGAAATCATCACGCCGTTCTGTCGCTTGCCGATCACGCCTTCGGATTTCGGTCCGTAGTGGTCGAACACGTGGAACATCAGGCCGGTGCCGGCGGTGAGCGTGCGGAATTCGGTCTGGAAGCCGATCAGCCCGCGCGCGGGGATCAGGTACTCGAGGCGGACGCGGCCCTTGCCGTCGGGCTCCATGTTCTTCAACTGCGCCTTGCGCGTGCCGAGGCGCTCCATCACGCCGCCCTGGTACGACTCTTCCATGTCCACCACGAGCTGTTCGTAGGGCTCCTGCAAGACGCCGTCGATCTCGCGCACGATCACTTCCGGGCGCGACACCGCGAGTTCGTAGCCTTCGCGGCGCATGGTTTCGATCAGGATGGACAGGTGAAGTTCGCCGCGGCCGGAGACCTTGAATTTGTCCGGGTCCTCGGTGTCTTCCACTTTCAACGCGACGTTGTGCAGCGTCTCGCGCATCAGGCGCTCGCGGATCTGGCGCGAAGTCAGGAACCGCCCGCCGCTCTGGTCCTTCTTGCCGGCGAACGGCGAATTGTTGACCTGGAAGGTCATGCTGATGGTCGGCTCGTCCACGGTCAGCGCCGGGAGCGCTTCGGGCTGCGCAGGATCGCAGAGCGTGTCGGAGATGCCGAGATTCTCGATGCCGGAGACGGCGATGATGTCGCCGGCCTGCGCCGATTCGACTTCGCGCCGCTCCAGGCCCATGAAGCCCAGCACCTGCAGGATCTTGCCGCTGCGCTTCTTGCCCTCGCGGTCCACGATCGCGACCGGCATGTTGGTGCGCACGGTGCCGCGCTGCACGCGGCCCACGCCGATCACGCCGACGTAGGAGTTGTAATCCAGCGAGGACACGCGCATCTGGAAAGGACCTTCCGGATCCACCTGCGGCGCCTGCACGTGCTTCACGATCGCCTCGAACAACGGCGTCATGTCGCCGCTGCGCACGTCGTGTTGGAGGCCCGCGTAACCTTGCAATGCCGACGCGTACACCACCGGGAAATCCAGTTGCTCGTCGGACGCGCCGAGCCGGTCGAAGAGGTCGAAGGTCTGGTTGAGCACCCAATCCGGACGCGCGCCGGGGCGGTCGATCTTGTTGATCACCACGATCGGCTTGAAACCCATCCGGAACGCCTTCTGTGTGACGAAGCGCGTCTGCGGCATCGGGCCGTCCATCGCGTCGACCAGCAGCAGCACCGAATCCACCATCGACAGCACGCGCTCGACTTCGCCGCCGAAATCCGCATGCCCCGGCGTGTCGACGATGTTGATGCGCCATTGTTCGCCGCGCGGATCGTTCCAGCGGATCGCAGTGTTCTTGGAAAGGATCGTGATGCCGCGCTCGCGCTCCAGGTCATTGCTGTCCATCACGCGGTCGGGCACCACCGTGCGTTCCGACAGCGTGCCGGATTGCTTCAGCAGTTGATCGACCAGGGTCGTCTTGCCGTGGTCGACGTGGGCGACGATCGCGATGTTGCGCAGGTTCTGGATGGACATGGGCACGCCGAACGGCCGCAATGCGGCCACATTTCATGGACAAAGAAGAAGCGCCCGCCGATCCGTGGCCGCCGCGCATGCCCGAAGTATAGCGGTTCACGCCGCTCGCCGCTGGCATTCCCGCCGGGGCTTGTTAAGCTACCCGATTGCCTTCGAGCCGAGGATTCGAGATGACCGCGCTGACCGCCACCATGCAGACGTCCCGGGGTCCGATCCACCTGCGCCTTTTTTCCGACCAGGCGCCCTTGACCGTCGCCAGTTTCGTGAACCTCGCGCAGCGCGGCTACTACGACGGGCTGAACTTCCACCGCGTGATCCCGGATTTCATGATCCAGGGCGGTTGCCCCAGCGGCACGGGCACCGGCGGACCGGGCTACAAGTTCGAGGACGAAACGCGGACCGGCCTGAAGCACGACAAGCCGGGCGTGTTGTCGATGGCAAACGCCGGTCCCGGCACCAATGGCAGCCAGTTCTTCATCACCCACGTGCCGACGCCGTGGCTGGACGGCAAGCACACCATTTTCGGCGAGATCGTGTCCGCGGAGGATCAGAAAGTGGTCGATGCAATCCGCGGTGGCGACAAGATCGAGAAGGTCACGATCGGGGGCGATGCTTCGCCGCTGCTCGACGCGCAGGCCGCGCGCGTCGCCGAATGGAACAAGGTGCTCGACGCGCGCTGATGCGTCGACGCGTCCGAAAAACGGGCCGCGGGTGCGGCCCGTTTTCTTTCAGACGCCGCCGATTCCGGTGTAACGCAGCACCCAGATCAGGATGACCGCGCCGATGATCGACAGCAGGATGCCGGCCGGGTGGAACGGCGTGCCCGGCGGCGGGCGATTGAACAGGCGCGCGATCAGGCCGCCGATGATCGAACCGACGATGCCGACGATCACGGTCATGATGAAGCCCATCGGTACCGCGCCGGGGAAGAAGAAGCGCGCGAGCACGCCGACGATGAAGCCGATGATGATGTACCAGAGGATGTGCAGCATGCCGTTCTCCTTGTCGAGTGCGAAAAGGACAACCCACCGCAACGCCGCGCTTGCGCGCGGCGGGGCCACTCTAGCGGCGGCGATACGGCGCGTACAGGCTGGCCGCAGCCGTGCGGCGGCGCGTGCTAAAATTGAGCGGTTTTCATCCGCCGAATCGGGAATGCCATGCTGAAACTCGCCACCCGCGTGGGCCGCGCCAATCCCAGCGCGATCATGCTGATCGCAGACAAGGCCAAGCAGTTGAAGGCGGCCGGGCGCGACATCGTCAACTTCTCGATCGGCGTGCCGAACTTCCTGCCGGGCGAGCACGTCTATGAAGCCGTGCGCGAGGCGCTGAAACACGACAGCGGCGCGTACGGTTCCAATCGCGGACGCGAGGACCTGCTCGATGCGTTCCTCGCGCACATGCGCGAGATCGGGCTGGACGGTTACAAGCGTTCCAACGTCGCCGTCGGCATCGGAGCCAAGCAGGTGCTCTACAACCTGTGCGAAGCGCTGCTGGACGAAGGCGACGAGATCGTCTTCCCGACGCCGTACTGGACTTCGTATCTCGACATCGCCGAAATCCTGGGCGCGAAGATCACCCTGCTGCCGTGTCCGCCGGAACAGAACTACAAGATGACGCCGGCGCAGCTCGAGCACGCGCTGGCTTCGAAGCCCAGGGTGTTCCTGTTCAACAATCCGTCCAACCCGACCGGGATGGTCTATTCGCGCGAGGAAATCGCCGCGCTGGCGGACGTGCTGGCGAAACATCCGGATACCTGGATCATCACCGACGACATCTACAACCGCATGGTGTTCGACGGGGTCGGCTACCACAATTTCGTGCAGTTCCGGCCCGAGTTGCGCGAACGCACGGCGATCGTCGATTCGCTCTCCAAGACCTACGGCATGCCCGGCTGGCGCGTGGGCTTCGTGGCGGCGCCGGAGATGCTGGCGAACGCCGTGGTGACGCTCAATTCCAACCACATCACCAACATCCCGGAGATCGTGACGGCCGCCGCGGTCGCCGCACTCACGGGTCCGCAGGAAGTAACGAAAGAGAAGTGCGCGGATTTCGCCGGACGCCGCGACGACGTGCTGGCCGCGCTGCTTTCCATCCCCGGCGTGAAGTGCCCGCGTCCACAAGGCGCGTTCTACGCGTTCCCGGATATCTCGGTTGCGTTCGGCAAGTCGCACGACGGCGCGATCATCGACAACGACGTCGATTTCTGCGCTGCCTTGCTCGAATCGAAAGGTGTCGCCTGCGTGCCAGGCTCCGCGTTCGGCGAACCGCGCGCGCTGCGCATTTCCTACACTTGCCCGCGCGCTCAGCTCGATGCCGGGCTGCAGCGTTTCAGGGAATTCTTCGCCGAGCTGGCGGAAACACGGCAAGTCACCGCGGCGCACGCGTAACCCGCCGGAAGGGGATCGGCAGCCGGCCCGCCGCCGGAGAAAACTGCGCGAGCGCGCACCCGAACATTTCGCATTGCAATGGAGTTCCCGCAAATGAAAGCACCCGTCCGCATCGCCGTCACCGGCGCCGCAGGCCAGATCGGCTACGCGCTGTTGTTCCGCATCGCCGCCGGCGACATGCTGGGCAAGGATCAACCGGTGATCCTGCACCTGCTGGAGATCACGCCCGCGCTGCCGGCGTTGCAGGGCGTGGTGATGGAGCTGGCCGACTGCGCGTTCCCGCTGCTGCACGGCATCGTCGCGACCGATGACGCCAACGTCGCGTTCAAGGACGTCGACTACGCACTGCTGGTCGGCGCGCGTCCTCGCGGTCCCGGCATGGAGCGCAAGGATCTGCTTTCGGCCAACGGCGCGATCTTCGCGCCGCAGGGCAAGGCGCTGAACGCGCATGCGAAACGCGGCGTGAAGGTGCTGGTGGTGGGCAATCCGGCCAACACCAACGCGCTGATCGCGCAGAGCAACGCGCCGGACCTCGATCCCTCCTGCTTCAGCGCGATGATGCGGCTGGATCACAATCGCTCCAAGGCGCAACTTGCGGAAAAGACCAATGCGCACGTCAACGACGTGCGGCGCATGACCATCTGGGGCAATCATTCGTCGACGCAGTATCCCGACATCCACCACGCCACGGTCAAGGGCGAGCGCGCGACGGACCTGGTCGACAGCGGCTGGTATCGCGACACGTTCATTCCGACGGTACAGCAGCGCGGTGCGGCGATCATCAAGGCGCGCGGCGCGTCTTCCGCGGCGAGCGCGGCGAGTGCGGCGATCGATCACATGCGCTCCTGGGCGCTGGGCACGGAGGCGGGCGACTGGGTTTCGATGGCCGTCCCGGCCGACGGCAGCTACGGCATTTCGCCGGGGGTGATCTTCGGCTATCCGGTGACCTGCCGGAACGGCAAATACGAAATCGTGCTCAAGCTCGATCTCAACGAGTTCTCGCGTGCACGCCTCGAGGCCACCGAAAAGGAATTGCGCGAGGAACGCGCGGCGATCGAGCATCTCCTGGGCGCGTAGTCCGATCGGCCGAAGGTCAGCATCCGGTTTCGATTCCGTTTGGGGACATCACTCCGTTTCCCCGACACGCACTGCGCAGCGGCGTGCTAGATTGCCGAACGCGGTGCGCGCCGAATCCGCGGCGCCGGTCGGAGTGCGATGCCCAAGCCTGCGTTCCTGCGCGAATTGCGTCGCCGCCATGTATTTCGCGTGGCAGTTGCGTACGCCGTGGTCGGCTGGCTGCTGATCCAGGTGGCGACGCAGGTCTTTCCGTTCTTCAACATCCCCGGATGGTCCGTGCGACTGCTGGTGCTGCTGGTGCTGGCCGGATTCCCCGTGGCGCTGGTGCTGGCCTGGGCGTTCGATGCCACGCCGCACGGTGTGGTGCGTGCCGATCCTGCCGGCCAGGCGGTCTTGCGGCGCGGGCGGCGCGGTACGTTCGCGGTGGCGGCGATCGGCATCGTCATCGCGGCGGCGATCGGCGGCGGCTACTGGTGGTGGCACCGGTCGCCCGCGAAATCGGCGCTTCGCGCATCGGTGCACGCTCCTGCGATGTCGCCCGCGCATGCCGCAAGTGTCGATGAAGCCATGCCGATGACGATGGCGGGGCCGGT
>Ga0070681_10000070_pt1 | contig 75170 bp, 64 predicted proteins | sample KBSC83BmetaG_FD_65650 | JGI IMG/M metagenome (GOLD analysis project Ga0070681, IMG submission 65650) | Corn rhizosphere microbial communities from Kellogg Biological Station, Michigan, USA - KBS C8-3B metaG | ecosystem: Host-associated > Plants > Roots > Rhizosphere | place: USA: Michigan...
AGCCGCTGGAAGCTTTCAACATCCCCGTTTCGGACATGAGCGGAGTGACAGGTGGGTCCACCTGCTCGCCCGCGCCATCCGGAGCTGAAGGCGAGACAATATGGCTACTGCGACTGAAATTTGCAGTCTGGAAAATTATCTGGTTCTACCCGATCGTTCCATGGATGACCGCATTGCTGCGGTCAAAGAGGCTTTGGGTACTGATCTTCTGATCCTTGGCCACCATTATCAGCGTGACGAAGTCATCCGCTTCGCCGATTTTCGCGGCGACTCTTACAAGCTTTCCCAGCAAGCGGCCGCCGCGGGCGGTAAGTACATCGTCTTTTGTGGAGTGCATTTCATGGCGGAGAGTGCCGACATTCTGGCTCGGCCCGGCCAAGTCACCGTCCTTCCGGACCTGAATGCAGGCTGCTCGATGGCCGACATGGCCGAGATCACACAAGTGGAAGACTGCTGGGAGCACCTGGTTCGGGCCGGCCTGACGGACGACTCCGGTGTGGGTATCACGCCGATCACTTACATGAACTCGACGGCGGCGATCAAAGCTTTTTGCGGCGAGCGGGGCGGCCTCGTGTGTACTTCGTCAAATGCCCCTGGCGCCTTTGAGTGGGGATTCGCCAGAAACCCGAAACTTTTATTCCTTCCTGACCAACACCTGGGCCGCAACACCGGATACAGAATGGGCATTCCACTTGACGAAATGGTCGTCTGGAACCCGTACCAACTCAATGGCGGCATCGAGCCTGATCGACTGAAGAAAGCCCGGGTCATTCTGTGGAAAGGTCACTGCTCGGTTCACCAACGGTTCCTGCCTGAGCATGTGGACAATGTGCGCGCAAAGTACCCGGGAATTCGCGTGATTGTGCATCCCGAGTGCCGATGGGAGGTCTGCCAAAAGGCCGACAGCATCGGCTCGACCGAGGGCCTGCTGAAAACGATTCGCCAGGCGCCGCGAGGGACGATGTTCGCGGTGGGAACGGAAATTCACCTGGTCAACCGCATGGGCAAGGAGTTCGCTGAGGAAGGGAAGAAGGTCATCACGCTCGACGACTCCGGCTGCCTGTGCACGACCATGTTCCGCATCTCCCCGCAGCATCTGTGCTGGGCGCTGGAAAATCTCATGGATGGCAACGTGGTGAACCAGATCAAGGTGCAGGATGAGGTGAAACACTGGGCGCGTGTTGCCCTCGATCGGATGCTCGAGATTCACTAGTGTGGGAGGCAGGAGGAGCCTGCTTAGTGGGTCCTTCTGGCCTTCATGATCCGCTCATCCACGGGCTTGCGACCGGCAAAGCCCTCGCTCACTCCGTGCCAATGAGAAATTGCCTTCTCGCCGAGCTTCCAGCACAGCAGAATGAGCTGTCCGTCCACTTCGCAGGGGAAATCCAGCAGCCCGATATCGAGGTCCTTCACCTGCACTCCGATGGCATCGATCTCCCCCATGGCATCCTTCGCCCGCTGTAGGGCCTTGTCCCGCTGCGCTCTCCGCGAGGCCATGTGCACGACGTTCAAGGACATGCCGCCGCGAAGATGGATTTGCTGCTGTAATGCGTGAAACTCGGCTTCGACAGACTCAATGGCCTGCTTCGCCTCAATGGCGGTCCGGAGAAGGGATTCAAGAACCGGCAAGAGATCTTGCGCTTCGTCGAGGGTAAAGGTACGGGAAGACATTCGGATACAAGAACATTCTACCCTGTCGGCCTCCGGACCGCTGAGGGAGGAAAATGTCGCCGCTGAAGGGAAAATCCTTCTGCAAGGATGAGACCGAAGGCCGTTCTAGGCACAGGCAGGGGGTGTGGCACACGTTGGTACAGTGTCCAATTTCCTGCGGAATGTCTCTGTTACAATTTTTGTGAGCTGTTGGGTCAAACCTGTTCCATGCACCCTTCGTTGCGGGGTCTTCTCTTTATGCGGAATTTTGACCGGAAATACTCGCTGATCGCCGCGGTTTCCGTTTTTTTCCTTATTATCATTGCATCCGGATGTACAGGTTTTTTTGTGAACCCCTCGCTTTCGTCGCTCGCGATTGGCCCGCAAGACCAGACCATCCTTACTTCGCAGACATTGCAAATGGCTGCCACGGGAAACTTCAGCGATGGTTCCACACAGAACCTAACCGGGAAGGTGAGTTGGAATTCTAGCGCTCCATCTTGCGCGACGATTAACTCGGGCGGGTTGGTGACTCCGGTGAAAACCATCACCGGCGTTTGCAATACAACGATCAGCGCGGCTTCGGGTACGGTCAGTACCGCGACGACGACGGTTACGGTGACCGGGGGCACACCAACCAAGATTATGCTGACCGGTTCGACAAACACTCCTCAGGCCAACAGCGCGATCACCTTCACAGCCACGGCAACCTTCAGTAGTGGCCCGCCACAGGACATTACCAGTTCCGTCACCTGGATCGTGTCTGATCCGACGAATCTAACGCTCACGAACGGCGCTGGGAACGGAACCCTTTCCGCAGGTTCGTCAGGTTTGACGATTACCGTCCAAGCCAGTTTCGCGGGCGTGCTCAGCAATACGTGGACGTTGCAGGTTCAGTAACGCCTCACCCAGCAGGAGCAATTTTCCGGAACTTGAGTCGATCGCGCCGGTGCCTACTGTCGCATTCCCGCCTTCAGCTTTCGTCCATTCCCTTTCGTACTCTGTTCCGTCTGGGATGAGCCGGCTAGAGTCCTTCTAGCACGTCGCAAGCATTCCTTCATGCCTGGGGATGTACATGAAGTACTCGGTCCTTCTCGTGCTCACCGTGTGCTTGGTTGGGTGTGGGGCAAGCATCAACCCAGCGGTACCCTCGCTAGGTTCTTCGTCGGCATCTTCAGGAAATAGTTCATCCTCCGCTTCAGGAAATCCCTCTTCCGGCGGTTCCTCCTCTTCCGGCAGTTCGTCCTCGTCCTCGTCTTCGTCTTCTTCCTCTTCGGGATCACAGGGCGGGCAAACGCCTTCGGTGCAACCTCAGACCTATGACATGCTGGCATGGATGACGATGGATCCAAGCTTGGCATCTAGCCACCATTTGTCAGGCAATGCCAACCCGATTTATACGACCGTCGAGTCCAGTCGCTTCTACTGGACGAAAACCGGGCAAGGATTCCCCTGGGACATCCAGCTTTACGACAACAACTACATCTATCTGTGGGTGACCGAGTTGAACTGGAAGGATCCGAGTACATTCAAAGTCTTCCATGACCCGACGCTCGGGGACTATAACCTGCCGCTGGTGCCTCGATTTGCGCAGGGAGGTTTCCCTGGATCAAGAATCACGATACCGCCTTCGAATACGACCTACGAGACCCATTCCGACTGTAATACCTTCATCGCGCAGAAACTCGGCGGTGTGGTGAACACGGTCTGGGGACCATATCAGGAAACCCTCGGAGGGGATTTGCCAGCCAACCTGGATACCCTGGTCATCAGCTACCAGTACAGCTGCGACAAGAACCTGCAGAACTGCAAGAACAAAGAAGAATTCCACGTGGCCAAGCCCTACGGGCTGGTAAAGTGGCAACATCAGTCCTTGCAGGCGGATGGGACCTATGCACCGCCCGATAACGTGACCGTTCTCAATCTGGTCAAAACCGGCCAGGTGCAGCCGTACACGATCTGCTTCTGACCCGCCATCCAGAACGTTCCGTGTTCTCCGGGGTGCCGGGTTTCTCAAGTTTTCGGAATATGACAGCAGTTGTTCCCGTAGAATAGATCTATGCAACTCCCCGTATTCGCGCTCTACGCTGGCCCCGATCAGGTGATGACCGTGACCTCCGGTATTGCCGGGGTGATTGGCGTCCTGCTCATGTTCTGGAACAAGGTCGTGGGTGCCTTCGTGAAAATCGTGCACAAAGTGCGCGGCACAACCCCCGAACCCTCTACCTCTACCCCGCCAAAAGGTAGTCCGACTTCTCAGGCCTAACATTTTGCGCAAGAAGGCAATCGTCATTGGACTCGACGGGCTGGAACCCACAATCGTTGAGGCCATGCTCGATCGTGGCGAACTTCCAAACCTTGCCCGGATTCGTCGCTCGGGCTGGTATTCACGCCTGAGGACAACTTACCCGGCGCAGACCCCGGTGGCATGGTCCTCCTTTTCTACCGGAACCAATCCCGGCGGGCACGGGATCTTCGATTTCATTTCTCGCCATCCTGAAACCTATTTGCCAGACGCCGCCCTGAGTCGGTTTGCGCCTCCGAAAAGCGCATTCGCCCCGCCGCGAGTGGTCAATCAGCGAAAGGGAACGCCTTTCTGGCAGACGCTTTCACAGGCCGGGGTTTCGAGCACGGTGCTGCGCTGCCCCTGTACCTTTCCCCCGGATGAGATCCATGGCCGAATGATCTCTGGAGTAGGCGTCCCCGATATTCGCGGAGCGCAGAACAAGGGCACTTTTTACACGCAGGACTCGCATGTGCAGGCGCGCGAGAGTGAGCAGGTGGTGAACCTGCCCCCGGGCATGCAGTTCAAGACGCACGTGATCGGACCGAGAAACACGAAGCAGTCGCCTGCCGGCGATATCACTTGCGAGATTCTGGTCGACGGGAATCCGGCTTCGCGCTCGCTAGGGATCTCTACCGGCGGCAGTTCTTCGCGCGTGGATGTTCCTGTAGGCAAGTGGAGCGATTGGGTGCGTTTCAAGTTCAAGCTCTCGATGCTGCAATCGGTTACCGGGATTGCCCGCATCTACGTTCGGCAAATTGAACCCTGCATTGAGTTCTATGTCTCTGCCGTGAACTTCGATCCGGCTGCGCCGCTATTTCCAGTGTCTTCGCCATCCGCCTACGCGAAAGATGTTGCCGGTCAAATTGGGCTGTTTTCGACCCTGGGCATGGCCGAAGATCATAATGGCCTGAATAACAGCCGCTTCGACGAGAAGGCGTATCTTGATCAATGCGAACTCATCATCGCGGAGCGCGAGCGCCTCATGCGCTACGAACTCGGCCGCTTCGAGGAAGGCTTCTTCTTCCTGCTATACGACACGCCGGACCGCATCCAGCACATGCTTTGGCGGTTTCGCGAACCAGAGCACCCCGGATACGAAGCCGATCTTGCGCGAGAATATTCAACTTTGATCGAGCAGCAGTATGCGCGTTGTGACAAGTTGCTCGAGCTGGTTTTCGACCATGCGGATGAGGACACGTTGTTCATCGTACTTTCCGACCACGGGTTTAACAGCTTCCGCCGCTCCTTCGATACCAATACCTGGTTGTGGCAGAACGGTCTGCTTTCGCTCAGGGACGGCAAGAAACCAAGCGACGGCTTAGGCGAGGGCGCCGAGGTTATCGATTGGTCGCGGACCTATGCTTACGCGGTTGGTCTGGGCGGGATTTATCTGAACTTCAAGGGCCGAGAGCGGGAAGGGATTGTGGAAGAGGGAACGGAGGCCGAGCGGGTGCGGAATGCGATCGTCTCCGGACTCTCGGGCATCGCCGACCCTGCGACTCAGCGAGAGGCGATCAGGCATGTCTCCCGACGGGACGAAATCTACTCCGGCTCGTACGCGGTCGATGCCCCGGATTTGCTGGTGAACTTCCGCCCCGGATTTCGGGTCTCGTGGCAAAGCGCTGTCGGAGGTTTCGCGGATTCGCTGATCGAAGACAACAAACGCAAATGGAGTGGAGACCATATCATTGATCCCGAGGCGGTTCCGGGAATATTGTTCATGAACGCCAGGCCGGCTGCCCCATCCCCTGCTGGCCTTGGCAAAGGTGGGCACACACCCTCGATCATTGACCTTGCGCCGACAATCCTGAATCATTTAGGAGTTCCGGTTCCTGAGATCATGGAAGGTCGTTCTTTAATCTGAAATGAAGATTTGTGTCTTTGGACTCGATTGCGCTGCGCCGGAGGTGGTTTTCGGTGATGAACGCCTGGTAAACCTCCGCCGGCTCATGGATGCGGGGAGCTACGGGCGTCTGGAAAGCGTCTATCCGCCCATCACGGTTCCGGCATGGATGTGTATGTGCACCAGTCAGGACCCGGGATCTCTCGGTGTGTACGGCTTCCGCAACCGGATTGATTATTCCTACGACAAACTGGGATTCGCGAATTCGGCCTCGATTAAAGCGCTTTCGATTTGGGACCAACTTGCACGCGAAGGCAAGCGCTCCATCATCATGGGCGTGCCGCCGAATTATCCTCCGCGGAAGATCAACGGCATCAGCGTCGGGTGCTTTCTCACGCCGGATACAGCCCAGAACGACTTTACCCATCCCCCCGCGCTCAAAACCAAGATCCATGAGCTCGTCGGTGAGTATCCGGTGGATGTGAAGCATTTCCGTACCGACCGCAAAGACTGGCTCAGAGACGAAATCTTCAAAATGAGCAAGAAGCACTGGAAGGTCGTTCGCTGGCTCTTAAAAGAGCAAGAATGGGACTACTTCCACTACGTAGATATCGGCCTTGACCGGATGCATCATGGCTTCTGGAATTATTTCGATGAAAAGCACGTGCTGTTCGAGCCGGGCAATCCCTACCAAAACGCGATTCCCGACTACTACTTGTGGCTTGATGATCAGATCGGCAAAGCCCTCGAACTGCTCGACAATGACACGATCGTGCTGGTCGTCTCCGATCATGGAGCGCAGCGCCTCGATGGCGGAATTGCCATCAACGAATGGCTGATTCGGGAAGGCTTGCTCGTGCTCAACCAATATCCTGCGACCCTCACGCCGTTTGACAAGCTCGACGTGAACTGGGGCAAGACGCGCGTCTGGAGCGAAGGCGGCTATTATGCTCGCGTCTTTTTCAACGTCGAGGGACGCGAGCCCCAGGGCGTAGTTCCGGCGAGCGAGTACGAGCGATTGCAGGACGAGATGAGGGCCAAGATCGAAGCCATGACCGACGACCGGGGCAATCGACTGAAGTCACTGGTCTTCAAGCCGAAGGATCTCTACGAGAATGTTCGCAACGTTGCGCCGGACCTCATCGTGCATTTCGGCGAGCTCTATTGGCGTTCGATCGGCACGGTTGGCCACTCTGCCATTCATGTCCGGGAGAACGATACGGGTCCCGATGGCTGCAATCACGCGCAGTACGGAGCCTTTATTCTGGCGGCCCCGAATCTTCCAATGAGGGGCGAATTCGAGGGCGCGCGACTGCTGGACATCGCGCCCACATTGCTTGATCTCGGCGGCTACGAGATTCCTGAAACCATGCAAGGCCGCTCGCTCGTCGCCGGGCTGGAGAAAAAATCTCCTACTGGCGGATCGGGCGATGGAGAAGCCGAAAAGACCATTCACGATCGCTTGGCGGGTTTGGGCTACGTCTGAAGGCTCAAAGCCGACTTCACACGTTCGTACAAATCCGCCTCGTCCATTCGCCGAAGACCATCTTGCCCCTTTTCTAGCCTACTCTGGCCAGCTCTCGAAGGTTACAATGGCAGGCACCACATGAAGACCCTCGCGCTGGGCTCAATCGTTTTTCTACTGGCGTTCCTCTCCGCCTGCGGGGCGGGAAGTATGGACAGCAACCCTCCCCCTCCACCACCGCCTCCTCCGGTCACGATCAGCGCGAACGTTGCCGTAAACAGCACGACGAATGGTCCCTTCAACTTGGCGATGTCCACGTCGTTTCAGCCGGCGGAGTGGGATTACCAGTTTTTCACCGATGTCCCCAGTGCAGTCACTCCCCTGGGAAATGTGCTGCCTAGTCACATCCGACTGCAAACCGTTTCCCAAGGTGTTCCGCAACGGACGGCAAATACGTGGGACTTTTCTGTTCTGGATGCCATTACACTGCCAGTACTTACGGTGGGAGATCACAGCCCGGAAATGCAGCTGGGCTGGGCGCCATCCTTCATGTGGTCAGGCGGGGGGACAAGTGGGACTCTCGATGCGAATGCCTTTACCGCGTACGCACAGAACATGGTGCGCTACTACAACACCGGCGGGTTTACCTCACTGGACAATGTCTTTCACGTCTCGCCCTCTTATCCGAACCACAAGATCACCTGGTGGGGCATTCTGAATGAACCTAGCATCAACGGGTTCAGCCCGACGACCGGTGCAGCCGATTACGCCACGGTCTATAACCAAGTCGTGCCGGCAATGAAATCGGTGGATGGAAACATCAAGTTTGCCGCCCTGGAACTGTGTTGCGGCACCGAAAATTGGGTGCAGACGTTTGCTAGTAACGTCAATGTTCAGGTCGACGTGCTGGCTGCGCATTACTACTCTTCTTGCAACCAGCGCGATACGGATACGCAATTGTTCGCCTCGGTGCCGGGTTTTGCGGCGAGCGTGCAACAGATTTACAACAATCTGTCGCTCAATCCATCTCTCGGTAACGTGCCTGTCTGGATCACCGAGAACAACGTCAACGCGGATTTCAGCAACGGCTCCGGGCAGAGCACATGCAATCCGGGCCAGGTGTTTGTAAGCGACCACCGCGGCTCAAGCGCCTTCTTTGCCGCCTGGCGCCCTTATGTTTTTTCGCAAGTCGGGAAAGCGGGAGCTCAACTGCTGCATCATTGGGAGTTCAATGCTGACCCGCAATTTGGAGAATTGAACTGGTCCGGCAACCAGGCTCAACTCCAGCTCAGTTACTGGGTGGACTACTGGCTGGCGCGCTACTTTCCCGGCGGTTCAGGCGAGCATCTCTTGAACTTCACAAATACCAACATCGCGCAAGTTGAAGTGCTCCCCATCCTGAATACCGATGGCAGCGTGGTGATCATGGTCTCCAATCACGCGGTGGCATCGGCCACAGACAACAACGGCACGGGGCTCACGGCAAATATTTCGCTCGACATTAGTGCTTTGGGACCATTCACTAGCGCGAACCAATTGGTGATCGACTCGAGTACGAACGTGGCGAATGGACCGAACGCGAACTCCATCCCGGTTACATCGCCCATCAGGCTGACGATGACCGGCTACAGCGTAGCCTTTCTCGAACTTGTGCCGTAGGTTCTGTTGTCACTGCTTTTTCTTTTTCCCGAACAGGCCGCCTATGGCGTTCACAACGCCTTGGGCGCCAGCTCCGGTGCCGGCGCCGGTCGCGTTGCCTCCGAGTTGTTTCTGAAGTTGGTTGCCGAGCTGTTTCCCTAGCTCGCCGTTGACCATGCCTTTCACATCCGGCATGAACTTCGGATCGGCCGCCGTACCGGTAATGAAGAATGGAATGCTGGTTCCGTTGCCGCTCAGGCCCGCCATTTTCGACAAACCGCCTACCATGGCTCCATTGAGAGCAGCCGTCATGTGGTAGTCGAGCGCGTTCTGCGGGTTCATGTTGCCGCTCCCGGTAATCGTGCCGATGGCAGGAATGATCAGGCTGATGTTCTGCGTCTGGATGCCAGTCGGGCTGTAGTGCACGTCGGAACTGAAGTTCTGAATGGTCGTATCAGGGCCAGTCTTAGCGCCGCTCAGGGCGGAAATCGCAGCTAGCTTCGATCCCATGTCAAAACCTGCGAGCTTCGTATCTGCAAGTTTGACTGGGCCGGCGATGTTTAAGGCGTTTACCGCGCCGTTAATCGTCAAATCGGCAGTTAAGGTTCCGCCTTGTAGCGAAGAACCCTTGGGAAGCTCAATACCCAGAGCCGGCAATAGAACTTCAAGATCTTCGACAGGCATGTTGTCGGCGTTCAGCTTCATGTTCAACACGGCCGTCGATCCGTGGAGGTCGTAGCTTCCGCTGAGTTTTGCGCTGGCATGCCCGAGCGAAACATCGCCCTGCGTCAGTACGCCGGTGGATTTCTCAAGGTCATAGCTGGTCGCGTATTTCAGTGCGACCGGCTTCGAAGCGGGCGTTCCCTTGGGCGAAAGCTTGAGGCTGCTGGCGGTTGCGTCTCCCATGCTGCGCGCTTTATTTCCGTCTGACTCAAGATTCCCCGAGAAATTGACCGAGCCGGCGAACCCGGAGGACGGATCAATAAAGCCAGACCTCGCCAGGTCAAGCTGGTTGACGGAGATTTTCGCTTGGAGCGGAGTCAGAGCGGTATCGTTACGGTTTACAGGTCCGCCGGTGCCATCGAGTTTTGCGTTTCCCCCGCCCGGCAGGTCCGCTGAGAGCGTGAACGGGAACTGCGAAGAGAGGGAAAAGTTCTTCACGGTTACGTCGACATTCCGGTAAATGCGTGCCTTAGAAGGCGCGTTGGTGTCGGCCACCGAAATCTGGCCGCTACGGATGTTCAGGACGCCGACGGAAAGATTTTGTTCGAGGCCCTGTTCGGATTGCGTCTTTTCCCCCGGGGAAGGCGCCGAGGCCTTGGAAGCGGACTGGGTTTGACTGGCCGCTGGTTTCGGCGGTGCAGGTTTGGTATTGCTCGGGGGAGAGGATTCGCCCTGCGTTCCTCCGGAAGGATTCGCGCCCTGGGGGTTGCCTAAGCTTGAGAAGTTCCATTTGCCTTGCGGCGTTCGCATGAGACTCACCTGGGGGTGGGTGAGCGTGATATCGCGCACCTCCAGCTTCTTCGAAAAGACCAGAGGCATCAGGTTCACGCCTACGTCGAGCGTGTCCGCTCGCACAAATGGACGGTTCGAGAAGGCAGGATCATCTGCGATCGAGATGTTGTCAGCTGCCAGGCTTCCGGACCAAAGCGATAATTTGAGATTGCCGACCGTCACCTTGCGTCCGAGGGCATTCGTGAGCTCCGATTCAATTCTCGGCCGGAACATGTTGACATCGATCAAGAAGGGCAGGACGAGGACAACAACGACAAGAACTGCAATGACAATTGCGATCCACTTCAGCAGACGCTTCATAAACTTTGAACCTCCTGCCAACCGTTCTGTTGGATGACTCAAATGTGCCTGAAGTGGGCTGCGCAACCCTCGACAGGCCTAACAAAAACAGCACCCCCGTGGGCTCTGGGCGCAAGAAAAAACAGGCTGCAATCGCCCAGGCCGGAGCAAACCAGGAACTGAGACTTCCTGCCTATTCCATGGTTGGGTTCGAACCCGCGAAATCGTTGAGAATGGGCACGCCAAACAGCGCCCTGCAATCTGCTTCGCCCCGAAGGAATCCTCCCCGCAACCGCCTGAGCTTCCTAGATCTAACCGACTGCGACCTGATCTGGTCGACGAACCGCGACCGACAGGGCATGATCGAGATCAGCGATCAGATCTTCCACGTGCTCGACTCCAACCGACAGCCGTACCAGTTGCTCGCTCACTCCCATTTTTGCCCGATGCTCGGCAGAAATCATGGCATGCGAGGTGAGCACTGGAATGGACACCAGCGACTCGGCTCCTCCAAGGCTTGGTGCCAGCGTAAAAAGTTGCAGGGCTTCGCTGACCCGCTTCGCATCTTCCCCCGTGCCTTCTACCTCGAAGCTGAGTACACCCCCACCGCCCTTCATCTGCTCCATCGCCAATGCGCGTTGCGGATGGTCTTTGAGGAATGGGTAATTGACAGAGCGGACTTTGGGATGAGCCGCCAGGAATTCGGCGATGCTAAGCGCGCTTGCATTTTGGCGCTCTAGCCGAACCCCCAGGGTCTTGATCCCGCGCAGCAGCATAAAAGCGGCATGGGGATCCATGACCCCGCCGAGAGTCGTCCGGGTGCTGCGAATCGCATCGATCAGGTCTTTGCGGCCGGCAGCCAGGCCGCAGATCAGGTCCGAGTGACCCCCGAAATATTTGGTTCCGGAATGCAGAACCAGATCAATTCCAAACTCGATGGGGCGTTGATTGATGGGTGTGCCGAAGGTGCCATCGATGGCGCTGATCAGCCCGTGCTCTTGCGCGATCGCCGCGGTTTTGGGAAGGTCGACGACTCGCAAGGTTGGGTTGGTGGGCGACTCCAAGTACAAGAGCTTGGTGTTCGGCCGCACGGCCCGGACATGCTGGGTGTAATCGGTGGTATCGACAAAGGTGGTCTCGATGCCGAACTTCGGCAACCAACTGGACAAAAACTTGGTTACGCCACCATAGATGTCCCGTTGTGCGACGATGTGTTCGCCGGGCCTTACGAGCGCCATGATCGAGGTGGTGATGGCATTCATTCCGGAGGCGAACAGGAGCGCGGCATCGGCCCCTTCCAGTTCGGCAATGCGTTTCTCCGCCGCGGTGTGCGTCGGATTGCCATAACGCGTGTAGAACATGTCAGTGTTGGTCGCACGTACTTGCTCGTCGGAGTCAGTCACCTGAAAGGTCGAGGTCTGATAGATCGGCTCTGACACAGGCGCGTTTTGCTTATCGAGGTTCGCGCCGCCATGAACGGCTTCGGTCTCCGGACGAAAACGATGTTTTGCCATACGGCTCTCCTGGGCGATCATGAAATGGTAACGTTGAGGGTTGCCCGGAGCAAGGGGCAGCAAACCCACGGGGAGGTCGGTATGTCGAGGCTTCGCAAGAAATCTCCATCGCGGAAGGGCCGTAAAACTTCAAAAACGCTGCCCCGCGGCAAGGCAAAACGCCATGTCTGGAGCCAGCTTGAGCTGGAGACGTTGAACCCTCTGCTGCAGCGGCAGCTGGTTACCGGAAACAAGGTGATGTTGGCGCGCATCCTGCTCAAAAAGGGATGTGTCGTTCCCTTACACAGCCATCACAACGAGCAACTCTCCTACGTGATTGAAGGTGCCTTAAGGTTCACGATTGGGGCTAAGGACACGGTCGTGCGTGCGGGTGAGGTGCTGACCATCCCGCCCCACCTGCCCCACCTGGTCAAAGCCCTGCGCGATACCGTCAGCCTCGACATTTTTCATCCTCCCCGCATGGATTGGATCCAGAAAACTGACGCCTACCTTCGCAGGTGAGACAAGCGGGGAAACGATGTCCGGGAAAGGCGGATGCGGGCGTCCGCTCTGCTATTCTTATGGTTCCGAGAAATGACTGAACCGGCGACCAAAACAGACCTCGGTGTGTCTCAACTAAAGTGCATCGGATGCGGACGGACGGCTTTGCCTGACCGCTTCCGCTGCGAGACCTGCCGGGATTTGCTGGAAATCATTTTCCCTGGTTGGGAGCCGGCGGGACCGTACGGACGCAGTGCCAATTCCCTGAAGAAACTCTGGCTTAGCCGGAAGTCGTCCTTTGAACCCGCCGACCAGAGCGGTGTTTGGCGATTTCGCGAGGTGCTGCCGGAGATCGACCAGGAGAAAATCATCACCCTTCGCGAAGGCAACACCCCCGTCTATGAGTTGCCGCACTGCGCCCGGAGTGCCGGGATCCAACATCTCTATGCCAAGCATCAGGGCATGAACCCGACAGGGTCGTTCAAAGATACCGGCATGACCGCGGCTGCATCGTTTGCCCGCGCTGCCGGGTATCAGTGGGTGGCCTGTGCCTCGACCGGAAATACCTCGGCCTCGATGGCCGCCTACGCATCTCGTGGCGGCCTGCGCTCGCTGGTGCTGATTCCCGACGGCAAGATTTCCTGGGGGAAGCTTTCCCAATCCCTCGATTATGGCGCGATTACGGTTCAGCTCAAGACGGACTTCGATGGCTGCGTTCGGGTCTTGAACGAAGTCGTCGAACGGATGCCGGTCTACTTGCTAAATTCCGTGAACCCGTATCGCGTGGAAGGCCAGAAGACCTCGGCCTTTGAATTACTGGAGCAGCGCGGCTGGGAGCCGCCGGATCACATCATTGTTCCCGGCGGCAATCTCGCCAACTCCTCGGCCATCGGCAAGGCGCTCGGCGAGATGAAGCATCTAGGATTCATCTCACGCCTGCCCAAGGTTTCGGTGATGCAAGCAGAAGGGGCGAATCCGCTGGTGCGGTCGGTGCGCGAGAATGGCGGCGAGAAGTTGATTCCAGTGCATGCGGAAACCATGGCGACGGCAATCCGCATCGGCAACCCGGCGTCCTGGAAAAAAGCGCTGCGCGTGATTCGGGAAACCGGCGGCACTGTGGAGCAGGTGAGCGAAGTCGAAATTGCGCTGGCCAAAGCCGAGATTGGCGCGGAAGGGGTAGGGTGCGAGCCGGCATCCGCCGTGACTTTGGCGGGATTAAAGAAACTCGTGAAACAAGGATTTGTGAAGCCGAATGAGACCGTGGTTTTGGTGCTCACCGGGCACACGTTGAAAGATGCCGACTTCACCTTGAAATTTCATCGTGGCGACTTATTCGACGGAACCACCTACCAGGCGGAGAGCGGAAGCCTTAAGAGATTCGAGCGTTCTCCCCTGGTGCTCGAACCGAGCGTAGATGCAGTCATCAAGTTGCTGCAGTCGGCGGCCTGACAAGCCGAATAACTTATCATGGCGCCCGAAACTGGTTTCAAGATGACGGAATTCACCATCAGCTTGCCCGCCACCTCGGCCAACCTGGGGCCGGCCTTTGACGCCGCCGCTCTGGCCATGAACCTGGCTCTGCGCGTTCACGCAACTCGCGCTAGGCAGTACTCGATCGATGCCACCGGTCACGATCCGGAGATCTGCGCCGCCCTTGAAAATCACCTGATTGTGAAGACCTACGAAGAGGTCCTCGCCGGCGAGAAAAAGTCTGCTCCGGCTCTCAGGTTGAGCATCCACAACGGCTTCCCCATCGGCAAGGGTCTCGGATCTTCGGCAGCTGCCCGTCTTGCGGGCATTGCTCTCGCCGTGCGTTTTGGCCGGCTCCGCTGGAACAGCGCTCGCATTGTTGGGGAAGCGTCGAAACGCGAGCATCATCCCGACAACGCGGCCGCGTGCTGGATGGGAGGCGTGACGGTGGCGAGGATGTTCGGCGAGGCCGACGCTCACGTTGCCCGCTTCGTTCCGAAGGGCCGCTGGCCATTGATGCTGGCCATCCCTCAAGAACCCCTTTCGACCGAAAAGGCGCGTTCCGTGTTGCCTCGAGAATATTCCCGTGCCGATGCCGTCACCAATATTCAGAACTCGATGCTGCTGCTGGCTGCTTTGTTCCAGGGCGACCAGAAACTCTTCTCCTCCTCGCTCGAAGATCGCATTCACCAGCCCTATCGCGCGGAATTGTGCCCCCTGCTTCCGGCGCTAGAAACTCTAGACCCGGAAGATGGAATCCTGGGGGTGGCGCTGAGCGGTGCGGGCCCTTCGGTGCTGATGTTTCTCAATCCGAAGTTTGCAATCGAAAAGAGCAAGGCGAGGATCGAGTCGCGCCTGAAGAATCGAGGATTGAAGGCTGAGTTAGTGCTTACTTCGATTGCAAGGCGGGGCGGGGAAGCCTCATTCCAGAGAAAAGCAGGCTAGCCTTTCAGCGATCGCCTTTCGTCCAGAACTTCATCCAATGCATTGAGCAACTGCTTGGCCCGGCGTGAAGAGTCGGTAGTTCCACCATCCATCTTCCGGCGCAGCATGTGGAATTCGTCGGCGATGTTGATGGCGGCTAGGACCGCCAAACGGGCCGTATCCACCGTGTGGGTTTGCTGGGAAACCGCCCGCATCTTGGTGTCCACGTATTCCGCAAGCTTCAGGATGTAATCCGGATCGGTGCCGCGCAGGTTGTAACCCTGGTCAAAAATCTCCACGCGAACGCTGCCATTCGAGGCATCTTGCATGTGTGGGTGTTTGGTGGCCGTTGCCATAGTTGCTCCTGACGTCCGTTTCAGCTTGCGGCCGGTTCTTCGATGCGATCGATCTGTGCCAGCATCTTCTCTACGCGGGAACGCACTAACTCGCGCTCCTTACGAAGAGAAACCAGCTCGCGCCTCAGGTTCTCCACTTCCTCTTCCCGCTGCTCAAGCTGCTCGCGCAGGCGACCTGCATCCCGCTCTGCGATGGCACGCGCCTCCCGGGCAGACTTGTATAGCTCAATAGTGCGATAAACCTTGTCTTCCAAGGCCTGAAAATCGTCTGCCGGAACCTGAGTGGATACCTCTTCGACCGCTTGTAAGTTCATGACTACCGTTTTCCTGAAGAATCAAAGTTGAAGTCTTGAGCGCAGTATACTCCAGTAGGGCTGTGGAGAATCGGGTCCCAGCAGTGCATTTTCTCGCCCCAAGACCTTAGACAAACATGCTGATTCCTCTGTTTCCGCTCGACGTGGTGCTGCTCCCGGGAGTGCCGCTGCCGCTGCACATCTTTGAACCTCGCTACAAGGAAATGGTCAACGAATGCATGGAGCAAAAGAAGCATTTCGGTTTAGTTCGCATGCACGAGGACACCATGGCAACCATCGGCTGCACGGCGGAGATCATTCAGGTGCTCAAGACTTATCCGGACGGAAGGTCGGACATTCTTACCGAAGGCAAGCGCCGGTTTGAGGTTCTCGAGACCAACCAGGAGCGATCGTTTCTGCAGGCAAACGTATTTTTCCTGGAGGATGACCCGGACGGAGCCCCAAAAGCCGAGATCGAAACCGCACTTCGTCTGCATGATGAAATCATGCAACTTGCGGGGGCGGAAAGCGAGAGTCACAAGGAAATCGACACCGCTCAGTTGGCATATCGGCTTGCCGGCTCGCTTCCCTTCGATCCCGACTTTCAGCAGGTGCTCCTAGAGATGAACTCGGAGACCGAGCGCATGCAGGCCATCATTTCTTTCTTTAAGCGCATCCTGCCAGTGCTCGAGAGGAATGCCCGCGCCAAGCGGAAAGCCGGCGGCAACGGTCACGTCAGCTAGACCAGACGAGCGGCGTATAATCGGGCCTACGGTCGTTTCGTGGAGTATCCGATGAGTCTTCCCCGCACCCTCGGCGAGCTTCGCCGAAGCCCCTTCTCAGAAGAAAAGCTCAAAACCCGCCGCGTGAAGGACGAATTGCGCGACAACCTGATTGCGCGCCTGCGGGCGGAAGGGGACAAGACGATTTTTCCGGGAATTATCGGATACGAAGACACGGTTGTTCCCCAGATCGTGAATGCGGTTTTGTCTCGCCATAATTTCATTCTGTTGGGGTTGCGCGGGCAGGCGAAGAGCCGAATTCTGCGGGCGCTAACCTCGCTGCTCGATGCTCACATGCCATACCTGGCGGGTTGCGAGATTCATGACAATCCCTATGATCCCATTTGCCGCCGCTGTATCGATCTGATTGGCGATTGCGGAGAAGCCACTGCCATTGCTTATCTCACCCCGGAAGACCGATACGTAGAGAAACTCGCGACACCCGATGTCACCACAGCGGATTTGATCGGCGATATCGATCCCATCAAAGCCGCCCGCGGAGGCTACGAGCTGGCCAATGAGCTGACGGTGCATTACGGACTTCTTCCGCGCGCAAACCGTGGAATCTTCGCCATCAATGAACTGCCGGATCTTGCTGGCAAAATCCAGGTCAGCCTTTTCAACATCATGCAGGAAGGAGATGTTCAGATTAAGGGCTATCCCGTGCGCTTGCCTCTGGACCTTGCTCTGGTGTTCTCCGCTAATCCCGAAGATTACACGGCTCGCGGCAAGATCATTACACCGCTCAAAGACCGCATCGGATCTGAGATTCGCACCCACTACCCGGCCACGGTGGAAGAGGGAATTGCGATTACTTCGCAGGAGGCCTGGACCACCCGTGACGGGAACAAGCTGGCGGTACCGAAATACGTTGGCGAAGTAGTCGAGCACATCGCCTTTGCGGCGCGCGAGGACAAGAAAATCGATAAGCGATCGGGCGTGAGCCAGCGGCTACCCATCTCCGCTCTTGAGAACGTGATCTCCAATGCAGAGCTGCGGGCTATTCGCCACGACGAAAAGGTTGTGGTTCCCCGCATCAGCGATATCTATGCAGCGCTGCCAGCCATTACCGGCAAACTGGAACTGGAGTATGAGGGCGAAGTGAAAGGCGCCGATTTCGTAGGAAGGGAACTGATTCGGGTGGCAATCGGGAAGACCTACGATCAGTACTTCCAGGGCGCGAACATGCAGCAAGTGATCCAGTGGTTTGATCTGGGAGGAGAGATTCAACTTGCCGACAACGCGCCGGCCGCCGATACCCTGCAAACTCTTCGCGGGATCCAGGGTTTGATGGACAAACTTACGCGCCTGAGTGTTGGCCCCAAGGATTCGCCCGAAGCCCAGGTTTCCGCTGCCGAGTTTGTGCTCGAAGGCCTCTATGCCCACAAGCGCATCGGCCGAAATGAGGAACGCGTCTTCACCGCCGGGGAAAAACAGCCTCGCATCGCCGAAAAGCCCTACGAGCGGGAAGAGGGGCAGTACCGGCCAAGAAGGCCGTTGAACTAGCCGGTTTTATGAAGCGCATCCGCTACTCCAAATACGTTCCCGACCCCGCAGGCGAAATGAGCATGGAAGACCTGCTCGGCGCGTTGTCGGACTACTTTCTGCAGAGCGGATTCGAGAACTACTACTCTTACTACGACATGCCCGATGGCGAGCAGACTCTCGATGAACTGCGGCAGGCAATTGAGCAAGCCTTGATGAACAGCCAAACCTTGCCGGATGAATTGCGAGAGCAGCTTGAACAGATGCAAATGGACGGAACGCTTGACGAACTGATCGAGCGGCTGATTGAGCGCCTGGAGCAGGAAGACTACATCAGCATCGATCAACCGGGAGATCCGTCGAAGGCCTCCAACCCCCAAGGGGGGGTGGGGGAATCACAACCGCAGGCTAAATTTGAAATCACGGACAAGAGCCTGGATTTTCTTGGATACAAGGCGCTGCGTGATCTTCTCGGATCACTCGGCAAGTCCAGTTTTGGGCGTCACGACACGCGTGATATGGCGACTGGAATCGAGGCCAGCGGCGCGTCTCGCCGATACGAATTTGGCGACACGCTGAACCTCGATATCACCTCGACACTGTCGAGCGCGATCCAGCGTGAGGGGCTGAGTCTTCCCCTCAATATCGAGTACTCCGACCTGCAGGTGCATCAGTGCGAGTACCAGTCGTCGTGTGCGACGGTGCTGATGCTCGACTGCTCGCACTCGATGATTCTTTACGGCGAAGACCGTTTTACTCCCGCCAAGAAAGTAGCCATGGCTTTGTCGCACCTGCTGCGGACGCAATACCCCGGGGATTCGCTTTCCTTGATTCTTTTCCATGATTCCGCCGAAGAGGTTCCCCTATCCCAGCTCGCACGCGTCAAAGTCGGGCCTTATTACACCAACACGCGGGAGGGATTGCGGCTTGCCCAACGAATTCTGCAGCGTCAACGCAAGGACATGAAGCAGATCGTGATGATCACCGACGGCAAGCCTTCGGCCCTGACGCTTGAAGATGGCCGAATCTACAAGAACGCATTCGGGCTCGATCCCCTGGTTGTGAGCCAGACACTCGAAGAGGTCTCAAAGTGCAAGCGCGCCGGGGTGATGATCAACACCTTCATGTTGGCTTCCGATTACGGACTGGTTCAGTTTGTGCAGAAAGTTACGGAGATGTGCCGCGGCAAGGCGTATTTCACAACGCCCTACACACTCGGGCAGTACCTGTTGATGGACTACATGTCGCGTAAAACCAAGACAATCCACTGAAGAGAGCGGATTCTAGCCCGGAGTTTCTTTTCCCGAGTTCGAGCGAGACGTGGCAAACTGCTGATATCCCCCCTGACGACTATGGCGAAGTGCGCACAGTGCGGACGCAACCTGCCAGGATTCTCCTTTGGCAAGAAGATCTGCCGATGGTGCCTCGAATACGAGGCTGCCAAACGCGGCGAGGCCTCCGACGATCCGATGCAGCGCGTCATGCCGGCACCTTGGGTTCGCCAGGGGAGCGGCCATCCGGCAACCCAAGCCATCTTTGGGATCAATGCAGCGGTGTTTCTCGGAATGGCGCTGGCAGGCGTCTCTGTAATCGACCCCACTTCGCAAGAGCTTGTGCACTGGGGCGCGAATTCGGCTCAGCTTACCCTGTCCGGCGATTGGTGGCGTCTGTTCACAAACGTCTTCCTCCACATGGGTTTCATCCACATCGCGCTGAACATGTGGTGCCTGTGGAGCTTGGGTGCGCTCGCCGAATCCCTTTACGGTTCCTCGACCTACGCTGCTGTGTACCTGATTTGCGGCGTCAGCGGGAGCCTGGCCAGCATCTGGTGGCACCCGTACGCACTCAGTGCGGGAGCCTCCGGGGCCATTTTTGGCATTGCCGGTGCTCTTATCGCCTCCCTCAAGTATGGCGAATTCTCCATACCGCATTCTCTCGTCTGGAGTCAGCTGAGCGGCTTGCTGGCATTTCTTGCTTACACCCTGATCTTCGGCGCATTGTCGGGTACGACCGACAATGCGGCGCATATCGGCGGCCTCATTGCGGGCTTGGCTTTGGGAGCGCTCATTGCCCGGATGGCTCCCGAGCGAAAGGCGTGGGCGGCGCGTATTGCCCTGTTATCGATCGTGGCACTTGCAGTCGCCGGGGCTGGGTTTTGGCTCGAGCACACGCGCGGAGCCCAAGCTCGCATGAGCAGAGCCTACCAGTTGCTCGGGCAGAGGCAGGGCCCGGAGGAAATTGCCGAACTCAAGAAGTTGGTCGGCAAAGACCCCGAGTTCATCACCGGCCATTTTGCATTGGCAAGCGCCTATCAACGCGCCGGACAATATCGTGAGGCAGAACGAGAACTGCAGGGTATCTTGCAGATCGAGCCAGACAACCGGTGGGCGAACTATGAGCTGGGGATTACCTATCTGAGCGAGAGCAAGATTGATCAGGCAAAGAAGCTTTTCGCTGGCCGCATCGAGAAGAACGCAAAGGATGCTGATTCCCACTATGGCTTGGGTCTGGTGCTCGCCGCTGAACAGAATTACCAGGCAGCCATCGATGAATTCAAGACGGTCACAGAGCTCGGAGCTGGCTCTTCCGGCGCCTTCTACGAGATGGGGAATTCCTATCTCAAGTTAAAGAAGTACGACCAAGCAATGGCGGCGTTTCTCGCGGGCCAGAAGCAGGCAGGCGACGATTCTTACCTGGAGTCTGGTTTAGCAGAGGTCTATCAGGCTAAGGGAATGAAATCGGAAGCCGCGGAAGCCGAGCGCAAGGCCGCCCGCCTGAAGGCGCGAGAGTCGCACGACTAAGCCTCCGGTCCGTTCTCTTCCGCCTTTCGCACCGCTAGTTCAGCCCCCTGAAATCCAATCTTACTGTGGGTCCCGTCGCAGAAGGGTTTGTTAACCGAACCCCCGCAGCGGCAAAGCGAGAAGGCAGTCTTCCCCGTAAGGTCGTACTGGTTGCCTTGAGCATCGACCAGCTCCACTGAGCCTTCAGGAGCTTCCACGCGATAGGGCCCGTTCGGTCTGACGGTAATTTTGATTGCGGCCATCGATCCTCCGGTTGATTGTTGCTTCAACCATATCAGCTTGTTGAGGCCTCGTGCAGGTCAAGCGAGGACGGAGTGAGCCTGGCCAAGTGGCGGTTGCCGCACCGGGACTACGCGGCTGCCGCCTTTTTTGCGATCACGCTGTGATAGAGCTGCACGTAGTTGTCCGTCATGCGGTGTGCGTTGAAACACTCGCGAGCCCGTTGAAAGGCGCGGTTTGAAAAATTGCGGCGAAGCTGAGGATCATCGCTCAGCATCCGGATGGTGTCGGCGAGGCTTTCTGGATCATTGGTCTCGAAGTAAAGCGCCGCGTTTCCCCACAATTCCCGCAACGAAGGAATGTCGTTCAGCACGAGCGCGCAGCGCGACAAGGCCGCTTCGAGAATATTCATGCCGGAGGCCTCATAGCGGCAGGTCCCGGCAAAAATTGCAGCTTTGCTGTATAACGTCCGCATTTGCGCTTCGGACTGAGGTCCACGGAAGGCGACGCCGCCACTCCCATCCTGGAAACGAACATCCGCGCGGACCGCGAGATTGGCGGGCGGTTCCTCGTCACCCACAATGCAGACCGGAAATGCCTGCCTGCACTGGGTTAGAAGTCCAACCTGTTTGGCGGGATCGAGCAGGCGTCCCACAGCCAGTAGAGAGTCTTCCTTGGCGGTGTATGGATTGAAGAAAATAGGATTGCGGCCGTGATGGATTACGAGCTCGCGAGTGCCAGGACCATAGCAGGCGCGTGCCGAATTCAACAGCCACTCGCTAGGAGCGACCACCACCGAAGCGGCAGCGATTCCCGCTGAAATGGTTTCCCGATACCACCGCAACCATGCGCTTGGCTTTGGTTCGCGTCCATGCACGGCTTGCCACCATGTGACGAGATCGCCATGCGCGACCACTACTCGGGGAAGTTCCACCGGCAAAGCCCCATAGCAGAGATGGTTAGAATGGAAGAGGTCGGGCTTGGCATCCTGGATTACCGAACACAGATAGTCCGAAGCGTCGGCGAAATCATGCTGGCCTTCTTCCATCCAATCCAGACGAAAGGCGGTGGGATGGTAGGTGAGGCCATAAAGCCGCTCCATCCATGCCGTCTGCTCCGGCAATGGAATCCCCCCAAAACTCACCAGAGTGATTCGGAAACCGCGAGTGATCAGCCCGGACACAAGTTCACGCGTGTAAGTCCAATTACCGTTCAGCGTGTCCGATGTGATCAGAACATGCATGGGTCGACGAGTTCCCTCATTCTATGTTGGATGCTTTATTTGGCGAAGCTTTTTCTCAGGAGCGCAGGCTTTGCGCAGGTTGTGCAGGAAGCTGCACATTGCGCGAAACCCGCCACTGCTAGGTGGACCTCTGCTCCGATACAATCTCGGCATGTTCAGACTCATGTGCGTAACCGCGCATCCCGATGATGAAGCGGGCAACTTCGGCGGTACCCTGCTGAAATATCATTCCGCCGGGGTGGAGACCGCGGTCATCTGCCTGACGCCGGGGCAGGCGGGGTCCCACCGGGGCACGGCCAAAAACGACCAGGAACTTGCTGAACTCCGGAAACGAGAGTTCTTCTCCGCGTGCCAGATTCTTAAGGTGACTTGCCCGGTGGTCTATGACTATCCCGACGGCCAGCTCTATCTGCAGAACCTCAACCGGGTGGTGTACGCTCTGACGCTTGAAATCCGCCGTTTCCGTCCTCACGTTCTCGCAACTTTTGGGGCTGACGGGGGGCTCACCGGTCATCCGGATCACGGAATGGCCGGCATTTTCGCCTCCCTGGCATTTCAATGGGCAGGCAGAACCAACCGCTATGCGGATCAATTCAGCGCGGAGATCAAGCCGCATCGCGCGCAAAAGCTTTACTTCGGGACCGCCAATTTTGTGATTCCCGGACGGCAGCCAATTATGCTGCCACCGCCAACCGCCGCCATCGATGTCAGGGACCACTTGGAAGGCAAATTGGCCGCGTTCAGGGCGCATGGCTCGCAGGCGCCCTTGTTCCCCTTGCTTGAGGAGAGCGTCAAAAGAGGGGGCGGCCAGGAACTTTTTCACCTTGCCGCATCCAGTAAGGCTGGCCCTATCCGCCAGGAGACGGACCTCTTCGAAGGGGTTGAGGACAGCGGCTCGATCGAGCCCTAGTGGGCGCTCACAATGTCGGTCAGCAGGTCCGGCTTTTTCTCATCGCGTATGAGATGCGGATACTTTTCGCCATCGTGATAGTCGAGATTGAAGCTGTGAAAATAGTCCGTGTTTTCAACCAGCAGTTGAAGTGGTTCCTTTGTGTTCATGCCGGAAGCCAGGGCGTCGCGCAAGACCTGCGTCGTAAAGCGCCTGCCATTCACCGCCACCACCCTCATGCCCGGACCAATACCGGAGCGGGCAGCCAACATGCCTTCGACGGCGTCAACCACTTCGCCGTCTTCCTTGAGGAGCAGACCGATGGAATAGGAGGCATCGAGTTGGCGATCATCCTCTTCCCGCGCTCGCACCATATCGCTGCGGTTCCGGTCATAGACGAGCTTCCAGCCGCTATCCTCGATTCCTCCCGAGGGAGCCTGCTGGTGGTGCGTGGTCAGCCGTTCGGTCCAGAAGCCGCGCCAGTCGTAAGGCACCACTTGGTTGAGTGCATTCACGAGCTCATCGAAGGTATAGCTTTTGACCATGGGCGGAGAGCTGGGTGCGCCGTGAAAGAAGTGGCAGAAGTCGTCAATGGACTTGGTCCCCTTCGACTGCTGGCGGAGAATCGTGTCCACCCAAAGCCAATCCAGCTCGCCCTCATCGTAGAAGTCGACGTCCCGCCTCCAGGAACGCCACTGATGGGGGGCGTAATAGAGCTCCGGAGCGAAGTCCGCAGTGTCCTGCAGGTTGCTCCAACTCCTCCCGGTGTGGTGATCCATGCCGGCAAATACGCTCGCTAAATTGTCGCGATATTGCTCCGGCGTCCAGATGCCGCTGCGTGCCGCGAGGACATTGCCGAGATATTCCGTCAAGCCTTCGTAGACCCACAGCAAATCGGTGCGCATGTTTTGTTGATAGTCGGGAGTGATCAGGTCCAGAGGGCGGCGGTACTTTCCGTTCCAGGAGTGCACATATTCGTGAGTGAGCAGTGAACCATGCAGCATGCGGAGCTGCGGGTCGATAAGCGTGCGCTCTTCGGTCCGGCTGTCGTTGGACTCATGATGCTCAAGTCCGAAATGCGCGACGTGATCGCTCAAGGTGTACAAGAAATGGTAGCCGCGGTAGTGAGTAGCCCCGAACAGGGTTGTCGCTTGTTTCACGACATTGCGGTAAAGGTCCCATACTTCGGAAGGAGGTTCTAGCGCGACCGCGCTGTCGGCAGCAACATCGAGTTCGACCGTCGGTGTCTGCCCCTCGTTCAGTTTGATGGCTTTCAGGTACTCGCCGGTGAGCACCGGAGAATCAACCAAGGTATACAAGGAAACGGTATGGAAGTGGACTTCGTCTCCGGATTGCGAAGAAACCGGCAGCGGAGTGCCAAATTTCCAGCCCGGCGGCAATCTCAGAGAGGCGGTGAAACTGATCTGGTCGGCAGTCCATCCCCTGGGATAAAGCAATAATTGATTCCAACTGAGAACCGCCAGCTTCCCGGTCGCAGACTGCCCAGAACTGTATGCTCCCTGATCGGCTTCGGTTTCGGAAAGAAAGTCAACCGTCGCATGGACCTCGTTGACTCCCGCGGGAACTTCGACATTCAAGGTCCATCCATCGTCGAGGGAACGCCGCCACTTCAGAATCTGTCCATTGCCGGTGAACTTTAAACCGGTTGCGGAAAGGATCGGGCCGCTCGGGCTGTGTTCGCCGGGGATCCATTTTGGGTAGTAAAGAGTTAGATTTCCCGGGCTGGCCGGAATGGTGAGTTGGGCATGGAAGATCTTACGCGCGGCTTCCGTTGCGTCTACGGAAACGGTGATGTTCGGCGGCTGCGGTGGCGCGGCATGGAGCCTGATGCAGATTGTGGATACGAAGGTCAAAACGGCGAGCACACGTGCTGAGGTCAATGGCGTCTCCTGAACCGCATCTCCAGACCGTTGAATATAGCAGCGGCGTAATCGGTTCGTCACTTCTCCCGAGTACCAACCGTACGGTTCCTCCTCCAGGCCGGTGCTAGTTGCTGCTGGTATGATCGAGTCCGTGAGCTCGAGGCGCGGAACTTTTATCACTTTCGAAGGCCTGGATGGGTGCGGCAAGAGCACGCAACTCGAACGATTGGCGGAGGCATTGCGCGCTCGTGGCCTGGCGGTTGTAACCACCCGAGAGCCTGGCGGCACTCCGACCGGCGAACGGATTCGCCAGCTATTGCTCGATGTCCGAACCGCGGGCCTGGACGCCTCGACCGAACTGGCCCTGATGTTTGCCGCGCGGGCTCAGCATCTTCGGGAGGTAATTCTTCCAGCTCTCGGGGCCGGGCGGGTGGTGCTTTGTGATCGCTTTACCGATTCGAGCGAAGCCTATCAGGGTGGCGGGCGCAAACTGGGGAAGGGGCCGATTCTGGACCTTCATCGCATCTTGTGCGGAGGGCTCAAGCCGGATCTCACCATCCTGATGGACTCCGACCTCGCTTCAAGCGTCGAGCGCGCCCGGCGTCGAAACCGGGACCGAAGCCCCGCGGCTCTCGACGAGAGTCGCTTTGAAAGCGAGAACCGTTCCTTTTTTACCCGCGTCCGCAACGCCTATTTGGAAATCGCGAAGCGCGAACCCGAACGCGTTGCCCTGGTTGATGCTCGCGGCACGCCAGACGAAACTCACGCGAAGATCCTGGAGACGGTTTTTTCGCGGATGGATTCCGTTACCGGACCCCGGAGGATCCAGAATGCCGGTTAACCGGAGGCAGTTCCTCTCTCGTGCTGCCTTGACCGCCGCTGCACTCAAAGCCACACCGAAGGAATGGATGCTGGCCGAGAACGCCGCAACCAGCGGCGCGGCTGACCCATCGTATGGCTCAGGGCATTTCGGGAAATGGATTGAAGACGAGTTCGGCCTTCCCGCGTTTCACTACACCTGCGATCAGACGACCGATGCCAAAGCCGTCACCGAGATCAATCCCGGCATTCTTACCCCAACCGAACATATTTCCCAGATCGGCAACGATCGCGTCGTGGCCTTGGCTTCGAACTACGGTCACATTCGGGTACGGCAGGATGAAGGCGCGCCGAAATTCTTGAACGATTACGCTCCCGAGCATGGTTGTTTCGCTGGCGGCTTCGGTTATCTGACCGACGGCCAGACCACTCTCAGCACCTATTATCCTGGCAATGGAAAGAGCTTCGATCGAGTCTTTGGCGCGGGCTATTTTCGCAAGAAGGTCCAGGGCGAACCCTACCTGGTCGACCAAGTCGTCTTTGCGCCGTTCGGCGACGACCCGGTCTTGATTTCAGAGGTCACCATCACCAATTCCGGCGGGAAGGACGCGAGCCTTCGCTGGATCGAATATTGGGGATGCCAGTTGTATCAGTTTTCGTTTCGCTCGTTTATGGAAGGCTTCGGCGGCAAGAGCATGCACGAGCATCGCCGCGACCTCGGCATGCGCTTCTCGCATTCTTTCCGGCAAATCTCGGGTGGAGCCGGCTTAAGCGAGAAAAAGGAGTTTCTCGGCCGCGATCCGGCCGAAGACCGCCAATTTCAAGGCATGGTCGCGTTCCTCGAGAAGAATCCCAACCCATTCTTAAAGGCGCCAGAAAAAGATCTTCCGAATGGAGCGGATTTCGACGATCTCAACCCGCCCTCCACGTTTCTGATCTCGCTCGATGCTCCTGCGGACGCGTTCTCTACGGATGGGAAAAAGTTCTTCGGGAGCGGTGGCGTGCTGAGGCCAGACGGGATCAACGCCAGCCTCGATGGAGCGCTTTCCTCGAGCGAGCCGGGTAGCGCTTTGCTTCTGGAACGCAAGTTTGCGTTGAAGCCCGGTGAAAGCAAGACACTCACGTTCCTCTACGGCTACCAGGCCTCTGGCTTCGATATGGACACGCTGGCAAACAAGTATCGCGAGTCGAGGGGCAACGCACTCCGCGACTCGAGCGCACAGTGGAAGAAAAATTCTTTACGCTTCATCGTGCCCGATGAACCTTGGGTCGAGCGCGAAACCACTTGGAACTACTGTTTGCTGCGCAGCGGATTCAGTTACGACGACTTCTTCCACGAGCACATCATTTCCCAAGCGAGCATTTATCAGTACGTCATGGGATTCCAGGGTGCGGCGCGCGATCCGCTGCAGCATGTATTGCCGTTTCTGTTGACCGAACCGCGGCTGGTGAAGGAAGTATTGCGATACACGCTGAAAGAAGTGCGCCCCGACGGCTCGATTCCGTACGGCATTGTCGGCCACGGAATGCCCATGCCCACCGTCAGCGACAACTCCAGTGACATGCCCATGTGGCTGATATGGGCGGTGAGCGAGTACGTGCTGGCCACTCGCGATGTCCGGTTTCTCGATTCCGATGTGGTGACCGCATACGGAGGGGCCGCAAAGGCCGCCCATTGGCAGGGCGCGAATCGGGCTTCGGTTCGTGCTCTGCTCGCGCGCTGCTACAAGCATCTGGTAGAAGACGTGACGGTCGGCGAACACGGACTCATGCGCATGCTCCAAGATGACTGGAATGATGCTTTGGTACAGGCATGGGTGCCGCCGAAAGACGTCACAGAATGTCTAGAGAAAGGCGAGAGCGTACTCAATTCCGCAATGGCGGCGTATGTCTTCGACTCTTACGCGCGCCTGCTGACCTATGCGGGAGATGACGAGCGGATTACGACTCCGATTCGCCGCAAGGCGGAGGAGCATCGTGCCGCGGTGCGGGCGCAGTGGACGGGAAATTGGTTCAAGCGTTGCTGGTTGGGGCCAACCAACGGGTGGCTCGGCGAAAAAGGGTTGTGGATCGAGCCACAGCCGTGGGCCATTATCGGCGCAACCGCGAGCCCGGAGCAGACGCGAATCCTGGTTCAGAACATGGATCAGCAATTGCGGCGGGTGTCGCCCATCGGGGCCGTGCAGATCAATGACAGCCCGGATCGCAGCACTCGCGGGACCTGGCCAGTCGAGCCGGGCACCTCGGTTGCCGGTGGAGTGTGGCCGTCGCTCAACCAAACGCTGATCTGGGCACTAGCCAAAGTCGATCCGGCGATGGCGTGGGATGAATGGAAAAAGAATTCTTTCGCACGGCATGCTGAGGTCTATCCCCAGGTCTGGTACGGAACCTGGAGCGGCCCCGACGTATTGAACTCCTCTCGCAGTCAGAATCCGGGAGAGACGACGCGAAGGAAACCCTTTGGCTGGACCGATTTTCCCGTGCTCAACATGCATACCCATGCCTGTCCGCTCTACTCGGCAATGAAGTTGCTGGGACTGGAATTTACCGAGACCGGCATTGGGCTCGCTCCGAGCTTGCCGGTTCCAGCATTCCGCTTTGAATCGCCGCTCATCGGAGTCATCAAGACGGCCAACGGATATGAGGGCTGGTATGCACCCGAGACGCAGAACACCTACAGTATTCGCGTCAAACTCTCTCCCGAAGAGTTGAAGCGTTTCGGGCGGGTCGAGGTGAACGGCAACCGCTATCGCTCTAGAGTAGTGGACGGCGCGATCGAACTGCGGGGACTTGGCGGTGCCGGTAACCCGGTAAAGTGGTTGCTCTCGCGAGGGTAGACTCAAAGAGAGAGATCATGAGCTTTTCCCAATTTCACGGTAACGGCGAAGTTGTCCATCAATTGCGCGAGATGATCGCCCGCGACCGATTTCCTCACGGCGTCATCCTTTCCGGTCCAGCCGGCTCCGGCAAGTACACGCTCGCCACGATGCTGGCACGTACCCTGAATTGCCAGGAGCGTCCATTGACCGATGGGCTCCCAGACTTCTGTGGCCGCTGCTCCCACTGCCTACGCATCGCCGAAGCCGAAGACCTCGCCACCCGTTTTGGGGAGGCAGTAGAAGCCCGCGACGCCCTCAAGGAATCAGAGAAGAAGGAAACTCGCCTGTTTGTGCAGACACATCCGGACGTCCTGGTCATTCCGCCCGATCCGCCGCAGATGATGATCAAGGTCGACCAGGTGCGCCGGGTGATTGAACACATCTACTTCCGCCCGTTGGAGGGAAGGGAACGGGTGTTTATCTTCACCGATTCGGCGTTCATGAAGGAGGCGGCGAACTCGCTTCTCAAGGTGTTGGAGGAGCCCCCCGGGTTCGCCACGATCTTCCTGCTGGCGGAAAATTCCGGCGAGCTGCTGCCCACCATCCGCTCGCGCTGCATGATTTTACAGCTAAGGTCGCTCTCCACGGAAGAGATTGCGCAATACCTCGCCAAGCATCGCCCAGAATGGAAGCCCGCCGAACGCACGCTGGTGGCACGCCTTGCTGAAGGCGCCGTTGGCCGAGCTCGCAGCTTTGATCTGGCCGCCTACCACGAAGCGCGCGAGCATGCGCTCACGATTCTGCGGACCGCGCTCGGTTCACGCGAGCACAGCGACCTCTTCAAAGTCACCGAGAGGTACCGTGCGGGCGCTGAAGGACGGGAAAAGACAGAAGTGCTGGTCGGGTGCACGTACTCGCTGTTAAAAGATTTGATGTGTCTTGATTCCGGCGCTCCGCAGCTGGTCCGCAACACTGACATCGCGGGCGAACTCGAGAAGCTGGCGCAAGCGGCGAGTTTCGAATGGCTCGCCACCGCTGCGGATCGTTTGGCGGATGTTGAGCGGGGCATGCGCCGCAATCTGCTGCGGTCATTGTCACTCGACGCATTCGAAGCCGCCTTGGAGAGGAGTTGAGCCCGTGCAGGAAGCGAAACTGGAGGGCAAGGTCGCGGTCATCACCGGGGCATCGATGGGAATCGGCGAGGCAATCGCCAAGGTCTTCGCCGAAAACGGCGCGCGTGTGGTTTTGCTGTCGCGCGATTCAGGGCGAGCCGAAGCCGCACGGGCGCGGATCGGATTCAGCGGGCAAACCATGGCGCTCGCCTGCGATGTGCGCCACGGCGAAGAGATTGATCGCGTGATCGGGCTGACCCTGCATCATTTTCAGCGCATCGATATTTGGGTGAACAACGCAGGCCGCGGGATCCTGACTTCTCTCACTGGACTCAGCATGGCCGATGCTCGCGAGGCGTTCGAGACGAACCTGTTTGGCACCTTGGAGGGCATGAAAGCAGTTGTCCCCATCATGAAACAGCAGGGCGGGGGAACCTTGATCAACATCTCCAGCGTTGCCGGACATATCCCGCTGCCCTTTCACTCCATCTATAGCGGCACAAAATTCGCGATGAATGCCATCGGGAAAGCCGCACGGATTGAACTGGCCGGCTCAGGGATCAACGTGCTTACGGTCTCACCTGGTTATGTGCGCACCGACTTCAGCGTAAATGCGGTCCAGGGCGAAGATTACAAGGCCGTCCGCCCCAAGTCGGTTCGCGGTATCAGCGCGGAGCGGGTTGCGAAGGCGACGCTTGAGGGGTATTTGAAAAACAAAAGGGAAGTGGTGGTGCCGTGGTTCATGCATCCGGTGATCAAGTTGTACCAGTTGTTTCCGGGCCTGGTGGAATTCGGCATGAAAAGCAGGCTGAAGAACAAGACCTAAGTACTGAGGGAGCCACCGCATGTTGAACCAGGGGAAATATGCGCGATACCCAAGCCTCGAAGACAAAGTGGTTCTCATTAGCGGGGGCGCTTCGGGCATTGGCGCATCCATGGTCGAACACTTCGCAAGGCAAGGCTCGCGAGTAGCTTTCATCGACCAGGACAAGTTGAGCGCCGCAAAGCTCGTAGCCAAGCTCTCGCCTGATCGAATCCATGTTCCCCTCTTCCTCGAATGCGACCTCATCGACATAACCGCTCTGCGCTCCGCCATTCGCGACATTGAGGGGAAGTTGGGGACGGTGAGCTGCCTGGTCAACAACGCAGCGCGCGACGACCGCCATAAAACCTCGGAGGTGACGCCCGAGTATTGGGACGAGCGCATGGCAGTCAACCTGCGCCATCAGTTTTTCGCAACTCAGGCGGTTGTGCCGGGAATGACGAGCGCCGGCGGTGGCTCGATCATCAACATGAGTTCTATTTCGTGGATCATTCCTTCCACCGGGTTGCCGGCGTACGTCACCGCCAAGGCCGGAATTGTGGGCTTGACCCGGACGCTTTCCCGCGAGCTTGGCGGGTCGAACATCCGGGTAAACTGCGTCTTGCCGGGAGCAATCATGACGGAGCGGCAACGCCGTTTGTGGATGACTCCCGAGTATCTGGCTGACGTCATGAAAGCGCAAGCTCTCAAGCGCGAGCTCGTGCCCGAGGACGTGGCGCGGTTGGTGCTATTCCTCGCGGCAGACGACAGTGCCACGATCACTGGTCAGAACTTCATCATTGACGGCGGCTGGGTGTGAGCAGCTTCGGCGACCCCGCGGACGCGGAGCGCGCTCCACTTTACTCGAGGCCTTCGAGCATTCCCTGCATCTCTGATGCGGCGTGTGAATCTCGCTTGCGCTCGGCTGCCGCAATCCCGTTTACGAGCATTTTCCTGGCTTCGTCGGTGCGATTGGCTTTCACCAGGGTTTGGGCCGACATAAAATACGCGGCGGGATAGTCGGGATTCGTCGACAGCAGGACGCGGAATTCTTCGAGCGCGCGATCGGTCTGGCCGGAGTTCGCATACTCCATCGCCAGCCCATAGCGGGCAAGAATGTTCGTTGGATCCTGCGCGAGGATCTCTGCAAGAGCTGTGGTGCGGTCCATGAAAGCAGTTTAACAAGTCACGCGGTCTCTGAGGACCATCCCGGTTTTCCTCAGGCAAGCAGTAGAACTGAGTAGCGATCGTTTCGCCTCATGCGTAGAATCGGGCAAGGAAAACAACCGTGGCTTGCCCTTTCTTCTCTCCGAGCGAGCGTGCTGAAGACCTCGCGTTACCTCATCCTGCGCGTCTACCGCTCGGAGCAGCGTGGCGAGGGACCTGTGGCGTGCCCGGAGGCGAACTGGTTCAACTGGGAGCGATCGAACTGGAGTCCTGCAACCTCGGATATGCGCACGCATGTCCGCGGCTCCCCAGGGAACGTGCTGCCGATGCGGTGCGTTTCGCAGTAAACAGGGAATCGGCCGAGCGGCTACAAATTCAGTTCGTCCTCGAGTCCGGACACCTGCCTGTTGAGTACGGGAAGTTGCAGTATGACCGAGTTTCGCAATGCTGGGCATCAGAGCACAGCGACTCCAGAATACAAAGGTTGGCAGATTGTTTTCTGCAGGCTTATCTGGAGAGAAACACACCCTGATTTCTCTGTCGCGCAGCCAACAAGGGAGCTAAGACATGCGGCAAAAATCGAAGCTGTTCGTATTGTGGGCGGTGTTAGCCGGGTCGATGTGCCTGGATCGATTGGCCGCGACCCAGTCGACGCCCCCGCAAGCTTTGTTGGCGCTTTCTAAGCGCGAACACACGCTCGCGATTGTCGATCCTGCCTCGCTGAAGGTGATTGCCCGGCTGCCGGTAGGGCAAGATCCGCATGAGGTCATCGCATCGGCTGATGGCACCAAGGCCTACGTCTCGATTTACGGCTTCGGACGGTATCACAGCCTGTCGGTGCTCGACCTGGTCGCGCAGAAGGCACTTCCCGACATCGATACGGGAGCCCTCAATGGACCCCATGGACTTGCGGTTGCGAACGGGAATATTTGGTTCACGGCCGAAGGCGCCAAGGCGATTTCGCGATTCAATCCTTCCAGCAACAGCATCGATCGCATTCTCGGAACCGGACAGAATCGCACGCACATGCTGTACGTTACCAGCGACGAAAAGAAGATCTACACAACCAATGTCAGTTCCGGAACGGTGAGCATTCTCGAAGCCGGTGCGCTTGCACCCACGGGGCCTCCGGGGGGAGCGCAACCCCGCACCGCCCCTGTCGAACCCGTTCCCCAGGGTATGGACTGGAATCAAACTTTAATTCAAGTGGGTAAAGGAGACGAGGGTTTCGACGTCTCGCCTGATGGACGAGAGTTGTGGACAGCAAATGCACAGGACGGCACGCTATCGGTCATTGATCTCGGGCGCAAGGAAGTCATTGCCACAATCGATGCGAACATTCCCGCATCCAACCGGCTGAAGTTCACCCCCGACGGGAAGCGGGTGTTCATTGCCAGCTTGCGCGGCTCCGATGTGGTCGTCTACGACGCGGCTTCCCGGAAGGAATTCAAACGAGTGCCGGTAGGACACGGAGCTGCGGGTATTCTGATGGATCCAGCGGGCGGACGTGTATTCGTGGCTTGTTCACCGGACAACTACATAGCAGTCATTGACTTGAAGACCCTGGCAGTGACTGGGCATATCGATGTGGGGGGCCAGCCCGACGGCCTCGCCTGGGCGGCGAGGCAGTAGGTGCTTTCCGCGGCTCCTCTGATGGTTTTCCCCTGTTTGCTCCTGCGTCCTCTGTGGTGAAATTGGTTTTGACTCGAGACCCACAAAGGCACATCATGACCGACAAACCTGACTCCCTCATTCCACGGCCCGTGAGCGATTCACAGTCTGAGATGAATGAGATCGTACTGCCGAACGACGCCAATCCCCTCGGCGCGTTACTCGGAGGGCGATTGATGCACTGGATCGATATGGCCGGCGCCCTGGCTGCACACCGGCACTCACGGAACTACGTTGTGACTGCGTCCATTGACCACTTGGACTTCCACACGCCGGTGCACGTCGGAGACATCGTGATCTTGCGATCGTCGGTGAACCGGGTTTTCAGTACTTCGATGGAAGTCGGCGTGAAGGCCTGGGTAGAAAACTACTTGTCGGATGAATCGCGCCTGGTGAGTTCGGCGTACTTGACCTTCGTCGCCGTCGATGCCGCGGGCCGTCACCTGAAAGTCGCGCCCGTGATTCCCGAAACCGAAGTCCAGAAGCGCCGCTATCAGGATGCAGGGCACCGCCGTGAATTGCGCAAGGCCGAGCGCGAGCGAAAGAACCGGAACGCCTAGGGCATCATTTTGTGAGCCGCGCCAGTAGAGGTCCCGCGAGCTCGAGCAAAACAACGTAGGCAGCCGCGAGCGGGCCGAGGCGGGGCTCAGTCGCGGCTCCGAGTCCCGCGATCACGATCGAAAATTCTCCGCGGGGGATGAGTTCGACCCCTGCACGGAGTCGAGCTTGCTTTTGAAGGCCGGCTCGGCGGGATGCCCAGTAGCCCGTCAAAACCTTGGTGATTGCGGTCGTGACTCCCAGTCCGAGGGCGAGCGGGAGACTCGGGAGCAAGGCCGCGGGGTCAATTTCCAGGCCAAAGAAAAAGAAGAAGGTGGCGGCAAAGAGATCTCGCAGGGGTTCAAGCAGCCGACGGGACTGTTCTGCCGCAGGACCTGACAAAGCAATCCCGACGAGGAACGCTCCAATCCCAGCCGATACGCGAAAGTGCTGTGCAGCCCCGGAAATCAAGAGCACAGAACCAAAGACGGTAAGAAGGAGAATCTCGTCGGACTGATGATGGGTAAAGCGGCTGATTTGCCGGCTGTAACGGAGCGCGGCGGCAAGGGCAACGGCGACCGCGGCTAGGGCAATCCCAACCGATACGGCCATCTTTTCGAATCCCCCGCCTGAAATTACAACCACGATCAGCGGCAGGTAAATCGCCATTGCGAGGTCTTCGAGAACCAGGATCGAGAGGATGATGGGCGTCTCGGGATTCTCCGCCCGCCGGAGTTCGGCGATGACCTTGGCAATGACGCCCGACGACGAAATGTAGGTAATTCCCCCAAGCAGCACACTCGGCAAGGCTGCCCAGCCAAGCAGAAGGCCAGCCAAGAATCCCGGCAGGAAATTCAGCAGCAGATCGACGATCCCTGCTGGAAGCCCGGCGCGCAGGTTTTTCTTGAGCTCATCACCTCCGTACTCCAGTCCCAGCATGAACAGGAGCAGCAGTACGCCAATTTCCGCGCCAATGTGAATGAAGTTGGACGTGAGATTCAGGGGAGCGAGCCCGCCTTTTCCGAAGGCAAGTCCGGCGATCAGATAGAGGGGGATCGCAGAAAAGCCCACTCGACTCGCAAGGCGTGCAAGCAGGGCGAGTCCAACTACTGCGAGGCCTAATTCGATCAGGATTCCTGCTGGATCGGGGGCATTGGGCATGGCTTGGATGGAGGCAGAATATCAACTTAGCCCTGGGGGTGCCCAGTCCTGCCCATTTTGGGCGGCCGTGGAGGCTGGGATTTGGAGAAGCTCGTTTCCCGGAGGGGAAGTCGGTGAACCATCGGGGCGGCTGGTTATGCCTTCTGGTGGACCAGCCGATAAACGGTATCAACGGCAGCTGCTTCCCTGCTCAAAGTTCAGTGCGAGGGGATCAGTTGCGGTTCTAACTGGGCCTTGAGTACGCTGGGGACCTCGTCTCCACGGAAGTATTGCCCTTTGCCCGACTTCATTTCAGGCATGGCAGCGTAGGGCTTGCTGTAATCGTTGTTGGCGTTCCAGAACAGGAATCCTACACCGCCCTTGTTCTTGGCAGTGAGCACCTGGACTTCGATGTACTTGGGCGAGTAGGTCTTGGTTCGCCACGCAAACGCCTGCAGCCAAGGACGCAGCACTGCGCCGCTGCCCTTTGTGATCAGCTGAAAGCGCTCCATCGACTCGCCGATGAAGTGCTCCGGCGCGTCTCCGGGTTTGTCGTAGCCATCCATGCCAAAGAAGTGGGAGGGATAGATCATGGGCGAGAGCACGTCGCAGAACCTGGCCATGCGCACGATGTCCTGCCCGGTATGGGAAAGATCCACCTGGCGCTGCCATGCCATCACGCCAAAAACGTCGAGTGAGAGCAGCACGCCCTTGGGATGAATGGAGGTATAGGCCCGCTGCAAGAAATCGGCAATGACATCGGCCCGCTGCCACTCCGGATGTGACTTCTGGAAGGCGAAGCTGGCATCTTTCTGGTCGCCTTCAGCGGGGAAGCGGACGTAGTCGAACTGGACCTCATCGGCACCGCCAGCGATTGCGGCCTGGGCGAGGGCAATGTCATATTCTTGGACGTCAATCCGGGAAGGATCGGTCCAGACCAGCTTGCCGTTCTCCCGCCAGGGCTGGCCAGTCTTCTTCGACTTGATGCCCAGCTCGGGATGAGAAACCACCAGCCGCTCGTCCCTGAAAATCGCAACCCGAGCGATCGCGTGCATTCCTTGCGAGTGCAAGAAATGGGTGTACTTGGGCAGATCGCGGAGGTAGACCTTGTGGGCTCCTAGTAATGGGTGCTCGAAGGGAATATTTACCGTGCCATCGCTGTCTTTGATATCAAAGACTACCGCGTTGCCGCCCGCCTCGCGCCAGCGTCTCACGATCTGCATTCCGTGATCACTGCTGGCCATTAGGCCGGTCAGGTAGATGGCTCGAACCTCGAAATCCTTGGCCACGGGAACTGATTTTTCTACGATGGGCGCATCCAGGATTCCAGGAATCGTAATTTCCTGGCCTGATTTTACAAAGGCTCCCTTCAACTCAGGATTGGCTGCGCGCATTGCCCCTGCCAATTCGCTGGAGGTGAGGTAGGAAGTTTGTGGCAAGTACTTACGGGCTACAGAAATTACGGTATCGCCGCGCTTCGCCTGATAGAATGCCGTTCCTGGGACAGGCAGTTTTGCTGTCGTGGACGCCGAAGTGGTGATGGTGGCACTCGCGGAGAGAACTTTTCCATCGTTCGTTTGGGCTGCATCTACGGTTCGAAAACCGATGACTGCGAGGACAACCGCCAAGATTGCTGCAAAGAAAATCGTTTTCGACCGCTGATTACGCAAGTTCCTCTCCAGTGACATCATTCTTGTCGATGCTACTGATGCAGAATTCCGATCGCCAGTTACGGGCGGCCACGGTCGTCGGGAAGCGCTGGACCGAAGGATGAGGAATTTGGGTGCACCTCGCTCTGGCTGCATGCGCAAAACATTTCCGTTTACACGATCTCACTGGTAAATGTAAGTGACTCCCTAGACACAACATTGGCATCTAAGTCTTGTAGAAAGAAGGTTGAACGGACTAGCCGGAGATGGCGAAATGCTTGCTCACTCAACTGGCGAAAGCTGCACTGGCAACAAGTGACAAAATTTGTCACTCCGGAAACCGAGGCCAAAGCCCGAGGCGCTGGCCCGACAACCTGTAGAACAGGTGCCAAGAGACTATGAAGACGACAGCCAGTATGGTTCTCGACCCCAACCGCCGCAGTGCCGATGCCCGTGACTTTGAGGGCGGACTTCACCGCAAGATCGTCGGCCAGGACGCCGCAGTCGAGAAAGTGGTCGAGATTTACCAGATGTTTCTAGCCGGCTTGAATCCCCCCGGACGCCCGGTCGGAAACCTTCTATTTCTAGGACCTACCGGATCGGGGAAGACCCGCGTGGTGGAAGCTCTCGCGGAATCGCTATTCGGCGATGCCCGCGCCTGCATCAAGATCGATTGTGCTGAGTTCCAGCACTCGCACGAAATCGCAAAACTGATCGGATCGCCCCCGGGCTACCTGGGTCACCGCGAGACCCACCCGCTGCTCACGCAGGAAGCGCTCAACCAGTGGCACACCGACAAGCTGAAGCTGTCCATCCTGCTATTTGACGAGATTGAAAAGGCCTCCGATGCGTTGTGGCAGCTACTGCTCGGAATCCTGGACAAGGCAACGCTCACGCTCGGCGATAACCGGCGGGTGGACCTTTCACAGTGCATCATCATCATGACCTCGAATCTTGGCGCCGGCGAGATGAGCAGCTTGGTCGACGGCGGGTTCGGGTTCGCACCTAAGCCGAACGTGGTTGACGACGGGCTAGACGATAAGATTGATCGCACGGCAGTCGAAGCGGCACGCCGTAAGTTCACGCCCGAGTTCATGAATCGAATTGATAAGGTCGTGGTGTTCAAAACCCTTCGGCCCGAGCACCTGCAGCAGATTCTCGAAATCGAACTGGGCATGGTGCAGCAACGCGTGCTCATGGCCTCGGCAGCCAACCAGTTTGTGTTCTCCTGCACCTCGAAGGTGAAGAGCTTCCTGTTGCACGAAGGAACCGACCCGCGCTACGGTGCACGACACTTGAAGCGCGCGATCGAGCGGCATTTGGTGTTCCCGCTGGCGAACCTGGTGGCCACCGGACAGATTCATCTGGGCGATTTCGTTCGGATCGATCTCAATGGCGAGGGTAAGCTCACCTTTACCAAGGAAGCCGAAGGCGCAATGGTTCCGATGCTCATGGAGCGCTACGGAGCCGCTGCCGGTGCTCCGACCCTGGTCAATCGTGCAGCCCGTCCGATTGCAAAGTCAAAGGAATTCACCGCCACGCCGGGTAACGAAACCAAATAGACTTCGGCAAGCAAAATGCCTGCCGCACCTGAAAGATAAGAAGTCCGGTCAACCAGCCGGGCTTTTTATTTTTGTCGTTGGCTAGGCTGAAAGATTCCTGTTCCGGCAAGTTGAGCCCACCCTGCTGCAGCGATTTCTCATCGAATCGGCGTGAAAAGTCGCAGAAGCTTCTTTCGCCGTCACTCACTCAGCATCGTCTCGAGCATCGCCCTGATCGCCTGGATCGTGCTCTATTCCCACTCTGACCAAAACACCCACTGGGGAGCATTCTTCGGGAATGCGATCGCCGATTGGACGGGACTGGTAGTGACTGTCCTCGCCACGAAGTTTATGTACGAGATCGGCTCGGCCGAGAGCCGCGAACCGCCACACCGATATCTGCAGCCCGTCCGAGAGTTCTTGAAGGATCACTCGCTCAGCATCTTTCTTGTGATCACGGGCGTCGGTTGGATTTTGCTGTTTGAGCGATCTAATCCCAGCTCCAAGTGGGGACAGGTGGTGGGCAATATCGTTTCCGAGTGGACGCAGATCTTCGGATTGCTGATCATGACCAAAGGGCTGGTCGAGACCCACTCGAAAGAAAGCCGCAAGTGAGAATTGTGGCTGTTCAGTTCCACCCCTGAGCGATTACCCGACCTTTCCCTCGAGCGCTTCAGTTGTGCTTGATGAACTCGCCTTTCTTTCCGGTGAGGTCGTTGTAAAGAGTTTCAAGCCAGGTGTCGGTCTTGACGAAATCCCCCGACCACTTCTGCCAGGGTGCAAGCACATTCTCTTTTTGAAGTTGTTCGAGCGATTTGCCTTGCTTCACTCCTTTGTCTACCACCGCTAGAGTCTCCTTCAGCATGGTGACAAAGCGCCGCATGTCGTCCAGGTTTGAGATCGGCCCGTGGCCGGGAATGACTTTCACGTCTGGCGGAAGCTTTGCCATGACGTTTTCGACCGCGGAAATCATGCCTTCCACACTGCCGCCGGCGCCGAGGTCAACGAAGGGGAAGCCATAGGTCACAAAGTCGTCGCCCATGTGAACCACATTCGACTTGGGGAAGAAAATCACGCTATCGCCATCTGTGTGGCCGCTGGGAAAGTGCAGGGCGTGAATGTCCTCGCCATTGAGGTGCACGGTTACGTCATGTTCAAAGGTGATGATGGGCAGGGCTTCCTTGGGCTGAGCTTCGGTCTGCATGCTGACTTTCCCGAGATTGCCGGCCGTTCCAGCATGTTCCATCCTCCTACGAACGTTGTCTTGGGCCAGGATGGGTGCGTCTTTTTGAAAGAGCGCGTTCCCGCCCGTGTGATCCCCGTGATAGTGCGTGTTGATGACGAAACGCACAGGTTTGTCGGTGATGCCCTTCAGTGCCGCGCGGATCTTGTCGGCGAGTGGCGCGAACTGATCGTCAACAATGACGATGCCGTCCTCTCCAACCGATGCCCCAATGTTGCCGCCTGCTCCCTCCAACATGTACACGTTGCCATTCACTTTCGTGACCTTCATCTCGACTTTGCTGAAGTCCTGGTTTTGGGCTTGCGAACACGGGACCGCAAAAGCCCAGGCCACTGCAAGCAGACACGCTTTGCGCATAGCACCTCCTGTAGCGGAAAGACAATCCATCTGAGAAATGAAGGAAGCAGAATTCTACTTGTCCACGTACTTCACAACCGTGTAGACCAGTTCCCCGCCTTCGATTTTCTTGACCCAATGCGGTACCCCAGGCGGAATTCGAATGAAGTCGCCCTTCCCCAGCCTATAGTCGGTACCACCGGAGATTCCGGTGCCCTGAATCTGGCCAGGCCGCACTTCTTTGCTATCGGTAACCAAGCCGCCGGTGGTTAGAACACACCCTCCCTGGATCACGTACCAGACGTCAGCTTCGGTCGTGTGAACCTCTGCCTTGCCCGGCTTGGTGCGGCGCAGCAGGATGCCAGCGTGTTGAGGCGTACGCTCGATCAGATTGATCTCGGATTCGCCAATCTCGTTGGCTGGGGCCTTGCGTATATCGGTGTCGATCTGCTGTCCGGTGTAATAGACGATCTTGGACGGGTCCTGGGCCATCGCAGATGCAGCCAAGATGATTGTAAAAATGGCAGTTAGAAGTCGAAGCATGGTTTCTCCTAGGCTGGTGACTTTATCACGAACTCGCAACGCTTCCGGATCTTTCGCCCATCGCGCGTGAATCCGCTAGCCCTGGGTGACTATCGTGCTGTTGTAACTTGCCCGAGAAATGGCACAATTCCATAAAATGGCTACCGGCACAGCCCCATCGATCGCCCCCCATACCGAACAGCGGGAGCGCACGCCCGGTCGGTTGCACTCTCTATTTGGCGCGGGCTTGGCAATCGGAATTGAACTGCTGGTCCGGGTGATCGGGCGCAGGGTCCGCCCGGCGGAGAACCCTTGGCTTTCGTGTTTCTTAGGGGACCGCGGGCGCATTGGGGCCGGCATCTATCAGCGAATTGCCGACGTCGAGCACTTGGAGTTGCGTACTCCCGCAGGAGCGGGCTTGATTGCTGATTTTGAAACCCTCCGCGGACCCGGCTTCAACCCGGACGTGGTGCATTCGCGGATTCGGCACTTTTACGAGCATGCGGCGGCTTATAACCTGGAAGTGTGGAGCGAGGTTTATCTGCTTGGCCGGTTCTTTTTGTGGTTGCTGGTGGAGTTTTTGAGCACCCACATGGATCAGTTGAACTTTCCGCTTTCCTCGCTCGATGTCGCCAAGGGGATGAGCAGCGAAGTTGTGCAGCTGGTGGATCGAGCGACCGGCGAGGTTCGTCACACCGGTTGGCTGCGAAGACTGAAGTCCTCAGGCCGGGTGATTTATGCCGGCGTCTATTCGGTCTGCCAAGTTCCAAGTGAAGAGAACCCGGTTGTGAAAGTTACATTCCCATGCCGCGGAAGCGCAAACGTTTATCTTCGTCCGGTTGCGCATCCGGATGGCTCGTTTGGGCTCGATTCCAGCGGATCAGGATGGGGACGCTCAGGATTTTATCGAATCGTAAGGGCTGGATCGGATTGCTGGCGTGTGCGTAATTTTAGAACTCTGCACGAACTCTTTCATGTTTACGTGGACCAGGAAGACATTCTGCGGTGCGATCACAAGATCACATTCTTGGGGCTCACAATTTTGCGATTGCATTACAAAATGACACTCCTCACCAACGAGCGATGACGCTCGAGTTCCGCGCTTGCAATTCGGAGCCGGCTAGCCGGCTTTCGCCGCATTAGCTCAATATTTTGTCCACCACTCCATACGCCTCGCCCAGCGCGGCATCGAGCGACCCCGGGTCTTTGCCCCCCGCTTCAGCAAGATCGGGGCGGCCGCCGCCCTTACCGCCAACCTTTTGGGCGACTGGGCCGATCACTTTGCCCGCCTGCACACGGGAGATGAGGTCTTTGGTGACTCCGACGATGAGGGCGACATTTCCGTTCGTAGCCGATCCCAGCACGACCACGCCGGACCCAAGTTTTTCACGAAGCTGATCGACTAGCGTGCGCATCTGCGAGCGCTCCAGGTTGTCGACCCGGTGGGCGAGCACCTTTACCCCACGGACCTCTTTGATTTTGTCACTGATGTTGGCCGTGGAAGACGACGCCTGCTTCATGCGTGCCTGGTCCAGTTCCCGCGCCAGACGCTTGATCTCGGCGTCTTTTTTCTCGAGTTCAAATTTCAGAGCTTCAGTAGGAGAGACCTCGTGGGCGGGCGAGGACGCCGCGGCCTCGGAGGCGGCTGCTTTGCCTTTTCCGGCCAGGGCGGGTGAGATAAAGGAGGAAACGAAATTCTGCAGTTGGTGATCCCTGCGGAATTGATAGAGCGAGCCTTCACCGGTAACCGCCTCGACGCGCCGCACGCCCGAGGACACGCTGCCTTCCTTAAGCACCTTGATCAATCCGATCTCGCCTGTCGCCCCGGTGTGCGTTCCACCACAAAGTTCAGTCGAGAAGTCACCGATCTTGATCACGCGTACCTTGTCGCCATACTTTTCCCCGAACAGTGCCATGGCCTTGTACTCGTTAATGGCCACGTCGATCGGCACGTCTTGGATGACTTCGATGCGCTGGTTATGGAGCACTTCTTGGTTGATGAGGTCTTCAATGTCCTGCAGCTCTTCGTCTGCGACGGCGGTGAAGTGCGAGAAGTCGAAACGCAGATGATTGGGGGCGACCAGTGACCCGGCCTGCTTCACGTGCTTGCCCAGGACTTCGCGCAGGCCCGCGTGCAGCAGGTGGGTTGCCGTGTGATTCCGCATGGTGGACTGGCGAATGGAGATATCCACCACGGCGTCAAGTTTATCGCCCACGCGGAGCGGTTGTTTGGCGAGGGCCTGATGCGCGCGCACGCCTTGCACGGGGTAGTAGCAGCCCTTAATCTCGGCAGCGACGGTATTGAGCTCGTCGCTATAGAGCATTCCGCGGTCTCCGACTTGACCGCCAGATTCAGCGTAAAAGGGCGTGTGATCGAGGACGATTTCCCCGTCTTCGCCGGGCTGCAGTCTATCGACACCCTGGCCATTCTTAATGATGGCCAGAATTTCGCAGTCTTCGGACCGCGTCTCGAGGTAGCCTTCGAAAACTGACTTGGGCAACTGCTGGTATGCAGGGTTAGCCGTCTGCTTCGAAGCCCCTTTCCAGGAGGCGCGAGCGCGTTCGCGCTGCTCCGACATCGCGCGCTCGAAGCCAGCCTGGTCGAATTCGAGGCCTTGATCTCTTGCAGCATCCTGCATGAAATCGAGCGGCATGCCGAAGGTGTCATAAAGCTTGAAGGCTTCCTGTCCAGTAAACCGCCTCTCGGCCATGAGGGATTCAAGCTTTTCAAGGCCGATGTTCAAGGTGTGAGCAAAGCGTCCTTCCTCGGCTAGAATCGCTTTGCTCACGCGATCCGCAGTCTCGGTCAATTCCGGATAGGCGTCCTGCATCAGGTCACGAACGGCGAACACCATTTCGTGCAAGAACGGTTTGGTCTGCCCCAGCAAGCGCCCGTGAGTGATGGCCCGACGAATGATTTTGCGCAGCACGTAGCCGCGGCCTTCGTTCGAAGGAAGTACGCCGTCGGAAGCCAGGAATGTTGCCGCGCGGGAGTGGTCGGCGATCACTCGGAGGGAAGCTGCGGTTTTGTGGCCTCCCTCGGGCGACGTACCCTGACTGGCGGGAGCGCCTGGATCAGGAGTTTCTGTGACAACTCCCGTCAGTTTTTCTGCGCGCTTGATCAGCGGCACAAAAAGATCGGTTTCGTAATTTGAAATCACCCCTTGCAGCACAGCGGAAACCCGTTCCAACCCCATGCCCGTATCAATGGAAGGCTTGGGCAGCGGATTGAGATTTCCGGTGGAGTCCCGGTCAAACTGCATGAACACCAGATTCCATATCTCGACGTAGCGGCCGCAATCGCAGGGGAACTTGCAGTCGGTATGGCCCTGGTCCGATGCGATGGGACCCATGTCGTAGTGAATCTCGCTGCACGGGCCGCAGGGGCCGGTGTCACCCATCTGCCAGAAGTTGTCTTTGAGGCCCATCTCGAAGATGCGGGTCTTATCCACGCCCTCGGAGATCCACAGATCAAATGCTTCGGTGTCCCGCGGCACGCCGCCTTCGCCCTTGAAGATGGTCACATACAGCTTGTCTTTCGAAATCCCGAACCACTCCCCCGAGGTGACCAGTTCCCACGCGTAGGCAATGGCCTGTTTCTTGAAGTAATCGCCGAAGGAGAAGTTCCCCAGCATCTCAAAAAACGTGTGGTGGCGATTGGTGAAGCCGACATTTTCGAGATCATTGTGCTTGCCGCCCGCGCGCACGCATTTCTGAGATGTTGTTGCCCGGGAATACTCACGCTTTTCAAGACCGAGGAACGCGTCCTTGAACTGGTTCATCCCCGCATTGGTGAAGAGCAGGGTGGGATCGTTGTGCGGAACGAGCGACGCCGAGTGTACCTCGCGGTGTCCCTTTTGGACGAAAAAGTCCAGAAACTTGCGGCGAATCTGAGAGCCGGTCAGCATGAAGCACAATTCTAAATGATTGAATCGGACGGAATGGGTCCGCTCTTCGAAGCTCGCGTTTATTGAGGTTTCATCTCGCGCGCATCCTGCTCTTGTTCAAACCCGGCACACCCAGCCACCGGCAGCCGGGGATACTTCGGGAAACGGCTGTCCTCAGCAGACCGGCGGCAAAGAATAAACACGGAGCCTCGGTCAGAAACAATCCGCCGCATGTGGCGGCAGGTAGCGCACTCGCCCACCGCGGGGCGATCTCCCGATCCCTGATGTTCCCCGAACACCTATCAAGAATATCCTGTTCGAGGAGCAGGCTTGAAGTTTTCCTCCAGCTTGAACATCGAACCCAGCAATGATTCAATCCATCCAGACTCAATGTTCCAATTCCGGAGGTCCAATGTCCTGCGATCCATCCATCCTGCGTAAGGTGCCGCTATTTGCACTACTCGACGACGATGAAACCGCCGTGCTGGCTAAAGAAGTCGAGGTGAAGAATTTTGAGCAGCGCCAACGCATATACAAAATGGGGGACCCGGGAGGTAAGGCCTATGTAATGGTCTCGGGTTCGGTGCGGCTCACTACCGTCGATGAAGATCATCAGGAAGTCGTGGTCGATCAGCCCGCGCAGGGTGAGTTCTTTGGGTTCGCGTCCATGCTCGAACAGACACCGCACCAGACGACCGCCGTGGCCCAGGAAGAGACCGTGTGTCTCGAGGTAGACCGTCATGACATCGAAATCCTGCTGCATCGAAAACCCATGGCTGGCATGGACATGCTGGCAGTGCTGGGCAAGCAATTCCACGGCTCGCAGAAGCTGATACGAGTGCGCGCCGCACGCAATCCCAATCAAGTGATAGAAGAGGAAGAGACTTTCCCTGAGCGCGTCGCCGACCGGGTAGCCAGCTTCGGTGGCTCGTGGACCTTCATTCTCAGTTTTGCCCTGGTACTTGCAAGCTATTCGGTGACGAGCATCCTCGCCGGAAAGCGCTCATGGGATCCATATCCGTTCATCCTGCTCAATCTGTTCCTCTCGATGTTGGCTGCTGTTCAGGCGCCAATCATCATGATGAGCCAGAACCGGCAGGACAAGAAAGACCGTCTGCGCAGTGAACTGGACTTTGAGGTGAACCGGCGGGCAGAAGCCGAAATCCAGGGGTTGGCGCGCAAGATGAACTTGTTGGGCGAGAAGGTAGAGGACGTCGAAGAACTCCTGCGGAGCAAACGATGAGAGTGGAGTAAGGGCTGAGCAACCCATCGCCAGAGAGTACGATAGCGAGGAAGCCGCGTGCCTAAAGGCGCGACGAGGTTCTACTCAGTCCCCTCTTCGAACCCGCTCAGCGTCTCCTCGTCCACTTCCCAGTTGCGAAGAATTGTGAAAATTGTTTTTGGAGCGAACCCGGCGCGAAGGAGTTGCCGGAAAACCCGGGCGGCCTGTTTCCGGTCTTGCGGTTTTCCCAAACGCTTCCGTCGCAGGTACTCGCGCGCCTGTTTTTCCTCATCTACTTTGTCAAAGGAAGCGGTCACGGCTTTTTCGAGGATCTCTCCTAGGACACCCTTCGATTTCAAATCGGTGATCACGCGCCGTCGCCCATACTTCTCATTGTCACGGCGGAAGGCAGAATATTCGGCAGCATACTTGGCGTCGTTCAGGTAACCCTGGTCTTTGAGCTTTCGCACCACTAGTTCCACCAGAGTTCGGCCGATTTCCGTGTCCTCGTCAACCCGGCGGCGCAGTAAACGTTTTAGCTCAGCCACCGTACGCATCCGCCGCCCGAGCGCTCCGAGCGCATAGTCATACAGTTCGATTTCGGTTTCAAGCCTTCGGCCTCGTGCAAATGCCATGTTCCCTACACGTTAGCAGCACCCGGCCGCCCGGCTGACAAATTTTTACCAACTATTGATAAATGTTCTGATTACATTGGGAACTTCAGGTCGTCTATATGCGTAAAGCACAACAGGAGTGGTTATGCTAACGGTAAGTACAGAACACGCTGATGATCTGGCAATCCTGAAATGCAACGGACGCATTGTGCGTGGGCAGGAGATCGTTCTGGAAAGCGCGGTTCTCGAGCAGAGACACGCGCGCACGATCCTGGTGGATTTGACCGACGTCGAGTCTTTGGATGCGGGCGGTTTGACCCTGCTCGTGTCGCTTCACCGCTGGGCGGAGGGTAATGATACCCATCTGACCCTGGTGAATCCCCGCCCGTTTGTCTACGAAATGCTGACCCGTACGCACCTTGATTGCGTCTTCGATATTTCCACCTTCGACCATGCCTTAGCGGCGCTCGGATGCGGGTGCCGCCAGGCGCATGCCGCCTGCTAACCGGGCACACCGATCCGGTCCTGCTCGTTTTGGAACAAATTCCTTCTTGATTTACTGGCTGCGATCGCCCCACTTGCCCGCACGTGTTTCTGGCGCTTGGGCAAGGGAGTCCATCAAGAGATGGCGAAGCCGGTGACGGCTTTCGAGGTCGGTGTTCACAAATTCAAATCCAACTTCGTTCACCCGCGCGCGCCGCAAAACGACTTGCCCGCGAACGTGGCGCATGCCAACTTGTATGTCGATGTCGGCATCGGAGCCGACGCGTAGCGCGTCTTCCTTGGTTCCCATGCCGCCGCCAAGGCTCATTTCCCGAACCGATAGCGTGGACTTGCCCCAAGAACTGCTGATGACGGCCGCAACCGGCCTCCCCAGCAAGATGCGTTCGTAACGCCGTTGCCGGACCCATGGACAGGCGGGCGCCGAATCCAGTGGGCCAATTGCCAATTCGCCCGGCTCCAGACCACTGTCCGCCATGATTCGTGTGGCGTAACGAGGGTCGATTTTTGCCAGCGCCTGCGCTGCTGCAATCCGCAACTCGCGATGATGCTGCCATTTGAACATGCGTTTGGCTTCAAACAGATTCTTGAGTACCGGGACAGCATCCGGCTCGCGCAAGCGCCCTAAGGCTTCGATGGCCTTCAGCTGCAAGAGCGGGGACCGCCCTTCCGCTTCTCCTGCTCCTGCCATTACGATCAGGGGTGGAGCAGCACTGCGGTCGCCTGACATTCCAATCTCATCGAGAGCTTGCGGCACGACAGCCGGATCAAGCATTTCGAGAATTTCAAGCAGCGTGCGGCCGCGGTCCGAAGCGGCTCCGTACGCGATCTGGCGCACGATGACATCGTGGTAAAAGCGGTTCCACCCAGGAAGGCGTAGGGGCAGGAACTCAAGCAGGCCAGGCACGTCCAGTCGGCTCAGAAGGCCCACCGACGAGACGGCTTGCCGTTGTGGTCCTGTGCGTAGCATCTCACGCAGACAATTGTTAGCCGTGATCCCGAGTTCGTGCACCAGCTCGACAATCCGATCACACTCTTCGCGGCGCATTGAACGGAAGAAGCGTTCCGCAAGGTTTTCCGCGGCCGAGCTGGTGTTCCGGTAGAGCACTGAGATCAGGTCGGATGAGAAGCGTGATTGCCCGAGGGCATCTTCGATGAACTCTGCCAGGCGTCCTTCAACTCCAATGCGGGAACGCAACTCCTTTTCAAGTGCGGGCCGCCGGCTCGCCAGGTAGTCCATGGTTTCGCAGGATTGTGCAACCGCGCGGTACTGCTTCCGCTGCATGGCTTCCGAGCTGAGTCGCACGAAGGCTGCGCCCATTTGCGATTCCATATCGGGATCGGATTCTTTGGTGAGGGCGTCGCCGAGCTTTTGCACCGTCTCGCCGAGAACGTTGCCACCAACCGTGGAGAAAAGGTCTGCCAACTGCGTTAATCCCGTAGCAGCATCCCCGCGGTATTCAGACTCCTTCGAGTGGACCTGTGCAGCGTAATTTTCGAGTATGGCGGAGACGGTCTCGCGGTCGCCCCGTTCGAGAAGTACTTCTACATACTGGCGGAGGTTGCGCGCCGGCACGCAAGTCGCGTTCTCTGAGAGCAGTGCTTGTTTCTTGCTGTGTTCTGGAATCTCCGACCAGAACATGCGATCGAGCAGGTCGGCCTGCGACTCGACCAAGAGTCCGGCCTTGCTCATTCTCTCTTCCTGGCGCATCAACAGTTTGCGCAGCGTCGCCATCTGCTTGCCCATTTCTTCAAACAGTTGATGAACGCCATTGACCTTCAAATCCCCAGACTGAAACCGCTCCAACGCATAGCGAATGGCCAATTCCTCCGCTGCGCGAACCAGGAGAGGAGTCTTGGCATCGGTTTTCCGTGCGGAAGACAGCTCGTCGAGGATACCCAAGACAGTTTTGCGGATATTTTCTTCTGAGCGATGCAGTTCCAGCCCGATCAGTTCCGGCTGTGGCTTTCTGGCAGACCCCAACTCCGCGAACTTGGTGACCAGCCGGATTGCCTCGATGGTCTCCTGCTCATTCAGAGTAAAAGGCAGTTCTGTAGAGGCTGCAGCGGGTGGTTCTGACGGTAAGGCCGCTGGTGCCGGTTCTGTGGTGGCAGAAGCCGCCAGGTTGTTTCCGCCCGCGCCTTCTTCAGCCACAATCAGTTGCACCAGTTTGGTCGGTTCGCTCAGCCATTCCTTAAATTCCGGGGCCAGGGTTTGCGCCGCAAGTTGGGCAGCCGCGGAGACCTCCGGCGTTGCCGGATTCTCGACTGCCAATTTCACTTCGTTAATCCGGATACCCCCTTCATCCGGGAAGAGTCGCTTTACCTCGCTCGCGAAGTCCTGAGCTTTTGAGCCGCCCAGTGAAAAAGCCCGTACCAATTTTTCGAATTCTTCGATGGTGACATCCCGGGAAAACTGGATGCTTGAGATGCCCGCGGAGTTCAGCAATTGCGCGAATCCGCGCTCCGCCTGGCCGACGTCGACCGCTACCCCATCAAGCAGCAGGTTGTCTTCAGAGACTCCGAGCAAGACATGGCCTTTGCGTTTAGGCACCGCCTGCTTTAGTTCTGTCCAGGCAACGTCAAACTGCGCCTGGGTGCGCCGGTGATTGAATCCATAGAGGCGGACGTACTTCACCAGAATGTTGAGGCTGTGAAGAAACGGACGCGCAGACGCCTCCCGCGCTTTGCTTGTGCCAGTGCTCGGAATAACGGACTCCTAAGACCCTGCCTAGCGCTAGGCTAAGTCGAAGGGAACCACTTGTGCATGTTACGGAGGTCATGGGTCAGGCGGGGAAGAATCCGCAAGCTATTGAAAAGCCGGGATTGCGGGCCGGGTGCGGGCCTAGCCGCAAACATCAGAGCCCTTCGTCTTGCCTTCTTGACGGCCTGCCCGCGTTTGGGAAATCTTACGCTCGTCCCTGTGTTTTCAACCAAGTACAAGGAGAGCGCTCGGATGCTTCCTGTCCCAGGATGCTCAGTTCGGAGGGTCCCGCGATTGCTATTTCTCCTGCCGTCTTGCGCAGGGAGCGGGCAAACCACAGCCGCAAAACTTTGGTCAGCGCGTTTGGACTCAAGACAGGGTCCGATCCGGTCTCCCGGGTGAACTTGGATGATGAAAACCTAGCTACCCTGCTCCGATCGTTAAGGTGCGCACTGGCACTTCTCCCAGTTCCTCCGCCGACACTCGACCTACAAACTGGGTTGCGAAGCGTGCTCTCTTATGGCGCAATCGGTCTACGCCCGGAGACAGGTTTCTTACGCCATTCGGTTTTTCTGTGACGAGTGAATTCTTAGTACCCAAAAACACCTATACCCCGGTTGGCGAAGCATTCATCCGCATGAGTCTCCTCGCCATCATGGGGATCAGTTGCTTTCTGCTCCTGCGACCATTCCTGCACCTGATCTTGACAGGAATGATCGTTGCTGTCGGTATTTATCCGGCCTATCAGAAGCTCACCAAGGTTCTTCGCGGTCGCAAGAATTTAGCCTCCGTGCTTTGTACTCTTCTCTTGATGGCTGTGACACTGCTGCCCGCGATATTGCTCGCGGGTACATTGATCGATGGGATCCGGAATGTTTCTAGCCAGCTGGCAGCAGGGCACCTCCACATTCCACCGCCGCCGCCACTTCTTGACAAACTCCCGATTGTCGGCATGAAACTGAGGGGGTTTTGGAACTTGTGTTCGACCGACGTATCTGCGGCGGTAGCGCGCATTGCTCCAGAAATCAACAAGCACCTTCCTAAGCTGGTGTCGGCTTCACTTGGAATCGGTGGCGCACTGCTCAAATTCTTTCTGGCCCTTCTGCTCGCAGGATTTCTGTTGGCTACTAGCGCACGCAGCATTCGGTCTGCAGACAGGATCTTCGGACGGATTTTCGATGAACGCGGGGCTGAGTTCGAGCAACTTGTCACCGGCACGATTCGTAGTGTCACGAACGGCATCCTGGGTGTCGCTGTAATCCAAACGGTTCTGGCTAGCCTCGGCTTTTGGATCGGGGGACTTCCGGGGGCAGGCCTCTGGGCAGTCATATTTTTGGTCGCCTCCGTAATTCAGGTGGGTCCGGTTGTCCTCATACCCGCGGTGCTTTACTCGTTCGCAACCCAGTCCGCGAACCATGCCGTAATGTTCTTGATTTGGTGCATCATCGTGGGGCTCAGCGATAACGTCTTGAAGCCGATACTTTTGGGACGCGGCACCAAGGTTCCAATCGCGGTCATCTTTCTGGGCGTTCTTGGTGGGTTCATCACGATGCATATTCTCGGTCTGTTCGTGGGTGCAATCGTCTTATCCGTCGGGTATAAGCTCCTGACAGCATGGCTTGATGCCGGGATCCCGAATATTCCTTCCAGCCAAGTCACGGCCAGCAAAGCCGCTTGAATGTGTGGGGCGGCGAGGAAACTGGCGTTCTGGTCGCGATCAACAACTACAAGCGTTGTCCCGGACCTCAAGATCTCGGGCGCGTCGAGTTCCGACGAACAAAGGGGCGTAGGAGAGAATGAGCGACCAGAATCCTCGCTCACGATCAACGGGGCAGGCCGTTGGCGGGAGCGGGGATTCGCTGATGACCAAGGTCCGGCACGATTCAGCCCAACCTTAAACCTGCAGATTGCTCAGATATTCGTAGCTCTTTTTGACGGCCTCAATCGGCGGCTGTTCACAGTAGTCTTGCTCGACATAGTAGTGCTGCATGCCACCTTGCCGGGCACCCGCGAAGATGCGTTTCCAATCGATGGTGCCTTGACCGACCGGCGCGAACAAACCCAGTCTGGCGTCGAGTCGATGAGTGGGCGCCGGCTTGTCCTTCATATCTTTTATGTGAAGAAGCGGGAACCGGCCGGGGTATTTCTTAAAATAGGATACCGGGTCCTGGCCAGCGTGCGTCACCCAGAAACAATCCATCTCGAACTGCACCAGCTTCGGATCAACTGTCGTCAAGAGGTATTCATACGCCGTGGTGTTGCCATACTTTGTAAATTCAAAGTTGTGGTTGTGATAGCAGAACTGGATGTCAGCTTGCTTCGCAGTTTCCCCAGCCTTATTAAAGACGTCCACCAGCCGCTTGTAGTCGTCGAAGGACTTCCGTTCTGCGGGCTGAAGGATTGCATTCACCATGTACTTGAGGCCGAGGGTCTTAGCGTCCTCAACATGCTGATCCCAGCCGTTTTTCACATCCGGCAACAGGTAGTGGCCGCTTGAGGCGGTGATGCCGTAATCGTGCAGGATTTCCGCGAATTCCGCCGGAGATTTCTTGTAGAGCGAATAAATCTCGACATCCTTGTAGCCGACTTCTGCAACGCGCCGGATGGTCCCAGCAACGTCTTTGTCGAGTTGATCACGCAAGGTGTAGAGCTGGAGGCCGACAGGTTTTCCATAAGGATTGGCAAACAATGGCTTGGGCAGTTGGCCCGCAATCGCCGCTGCAGCTGCCCCCAGACTTGTGGTTCGTATGAAATCTCTCCTATTTATGATCAATTCGCTCTCCTTTGATGGCGCCCCAAAATGGCGTCAGACCATACTATCGCAGTGAAGTAGATGTCCATCGAGCACTTGCACACGAAGTTGGGGAAAAATCGCGATGGGAATCAATGGCTATGAGTGATTCTTCGCCCTAGGTGCGCATGCCGCCTCGAATGCCAAAAGGAAGGGAAGAGTTCACTAAGAAACTAGGCCGACCAAGAATGGATCGCTCTTAGGACAAAATTCAGCGTTGGCTACTGTTGATCTCTTGGTCTCCATGACTCCCCTCACCAAACAGGCCCGACATGACAATGAGTTTTTGGGCGATATAGCGTCCGTTCGGTTTGACAATGCCCAGCCTGCCCATAATTCTCATCATCTTCTCATCTTGCTCTCATCTCGGGAGGTTTCAGAACTCCTAGACTCACCTGTGTCCGCCACCGATGCAGAGAGAAACATATCGGAGAGGCGAATGTCGCAGAATGCTAGGAGGTCGTAAATGCAAAGTCCCAGTACACAGCCCATCAGGGAAGACATGCAGCAGAGAATCGAGCAGTTTGCCGGCCAGGTGGTAACCGATCTTGCAGCCGCCATGGCTGGTGTGATGACCAACCTCGGGCACAAGCTCGGCCTTTACCGGGTCATGGCAGAGACTGGCCCCATCAATTCGGATGAACTGGCTCGCCGAACCGACACCAATGAACGCTCGGTCCGAGAGTGGCTTCACGGGCAGTTCGCCGGCGGGTATGTGCAGTTCGACACCAACACCAAGCAGTACTTACTGCCCCCGGAACATGCCTTTGTATTGGCCAATCCGGAGAGTCCCGCATTTCTTACGCCGGCTTTCGACGTAGCGGCTGCGTTGTGGCACGACGAAGACCAGATCCTCGCCGCTTTCCGCTCTGGAGAGGGGATGGGCTGGCACGAACACAATTGCCGGTTGTTCACCGGAACGGAGGCCTTTTTCCGCAACGGATACCGGGCGCACCTGGTTCAAAACTGGATCCCATCTCTCAGCGGGGTTCAGGAGAAGTTAGCTGACGGCGGGCGCGTTGCCGATCTCGGATGCGGACACGGCGCCTCGGTAATCCTTATGGCGCAGGCATTTCCGAAATCAAAGTTCGTGGGAATTGACTACCACGAGTCTTCGATTGCAGTCGCGCGGGAACGAGCGAAGCAGGCCGGAGTTGCCGATCAGATTCGGTTTGAATTGGCAACGCCGCGGGTGCTTGCGAGCAGCAAGGAGAAATTCGACCTGGTCTGCTTCATGGATTCACTTCATGACATGGGGGATCCGCTCGAAGCGGTCTGGGCGTCCCGGCAAGCCATGGCCCCTGACGGCGTGCTCATGCTGGTGGAACCGTTCGCAAGAGATCGTTCGGAAGAGAATGTCGGTCCTGTAGCCAGGATGTACTATTCGGCTTCCGCGGGTTTCTGTACTCAGAACGCGCTTTCCCAAGGCGGACGCTATTCCTTGGGAGCGCAGGCCGGGGCTACTCAGCTGCTTGCAATTCTCAAGGACGCGGAGTTCCGAAGCGCACGGGTGGCAATGGAAACTCCGTTCAACTTGATTCTTGAGGCTCGCCCATGACCGCTGGGCTCGGTGCGTGGAGCGCAAATTCAGGTTGTCGGCCGATATCGGTAGCCGACTCCACGCACCGTCTCCAGCGAGTTGCGGTGCGCTCCCAGCTTTTGTCGGACGGAGCGCACCACCGTCTCAACCACATTGCTGGTGGATGCTTCTTTTCCATATCCCCAGACCCCTTCGACTAACTCGTAGCGAGCCACCGCCCGGTTCGGCCGAGCCATAAGATAGGCGAGGACTTCGAACTCAAGCCGGGTCAGGCCAATTCGACTTCCGTTCACCACTAACTCACGCGCTCGTTCGTCGAGCAATGGCGAGTAAGACGCGGTCTCGCCGATTACCGTGCCGGTTTCCTGGGCCAGCAGCCTCCCCAGCCAGCCATCTACCGAATCCACTCCCATGTCCAGGCGAAATGTGTGTTGCATCACTCGGTCGAGGAGCGGACGGCCCTCATCCGCCAGCCGGAATCCCAATTGCTCGAAGGAGTGGCGATACGGCTCCGCGTCACAGTAGCAGGTATAGATCCAGCGCAGGTGCGGGCGCAGCTCCAAGTAGGTACGTTTGATGTCGAGCCAGCAGGCGGCCTGGCCTGACGATGGCCCTTCTCCCGTGTCGCGATCCAACGAACGCCGCACCCAGAGAGTGGCGGCCCTGTCTTCTGAATGCGGCAGGTCTCTGGCCCAGCTTGCGGCAAGCGGGTCTCTCGCAATTACATTCTTATGAACCTTCGACGCCGCGATCGCCAGATAGAAGCTTTGCACTCCGCCATTTTCATCGCGCGCGACAAAAAACGAGTCTGGATGGTATTGCCACCATTGCTCGAGCGCCTGATGCGACTTTGGTCCATCGAAGTTCTGGATGATCGCTGCAATGGATGTCCCGTCGTCGGCGCTGGCGGGTTCGACTGAAACCGCGCTTTCAGTCGTAGGAAAAAAACCTTCGCGCAGGTTCTCGTTTTCAAGTAGGTAGAGTACGTCCGCGGTGCAACGCCAGAGGTCGGATCGCGGTGCCTGCCTGTATTGGTCACGCACCACCTGCGAAGCGGCGCGCCGGTACGCTTGGTATCGCGCCGGATCACGCGATTTGAGAGCCGCCGTCACTGGCCCGCGAACCGCATCATGCACTAGCAGTCCGTGAGGACCAGAGCTGACAAATGGCAGCGCGCGCAGCCGGTCCAGTGCTTCGTCGGTTGGGATATGCGGGAGCATCGCCGCAAACAGCGGCGCGGTGGCAGTTCGGACCAGGCACGCGGCCTCTACGAGCTGTTTGGTCCTCGAATCGGCATCCTCCAGAAAGAGCGCCGCCATGTGCTCTACTACCTGATGGCGCGTCGTCGCGCTCCCCCGCACCCGCCCGCCCGCAATGTACAGGGCCAATCCCAGGGATATTGCCAACGGATGCCCACGCGCAACCCGATTCAACTCCCAGGCGCTGCCTTCCGGCACACCCTCCGACGTCAGATACTCCAGAGCCACTTCTTGAGGAAAGGTTTCCAGGAGCATCGAATCAAATAAGCCCTTCCATGCCGGGGCAATACGCCAGGCCGTCCGCGGCGGCTCGCGACTGGCGAGAATTGTGCGCACATTGTCGCCGAGCGTGGGCAGAAAAACCTGCCTGAGCCAAGAGTCAAGCAGACGGAAACATTCATAACTGTCGAGTATCAGGAGAGTGTGCTGGGCGCTGTCCGATAGACTCCTCCCCGCGACTGCGGAATCTTCGGACTCCGAGACGCCGATTTTCCTCGAGATCGCTCGACAGAGTGCCGCCGGAGAAGGCTCGCACAAGCGGGCGTCGATCCGCACAACCAAAAAACCCTTTCCCCCAATACTTGCTGCGAGCGCATCGAGCAGGTAGGTTTTTCCTATGCCTGGGATGCCCTGAATATGCATCACGAGCGGTTCATCCCCTGAAGCAAAAGCCTCCAGGCGTTCGAGCTCTCTGCGGCGGCCGGCTAGTGCTTGAACCGCACGTTGTTCCAATCTGTCTTCCAGGGGCATCGCCACAGTTTACCCTGATTGTGATGGGGGGAAGGATCAGGAGATACGGAAGCCCAAGTCCCAACTCGAAGCGATCAAGAGTCTCATTAAGGACTGAAAATCGAAGAATCACGACACCGGCAAACTTGGCAAAAGCGAGAACCTTGCCTATGGAACAAAGTACAAGAGAACAACTGCAAAACAAGTTGACAGAAACCGGGCTTCACGTCACACGCAAATCAAGCTTTGTGTTCGACGAACCGGTACTAATGTTTCAGGCTCTTAGAACCTCTTGTGAGATTTGCGTAAGAAGTCTTTAGTTACTATAGCGGGGCGAGAACAAGACCCTTTTGGCCCATGCCACCACTCGCCCGAGTAACTAGACCCGATTAAATAGACTCGCGGGCCGCAGTGACCAGTCTTTCAGTGACTCCTGGACGCCGGCCGGAACCGCCCGAGTTGCGCTTTTTTTTCACCAGCAAACTTTCCTCCTTGGTTTTGTATCTCAGTTAGGGTACATTAAAAGCCCTAGATAAAAGTTAAGGCCTTTCGTTGCTATTCGTGCGCAGCCGTGTGCCATTTCGCGTTAAGACGCGGCTCGATAAATTAACGTCATCGAACGCTGCCACTCGGGGGGGAGGCAGCGTCAGTCTCTTGAACACTTCCCCGTTCATGAGACGAGAGGAACGTGTTGGGGGAATGTCTGATGAGAGATGAAAGTAGGGCGGCTGTATTTTTGCTTGCCCAGAACCGCCTGCTCCGTGAAGCCCTATCTCGGGTTCTTGCAAACAAAAGCGATATCGTAGTCGTCGGGTCTTGCGCCGTGTCTCCGAATTCCTTGCAGGAGGTTGTGGCGTCTGCTGCCGACATTCTGGTCCTCGATTCTTTTACGACCAGCCATGCCCACTTGGACTTCATTCGCGAGGTGCGGCGAAATGTGCCTGCTATTCGGCTGGTAATGATCGGAATGAGTATTGACGAGCAGCATTTTCTGCAATTCATTCGCGAGGGAGTGATGGGGTACGTGGTCGAAGATGCCTCGGCTCTCGAAGTGGTAGCGGCTGTCCGAACCGTCGCGACCGGCGGAGCTGCCTGCTCCCCTGAACTGTGCGCATTCTTGTTTCGTTTCGCAGCCCGCCAAAATCAGATGCCGAGCTTCCATGCTCGTAGCAGGCTGGGGCTGACCAATCGTGAGCAACAGGTGGTCGGACTTATTTCACGAGGGCTCACCAATAAGGAAATTGCGAGCGAGCTACAGCTTGCAGAGCACACAGTTCGCAACCACATCCACCGCATGTTGCGCAAAGTTGGAGCGACGCACCGTCTGGCGGTCGTCGATATCTGCCGCATGGAAGGCATTCCTGTTTAAGCTGGAGTGCTGTGGTTAGGATCAACTTGGCCGGAGAGGGGCAGGAAGACCCTGCAATCGTGTTTTGTTGGGACGATTCCTTCATGATTCAGCTTAGTCGGCGGCTCCGGTTTTAGGCGCATCCTGTTCAGGTTCTTAAGAGCCTGACCCCACCAGCAGCGCGGCGGTTGAACGCCACCCTATTACCTGGCCTCTGACGCTCCTTGGTGAAACACGCCTGATTTGTACCAATCAGTCAATCTGAATGCATCGCGAACGGTGCATTCACGCACAACATTGGTACAGAATTGGTACGCCTTGCACTAAAACTTGGTACTCAACCAACCTACATGCGCCAATCTCGAGCCTACGGTTGTGCATGGTTCTGGGACACATTTGTTTCTTACCTGTTTGCCAGCCAGCTCCCATAATTCACGAAGCCGTTCTCTGCTTGGAGCATGCCATGCGAAAGATTCGGGTGTTGATCGCAAATCGCCCGCGGCTGATGCGAGATCTGGTTCTTGCCACTGTCTCTGATCAGCCGGACATTGAGGTGTTAGGGGCAATCGAGGACGAGTCCCAAATTGCACAAGTCGTCGCCGAGACCAATCCCGATGTCGTGGTTGTCGGGTTGGATAAGGCGCACGAAAGACCTGCTATCTGTGACTACGTTCTGTCTCACTATCCACTCGTAAAGGTTCTAGCCGTTGCCGCGAAACAGGATAACAGTGTTTTCTTCTGGTCTGATATTCGATCGGCAGCTGTTGAGAGTTCAGAGCAAGGGATTCTTGACGTGATTCGCGGCAGGACACACTCCTTCGTTCAAAGAGTGATGTAAAGGCAATTGTGGATCGGTGCGGAAAGCTGCAACTTGTTGTAAATGAAGGACATAGACTTGGCTATCTCACAAGAGCCAGATGTAAGTGAGGTGGCGAAGCTGTAGGTAAACACGACAATGTCGGACATACTCACTCCGTTATCGGTCCAGGCCAAAGGCAATTCACTCGAAGCCCGATGGGTCGCCGTGTATACAGTTGCCCGCCACGAGAAATCTGTCGCTCGACAATTGGAGGAACGCCAAATAGAGACCTTTCTTCCTCTTTACCGCAGTCTGCGGCGGTGGAAGGACCGCAGGAAAGAAGTCGAGTTGGCGTTGTTTCCCAGCTATGTGTTCGTAAGAATCCTGACCAGAAACAAGCTGCCAGTGCGGCAGCTGCCAGGCGTGGTGAGCATAGTGACTTTTAACGGCGAGCTGGCGGTATTGCCTGAGCAGGAGATTGACACTCTTCGGAATGCGCTCCATAACCAGCTTTGCGTCGAACCATGCCCCTATCTAAAAGTGGGTAGGCGCGTCCGTGTGGTGCGAGGGCCCATGGCGGGGGCGGAAGGTATCTTGTCGCGAAAAAAGGACAGATACCGCTTTGTGATCTCTGTGGACGTCCTGATGCGCTCAGTGGCAGTGGAGGTTGATGCCTCTAGTCTCGAGCTGGTTCCCCCTAAGCGAAGCTTGGGGCGCAGGGCTCAGCTGCAAGCCAGTGGGGCACAACGTGAGGTTTTCGCATGAGCAATACAGTCAAATTTTATAAACGGACGATGATCGGGATCGTCTTTGGTCTAACTCTCATTTGTGTCGATCCAAGCTCCGGCCAGATGAAAGACCCGTACTCCGGGGCTTATCGCCCCGAAAGTGATAGGTCGAGAGCGGAACAGGAAGCCCAGCAGAGAGTGGCACTGTCGGCAGACAAGATCATCGACCTTCTTCGCCAAGAACCTGGCCTCCTGCTTGAAGCCAAGCGAGTCTTGGTTCGAAAAGCCTATGAACAGGGGCGCATTCTCGACCCGGACGATCTTACCGACGAAGCCTTGTTTCAATTGTTGCGCGAAGATCAAAACGTCCGAGTTCTCGTAACGCGGGAAATCGAAGATCGTGGGTACATCCGGGCGAAACCCACGCGCAAGCAGATTGAACAGGAACGAGAGCAGGACGCGGGCTACGCAATGGCAGCTTCGACGGCCCAACCTCAGACGGCTGCGGACAATGGTCTGAAGCCTGCTAATAAAGAAGAAGAGTACTGGCGGAAGCATGACGACAGTCTCCCGCGGTATCGACAAAATCAGGGGGAACCCGAACCAGGCCAGGTTCCCCCTACCATACCCCATGCCCCACCTCCGCAATACGACCCGAACCCTGCGCGTCAGGTGGAAATGGCGGACTTGCCCGATAATCAGGATCTCTATGACGGAATAGGGGTCGATTCTGGCACGTCGGTTGATTCCGGCAGAATGACCCGGATTACGCCCGAGCAATTGCCTGGACTTCTGGCTACGAGTTCATCCCCGACCACGAGCCTTGCGGTAGTAGATGGTGCTGCACAAGCGCGGGATCGTTCCTCGAGACTGGTTCCAAACTCAAACTCTTTTCCTTACAACTCAGGAGGAGAGGGTTTGTCTTCGGCCCGGACTGAGGCCCGCTCTGCCACCGGTCCGAGGTTCGACCAGGCGACGTTAGAGATGCCGCGCCAGCAGCTTCCTTCTGCGCAGGATTTGAATCTTGATCGTCCACAGATGCGCCGGAGAGTGAACCCGTACGCAAATGTGCCTTCGCTCTACGACCTTTACTTTCAGGTCTCGCCGCGCCCGGCGATCTTGGAGCGTTTTGGCGCGAGCATTTTTAGAAACGGCACAGGCAATCTTGACAAGCTCCCAATGGACCTTCCGGCAGGACCTGAATACGTCCTCGGGCCCGGCGATGGCGTCAGTATCGATATATGGGGCGGAGTTGCGCAACGCCTGCAGCGTGTTGTAGATCCTTCAGGACGCTTGGCGCTTCCCGAGGCTGGAACCGTTCAGGTTGCCGGAAAGACTCTCGGCGATGTCCAGCGGCTGGTTCAAGCGGCTCTTCGCACCCAGTTTCACGACGTCGAAGCTGACGTTTCTCTTTCACGAATCCGCAGTGTTCGGGTTTATGTGGTGGGCGAAGTTGAAAACCCTGGTCCTTATGACATCAGCTCTCTTTCGACACCTCTGAACGCTTTATATGCCGCTGGCGGGCCGACCACGCGGGGATCACTGCGGCATCTTCAGCTGTATCGTGGCAAAGACCTCGTGCAGGAGGTCGATGCCTATGATCTGTTGCTACATGGTGTGCATGCCGATCTGGCAAGAATCCAATCCGGCGACACGATTCGGGTTCCGGGTATCGGTTCAGAGGTAACAGTCGGGGGCATGGTTATGCACCCGGGGATTTATGAGCTGCGGAACGAGAGCAGCCTGGCTGAGGCGCTGGAGCTTGCGGGCGGTGTGTTGCGCTCAGGAACCTACCGCCACATTGAAGTCGAGCGCGTCATTGCACACCAAAGCCACACAATGATGCGCTTGGAAATGCCTGAGACCGATGACGCGCAGACAGTCAACAAAGCCTTGAATGATTTCAAGATTCAGGATGGAGACAAGATTAGTATCTCCCCGATTCTGCCGTATTCGGATAAGACCGTGTATCTCGATGGGCATGTTTTCCATCCCGGCAAGTACGCCTATCGCGAAGGCATGAAGCTTACGGACCTGATTCATTCCTACGGCGACCTACTCCCAGAACCTTACCGCGAGCATGCCGAGCTGATTCGCCTTCAGCCTCCCGATTACACTCCGGTCGTGTTGGCATTTAATCTCGGAGACGCCATGGGAGGCAAGGATCAGGACGTTCTTTTGAAGCCTTTCGATACAGTTCGAGTCTTTGGACGATACGATTTTGAAGATCCTCCGCTAGTTAGCATTAGCGGCGAAGTGCGCGATCCTGGAGACCATGTCACGAACGGAGCTACGCGCTTGCGAGTCGCGGTATACCTTGCGGGCGGCGTCACACCAGACGCGGACCTTGAGAATGCACAGGTCTTTCGCCGCACCGCCGACGGCAAGCTGAAGGTCTTCAGCGTAAACCTTCAGAAAGCACTGGCAAACGATCCTAAGGACAACCTGCTGCTTGAACCCAAGGACCGAATCTTCATTCAACGCAACCTGAACAAGGTCGATCCTCCAACCGTCATTGTTCAAGGGGAGGTTGCCCGCCCAGGGAAATATCCGCTGGGTGAAGAAATGACTGCTGCGGATCTGGTGCGTGTTGCCGGGGGATTCAAGCGTGGTGCCTACACCGAAACCGCAGATCTAACCCGTTACGAACTCCTGCAGGGGGCCACCGTTGCTGGCGAGACGGTGGCGGTCCAGATCGCAAAAGCGATGGCTGGTGAACCCGATACCAACGTTCGATTGCACGATGGTGACGTTCTTACTATCAAGCAGGTCGCTGGGTGGAACGACGTAGGGGCGACGATCACAGTCAAAGGCGAGGTGATCCATCCAGGAACATATGGCATTCAGGAAAGCGAGCTCCTGAGTTCTATTCTGATGCGGGCGGGTGGTTTCCGAAGCGACGCGTATCCCTATGGAGTGATTTTCGAACGGAAGCAAGTTCGTCAACTCGAAGAAGGGAACCGGGAGCAGCTGATCCGCCAGGTCCGAATTGATGGTGCGAATCTGACGTTGATACCTGAGCAGGATGCAGATCAGAAGATGGCGAAAGAAGCTGCTGTGAATCAATGGCAGGCGGCCCTGCAGAAACTGCAGGACTCGCCCCCTTCGGGCAGACTCGTCGTTCATATCAGCAAAGACATAAAGCACTGGGCCAACACCGCTGCCGATATTCAAGTCCGCGCCGGAGACGCCATTTACATACCGAAAAAGCCAAACTTCGTGATGGTCGATGGTTCCGTCTACAACCCGACTGCAGTGACTTACAAGCCTGGGAAGGATGCGGGCTGGTACCTGAAGCAAGCTGGCGGCCCAACGAACACTGCGAATAAAAAGGCAGTGTTTGTGATTCGCGCCGACGGTTCGGTCGCGGGAGGCTCTGGTGGGTTGTTTAGTGGTGGCGTCGATCGGACCGCTTTACATGCCGGCGACCTAGTGATGGTGCCCGAGAAGGCATTCAGTGGAACAACAAAGTGGAAAACCACTCTCGAGGCCGCGCAATTGGCCTATGCGGTCGGCATCGCAATCCAAGTCGCGAGAAGTTTCTAGTGGTGGGTGTGCCGTCTTTGTTGAGAAGTTTGGGTTTGGGGGTCGCGTTGAGTGGACTCATTCAAGTAGCGCTGTGTGCCCAGCAGATCGGGCCGGGGAACACTGCAATTCCCCATTCTGCTCCTATTTCAGCGACTCGTAGCGCCAAGAACCCCGCCGGTGAGCAGCGCTCGGTAAGTGCGCCCCGTCAAGAAGATCCGGATGCCTCACCCCGATTCGGCGAAGATCCCGAGAATCGCTTGATTATTCCGTTCGTGAAGCATCTGGCAGGCGACCAGCAAACATTTGGGACGGCTCCCGCTCGATTTCGAGTGCAAGACCTGAAGTGGGCCGCGCCTTTCGTGGGTGTCACCGCCGGCTTCATCGCGAGCGATAGTTGGATATCGAAACAGATTCCCTTGGGCAAAGTGCAAACCAGTAAGACCTTTTCCGACTACGGCGCCTACTCGTTCATCGCCGCGGGCGGGGGAGCTTTTCTTCTGGGACACCTCACTGGGGATGATCACATGTCGGAGGCGGGCCTGCTCAGCGGGGAAGCAGCCATCAACAGCACGGCTATTGCTTATCTGCTCAAGAGCGCGACCCAGCGAGCCCGCCCTTATCAGGCGAATGGAAGCGGAACGTTCTTTCAAGGAGGTGGTTCCTTCCCGTCAGAGCATGCCGCGATTGCCTGGTCGATCGCTACTGTAATGGCGCACGAATATCCGGGCACCTTGACAAAGATCCTAGCTTACGGGCTCGCTACCGGGATCAGCGCAACCCGTGTTACCGGGCAACAACACTTTGCGTCCGATGTGTTCGTCGGAAGTGCATTGGGCTGGTACTTCGGCCGTCAAGTTTATCGCTCGCACCATGACGCACATTTGGCCGGCGACGGCTGGGATGACGTGGTGCCGGAATCTTCAGGGAACAAAGAACGCGATCCGGCAAGCATGGGATCGCCATATGTCCCCTTGGACAGCTGGGTTTATCCCGCGCTCGAGCGATTGATCGCGCTTGGTTACATCAAAAGCGGATATCTAGGCATGCGTCCATGGACACGGCTGGAATGTGCCCGGATGTTGGATGAAGCGGAGCAGAACATTGCCGATCAGGATGATTCCTCGGCGGCGGCTTGGGGTATTTACCGCGATCTCGCTCGAGAATTGTCCGTGGAAACGTCTCGCTTGAACGGCGCCTCCAACCTGGGCGCCAGTCTCGACTCGGTTTATGCTCGCGCTACGAACATATCCGGTGCGCCGCTGCGCGACGGATACCACTTCGGACAGACGATTCTTAATGACTATGGTCGTCCCTACGGAGAGGGACTTAACGCCATTGGAGGCGTGACCGGACACGCCGAAGCCGGTCCATTTGCGTTCTCTGTTCGAGGCGAGTATCAACACGCGCCCGCCGTCGCATCCGATCCCCCTGCCGTCTTGCAGGCAGCCGCTGCCGCTGACGTAACTCTACCCACCCCAGACGGCAGTCCAGTGATCAATAGATTTCATCTGGTCGAAGGCAGCATCGGCTTCACATATAGAAATACTCGGGTCTCTTTTGGGAAGCAAAGTCTCTGGCTGGGTCCAGGGGAGTCCGGGCCGCTTCTGTTCAGCGATAACGCTGAGTCCATTACGATGCTGAGAATTGATAATGTCTCCCCGTTTCATTTTCCTCTGCTATCGACATTGCTTGGTCCAGCCAAAATGGATTTTTCGCTAGGACAGCTGTCAGGACAGACTTGGGACTACAATTCTCCCAACCTGGTAGGGCCAAGTTTCCAGCCGCAACCATTCATTCACGAAAACAAAATTAGCTTCAAGCCGACCAGTGATTTGGAATTCGGTTTTGGAGTCACGGCAGTCTTTGGGGGCCCCGGTCTTCCTTTTACCTGGAGCGAATTCCTTCGATCCTACTACTCCCATAGAGCAAGTGTCGCTCGCGGCAACCCGGCCAAACGCTTTTCGGGTTTCGATATTTCTTGGCGAGTACCGGGGTTGAAAAAGTGGCTGACGGTTTACAACGACTCCTTGGTCGTCGACGAAATCTCGCCAATAGGATCCACGAGGCCGCTGCTGAATCCAGGTGTCTACGTTGCCCAACTTCCGAAAATTCCGAGGCTGGAATTGCGCTTTGAGGGGATAAAAAACGGTGCTTTGCCGCATAATTTCGCGGGAGGCTTCGATTATTGGGACGCGCGTTATCGCTCAGGCTACACGAACGACGGCAAACTCATTGGAGGATGGGCCCGTGATGCAATCGCCGGACAGGCGTGGGCGAAATACTCTTTTTCTTCGCGGACAAACGTACAGTTTGGTTATCGCCATGAAGAAGCTGACCGGCACTTCATTGGGGGAGGGCGCCTGAATGATTTTTCGAGCGCTGTAGAGCTTATGGTCACTCGAAACGTGGGCGTTTCCGGGTCTTTTCAATACGAAAAGTGGGACTTTCCCGTGCTTCGTCCGGTCCCTCAGTCCGATCTCATGTCGCGGGTCCAGCTGGTCTTTTATCCGAATTGGGGAGTGCACGGAGGATCTCGATAGCACCTTTTATCAAACGAAAGCAGTCGCTCATGCAATTCGCCAGCAAACCATACCGTCATATCTTACGTGACATCGTGATGTCACCGTTCAACTTGATTCCTGAGAACACTGCAGCTCCGATACTAAGTGGTCAGTTACGCGGGAAAAAATGGCTCATAGAATCCACACGCAAGGCGTGTTGGCTGGGCATTTACGAAAAACCGTTTCAACAGCTCCTGGCGGAACATCTGAGGTCGTCAAAGGTGTTCTATGACATTGGTGCACATGTCGGATTTTATTCGTTGCTCGCATCTGGGCTTATGAGTTCCGGCATCGTGTACTCGTTCGAGCCAGTCCCCCGGAACGTCTTCTACTTGCGCAGACACCTTTCGTTAAATAATGCCGGCAATGTACGAGTCATGCAGATCGCCATCAGCGACCATGACGGCAGCGACGCTTTTCAAGAGGTCTCTGATCGAGCCAGCGGGCACCTTGGTTCTGGAAGTCTTCCAGTGGACGTTCGATCGATCGATTCTCTGCTGGTCAGGCAGGAACTCGCGCCCCCTGACTGCATGAAGATCGATGTTGAAGGGGAGGAACTAAAGTTGCTCCGTGGAGCGACTGCTTGTGTGACTCGCTATAAACCAACGATCTTTTTAGGAACACACAGCGAACAGCTCTATGTCGAATGCAAACGCCTGCTTTGTGATCTGGGGTACTCGCTGAAAACCGTTCAGAACTTGCGCAACGGTAGGGCAGATTTGATGGCCTTACCTTCGGGTGCGACGTAACACTCACGGCGGCTCTGCAGGCTTTGATACAACGTTAGATCTGGAATGGGACTGATGACTCCTGCAACGGAAAGACGAGTGCAAACTCACGACGATCAGGCTTACGAAACCGAATCTCGACAGATTGGATTTGTCGAGGTAAGGGATAGCCTTGTGATGCGGCTGCTCCAACTCTGGAATGAGCGCCGCTTGCTTGCACGCTGCATAGCTGCAGGATTGCTATTTGGAATTATTCTCGCGATCGCCCTTCCGACAAGGTATGAAGCCTCAGTGCAGCTTATGCCTCCGGACAATCAAGGAGGTTCCGGTTTGGCGATGATGGCAGCGCTCGCAGGGAACGGTTTAGGAGCGATGGCGGGGGATCTCCTCGGCATAAAGAGCTCGGCTGACCAATTCGTTGCTATCTTGCATAGCAGGACAGCTGCAAGCGATCTTGTCCAAAAGTTTGACCTTAAAAAGGGTTATGGAGAGAGGTTTGAAGAAGATGCTCGTGCAAAGCTCGCCGAGAATACCCGAATTTCCTTAGACCGAAAAAGCGGAATGGTCAGTATTACTGTTACGGATCGCGATCCAAGGCGTGCTGCTGCGCTCGCGCAAGGATACATCGAGGAATTAGATCACCTGGTCGCTAGCTTGTCGACCTCTTCTGCTCATCGTGAGCGTTTGTTCCTCGAGGATCGCCTCAAGGCCGTGAAGCAGGACTTGGACCAGGCTGCGCAAAGCTTCAGCCAGTTTGCCAGCCGGAATTCGGCTATCGATATTACCGAGCAGGCCAAGGCCATGGTCCAATCAGCAGCTGTACTGCAGGGTGAATTAATCGCTGCGGAATCTGAAGTCAGTGGACTCGAACAGATCTATTCTGCGAACAACGTGCGGGTCCGGTCGGTGCAAGCTCGCATATCCGAGCTGCGGGAGCAGCTCCAGAAACTTAGCGGGACTACCGACGTCGATGCGGCCAAGGACGAGGGAAAGCAGCTATACCCGTCTTTACGGCAGCTTCCGATTCTGGGAGTGACGTATAGCGATTTATATCGGCGGACGAAGATTCAAGAAGCCGTATTCGAGACTCTGACCAAAGAATATGAGTTGGCGAAAGTGCAAGAAGCAAAAGAAATACCCAGTGTCAAGGTCCTTGATGCAGCGGAGATACCTCGCCGAAAGTCTTTTCCGCCTCGTACGCTGATTACGCTTCTCTGTGGATTCTTTGCATGTGCTTTCGGGGGCGTTTTCATTCTGGTTCGTGAAAGTTGGAGAAGGCTTGCCTCCGATAGCCCAACGCGCCTACTCGCAGGAGCCGTGAGCGATACTCTCCAAGCAAAGATGCGGTGGACTCCGCCCAACGGCTCTCGGGTCCATGCGGTTACACATCAAATGTGGAGGCTCTTCGCTCGGAAACCAGATGTACCGCGATAAAGCCCAGAGTAAGAGAGAGCGCACTTCAAATAGACGTATGTCCCAAGTTCTTACAGGTAATTCGGAATCAACGATGACAAAGGAGGTCACCCGGCCACAGCCGGGCGAGCCCAGAGGCAAGGTAAGGAGCCTTCGTGCACGACAGGCAACTCTAAGCATTATTGACCAGGTCCAATCGGTTGGCGGAGTTTTCCTGGTCAATGTGGCATTGGCACGCACAGTGAGCAAGCCTGAGTACGGATTGTTCACCCTCGCCTATTCTGTCTTTACTTTTCTCTCAGGATTACACAATGCCGCGCTACTCGAGGTATACACAGTCTACGGTGCCGGGCGTTACCGCGAGCGCCACTCCGCATACTTGTGGTTAATTTGGCGCAGTAACGCGATCTTGGGGCTGCTTCTGACCATGGCTCTGCCACTGATCTGGCTGATTTTCCGGTGGATCTCGCCAGGGTTTGGGTCACGTCCCCTACTCGGAGTCGGGTTGACGAGCGCCATTATGCTAACTGCCGCCTTGGTGCGCCGAAGTTTCTACGTTGAAAAACGACCGGGGGCGGCAGCAATGTTCTCCTTCTGTTTCTTGGTGGCGGTAATTGCGGCTTTGTGGCTTTCGATCCGCGGCGGGTTCCTTAATGGCCTCTCGGCATTCTTGATTGTCGCGATTGCTTGGACGGTCGCCGGCATCGTGCTCATGAGATATTTGCCGCAGCGCACAAATCTTTTCAGTTTCCGCGAAGCTGCACCGCACTACTGGAAGGAGCACTGGCGATATTCGCGTTGGGTGCTCGCGACGGCGGCCATATTCCAACTCACAACGCAAGGTTATTACTGGATTGTTGCGGCTTTCCTGTCCTTGAAGGAAGTGGCAGAACTCCGCGCGATGTACATGCTGATCTCTCCGGTAGATCAACTATTCACCGCCATTAACCTCCTCGTCCTTCCCCTGCTGGCTTCGGCGTACGCATCGGGAAAGCTCGCGAACTTCAGGTCTGCTTGGAAAAGGTATATGGGTACGTTCCTTCTCATTTCGGTTTCGTATGGGGGGCTTTGTCTGCTGGGTGGACGAGGGCTCGTTCATGCCATTTATAACGGAAAGTTTGACGCGGTCGCGCCACTCTTCTCGGCTATGTGTCTGTTGCCGGTCATCGTGGGCCTAGGGAATTCAATGAACGCTGCGCTCAAAGCGTTGGAACGGCCTAATTCCGTGTTCTGGGCATATGCAGCCAGCGCGACCGCAACCATACTGATTGGCATGCCGCTGGTCATCCATTTCGGACTGCGAGGGGCGGTGTTTGGCCTTTGGACATCAGGTACTGCATACACCATCGTTCTATGGATGCAATTCAGGTCCTTCGCCGGCGGTGAATCTGTAGCCGGGGTTACACGCCCGGCGCAATTGCCACGAGAGCGCGTTTCCACCGAGGTCCACTGCGAATGAGGGAGGGTACCCCTTGGGCCACCGGACACAGGCTGATAGTTCTGCTTGGCGCTCTTGCGTATGTCAGCATATTCCAATGGGTTTATCGTCACTACCTTGTGAGCGAATGGGCGTATTTTGGATTTGAATATTACGATCCAGGAACATCATACGTTTTGTTAAGCTGGATTCTAGCGTTTGTTCCCGCTGCGTGGATGCCGATCAGGTTAAGCCGTCCTTCTCACCTCATTTATTGGGTGTTGTACATTACCGCCTATATCCCTTCCATCGTCGTGCCGCTTTATGCTGGGCTAACTTCACCGCAAGAATGGGGCAGATTAGCCTCTGTTTTATTCGTCGGTTTCGCTGTAATTGCATGCAGCTACGCTTGTCCTTTACGTAAGATTAGCCCCCCTTTACTTTCGCAATCCCTCTTTTGGAGCATTCTGATCGGCCTCGTGCTAGTGCTCAGCGCATGGATGATCATCGTCTTTCGTCGCGATCTTCACATTGTTTCTTTCAATGACGTGTACTTTCTCCGCGACGCTGCCAATGACATGACGGGAAGTGGTACTAATTTCGCATTTATGATTACAACCGGGGCACTGTATCCATTGCTGATGGGGGCTGGACTCTACTACAAACGCAAATCATTGATCTTGGCCGGCATGTTCGGCCAATTACTCATTTACAGTATCGCAGGGACAAAAGGCTCGATTCTCTCGATAGTGTTCGTTCCCTGCATGTACCTTCTGCTCAAGGTTTCACGGCTGCCGTTTGGAGTGGTATTCCTTTTTTCATGCCTCACATTATTAGGAGGAACGGCGTGGATATATGCCGAAAGTGGCGGTAATCCTGGACCCATTGGAACATTGCTGTGCTTCGTCGTCCTGATGCGGACTTTGGCCATTAACGGGCTAGTGACTGCTCAGTATTTTGACTTCTTCCAGAAGAATCCATTCACGCTATTCTCCCATGTCACGGGAATCAACTGGGTACTCCATTACCCATATTCATATCCAATTGGCATGGAGATTGGGCTCGCATACCAAGGAACTACCGGGTTAGACCAAACCGGCAGTTTTTGGGCCATGGACGGACTGGCGGGCTTGGGCCTGGCGGGCGTGTTACTCGTGTCGGGAATCTGTGCCGTCGTTTTTTGGTGCCTTGATTCGGTGTCCCAAGGACATGATCCCAAGCTGCCCGCTTTAATGGCAACCTATGAAGCCTATAATCTCGCGAACATTTCTCTGTTCACATCGCTTTGGTCGGGCGGGCTAGGAGCTATGGTAATCCTCCTCTATTGGATGCCTAGAAAAATACCGTCTGTCCGGCTGCCGGCTGAGACCCCTTAGAAGCACTGTTGGTCCGAAATGTTTGACGTCTCGTTATTGACTGCAGGATTTTGGTTGGCTCTAGAGTCCTTGATTGCAAATTATGAACACGCATTTGCCCAAAAAAGAATCATACGGCCAAGACCTAACTGCTCAAGAAGTGTCCCAATGGTTGACTGATGAAAAAGCTGGCTACCCACAGTTGACCGAAACAAGCCGAAAATCAGCCCAAATCGACTAATGCACAGATATGAGGCAGTTGCAAGACGAGCGGCCGCGATTTTGCTGCGTCGGCGTCTCAGAGATCGACCTCAACTTAAAATTCCCAAACTCTGCCTGGGAAACGCCGGTGCTCGATGGTGTGTCAGCCCAGAGCGCCTATGCGCCACAAGCATCGTGTACTCGTTCGGAGTGGGAGAAGATATTTCGTTTGACTTGGAGCTGATCCGTCGGTTCGGGTTGACGGTGCATGCATTTGACCCCACCCCGCGATCGATCCAATGGATATCACGGCAGTCTGTGCCTGAGCAGTTTATATTCCACAACTACGGTATTGCGGAGTTTGATGGTCAGGCTCAGTTCTTTCCCCCGGACGACCCGACGCACGTGTCCCATTCGATGGTTCGGCGCCAGAACGGGGTGTCGCTCGCAGTTTCGGTCTATCGGCTTACAACTATCATGCAGATGCTCGGGCACCAAAGCATTGATCTTCTGAAAATGGACGTTGAGGGTGCAGAGTATGCGGTATTACAGACTATTGTTGAGTCACAGACTAGAGTTCAGCAATTGTTAGTCGAATTTCACCATCGCTGGCGTGGAATCGGGCTTAACCGTACTCGGGAGCTTATGGGTAAGCTCAATGCGGTCGGGTATCGCACTTTTGACATTTCTCCAACAGGTGAAGAGTACAGTTTTGTGCTCGCATGAAGACAGACTTTGTGACTTATGTAAATCCGGGTTGTTCGACGACAGCGAGATCGGAACGAGAGAAGCAGAGATTGAGAGCAGGCAGCAAATCAGCTTGGGCGACGCGTTAACGACTTTATCGCCAAAGGTACGTAATTCCGGGAATGTCAGCCGCAGTAAAGGCACGAGTTGTAGACCTGCGAAAGAAATTGTGAGGTGATCGTGAGATCTGTTGGGCGAGCGCTGGTTTACGGAGTCGACAGTCTAGTCGCGGGGCTTGAGCTTGCAGTGCGAAAGGAGCAGGGAATCCTGCTGACGTTCTTGTTTCATAGCGTGTTCCAGACTCGGGATGAAGCTAGAGCTCAATCACTAGATCCACAGCAGGGTACAACAGTGGAAATGTTGCGCGAACTGGTACGCTACTTCAAGTCGCAAGGATATATCTTCACCTCTCCCAAGGCCATACTTCAAGGGTTGTCGCCTAAATGCAAGTATGTGATGCTCACATTTGACGATGGCTATTACAACAACACGCGAGCCCTGCCTGTGCTGGAGGAATACGACGTTCCCGCCATATTTTTCATATCAAGCAGCCACGTCAGCAAAAATAAATCGTTTTGGTGGGATGCGTTGTATCGGGGGTCTGCAGGCTGGTCCTTACCCTTTCACAAAATTCAGCAGGAGATCAATTCCTACAAGCACCTGAAAACCAGTGAAATTGAAGGCCGGCTTACCGATCGTTTTGGTCCTGCAGTGATGACACCTGTCAGCGATTTAGATCGTCCTTTTACTTCAGACGAGTTGAGGAGCTTCGCATCCCACCCGCTGGTCACAATCGGTAATCACACCAGCGATCATGCGATTTTGGCGAATTATTCCGATGCCGAGATTCGAGACCAGATTATGGGTTGCCAGAAAGCAATCGAGCGTTGGACGGGACGGCTTCCCGAAGCCATCTCATACCCGAACGGCCGGGTGTCTGGGAACGTCATCCGCATCGCGCAGGCTTGCGGGCTCCAAATCGGGGTCCTCTGCCGCCCAGGACGAGAGCGCCTTCCCCTCGCTTCGGAATTTAAGATGAGTGTCAATCGCTACACCATTTGGGGAGACCACTCGATATCGTCACAATGTAAAACTTCGCGATCGTTTCTTTCCCTGTATCGTCTCACCGACCGGGTGCGCTCGGAGTTTTCCCGGGTGACAAGCAATTAAAGCCGGATCACAGTTCATGCGCATCTTGCAGGTATTCAACCATTATCGGGCCCCGGGGGGGGAAGCCACAGTCGTAAAGAATGAGGCGGAACTTCTGCGGCGCGGCGGCCATGAGGTGCACTGTCTCGCGGTTCACAACGCAGATCTCAAAAGTGGACTCGTGAGCGGCTTGCGTACAGGCATGGAGGCGGTATGGTCCAAAAGCGGTTTTGCAGCCATGAAGGCTGCGATCCGGCAGTTCTCGCCCGATGTTGTGCACGTCCACAACACTTTCCCAATATTGAGTCCGAGCGTTTATTGGGCATCAGCGCAAGCTGGAATTCCGGTAGTTAAAACCCTGCATAACTACAGGCTGACGTGCGCCTCTGCGATGCTGTCTCGTGAGGGCCGGCCCTGTGAAGAGTGTGTAGGGCGGTATCCGTTGCCGGCATTGCGATACCGCTGTTACAACAATTCTTTCGCGCAGACCCTCGCCGTTGACCTAAGAAATGTAATGCATCGCTGGCTGGGCACCTACGCTAACAAGATCGATGCCTACATCGTCCTCACAGAATTTGCCCGCCAAATCATGATGCGTGCCGGTCTTCCCCATGAACTGCTCTTTGTAAAGCCAAATTTTACTTTCGATAGAGTACCTTTCGTCGGGCCTCGTGAACAACAAATTGTCTTCGTCGGCAGGATAATGCGTGAAAAAGGCGTAGCGAATCTGCTGGAAGCGTGGCATAGCGCAGGTTTTGGAAATGCTCGTTTGTTATTAATTGGCGATGGTCCCGAGCGAGCAGTCCTCGAAGCAATGTATGCTTCCGATCCCACGATTACCTGGGCTGGGATTCTACCCCACAAGGAGACCTTGGCACTCGTCGAGCGAAGCAGGTTCCTTGTTCTGCCGTCCCTCGTTTACGAGGGCATGCCCATGACGGTCTTAGAAGCATTGTGCTGCGGTACTCCCGCGATTGTTCCCAGTCATGGTGTGTTTCCAGAACTGATTTCCGACCGAAAAGATGGGTTCACATTTTCTACGGCACAAAGTCTGGTAAACGCACTGCGAACGGCGGTGAGTTGTTCGGAAAGTGAGTGGCGTTGTCTGTCATCTACTGCACGATATACATATACGACTCGCTTTAGCGAATCGTGCAATTATGAGCGACTTATAGAAATTTATAAACAGGCAGCTCAAAAGAAGGAAGCTACCAAAACACAAGCGTGCGACCTAGGCAAACAAATGAAAAGGGGTAGAAGTGAAAATAGCTCTCTTATCTGAAGTATTTGTTCCGCAGATGGGATACATCGAAAATGTATTGCCAAGATATCTGAGCAGCTTGGGTGCCGATGTGCATGTAATAACGCTTGGACTGCCTCCACATGGTAACCAGAAATCTACGGGGTCGTACGAGGGCTTTGCCGCGACACTCCCTGTCGGTGTGGAAAGAACCAACGCTGGGTATATGCTGCACGTTATTCCTCATCGCCGCACCACGGGATATATGAGGGCAGTCGGGTTGCAGGCGACTCTTGCGAGCCTCCGGCCCGATATTGTGCAGACCACCGCAGCGATAGGATGGATACCGCTTCAAGCAGCAGTAGGCAAGTTGCGTCTGCGCTACAAGTTGTTTACCGGAAACCATTATCATTCGTCGGTGTTCCCTTTGGCCTCAAAGAACCTGCCCTTTTGGCATAAGGAAGTTCTAGAATGCCGAATTACAAGGTGGTTACCCGGTCGGCTGGTGGGTTTACATACTGAAAAGTGTTATGCCATCGCGCCTGACTGCGCGGACATCGCGACTCGATTCTTTGGTGTTCCGAAGAACAAGGTTGAGATCTGCCCGCTCGGCGTTGACACTGAATTGTTTACTCCAGTTGAACGCGACAAAGATAATTACGAGAGCAGGAAGCTGCGTTGCAAGTTGGGTTTTCTTGAATCGGATATCGTGTGTATTTTTACTGGACGCTTTACGGATGATAAGAACCCCTTGCTTTTGGCGAGAGCTGTTGCCAAGCTGAAAATGGAAGGCAGAAAGTTTCGCGCGCTATTCGTTGGCAATGGGCCGCAACTTGCCGCAATCAGGTCAACTGATGGTTGTGTGGTGCAACCCTTTGTTCCCGTACATGAGTTGCCCTCGTTGTTCCGGGCAGCAGACATTGGAGTATGGCCCACGCAAGAATCGACCTCAATGCTGGATGGAGCAGCTTGCGGCTTGCCCATCATTGCAAATGACACCATGTCAGATCCCGAAAGGCTTCGTGGAAACGGAATTAGCTATCGACTTAATGATGTGGACGATCTTATGCGAGCGTTACTCGCGCTGGAGAGTGCAGGAGCGAGACGCCAAATGGGCCAAAGTGGATCACAGAAGATGCTGAGGATGTATAGCTGGCAGTCGATCGCTGAACGTCGGATTCGTGACTATACCAGCACCTTAGGTGTAGAAAAGGCAAGTAGTGAGAACAGTCAAATACCGGAAGCAGATCTTGCGAATGACTAAGAACTTGTAAAAAAACGGCGATCATCATGAAAAGAGCGCTCATTTCAGGTAGCACGGGTCAAGATGGTTCCTATCTCGCGGAATACCTCTTGGCCAAAGGTTATGAAGTTCACGGAATTAAACGACGATCCTCGCTCCTGAATACCGAGCGCATTGATCATTTGTATCAAGATCCTCACGAGCAATGGGAGACGCAAGCAAGGCGCGCTCGAAGCTCGGCTGGCGTCCGCGGGTAACATTTGAGTGCTTAGTTCGAGAGATGGTCGAAGTCGACTTGATAGCTGCGGAGCGGGACAGCTTAGTGAAAAATTCGGGTTATCGAGTTTTGGCTCACCACGAATGATGAAACATTCCTTCAGTTATACGTTGCAGCCGCATGTACTCCTAGATTCTATTTGCCCACGGTACAGTCACGCCATTTAGCAAAAACAGCAACTGAAGTTCCATCTCAGGTATAGACGATGGGGGTGTCATGACCAGACGTTCCATTAACCTTATTGAGTTCTGGCTAAGGCTGGGGTTTTGTTCTATTCCGCCGCTGGCATTCGGCCTTGCCGCGTATGTCCGCTTCAAGAGCATGATTTTTGTCCCAATCAGCGTGAGCCTGAGACCGTATGTCACCCTCACGATCCTGTTTACATTGTTGTGGGCGCTGATCGTCGAGTACATGCAGCTCGATAATATTGACATGTTGATCCGCATACGGACTGGGCTCCGGACCTCCTTTCTTGCAACCCTATGCTGCAGCACGGTCGTACTTGCAGGTCTGTTTTTTTTTCGTAGTGTCAGCTTTGCGCGGATCTTTGTCGCCACAGGTTGCGTTCTGACGTGCTTGTTTAGCCTCGCTATGATCCACATAGTTCGAGGAGTGCTGTACGCTGTGCTCAAGTCGCCGGGCGGGCGTTTTCCGATTGCAATCCTGGGTGTTGACGGCACCGCTGCACGAGTCGCACAAGAGCTAGCCAGGCATCCGTTGGTGCCCTGTAGAGTTGCTTGCCACATTGCTCCTCCCGGAAATGAGCAATCTCTTGTGAAAGCGCCCGTCGTCCTATGGGACAGTCTTAACGACGT
>Ga0070681_10000071_pt1 | contig 74708 bp, 60 predicted proteins | sample KBSC83BmetaG_FD_65650 | JGI IMG/M metagenome (GOLD analysis project Ga0070681, IMG submission 65650) | Corn rhizosphere microbial communities from Kellogg Biological Station, Michigan, USA - KBS C8-3B metaG | ecosystem: Host-associated > Plants > Roots > Rhizosphere | place: USA: Michigan...
GCGATGGGTCGTGGGTCGTTGGTCTTCGGTTATCGGTCGAGGGCACCCTTCCCGGTCGCGCGTGCTTGCGTTGTCCGATAGAATTGACCCGGTCCACACCGCTCAGTTCGTGCGACAAGGAGACCGGGAATGCAGAGTCAGTCTCGTTCGGACACGTACGATGTTTGTGTAATCGGGTCGGGGGCCGGCGGCGGCATGGCCGCCTACACCCTCACGAATGCCGGCGCCCGCGTGGCACTGCTCGAGGCCGGCCAGATGTGGGACCCGGTGAAGGACGGCGCGATGCTCAAATGGCCGTACGACTCGCCCCGGCGCGGCGCCTCCACACGCGAGCGACCATTCGGTGAGTTCGACGGCTGCATTGGCGGCTGGCAGATCGACGGCGAGCCGTACACCATGGCACCGGGCACGAAGTTCGACTGGTGGCGCGCGCGCATGCTCGGCGGACGAACCAATCACTGGGGGCGCATCTCGCTCCGCTTCGGTCCGCACGACTTCAATCGCAAGAGTCGCGACGGGCTCGGCGACGACTGGCCGATCACGTACGACGACGTGAAGCCGTGGTACGACGAGGTGGACAAGCTGATCGGCATCTTCGGCAGCGCGGAGAACCTGCCTAACGAACCGGACGGCATCTTCCATCCCCCGCCGACGCCTCGCTGCTACGAGCTGCTCGCGACGAAGGCGGCCAGGAAGCTGGGGCTCACCGTCATCCCGTCGCGGCTGTCGATCATCACGAAGCCGCACAACGGTCGGGCGCCGTGTCACTACTGCGGACAGTGCAACCGCGGCTGCATGACGGCCTCGAACTTCTCCTCGACGAATGTGCTCATTCCGCCGGCGCAGAAGACCGGCCGTCTGACACTCATCACCGACGCGATGGCGCGCGAGGTGACGGTCGGGAAAGACGGTCTCGCGAACGGCGTGAGCTACATCGACAAGAAGACCGGGACCGACAAGCGCATCTCGGCCAGGATTGTCGTGGTTGCGGCAAGCGCGTGCGAGACCGCGAGACTGCTGCTCAACTCGAAATCGTCGCAGTTCCCGAACGGGCTCGCGAACTCGAGCGGCACGGTCGGCAAGTACCTCACCGACACCACGGGCACCGACGTGGCCGGGTACATCCCGAAGATGATGGACATGCCGCCGCATAACGAGGACGGCGTGGGCGGGATGCACATCTACATGCCGTGGTGGCTCGACAACTCGAAGCTCGACTTTCCGCGCGGCTATCACATCGAGACGTACGGCGGACGTGGCGTGCCGAGTGCGGGCTTCATGGGCGGGATTCACAACTACCCGGGCGGTGGCGGGTACGGCGCGTCACTCAAGGGCGACTACCGCCGCTACTACGGCGCGTCGATCGGGTTCAGCGGACGCGGGGAGCAGATCCCTAACGATGACTGCTACTGCGAGATCGACCCCACGGTCGTCGACCAGTACGGCATTCCAGTGCTGCGCTTCCACTGGAAGTGGACCGACCACGAGATCAACCAGGTGAAGCACATGCAGGAGACCTTCCGCGCGATCATCGCGGAGATGGGAGGCGAGGCGTTCTCGCCCATGCCGACGAAGGAGCAGGACTACGGGATCGCGAACGGCGGCTCGATCATCCACGAGCTGGGCGGCGCGCGGATGGGCAAGGACGCGGCGACGTCGGTCGTGAACGCGAACTGCCAGGCGCACGACGTGAAGAACCTCTTCATCGCCGACGGCGCGCCGTTCGTGTCGCAGGCGGACAAGAACCCCACGTGGACCATTCTCGCGCTGTCGATGCGGACGAGTGACTACATCGCGCAGCAGCGTAAGGCGGGCGCGCTATGAATCGGGAATCGGCGGGAGCCCGCGAGAAGCGGGCAGATGGGAATCGGGAATCGTCAGACGGCGCTACCACCGGCATCGATCGGCGCGGGGCGCTCAAAGCCATGGCTGCCGCGGCCGCCGTGCCCGTGTTAGGCACGTTCGAGACGAGCGAGGAGCACGTCCTCCGCGCGCGTGAGGCAGCGGAATCGGCGGTCCTGGCGGAGATGCAGGGCGCGACGTACACGCCAAAGTTCTTCACGTCGCACGAGTACCAGACCGTTCGCGTGCTCGCGGATTACATCATCCCGCGCGATGAACGCTCGGGATCGGCGACCGACGCCGGCGCTCCCCAGTACATCGATTTCGTGCTGTCCGATCAGACACCGCCGCCGGGCCCACCGAATCCGACACGGCGCTTCTACGTGGCGCCGACCCCCGCGCAGGTGAACATGCGCGGTGGGCTCGCGTGGCTCGACCGGGAATGCGCGAATCGCTTCGGCACCGGGAAAACGTTCCTCACCTCGAGCGATGCCCAGCGCCGTCAGGTGCTGGACGACATCGCCTGGCCGAACAAAGCGAAGCCCGAGCACAGTCACGGCGTGGCGTTCTTCAACCGCATGCGGGACATGACGGCCGCCGGCTTCTTCTCGAGCAAGATGGGAGTGCAGGACCTTCGCTACACGGGCAACGTCCCGCTGGCGAAGTGGGATGGGTGCCCACCGGAGGCACTGGCGAAGTTGGGCGTAACTAGGGACTAGGGACTGGGGACTCGGGACCCGGCTACCGAAGCCTCTCTACTCGGGGAGGCCTCCTCGCAGGTAAGAGCTTCCCGGCCGAGTCCCCAGTCCCCAGTGCCTCAGTGCCCTGTCCTCACCGCACGAGACCTGACGTTCGCCGGTCGGCGCTCACACCCCGCCGTGTCTCGATTGCGATTCGGATAACAGTCCGACACTCATCGAGCCGTCGCATTCCGCCCGGCTCGCGCTCGATCGCGCCGCCGTTGGCGCGTGCGTCGTCGAATCGACTGCAACCGCGCGTCTACTTGGGCGCGCATATCGAGCACGAGGAGGCATCCCAATGAAAGTGAGCTACGTCCTGCTGGCTGTCCTGGCGATAGGGTGCGGTGGCGGCGGGGGTGATAACGGCTACACCACGAGCCCCAACCCTACGCCCAATCCTGGAGGTTCCGGAGCGACCGGCTCGGCCACGGTTTCGATCACGGCGTCGAGCGACAGCTATGGGTATTCCACTTTTTCCTTTTCACCGTCGACGGTGACGATCACAAAGGGCGGAACGGTGACCTGGAACAACGACGCCGGCGTCGCGCACAACGTGACGTTCATGACGTCGGGGTCTCCCACCAATATCGGGAACTTCTCATCGGGCTCGAACAGCCGGACGTTCGATACGGCGGGAACGTATTCGTATCACTGCACGAACCACGCTGGGATGGACGGGATGGTGAAGGTACAGTAGGAGCCGAGGGCAGACGGGAGACGGAGGCGGCGGGCGACGGGCGACTACCGCGGGACGGACGACGGGCGACGGACGAAAGAGCGCGTGATTCCGAGCGAGCGAAGCGAGTCGAGGAATCGCCCGTCCTCCCGATAGAGGGACCCAACCCCTCGGTCGGAACGACGGCGATTCCTCGCGACGCTCGGAATAACAACCACGCTTGGGATGAGCCCAGCTGATGGCTGCTACCAGCTACCGAAACGTCCCGGGACTGAAATCGTAGACTTCGTGTCGTGCGCCCACTTCGTCTTCCGGGCGCCAGAGCGCGAGCTGCTGCGTCCAGCGAACCGGTTGAAGTCGACGGCCTCGCAGGGAAAGGAATCCGCCCGCGCGGTTGGTCACGACACCGAATTGTCGGAGATCCGACAGGCCGCGAATGACCGTGCGGCGGCGCTCGTCCACGATTCGCCTCGCCGACCGCGGACCCACGCCCGGAACGCGGATGAGCCGCTCGTAGCTCGCCGAGCTGACGTCGACGGGGAAGCACTCCGGATGCGCCAATGCCCACGCCGCCTTGGGATCCACCGTGAGCGGAAGATTCCCGGTGTCCTCGTACACCACCTCGTTAGGCGCGAACCCGTACGTCCGCACCAGCCAGTCAGCCTGATACAGCCGATGTTCGCGGAGGGCGGGCGCGGCGGGCGCCCCTTCCATGGGCGTGTCGCGGATCGGCCGGAACGCGCTGAAGTGCGCGTGGTGAATCCCACCGCCCGCGTACAGGCTCGTCACGCGACCCATGATCGTGCGATCCGAGTCGGGCGTCGCCCCGACGACGAACTGCATCGTCATCCCGGCCACACCCCCCGGCTGCCGGCCATCGCGCGGACGACCCGAGCGCTCCTCGGCCCGATTCGCCACGACGACCTGCCGCGCACGCTCGAGCGTCACCAGCGTGGTCGCCAGTTGCTTCTCGGGCGCGACGCGCTCGAGGCTGTCGCCGCATGCTGCCTCGAGGTTCACCGACACACGCGTCGCGAGCGCGGTAATCCGCTCGACCTGCGCCTGCTCGGCACCGGGGACCAGCTTCACATGGATGTACCCGGCAAACTGGTGCCTGACGCGCAGCATCTCGAGCACGGCGATCAGGTCGTCCGTCACCTTTTCGGGGCGAGCCGGAATTCCGGTGGTGATGAACAGCCCCTCGCACCACCCACGACGCAGCGCGCCGAGGAAGATGCGAACGAGCTCCTCCGGCTTGAGCAGCGTCCGACGCATCGCGCGATCCCGGCGCATCGGGCAGTAGTGGCAGTTGAGTGCGCACGCATTCGTCATCAGGATGCGCAGCAGCTTGATCGGCCGCCCTGATCCGCGGAGCACGCGAATGTTGAGTGGCCGAAGGGCTCCAGCATCGCCGGCGTAACGGAGCCGCGGCGGCAGCGGTCGCGCGGCTTCCGGCGGTCCTTCGCGATCCTCCGCGGCGAGGGACATGAGGATCTCCAACTTCTCAGCCAGCTCCATCTCTCGCGGCATTGGCAACCCGTCCCGTATGGCAACCAGGGGAAGAATTACCGAAAAAAGACCGAAAGTCCAGATGGCTGCTGCCGGCTGCCGCTATTCCGTTGCCTCCGCCGGCGCCGGCAGCGACGCATAGAAGTCCTCCCGAAAGCGAGGCACGTAGGAACCAAGTAGCATCTCCACCCGCTCCTGCGAAGGCGACGACACGACGAGGCCCGCGTGGTGTCGCTTCGAGAGGCGCCAGGAGATCTCGGGATCATCGTACGCCGAAAGGTCCGGCCACTCCTGGCGTGCCAGCGATATCAGAAGGCCGGCGTGATCCGCGCGACGGACCGGAACCGTGTACTCCTCAGCGCGCGCGCTCGCGACCTCCACCCGCGCCCACTCCTGCCACAGGTTGACACCCGTCGACGCCTCGACGAGCGCCATGATGTTCGCTCCGCCCACGCGGGCGGCCGTCTCGAGGAAGTAGTAGCGGCCATCGTCGCGGCCACGGATGAACTCCGTGTGCAGCGCGCCCCGGCTCATGCCTAACGCCGACACGACCCGCTCGTTGAGCTCGAGCAGCGTGCGCGACTCGGACGATCCGCGCTGAAGCGTGCGTGTGCAGAACACGCCCCCGCCGTGATACACGTCGAACGGCGGCTGGAAGTAGCCGTGCGCTTCCGCGAACACGACCGTTCCGTCCCACACGATCGCATCCACGTGAAAGACGTCGCCCGCGACGTACCGCTCGAGCAGGTGATACGATTGCTTGTCGCCCAGCTCATCGAGCACCGGCCACAGTTCGCCCGGCTGGGCGATCTTCCGGATCCCGATCGCCGAGGCCGAGAACCGCGGCTTGAGAAACCACGGTCCCGGGACCCGCGACATATAGTCGCGGATCCGATCGTAGTTGAAGATCGATACGAACTCGGGGACGAGCAGCCCGCGTTCCTCCGCCTGCATGCGCATCGCGAGCTTGTCGCGGAAGAACCGGACGGTACTCTCGCCCATGCCGGGGAGGCGCATATGCTCTCGAAGCGTCGAGGCCATCTCCAGATCGAACTCGTCGAGCGGGACGATGCGGTCGATCGACTCGCGCCTCGCCAACCAGCTCACGCCGTTCACCATGTGGTCGCGGCGGGTCGTATCAGGCATGACCAGCAGGTCGCCTATCGAGTCGCGCGGCCACTGGGCTTCACGTAGCACCTCCCGGGTGACCAGGAGAACCCGGGCGCCAAGCCGGTGGCATTCGCGGACGAAATCGTGGCCCTTGAAGTAGCTGGCCAGGCAGAGGATCGTGACAGGAGATCGAGTCATATCCGGTGCGGAAGGAGCCGACGCTACGACAGATTGTAACGATCCCGCGACGTACTGGCAGCTATCAGGTATCAGCCCGCACCTTCGTCGTCCTCGTCCCGACCCGCGCTTTCGAGCTGTTCGATTCCGCGTCCCGACTCGCGACTCTGCGGTTCGATTCCCGATTCCCTATTCCCGATTCCGAGAATGCCCGCGCGAGTCGAAAACCTTCGTGAGTCAACCGATCGTTCGGTCAGACTGGTTGCGTTAGGCCACCTCGCCGACGCGAGCGCGGCTCAGTCGCGCCTGGCGCACGAGTCCGACGATGAAGCGCTGCATGACTTCCGCGTCGCGCTGCGCCGCCTCCGCAGCTGGGAGCGTGCGTTTCGCCCATACCTGCGCGCGGATCTCGGGAAGAAGCTGCGGCGTCGCCTTCGCGACCTGGCACACGATACCGGAGACAGTCGCGATCTCGAGGTGCACCTGGCCTGGCTCACCGACCAGCGTCGCTCCCTCGGCCGGCGGCAGCGGGCCGGCCTCGATTGGCTCGTCTCGGAGATGGAGCGCAAGAAGGCGGACGCGGATCACGTGCTGGAAAAGGATGTCGACGGCCGCTTCACGCGACTCGAGGCCAGACTCGCCCGGGCACTCGAGACCTATCGCGAGCGCATCCGGCTGCGGAAGGACGGCCGTGCCGCGCCGCTCCCCATGTTCGCAGAAGCGCTCGCGCCGCGCGTGCGCACCGCGGCACGCGAGCTCGAGCGCCACCTCGGTCACGTGCGCACCGAGCGGGATGTCCGCGAGGGACACGAGGCCCGCATCGCCGCGAAGCGATTGCGCTACCTCCTCGAGCCGGTGATGAAGATCGTCCCCGGCGCGGCGGATCTTGTCGACCGTCTCAAGGCGCTGCAGGACGTGCTGGGCGACCTGCACGATGCGCAGGTGTTCGGCGCCGAGATCTCGAAGGCGGCGGCGGACGCCAACGCACTGCCTAACGCTGCAACGGCTGACGCCACTGAGCAGCCGTCTGTGCCAAGTACTGAGCCCGCCGGCCCGAAGGCGGAGCCGACGGCAGACGCCACGCCATCAGATGCGGCCGGGACGGCGCCAGCAGGTATGGTGGCGGCGGTCGGCGCCGCGGCCGCAGGAGCGGCAGCCTCAGCGCCGGCGCCCGCACCAGCCGCCACACCGTCCGTTGCGGCTCCCCCAACCCCGGCGCCCGCTGCACCCGCCTCGCCTAACGTTGAGCGTGCGCCCGGGGTCACGGCCATCATGGAGCGCCTCCGGGCACGCGCCACCGCCGCGTTCACACAGTTCAGCACGGAATGGCTGGGCGACAAGGCGGCCGGCTTCTTCCGCGATGTCGACGCCGTGGCCGATCGCATCGCGCAGTCGGCGCGCGAGGGCCAGGAGATCGAGCGCAAGTATCTCCTGCGGTTCGTGCCGGACAAAGCGCGCGACAGCCGGTGGGTGGACATCGCGCAGGGCTACCTACCAGGCTCCAGGCTCCAGGAGCGCATCCGGCGCGTGTCGGTTCACCACGGCAGCGGCCGGAAGGAAGTGCACTTCTATCGCACTGTGAAGCTCGGCGAGGGCGTCACGCGGACGGAGGTCGAGGAGGAGACGACCGAGGCAATCTTCCTCGCAATGTGGCCGCTCACGAAGCGCCGCCGGCTCCGGAAGCGGCGCTACAAGGTCGACGTCGACGGCCTGACGTGGGAGATCGACGAGTTCAGGAACCGCGACCTGGTTCTGGCCGAGGTCGAGCTCGACTCGGAGGACGACGAGGTGACGTTCCCGGACTGGCTGGCCCCGGCCGTTCAGCGCGAGGTGACCGGCGAGCCGGAGTTCGTGAACATCAACCTCGCGCGCTGAAATGGTCCGTTGGGGGTCAGAGTCCTAACGCATCTTTCGAACGCGGCCGCGTTCGAAAGATGCGTTAGGACTCTGACCCCTTTCGGCGCAATGTGACGCGGAGGCGACCCTAGCTGTTGCGAAGCGCTGTCATCGGGTCGACGCGCGTCGCGCGCAGCGCGGGCACGTAGCTCGCTACCAGGGCCACGACGGTCAAGACGGCGATCACTCCGCCAAACGCCACCGGATCGTTAGGCGCCACGCCGAACAGAAACCGGGAGAGGAGCCGCGACACGAACAGCGCCAACACCGTTCCGATCGCGATGCCGAAAAACGCCAGCGTGAACCCCTGGCGAAGCACCATCCGAAGCACATCCCCCGACCGCGCGCCGAGCGCGACACGAACCCCGATCTCCTGGCGCCGCTGGGTGACGACGTACGCGATCACGCTGTACACGCCCAGCGTCGCGAGCAGCATCGCCGCCGCGCCGAAGACACCCACCAGCATCAGCACGAACCGGCGATCCGCCACGGATTCCGACACCACCGTTCGCATCGTGCGGAACCGCGGCGGCACGTCGGGCCGCAGGTCGGAGACGATCCGGCGCGCGGCCGGAATGTTCGCCTCGGGTGACGCGCTCCCGGCCACCACGAAGTAGAACTCGTGCGCCTGATTCGGCCGCTGCCGGTAGCTCGCGTAGAACGTCGGCCGCGGCTTATCCGCGAGACTCGACTCGCGCACATCCCCAACGACGCCCACCACCGTGAACGGATGCATGTCGCCGTCCATGTTGCCGTACTGGATGATCTTCCCGATCGGGTCCTCGTTAGGCCACTTCTCTTTCGCGAGTGCGGCGCTGATCACGCCGACATGCGGAGCGTCCGGCCCATCGCGGTCGTCGAACACGCGGCCGCGGACCACCGGAATATTCATCGCCTTGAAGTAGCCCGGCCCCGCGACACGGAACTCCGCGTCGCCACTCCGCGACGGATCGGCCATGATTGCGGGCAGTCGCGACCTGTCGAGTTGCTCATCGGGACGGCTCATCACGATGTAGGTCCCGTTGGCGTGATTCCCGCCCGTGAGCGGAAAGGCATTCACGCCGCCGACGGCTGAAACACCAGGAAGCGCTTGCAGGCGCGCAGTAATCTCGTCGTAGAGGCGAACTCGGTCCTGGATCCCGCTCGGCCCATCCGGCACGGACGGGGAGATGTCGAGGACGAGCGCGCGCTCGGTACGATAGCCGGGGTCGATCTGCGCGAGCCGGAGAAAGCTTCGCGCGAGGAGTCCCGCCCCGACGAGCAGGACGAGTGTGAGGGCGACCTGCGCGATCACCAGCACCCCGCGCACGCGGTAGCTCGCACCCGCACCCGCCTGCGTGCGTTGCGCCTGGGCCATGGCCTGCTTGAGGTCCCCCCGGCTGCCGCGAAGGGCAGAGAGTAGTCCCAAAATGGCGGCCACGAGGATCGATAACGCCAGGGCGAACGCCAGGACCTGCCAGTCCACCCCGACCTGGCCAACGCGCGGCAGGTTGCCCGGCTCGAGTGCGAGTAACGCTTTCACGCCTAACGTGGCCAGCACGACCCCGAGTGCCCCACCGCCGACCGCGAGGACGAGTGCCTCCGCGATGAACTGCTGCGCGATCCGGCCGCGGCCGGCGCCCAGCGCCAGGCGTACCGCGAGCTCGCCCTCGCGCACGGCGGCCCGGGCCACGAGCAGGTTCACCACGTTCGCGCACGCGATCGCCAACAGGAACGCGGACGCGGCCAGCAGCAGTAAAAGGGTTGGCCGAGTCTTGCCCACGAGCTGCTCGCGCAACGGGACCGCGACGGCGTCGTACATCCACGTCTCGTTGCCGTATTCCTGCTTGAGCCGACGCGACAGCGCGCTGATCTCGCGATTCGCCTGCTCGACGGTGACGCCATCCGCGACCCGTGCGATCGCCTGCCAGTTGTGGGCGGTGCGGTTCGGGTTTGCCGGGACGAATCCACGGGCGATCCAGAGGTCCGCACCCAGCGGGAAGTCCACCGTGGCAGGCAGCACGCCGACGACGGGAAATGCATTCCCGTCGAACGTCAGGGCGACACCGCTCAGGTCCGACCGTTCACCGAGGTAGCGCTTCCAGAAACGCTCGCTGACCATAGCCGCCGGAGCCCCCCCTGCCCGCTCTTCCTCGGCGACGAAGGATCGACCGCGAATTGGCTGCACGCGCAGAATTCTCAGAAAGTCGCCGCCAACGACGGCAACGCGCACGCGCACAGGCTCGGACGCTCCGGCAACCGACGTAATGCCCCAGTCGGCGAACTCCGTCATGGCCGAGAAGCTTCGGGTTCCGGATTTCCAGTCGTCGTAGTTCGGTTCGGAGACATTCCCGCGACCGCCCCTCTCTCCCACCTGCCACAGCTGGACGATCCGGTCGGGGTCCGGATAGGGCAGTGGTCGGAGCAGCACACCATTGATCACGCTGTAGATCGCGGTGGTTGCACCAATGCCGAGCGCCAGCGTAATGACGGTGATGGCGAAGAACGTGGGCGTGCGGACGAGCGCCCGCGTCACGTAGCGAATATCGCGAACGAAGGATTCCAACGATTCCATGGGTCAGGTCCGGAGGATGCGTCGGTGGGTTCAACGGAACGTCGTCGGGTCGCGTTTGCGGAACGCGGAGCGCGGACTCGTGTATCAGGGCAGGCATCGCCTTCGCACGGAGATATGACAGCAGGACAGCGCGTTTGGCTGGAATCCACCCAGGAGCTCGCCATGAACACCGCGGCGGCTGTCCTGATTGCGATCGTGGCGCTCGCGTCGCGCGCTGGCGCGCAGGGCAGCGGGAAGGGATTTCTCTTTCACAAGCCGGTGGGAAGCTTCGCGCTGCGCGGTGGATACGCGGTGGCAAACGCGAGCAGTGACGTGTTCAGCGACGCGACCACACAGTTGACCCTGAACAAGGGAGACTTCAGCGGGTTCAACTGGGGCGGCGATATCTCCTATTCGACGGGCGACCGATGGGACCTGCTGTTCGATGGCGAGGTCGCGTACTCGAAGAAGGACTCCGAGTTCCGGAAGTTCATCGACAACGACAACCAGCCGATCGAGCAGACCACCAAGTTCACGCGGGTACCGCTGACGATCGGCCTCAAGTACTACCTCACGAGCCGCGGCCGCTCGGTGAGTCAGTTCGCGTACATCCCCAGCAAGTTCGCGCCGTACGTCAGCGTCGGCGGGGGGGCGATGTACTACTTCTTCCAGCAGAAGGGCGATTTCGTCGATTTTCAGACGCTGGACGTCTTCAATACGACGCTGGAGTCGACGGGCTGGGCCCCCATGGGACGGGGGGCGGCGGGCGTCGAATATTCGCTTGGTCCATGGCTCGCGCTGACTGGTGAAGGGCGATACGTTTGGGCCAAAGCCAAGCTCGATCCCAGCGCGTTCGAAGGGTACGACAAGATCGATCTCGACGGGTTCACGGGGACAGTTGGAATCAGGGTCAGGTTCTAACAGGCGGGGATGATAACGATGCGACTCGACATCGACCGGAAATCGAACGGCACGAGTGCTGTTCTCGCAGCGGTGCTGCTGATCGGATCTGCTCTGGCAGCCGGAGCGCAGGACACCCAACTGGCCTCGAATGATGCGAGATGGGGCCCATGGATTGGCTGCTGGCAGTCATCCAGTCGCGACGCCGTGAGCATGGAGCTGGCGCCTAACAAGGCGGCGCCGGTGATCTGCTTCATGCCCGCGACCGGAAATGGCAGGGTGGACTTCGTGACCATCGACGAGGGCACCGCCGGCGCGCCGGAACACGTCGACGCCAACGGCACCCGCCGCGCCGTCGACCGCCAAGGGTGCACCGGTTGGGAGATCGCGGATTTTTCGGCCGACGCCAAGCGCATCTACCTGCACTCCGAGCATCAGTGCACCGGAAACCGCACGCGGACGTCGACGGGAATCATGTCGATGACGCCGGAGGGCGAGTGGCTCGACGTGCAGGGCGTGAAGGTCGATGAACACACGGGCGTGCGGGTGGCCCACTACGGTCGCGTGCCGATTCCACCGGCGCTCAGCGCCGACCTTCGGGCGGAGATCGAGGCCGTGAAGCTCGCGACGAATACCGCCGTGATCGCGGCCAGCGATTCCGTCCGGATCGCCGACGTCATCGAGGCGTCGAAGAAGGTCGATCCGCTCGTGCTGCAGACGTGGCTCACGGAGCGCGGCCAGGGATTCAACCTCGACGCCAAGCGGCTCACGCAGCTGGCTGACGCGAAGGTGCCGAGCAACGTGATCGACGTGATGGTGGCGCTGACGTATCCGCAGACGTTCGCGGTGAACCTCGCCCAGGCCGATGGGCAGGTTGTCCAGGCAGCCGGAGCACCGCAGGTTGCCATGGACGAGGGAATGCACGTCGGGCCGGCGATCTTCATGAACTGGGACCCCTTCTACTCCAATGGCTACAGCTATGGCTACGGGTACCGTTACGGGACGTATGGCTTTGGGAACGGCAATCCGTATGGAGGGACCTGGTACAGCGGCTATCCGATCGTCCTCGTGAAGCCGGCGCAATTGAACGTGCCGCAGGAGACGAACGGGCGGATGGTCCGTGGCCGCGGGTACACGCGCGGCGGCAGCGGCGGTGGCAGCGGTTCCGTTTCGCCCAGCGGCCGCACGTCGGGCGGCTCGAGCAGCTCGGGTGGCTCGAGCTCGTCGGGCAGCACTGGAAGGACGGCGAAGCCACGCCCGTAAGACCACGGGGACGGGGACGGACGACGGGCGACGGAAAACAGCGGAGCCCTCGGGATGCCAATCACGCAGAGTGAGGCATCCCGAGGGTTTCTCGCTTTCTGGCCGTCGCCCGTCGTCCGTCCCCGTCGCCGGCTATTCCTACTTTCCGAGCACTCGGCTCAGAGTTTCCGCACTCACATTCCCGCCGCACAGCACGACGACGCTCTCGTGATCCGCGAGACGCGGACGGCCGGTCGTGAACTTTCGCCAGCCCGCAACCGCGACGCCGCCGGCGCCTTCGATCACCATGTGGTCCGCCAGCATAACGTCGCGCATCGCCTGGGCGATTTCGGCCTCGCTCACGAGAACCAGCTCGTCGATCAGGTCGCGGCAATAGGGAAACGTGATGGCGCCGGGCTCGATGTTACCCGCGGTGGCGTCCGACAGCGTGGGCTCGTCAGGTACCTCCATCAAACGGCCGGCACGCACCGATTCGTACATCGCCCTGGCCTGCTCCGGCCAGCAGCCGACGACGAGCACATCCGGCCGCACCGATTTCAGGTACGACGCGATACCGGAGATCAGACCACCGCCACCCACCGCAACGAACACCGCCTCGATATCAGGGCGCTGCTCGAGCAACTCCACCGCGATCGAGCCCTGACCGGCCATCACGTCGGGGTCGTTGTACGGCGAGATGTACACCCGCCCTTCCCGTTCACCCAGCGCGCGCGCCTCGAGCTCGGCCGCCATGGGGTCGCCGTCGGAGACCACCACCTCGAGGCCTGCCTTCGTCAGGCGCTCGATCTTGTACCGCGAGGCGGACGACGACACCACCACCGTCCCTCGGCCGCTCGTTAGGCGGAGCGCCTCCGCGACGGCGAGGCCGTGGTTGCCCGTGGACGACGTCACGACGCCGCGTTCCCGCTGCTCGCTCGTGAGCAGCAGCAGCTTGTTCAGCGCGCCGCGGATCTTGAATGACCCGGTGCGCTGGAGGTTCTCGCACTTGTAGTGTGCGTGAGGGACGAGGCTACGGGCCGGATGGAGCGGAGTGGCGAGACCAAACGGAGCGAGCCGCTCGTTCGCGGCGACGACGGCGTCGGAAGCGGACAGAGGTTCGTTGCGCATCCCGGAAGTATACCGGCGGCCGACCGCCCGCGACCGGCGGCCGGAATCCAGATCTCGAACCGCAACCACGGACGCTGAGGACGCGGACGGCGCTACGCGTCGGGCGCTGGGTACGCTGCAACAAAGGGGTCAAACTGTCAAACTCGTTTGAATTCAGGGAAGCTCGTCCTTCGAGTATCTCGAATTCAAACGACTCTGACCCTTGTGACTAGGTTCTTCTGAAGCAGTCCGGCGTATTCAGCGCCGGCGCGTAGCGCCGTCCGCGCGATCAGCGTTCGTGGTTGACGCTAACTGGATGAGCGTACGATCCCAACGTCACGGGCGCAGGCCTCGCTACTCGCCGCGCAGCGCCATAGTGGGATCGATGCGCGTTGCGCGACGGGCCGGAACATAGGCGGCCACCGCCACCACCACGCCTAACAACAGCGCCGCCCCGCCGAACGCCCAGCCGTCGAGCGGCCGCACACCATACAGCAGCGCCGTCATGAACCGCGACGCGAACGCGGCGGCCGCGAGACCCACGCACAGACCGACGAGCGCCAGCACCGTGCTCTGACGCTGCGCGAGCCACAGCACGCTCTCGGGCCGAGCGCCGATGGCGAGTCGAATGCCCCACTCGCGCGTTCGGGCCTGCATCCGATACGCGACCACGGCGTACAGGCCCGCCGCCGACAAACCCGCCGCGAGCACGGCGAACGCTCCGAGCAGGAGTGCCATCAGGCGTTCGCGCGCGAGTGCCATTGCCAGCTTGTCGGCAAGCCGCCCCGGGCGAATCAGCGGAAGATCGGGGTCGAGCGTCGCGACGACGTCCGTGATCTGACGCAGTGCCGCATCTGGTTCGAGCGACGTGCGCGCCACGATCGTCATTGCGTCCGAGTACATCTGCTGAACAGGGACGGCCAGCGCGGGCGTCGGAGCCTCACGCAGGCTCCGATACTTCGCCGTCCCGACGACGCCGACGACGACCGACGGCGGCGCCGAGATCGCACCGATATGCTTCCCGATCGGATCCTGACCCGGCCAGAAGCGATCGGCAAAGGCCTGATTGACGATCACCACTCGTTCGCTCCCCTTTCGATCCGCCTCCGTGAACTCTCGTCCACGCAGCAGCGGTGTCCCGATCGCTCGGTAGTACCCCGGCGAGATCATGCTCGCCTCGATCTCCATCGCCTCGTTAGGCCCCGGGCGATAGCCCTCGGGCTCCGCGGTGGTGGCGAGCCCGCCCGACTGCACCGGCACCGACCGGCCCAGCGCCACCGCTGTCACTCCCGGCACGCCGGCGAGCCGTTGCTGCAGTGTCTCATAGAACCGGCGCCCGCGGTCGCTGTCATAGCGGCTGCGCGACAGGTCGATCGTCGCGATCACGGCGCCGGCGGGCCGGAAACCAGGGTCCAGTCGGCTCTCGGTTCCCAATGTCCGAATGAGCAGGCCCGCACCCACGAGTAGGAGCATCGCGAGCGTCATCTGCCCAGCCACCAGCACGTCACGGAACGTCACGCGGCCGCGCCCAACGCCCCATGCCGGCCGCTCGCCCTTGAGCATGGGAACCAGATCAGGACGTGACGCCGCGAGCGACGGCACCAGGCCGACGAGTAGCGCGGTGACCAGTGCGGCGACGATCGCGAACGTGAGCGTGCGCAGGTGCAGGATCGGTGTCGACGCACTGACCGGCAGGGCGAGGTCCGGTGGCGCGACCGATCCCACGAAGTCGGTGAGCCACATCGCGATCCCGAGGCCAACCGCGGCGGCCAGGATCGCGATCACGAGACTCTCCGCCAGCGACTGCCTAACGATCCTCAGGCGCGACGCGCCGAGGGCAGCCCGGATCGCCAGCTCACGCCGCCTTCGCTCGGCCCTGGCGAGCAGCAGTCCCGCAACGTCGGCACAGGCAATGAGCAGGACCATGCCCACGACGCTCAAGAGCAGCCACGACAGGCGTCGCGCCTCGGCGCGCTGCGAGAGCTGAATCGCTGCCTCGTCCGCCGGCAGCGCCTTCGCCGGCCGGTTGCTCGAAGCATTCGGTGTCTCACGCGCTCGACGCGCCGAGACGACGTCCATCTGCGCTTGTGCGTTCGCCAGGCTCGCGCCCTTCGCGAGCCGCCCAACGATCGAGAGCCATGTGAGCCCACGGCGCTCGAGTGGCTTGAGCTCCGCAAGCTCCGGGTCCGCGAAGTTGATGGTCGAGAGCGGGAGCCAGACGTCCGTCGGCGCGTCGAACGTGGCTCCGACGAACCCGCGGCGGGCAGTGCCGACGATGACGAACGGAACACCGTTCAGACGCACCGTCGAGCCAATGACGGCGGGGTCTCCGTTGAACCGACGGCGCCAGAACGCGTCGCTCAGGACCGCGACGGACGCCGCACCGCGCGCGTCATCCGCGGGCGCGATGAGGCGGCCGTGATTCGTCCGAGCGCCAAGAACCGAGAAGAAGTTCCCGCTGACGACGGTGCTCGTTACCCGCTCGGGTAACCGCGCATCGCTGGCCAGATGGACGGGGATGTCAGTGGCGAAGGCCGCCAGGCCCGAGAACGCCGGCACATTGTCTCGGAGATCCAGGTACCCGGGATACGACGTCTCCGCGAGATCGGCGCGCTGCGGCTCGCTCGAGAACACGCGAACCAGCTCGTGCGGCCGGTCCACCGGAAGCCCTCGAAACAGGGCGGCGTCGACGAGACTGAAGATGGCGCTGTTCGCGCCAATACCCAGCGCGAGGATCAGCGTGACGGCCGCGGTAAAGCGGATGTTGCCGCGGAGCGTCCGGGCGGTGAAGGCGAGATCGTCGAGAAGAGCGCGCATGTGGACCGTGAGTGTCGGAGGTCGAGCCCGCGACCTTGGAGCGTCCCAACCGCAAAGCGACATGCGTGCCTGTTTGTTGCGGCGGTGTAATCACCGCCGAAACATAGAGTTATCTCGTTTTGACGTTAGGCGACAAACCCGCTGAAGTGCCTCGGAGACGGACAGTGTGTCCCACAGCCGGTCAGAGTCGAGCGAGCTGTTTATCCTGAACCCTGACCAGCAGAATCTGGGCGGTCATCGCACCGATGAATGCCATGAGCATGTCCCACTGCGTGTCCCAGACGTCGCCCTGCGTTCCCAGGAACGCGTCGGCCGACGAGCCTCCGAGCACCGCGGCGAACCACTCGACGAACTCGTAACAGGCGCTGATGGCGAGACAGAGTGCGGTGACGATCGTGAACAGCCACTTCCCGGGTGTGAGTGGAGATCGCCTGAGAAGGATCTCACGCGCGATGATCGCCGGCACGAACCCTTGCGCGAAGTGACCGATTCGGTCGTAGTGGTTTCGCGTGAAGCCGAACAACTGCTCCATCCAGAATCCGAGCGGCACCTTGGCATAGGTGTAGTGGCCGCCGACCATGAGGATGAGGGCGTGCAGGAAGATGAGCCGATACGCGAGCGGCGTGAGCGGAAATCGACGCGCCGTGGCGAGGAGGACCGGAACCGCGATGAAGATCGGGAAGACCTCCAGCCACCAGGTGGTGTAGTCGGCTGGGTTGATGCCGGAGATGATGAGGGCGATGGCACCGAGGAGGATGAGCGCCAGCGCTTCGGATCGTACCATAGGTCGTTTTGGCTCGAGGTCTGTACGACAAGCTGACGCTGGATCGACGCTAACGTCATACCAAGATTGACCGCACACATCAACGCGGGCATACTGCGCCCGCCATGACCACACCCTCCCGCTCCCCCCTCGATCTCGACCACGCGACCATGCAGCGGCTCGGCCGCCAGGTCGCCGACGCTGTTGCCGGACACCTCGCGTCGCTGCGCGACCAGCGAGTCCTCACCAACGGACTACCAGCAGCCACACGCCAGCGCATCGCCGCACCTCCCGATGAAGGGCCGGTCTCCTTCGACGCGCTGCTGCAAACCCTGCAGACCGAGGTCTTCCCGTTCGCGGCCCGAGAGCCCCACGCGCGATTCATGGCGTACGTCCCCGGCTGCCCGACCTTCCCTGCGGTCCTCGGAGACTGGCTGGCGACCGGGTACAACTTCTTCGCCGGGGTCTGGCCGGTGGCCGAGGGACCTAACGCGGTGGAGCTCGCGGTGCTGGAGTGGTTCAGGCAATGGATTGGCATGCCGGCCGGTGCCGGCGGCCTGCTCACGAACGGCGGTTCGGGCGCGACGCTCACCGCGATCATCGCCGCGCGCCATGCGGCCGTGGGCGACGACGTGACTCGCCTGCCTCGCGTAACGTTGTACGCGTCCGACCAGGCGCATTCGGCAGCCCTGCGCGCCGCGTGGATCGCGGGCGTTCCGCGCAGCCAGGTTCGCGTCCTCCCGAGCGACGGGGACTATCGCCTGCGGGCGAGCGACGTACAGCAGGCGATCGCCAACGATCGCGCCGCGGGGCTCATTCCGCTCGCGGTCGTCGTGAGCGCGGGAACCACCAATACGGGGGCCGTGGACCCGTTGGACGAGGTCGCCGACGTGTGCGCCACCGAACGCACGTGGCTACACGCGGACGCAGCGTACGGTGGCTTTGCGGTCCTCACGGAGCGCGGCTCCCGCTTGCTCTCCGGACTCGGGCGATGCGACTCCGTGGCGCTCGATCCCCACAAATGGCTCTTCGTGCCGTTCGAGTGTGGCTCACTGCTCGTGCGCGAGCCCGAGAAGCTGCGGGCCGCGTTTCAGGTGCTGCCCGACTACCTGCGCGATGTCGCCACTGGCCAGGACGGCGTCAACTTCGCCGACTACGGGGAGCAGCTCACGCGTCAGTCGCGCGCACTCAAGGTGTGGTTAGGCGTCAAGTACTTCGGGCTCGCCGCCATTCGCGGCGAGATCGATCGCGCGATCGACCACGCGACGTACGCAGAGCAGCTAGTGCGGTCGCAGTCACTACTCGAGGTGATGTCACCAGCGCAGTTGGGTGTGCTCTGCTTTCGGGTGCACCCCGCTGGCATGGACGACGCCGCCGCACTCGACGCGCTCAACCAACGCGTGAACGCGGCCATGAGTGCGGACGGACGGTACCTCATCTCCTCCACACGTCTCCGCGGCGCCTTCACACTGCGGCTTTGCATCCTCGGGTTCCGGACGACGACCGCTGACGTGGAGGGACTGGTCGAAACAGTCGCAGAGTACGCACAGAGGGAGACGGGAAGCGGGAGACGGGCGACATAGAACCCCCGGGATGCCCTTCTCACCAAACAACCATCCCGAGGGTTTTATCAGCCAGCGTCAGGAGCAGCCAGCACGAGCAGCCAGCAACCAGCCGCCGTTCCTCCCGTCTCCCGCAATCCCGTTGCGTGCGCCCCGCCCGGCGTGCTAGCGTAGCGGAACTCGAACTGGTCTGGCTGCTGCGCACAACAGTGGTCGGGCCATCATAGTCTGTATCTACCCGCACCACGCAGGCACGCCGGCACACGATCATGGCGACCCGCGACTCAGGTCTACCGCAACAGAGTGAGCACACTAGGCTCCCAGCGGAGTTGGGAGACCGTCGTGCGCTCGACAACCTGTTCAGTGCCGCGTACGAAGAGCTGCGACGGCTGGCTGCGACGGTCAGACGGAACGACCCCGCCGCGACGCTCAGTCCGACCGCGCTCGTGAACGAAGCGTGGCTCAAGCTCGCTGACTCACCGGCAGTCGCGCGCACGTCGCCACTGCACTTCAAGCGGATCGCCGCTCGGGCGATGCGACAGGTGCTCGTGGAGTCGGCGCGCCGCCGCAATGCCGACAAGCGCGGCGGTAGCGCGGCAGTCGTGACGTTCGACGACGCCATGAGCAGCGTGACGACGGCCGACGACGTGCTCGGCCTCGACGCGGCACTCGAGGCGTTGGCGCTGATCGAGCCGCGTCAGGCGCTCATGGTCGAGAGCCGATTTTTTGGTGGACTGGACGTGGCCGAGACGGCCGAATTGCTCGGCGTCTCGGAGGCGACGGTGCTCCGTGACTGGCGCGCCGCGAAAGCGTGGCTTTCACGCGAGCTCCGGCGCCGCACATGAGCTCAGCTCGCTGGGACCGCGTTCAGGCCATCTTCCACGTCGCCGCCGACCTGCCCGAGAACGAGCGGGGGCCGTACGTGAGCGGGGAGTGTCGCGACGACCCGACGCTCGTGGCCGAAGTGCTGGAGTTGCTCGAGGAGGATTCGCGCGGCGGCTCGCTGCTCGACCGCGACATCTCTCACGTGGCACGGACCCTCCTCGATACGCCGACAAAGCCGGTCATGCCCCTCCAGAGCTTCGGCCCCTATAGCATCTCGTCCGTGCTCGGCGAAGGCGGCATGGGCGTCGTGTACCTGGCCGAACGTGCCGACCTTGGAAGCCGGGCGGCCATCAAGATCCTACGTGACGCATGGCTCTCGCCGTCTCGCCGCGAGCGATTTGCCGTCGAGCAGCGGACGCTTGCCCAACTCAATCATCCATCGATCGCGCGGCTGTACGACGCCGAGACGCTCCCGGACGGGACGCCGTGGTTCGTCATGGAGTACGTCGAAGGCGTTCCGCTCACGGCCTTTTGTGACTTGCACGCGTCGACGATTCCCGAGCGGTTGAAGCTGTTCCGCGACGTGTGCGAGGCGGTACAGCACGCCCACGCGCACGCGATCATCCATCGCGACCTCAAGCCGTCCAATATCCTCGTGACGACGGACGGCATGGTGAAGCTGCTCGACTTCGGGATCGCGAAGCAGCTCGAGGGCCTGGAGGCGGACCTGACGCGTACGGGTATGCGCCTCATGACACCGGCGTACGCTGCGCCCGAACAGGTCAGCGGGGGCCGGCTCGGCGTCCACACCGACGTGTACTCGTTAGGCGTCGTGCTCTACGAGCTGTTGGCGGGCCGGTTGCCGTTCGATCTCGCCGACCGCACGCCGAACGAGATGGAGCGCGTGATCCTCGAGGAGGAGGTGGAACGTCCGTCCGCGGTCGCGCGCCGGACGCCGGCGCTCCCGGTCGGCACGTCACGGCTCCAGTCCGCGAGCAAGGCACAGTGGGCCGACCTCGACGTGCTGTGCCTCACCGCCATGCACAAGGATCCGGCGCGCCGGTACGCGTCGGCGGAAGCGTTGATCCGCGACGTGAACCACTACCTCAGCGGCGAGCCGCTCGAGGCACGCCCCGACACACTGCGGTATCGAGCCGGCAAGTTCGTGCGCCGAAACTGGCGCGCAGTGACCATGGCCACGGCGACCATCGCCATGATCATCGGCCTCACCGCGTTCTACACGGTGCGACTCGCGAATGCGCGGAACGTCGCGCTTGCCGAGACGGCGAAAACGGTGCGCATCCAGCGATTCATGATGGACCTGTTTCAGGGCAACGAGGATGAAGCCGTAGGTCCGGCTGACAGTCTGCGCGTCGTGACGCTCGTCGACCGTGGTGTGCAGCAGGCGCGTTCGCTCGACGTGGAGCCGGCCGTCCAGGCCGAGCTCGTCGAGACGTTAGGCAACCTCTATCGGTCGCTCGGAAAGTTCCACCCGGCAGACTCGCTGCTGCGGCTGGCGCTGGCACGTCGCCGGGCGCTCTTCGGTCCGTCACATCCGTCCGTGGCCACCAGCCTCATCGCGCTCGGCGAGCTGCGGACGGCGCAGGCCGAGTACGACAGCGCCGAGGCTCTCGTCCGGCAGGGCCTGGAGATGGCGCGACGCACGCGGTCGCCGAACGACCCGGAGATCGGCAGGGCGACGAAAGCACTCGGGCAGGTGCTCTACGAGGAGGGTGAGTACGAGAAAGCCGTTCCCGTCCTGGACGAGGCGATTCGACTGCAGACACGCGGGGACACGGCGAACCCCGATCTGGCGAGCGCGATCACCGACCTCGCGAACACGTACTTCTACCTCGGCAAGTTCGCCCTGTCGGATACGTTGAACCAGCGGGCGCTGGAGATGGACAGACATCTCTACGGCCCCCGCCACGCGTACGTCGCGGACGTGCTGATCAACCTTGGCGCGATTCGCTTCGAGTGGGCGAAGTACGACCAGGCGGAGCGCTACTACCGCGAGGCGCTGGACATCAACACCGCGTGGTACGGTCCGAACCATCCGGAAACCGCGTCCAGCCTGACCGCGTTAGGCCGTTGCCTGGCATCGGAGAAGAAGCTCGTGGAGGCCGACACGGTGCTGCGGCGGGCGCTCGACGTGGTGGAGCGCGCGTATGGCCCGGTGCATCCGCGGGTCGCGAGCGCCCTCAACGAGTACTCTCGAGTGAAGCAGAGCGAGGGGAAGCTCGACGAGGCTGAGGCAGGCTTCCGGCGGATGCTGGCCATCTACAAGTCGATCTATCACGACAAGCACTACGTGATCAGCATCGCGCTGTCGAACATCGCCGGCGTGCTGCAGGAAAGGAAACAATACGAGCAGGCCGAGGCGCTGTTCCGCGAGGCGATTCAACGCTACGACGGCCTGCTCGCATCCGATCACCAGCTGGTCGGGATCGCGCGCGTCCGGCTCGGTGGTGTTCTGCGCCTCGAGGGCAAGTGGACCGAGGCGTTCAAGGAGACAGAAGCCGGCTACACGATCCTGATGAAGCAGTCGACGCCGTCGGTATACTGGTTGCGCCGGGCAACGAGCGATCTCGCAATGGAATACGATTCCCTCGGCAAGCCGCACGACGCAGCGAAAATCCGGGCCGACAGCGCCGCACTGAAGTAGTCGTCTCCGCTCAGACGGCGAAGACTCCGCCACACCGGTTGCACATGAATGATCGCTCCCAGCGTGCGCGTTCCTCGGGGAAGGACATGGCATTGTACGCCTTGGCCTTGAGCGTCTTCATGACGACCAGATAGGTCAAGCCGCCGAACACGAGCGCCCAGAACGAGAAGTTGGCGATCCCGGCCACCGTACAGAATCCGAGGAATCCCGCCAGCATCGCCAGGAGAATCGTGTGCTTCTTCGTCGGTGGCGCGGCCTTCTTGGAGAGTGCCGTCTGCGAGGTGCTCGTCGAGAACGTGCTCGCGGTGGTACCAAAGCCTCCACCACCGAACGCGGTCTGGCTCTGCCCGGCGGAGTGGGAGAGGCCTTCCTCGTAGATCAGCGACAGGCGGCGAACCTCCGCGCTTCCACACTTCGTGCAGGCGATTGAGTTGAGCCGCTCCGGCTCCGGTACGATCTGCGTTTGAGTTGACATGGTCGGTTGGCGCGAAGGTGGAGGGTGACGTCCTCACACCCTCATTGCGCGATTGTCGGCCGAGAACCGTCACGGGCGACTGGCGACTGGCGACTGGCGACTGGCGGCAGGCGGGCGGGAAAAAAGGCGCGTGTCATTCCGAGCGAGCGGCAGCGAGTCGAGGAATCATCGTCGTCCCGACCGAGGGGCTCGGTTCTCGGTTCCCTGTTCCCGGTTCCCGGTTTCCTCGACGGTCAACCACGCAACCACCGCCGCAAACACCGCCAGGCCCGCGCAGATCCACATCGCGCGAGAAAACCCTTGCGTGAGCTGCAGGCCGGACAGCTTCTCGAGCCCACCAATTCCCGCGGCCACCGGGAGCGCTGCGGCCGAGATGAGGCCGGCGAGGCGCGCCAGGGCGTTGTTCACACCGGACGCCGCACCGGCGTCGCGGTCGGGCGCCGCGGCGAGCACTGCCGCGGTGAGCGGCGCCACGAGCATCGAGAGCCCGAGGCCGAACACGACGACCGCCGGCAGGATTGACCCGACGTACGTCGCACCCGGAACGACGCGCGAGAACAGCAGCATGCCGATACCCGCAACAAGTGCACCGACGGTCATCGGCCCACGCGCGCCGTGGCGATGCGCGAACCGACCCGCCGCCGGCGACAGCGCGAGCATGAGCGCGTTCGCCGGCAGAAGCGACGCCCCACTCTCGAGCGCGGAATAGCCCATGTTCCCCTGAAGCTGGAGCATGAGCAGCAACAGTACACCGCCTAACGCCGCGTACATGAGGACCGTCGCGACGTTGGCTCCAGTGAAGGCGCGCGACCGAAACAGCCGTGGCGGCAGCAGTGGCGACTCGGATCGGCGTTCGAACACCGCAAACGCGACCAACAGGATCGCGCCCACGGCGAGCATGGCGACGATGAACGGGTCACTGAACCCGAGACGCGGCCCGTCGATGAGCGCGGCCGTTACGCCACCAAGACCGAGGACCATTAGCACGGGGCTTACATAGTCGATGTGCTGGGCGCCCCCGCGGTCGCTCGCACTCTTGCCTGACGCGAGCCACGCCGCCGCGAGCGCGACCGGCGCGATCGCCGCGAATACCCAACGCCACGACGCCACGTCGATGAGCCATCCGCCAAGCAACGGCCCGATCGCCGTCGACGTCCCGGACCAGCCAGCCCACCGACCGATCGCCGTGCCCCGGTCCTCTTCGCTGAACGACGCCTCGAGCATCGCCAGACTATTCGGCACGAGCATCGCACCCGCCGCGCCCTGCAGGCACCGCAACACGAGCAGCACCAGAGGTCCGGGTGAGATCGCGCAGCCGATCGTCATCACCGAGAAGCCGATGGCACCGACAACGAACAGTCGGCGCCGCCCATATCGATCGCCGAGCGCACCGCCGAGCAGCGTGAGCGCGCCGAGGGCGAGCAGATAGGCGTTGATGACCCATTGCACGCCTTCGAGACCAAGGCCGAGGTCTCGCGCGATGGACGGCAGCGCAACGTTGACGACCGTCCCTTCGAGAAACGCCGCACCGGAACCGACGATCGACGCCGCTAATGTTCGGCGGCCGGCCGCGGAATCCAGTGCGATAACGCTCACGGTCGCGCGTGGCGTTGCAGCGACTCCGCGAACGGTGGGTCGAGCAGCTTCCATTGCTCCGGGTGGCGCTGGAGCCACTTCCGAACGAACGGGCAGCTTGGCACCACTCGGTCACCGTGCTCGCGCGCGTACTCGAAGGCCGCTTCGGCGAGCAGGTCGGCCACACCGTGACCACGCGCGCTCTGCGGTACGTACGTGTGCTGCACGTCGATCAGATGAGGCCCGATTCGCGTGTACGTCAGGTCTGCCTCGTCGCCCTCCATGCGCACGAAGAAGCGACCCTCCCCATCCTTGTCCTCGTGCTCCACCGTCATGGATCTCTCCGCGGCTTCGGGCAATCCACGACCTGCATGGGCGAAAACCGACCTTCACTCGTGAGGAGCAGCTTGCCGCTCGGGGCGAGCCAGGTAACACCCTCGCCCGGCCAGACGTTCAGCGCCACGATGTTGCACACGGCTGGAGGAATCGCGGAAAGCACTCGGCCGGTACCTGGATCGGTGGCGAACGTGTAGACCTGGGCGTAGGTGCGCACAGCAAGCACGTGGGCGTCAGGCGAGAGCGCTGCGTCCGTGATAAAGCGAAGCGGCGCCGAGCCGGGAACGAGCGCCAGACTATCCACGAGCCGGGCAATGACAGGCCCGGGTTTGCCCCACGAATCCGGCGGCAGTTCGAAGACCAGCGCCGGCCGCAGCCTCCCGGCGGCGTCACGGCGCGGTCGCTTGGTGATGAGGTAGATGAACCCGTTAGGCGGGACGTACATCGCCTCCACGTCGTGCGCGCCGTCAGGGTAGCGAAACTCGAGCGCCTCCGCGGTGACGTCCCCGAGAAAGCCCGCGCGTTGCGCCGCCGGCTCGGGGACGCGGTAGATGACGCGCGACGCGTGCGCTTCCCTGTTGTCCCCTGTATCGCCGATGTAGACGCATTCGTTAGGCATGGCGACAGCGGGCATGATCGCGCCACTGCCACGGCACGGCCCGACCGACGCGGCCTCCCAATCCACATTGGTCGCGCCGTGCACACGCCAAACGCCTCGGTCGGCGCCGGCGGTGTCGAGCGCGAACAGCAGCGGGTCGTTTCCGGAGTCGTTGATCGTAAAGACCACGCCGGGCTGCTCGAAGCTTTGTGCCGCGGCCGAGTTCTCCACGAGCTGCGGGCGCGCCTGCACGCGGATCAACCTCGTGCTCGTCGGGACGGCGCCCATCGTATCGGTTCCGACGTACGGCGCACGCTCGGCCCGACGGGTGATCGGAGATTCGGCCGAGCAGGCGATCATTGCCGCACCAAGCAGCCACGCGCCGAGGACCAGCAGGCCTTTCCCGCGACGATTCAGGAACGCGACGGCGTGCGCGGACGTCACTCCGGCCCGACCCGGCGCGGATCGTCGTTAGGCTCCGGGTGTCCGATGCGGGGTTGGTCCGGGAAGACTTCCAAAGAGGGGTCCATCGCGCTCCCGTGGAACGGCGCGTCGAGCGGAGCCCTCCGCTCGCCCCGCAGCGCGCGTACGGCGAGCATGCCTGCGCCGAGCACGCCACCCGCGATCGCAACCCCGGCCAGCAGAGCGAACCCGACGAGCAGCAGCGCCGCCCCAGCACCGAGCACGACGAGCGCCGCCAGTATGGCGACCACCCGATTCTTCGTACTGAACGTGTAGACTTGCATGCCGAAAATTAGCCGTCCGTCCCTCACCTGGCGCGCTGGACGGTGACTATCGCGCGCTTGCCTCGAGCGTCACCCCTCTGCCGCATCTTGCAGGATTCGAGCAACCGCGGGGTCGACTCGCATGGCGACCCCCAGAGGGAGGGCGAATCGCCGATGGCAGACCGACGGGCGTGCCGTCCAGGATCCGCGGCGGGTGGGTCCGATTCACGTGTGCCCGCCCCAATGTAGGCATGGTCTGCACGGTGACCGGGTGACCGTTCGTCGACAACCGTTGGCTGACAAGGCGTTGCGTTGCCGGACGGCTCGATATCGGCGCCACGGCAGAGATGTCTCGTTAGGCGACCGACGGCCCGGGCGCGCTTGTCCGGCCGCCGTACGCCGTGCTAAGCTACCTATCTCCAATACCAGCTCGGCACTACCTGCGCCCCACGGAGGGGATGCGTGAACTCTGACTTTGTCCGTACCGTTCGTCTCGCCCCCCTGGCCTTCGTCGTGTTGGTCGCCACGCAAGCCGCTTGCGGCGACAATGGGAGTACCGATCCGTCCAAACCCACCGCAATGGCGGCCGTCAGCCCCGACAGCCAGACCACGGCGGCGGGGGTGAAGATGGCGCAGCCATTGGTCGTGCGTCTCACCGGCGGTGGCGACACACCGATTGCCGGAACGACGGTTTTTTGGGTCATCAATTCCGGAGGCGGGTCGCTGACAGACAGCAGCTCCACTACCGACGCCGACGGGAAGGCCCAAACGACCTACACGCCCGGGACGGAACCCCTCACCGCCAACGTGTCGGCGTCAGTCGGGTCGATCCGAACCAACTTCAAGATCGTCCTCGTGCCCGGTCCAGCGACCCAGCTCGCGAAGTTCGGGTCGGACAACCCCGCCGCGGTCGCTGGCTCGAAGTTGACGCTCGCCGTCAAGCTCGTGGATGCATTCGGGAATGGGATTGCCGATGGGACGGTGAATTGGGCCGCCGATGGTGGGTCGATCAGCGCGACCACGGGTACGACCGACAAGGGCGGCGTCACATCGGTCACGTACACACTCGGCGAACAACCTGGGACCTACACCCTGACGGCGACCGCGGAGGGTGTCCCGGCCGCGACGTTCACCATCAGGGCGATCTAGCCAGGCGCGTTCGACTGGTCCGAACCGAGCCCGCAGCGGTGAAGGACCGCGACGCCATCGCGCTCATCAGCGCCGCCGTGACGAAACCCGGCGGCGTTTGGGCTGATCTCGGCGCTGGCTCGGGCGTGTTCACACGAGCCCTGGCAATGCTGCTCGGACCTGACGGAACGGTGTACGCGGTCGACAGCGATCCCGGCTCGCTCCGTGAGCTCGATCGGAGCACGGGGACGGAAGCGACGCCGGGGGCAATGGTTCGCACGATCATTGGCGATTTCACGGGCCCGCTCGACCTTCCGCGGCTGGACGGCGCGTTGATCGCGAACGCCCTTCACTACGTCTCCTACTCCGACCAGCCGGCGGTGGTGCGGCGAATCGCATCGCTACTCACCGAAGCTGCCCCGTTGGTGGTGGTGGAGTATGACCGGACCCATGTCAACCAGTGGGTGCCCTATCCGATCACCCCGGCGGCCCTGACCGCGCTCACTCGCGATGCGGGGCTCGGCACTCCCGCCATCCTGGCCACGCAACCATCACGCTACAGCGGAACGATCTACTCGGCTATCGTTCGGCGGTGACAGTCGGAGCCACGGCTCACCGCAGCGACGTCAGGCGCGCGAATCGCTCGTCACTCTTGAGTGACGCGAGCTCCGTGTAGTCTCGAACGCCGGGGACGAGGAATCGATTCATTTCATCGAGAGCCGGGCCGAGTAGCTCGAGTGCGCGCTCACGCTGGCCAAGCTGCGCCGCGATTCGCGCCCGATACATCGTCCGCGTGAACACGTACGGTACCCGTGCCTCCTCCAGCCACGCGTCGGCTGCGGCGGCAGTCGCCGTATCGTGCCGACGCGCGGCGATGAGACCCAGATAGCCGCGCGCATCGACGTTGCCGGAGTCGCTCGCCAGCAACGCTGTCCACAAGGTGCGAGCCTCATCCAGACGACCGAGCTCGTAGAGCACGGCTGCGCGATCCGGTTGCTGTCGATCGACTCGCCGACTCGCAGGCGCATCCAGCACCGAGAGAGCGCGCGCGAGCAGACGACGCGCGGCCACGGTGTCACCGCACGCCGCCAATGACGCAGCCGCTCGTCGCAGTCCATTCACCAACGCCGAGCGCGGCTCGAGTGGTGTAGCGACCATCGTGTCCGCCAACCGATCCGCGGCCTCGGCGCGGCCCGATCGGGCAAGAAACGTCAGCTCCATTGCCCACGCAGGGCCGTACCCCGCGTGGCGCGACCGGAGCCACCGCACCACGTCGAGTCCCTTCTCGGGATCGCCTCGCACAGTCACGAGCTGAGCGTAGATGAGAGCGTAGTTGGGCCCCACCTCGGCGACACCTTGATCGAGCGTGTGATGACCCAGCAACTGCTTCGCCTCCTCGAAGCGCCCGAGCTGCATGGCCTGAAGCGCGAGCGAGTATTCGAGAAAGGCGGATCCGGGTCGCACCTCGACCACGGCCCGCGCCTGGCGATACGCGCGCTCCCAGTCGCCCTCGCACTGAGCGACCTGTTCGTCGAGCACGTGGTACTCGTATGGTGGAAGGCGGTCGCGCACCGCGTCCAGCTCGCGCGCGACCGACACGGTTCGGCCGCACTCGCCCAGCAATCGGTGGAGAATCGCGGCCTCCACTCGCGCGGCGTAGAATGTCGAGTCCAGGTCGGCGGCGCGAAGAAAGTGACCGAGCGCCTGACGACGATCGATGCCCCAGACGCGTTGCCCACTGACGAATTCGCGGTACGCATCGTACGTCGGCGGCCTGGACGCAACGCGCACCCACGACGCGAGACGCGGATCCACGAGCGCCGCGAGACTGCCGACCGTACGCTGCCTAACGCCCTCGACCGCCGCCGACGGGTCCTTCGCCGCGCCGCCGGTCACATCGAACGCATCCAGCACCTCGCCTCGGCCCACATCGCTGATCTGCACGTGAAACCGCAACGCGCCGCCAGCGCTGTAATACGCGCCGGACACCACGGTACCGGCACCGAGCCGCGCGGCGAGTGCCGCCGGCTCACCTGACTCGCTGAGCGCAGCAGGTTGCGGCCGAGCGACGCCCTCTGCGCGAGCGGCCGACGCCACTGCGACCACGCCGCTCTGCTCGAGTCCCTGTGATACCCAGTCACGAGCGATGCCGCCGATCTGGCCGAGCGCGGGATCGCCGGTCCGATTCTCGAACCGCGCGACGTAGACGCGCTTCGTGTCCATCGCCGACCCGGATCGAACAAGCCGCTGGACGCCAGGCACCAGCCCGACGCAAAGTGCCGCACCGATCGTCGTCAACGTTAGGCGTCGGGTCAGGCGTGGCGCCCGGCGTCCGCGCGCGATCTCCGGTGCGGCTACCGGGTGATCGGTCGCAACCGAGCTCGCTGGGTGGGCTTGTGCCGCTCCGTCGTCGCGAGCCGCCGGAATCGAAACGGCCGCCGGCTCGCGCTTCAATTGCTCCACGAACGCCGAGAACGCCGGGTCCGGCGCAGCGCTGAGCTCATGGCGAACGAGCGTCTCGTGAACGCGGGCCGCGTCCAGCGCCGCCGTCCTGTCACCCGCGGTCGCGAGTGCCCTGACCAACTCGACCGCAATTCGTGAGCTCAGCGGTTCGTGGACGGCGAGACGCTTCCACCAGTCGGCGGCCCCGCGTGCCTTTCCTTCGCTTGCGGCAGCTCGCGCGAGCGACTCGAGCGCCTGCGCATGGAGCGTCGCGAGGCGGGCGCGCTCGGCATCGATCAGGTGATCGAGCTCGGCTGAACCTCGGAGCCGCACGCCGTCAAGGAACGGACCGGTATAGAGCTCGGCCACTCTCGCGGCATCTCCCGCGCGTGCGGCGACTTCGAGCTCCCACGCATCGCACGCGACTAGGTCCACGTTGAGCCGAAGGGTCGTCGTCCCGATCACGACGTCCGGCGATCCCGCATCGCGACGCATGGCGTAGAGGGCCTGGCCGATCGAATGCCTCGCGTTTTCGTCGGGGCTTTCTGGCCAGAGCAGCGCGGACGCCCGATCACGCTGCACACCTCGAACGCCTGCGGCGACGAGGAGCGCCAGAAACGAGACCCGCTGCGCCGGGATCGCCCGCGTCGTGCCATCGGGGCGGGTGATGTTCCAGCCGCCTAACGTATTGATTCGCAACATGTTGATTGGCTTACCCGAAACCGACGACGTCGATGACGCTGCGATGATCGGTCGATGAAGCTGCAAGGCGATCGTGTCTCCCGTTTCGCGCTGACGCTGGATCCGCGCGACCAAGCCTTTGGAGACCTATGTCGCACCTCACGACCACGATCGCACTTGCAGTATTCCTCCTGGCCGGCCCTCACGAGAACTCCCAGGTGACGAAGCGCGATGGCGAGACGCCGAACCGGACCCCGCCAACGCTGCTCACTGTAAGCCGGGGCACGGAGCACGCATGCGGACTGTCCGCTGACGGCCGTGCTTTCTGTTGGGGATCGAATCGGCTAGGCCAGCTCGGCGACGGTGACGCCAATCCAAACGTGAAAACCGGGTCGGTAGCGGTCGCGACAGCGCAGACGTTCTCGGTGATCAGCGCCGGCGCTAATCACACGTGCGGGTTGACGCCTGACGGCGTCGCGTACTGTTGGGGCCTGAACTTCACCGGCGAGCTCGGCCAGGCAATCGTCGCCAGCCGATGCGACGGGTTTCCCTGCAATCGCCGGCCGGCTCGGGTCGAAACGACGATGCGGTTCGATACCATCTCCGCCGGGTTCGGCCACACCTGCGGGGTGCGAGGCGGCCGCGCGTCTTGCTGGGGGAGGAACGACCGGGGTCAGCTCGGCACCGCGCGCGCGGATGACGTCTGCGAGGGAGTGCCGTGCAACGTCTCACCGGTTCGCGTCGAGGGGATCGAAGGATTGACTTCGATCGCCGCCGGCGGCGACCACACGTGCGGAATCGCCTCGGGAGCGCTGTACTGTTGGGGGTCGAATCAGTACGGCCAGCTCGGCGTGGACCCCTCGATCGAGCGAAGCGCTCGTCCGCTACGGGTTGCGATGGCCGAGCGAGTGGCCTCGGTTACGGCGCGCGGCCTTCGCACCTGCGCGACGATGGTGAGTGGCCGGCAGGTGTGTTGGGGTACGAACGACAGGCAAGCGGGAGACCGATGATGATCCTGTTGCCGGCTCGCCCGACTTCCGTACTATCCAGACGAAGAACGACCTGGATGGATTATCAATGATCGCTCGCACATGGCGCGGCGTGGTCCGCGCGTCCGATTCCGATCGATACGCGACGTACGTCGAGGAGACGGGACTTCGCGCGTTCAGCGAAACCCCGGGGAATCTCGGGGCGCTGCTCCTTCGACGGCCGCTCGACGACGCAAACAAGGAAGCGACGACAGAGTTCCTCGTCGTGTCCTTCTGGGATTCGATGGACGCCGTGAAGCGGTTCGCGGGACCGCGGCCGGAGCAGGCGGTGTTCTACCCGGAGGACGAGCAGTATCTCGTTAGGCGCGACCTCTCGGTCGACCACTTCGAGGTCGTCGTCCGTCGCTAGGGGGCGGGCGGCACCTGGGCGACCGGGCGGCCGCGTCGGATCGCGCGCTCCCGGCCCTTCTTCGCCTCGACGTCGCGATTGCGCGGCGCCGCGGTCGTTATCAGCGAGTCGATCAGGCGGTGGGCGATTGCCGTGACCTCATCGACGGCCTGATTGAACGCCGCCTCGTTCGCCTTCGATGGCTTCGTCGTTCCGCTGAGCTTGCGCACGAACTGCAGGGCGCTCGCGCGGATCTCGTCGTGCGTGGCGGGCGGCTCGAAGTTCGCGAGGACCTTGATGTTCCGGCACATGCGTAAATTCTCCAGAAGTCGACTGTTGCGTCAGTCGGCGGCCTGCGGGGACGCGGCGCCTTCCATGAGGATGCGCTCGATCCGCCTGTCAGGAATGAGCCAGATGAGCGCAACCGAAACGTAGAGGGCGAGCGCGATCCACCGCGACACGAACGCGAGCGGAATCGCCAGCCCGTACATGGCGAGCGAGATCCATCCCTTGCGATCCGCCCCGATGGCGCGCGCGATGGCGGATCGCTCACCGTGTCGCGAGATCAACAGCCGCACGAGAATCGTGAACGCGACCGCGGCCATGAACAGATCGACGCCATACAGTGCGACCGGGAGCGTCGCGAAGTGGCTGTCCCCCATCCACGCCGTCGCGAACGGCGTCAGCGACAGCCAGAAGAGCAGATGGATGTTCGCCCACAGGATTCGCCCGTCGACATGCCGCACCGCATGGAGCAGGTGGTGGTGATTGTTCCAGTAGATGGCGACGAAGATGAACGAGAGGACGTAGCTGAGCGCAGTCGGGATGAGCGGCCGCAGGGCCTCGAGCGTCTCGCCGTGCGGCGGGCGGAACTCGAGGACGAGGATCGTGATGATGATGGCAATCACGCCATCGGTGAACGCTTCGATCCGACCTTTGCTCATGGTGCCTCGGGGACGCGATCGCTCGGAGGCCGAGCACGTTTGGATTCCGTGGAAGATGCCGGTGCGTTCGACCACACGGCAACTCCGCCACTCCGGCTAGGCCTTCTGTCGACCTTGCCTGTCGAGCAACTTTGGCCAGCATGGCCACGCGACAGGACTTCCTCACCGCCTCTGCTTTCGCCTCGCTCGCGAATCCCCGGGGGCCGCGATCATGGACCTCTTCCGGGAGTCATACGACGACCCGGACGCATCGCTGCGTTTGGCCGCAACTGCCGACACCGTCGCGAGAGTCGAGACGCAGCAGCTCTGGGCCGTGATGGCCGCCGCTTCGACCGACCGCTTTCACCCCGTTCGGCGTGTCGCGCTGGACGCGGTGGCGACGCGCCTCGAGAGCCCGCTCGTGCTCCCGTGGCTCGAGCGCGGCCTGCTCGACGACAGCCGGTCCATCCGTGAAGTGTCGCGCTATCACCTCGCGCGACTCCACTTGCCCGTCGACGTCGTCCAGTACTACATCGACGCGCTCGCTCGGCCTCTCCGGTCTCGGACGCTGGTAGCGGCCCTCGCCGGGCTTCGCGAGACAGGGCGGCCCGAGCACGGCAGCCTCGCGTTAGGCTTCCTCGGCCATGATAGGCCAGTGGTCCGGCGCGCTGCCCTTCGCACGGTCGCGGCCCTCGACGCGACGCCACACCTGGATCGACTCGTCGCAATGCTCGACGACCCATCGCCGGCGGTCGCGAGCACCGCGGCCGAGGTGCTGCAGTCTCACGTCGGAGCGATCGGGATGAACGCTGTGCTCGCGGCGGTTCGATCTGCGACACGATCGCACAACCGCGTGGCAGCGGCGTCATTGGTGCTCCGGCTCGGAAAGTGGAGCACCCTGATTGCTCTGCTCGATGCCACCAGTGATCCCGACGCGCCACTTCGCGAAAGCGTCGACCGCTGGATGCGCGAGTGGCTCGACCGGCAAAATCGAGCCTATGCGCAGCCGACGCCCTCGCAGCTCGGCCAGATTACCCGCGCTCTGGCGGAGAACGGAGCGCGTCTCGAGCCTCGCACGCGCGAGGAGATCGAGCGTGCGGTGGCGTACTGGTGGCCGAAGTAAAGGACTCCCATGCGAGCGCTGTTGATCGGCGGCACCGGCTTCATCGGCTCCTTCCTCACACCCGTGCTCCAACGATTCGGTACCGAGGTGGCGGTGCTCACACGCGGACGGTCCGCTGACGCGGCCTCTCGAGACCTAACGCGGATCATTGGCGACCGCAGGCAGCTGCGCGACTGCCAGGCTGCCATCCGCGCCTTCGCTCCCGACGTGGTGATCGACCTCATCCTGAGCTCCGGAACACAGGCCCGTGAGCTCATGAACGTCTTGCGAGGCATCGCTGGCCGGGTCGTCGCGTTGAGTAGCATGGACGTGTATCGCGCGTGCGGCGTGCTCCACGGGCTCGAGGAGGGCCCACTCGAGCCGGTGCCGCTCACCGAGCAGTCGGCGCTGCGGACGAAGCTCGCGACCTATCCGCCGGCGCAGATCGCCATGGTGCAGCAGGTGTACGGCTGGGTGGACGATGAGTACGACAAGATTCCGGTCGAGCGCGAGATTGTCGGGGATGGCGAGCTGCCGGCGACGATCCTGCGGCTGCCAATGATCTACGGACCGGGCGATCCGCTGCATCGCTTCTTTCCACTCGTGCGCCGGATGGACGATCGCCGGCGTGCGATTCTCATGAGTACTGCTCAGGCAGCGTGGCGCTCACCGCGCGGGTTCGTCGGTAACGTCGCTGCGGCCATCGCGCTCGCGGCGATGTCGGATAACGCGGTGGGACGCATTTACAACGTCGCCGAGCAACCGTCGTACTCTGAGCTCGAGTGGGCCACGCGGGTGGCGGCAGCGGCAGGCTGGAAGGGCGCGTTCGTCGTTCTCCCGCCGGACGAGATGCCACCGCACCTGAGAATGCCTGGCAATCTCGAACAGCACTGGTCCGTCGACACGTCGCGCATCCGATCGGAGCTCGGGTATCGGGAGCCGGTCGATCTCGATGACGCCATCGCGCGAACGATCGCCTGGGAGCGCGCCAACCCGCCATCGCGTCCGCTCGCGGCGATCGACTACGCCGCGGAGGACGCTGCGATCGCCGGGTAGGCATCCAGGATGGCAGACTCGCCGCGCTGGACTCGCCGGACTGGTGGCTCGGCCGCTCTACCGGAGCGACAGCAATTGCTCGACTCGCTGCCGCTCGCTCGGAATGACGACACGTTAGGCAACATCCCACTGCCCGGCCAGCACCGACGCAGGCGGGTCCTCGCCAAGCTTGGACAGAAATTCCGTGACACGCGGCTTGGAGCCGGGTCGCGTGTACACATCGAGCTTCCGCGTGTCGATGACCCACGCGATCACGTTGCCCACCTCGTCCACATTCTGCGGGAACGGCAGGGTGCGCGAGTCGGGTCCGCCATGTCGGGCGTTCACGCCGAACTCCGTCGCGACGACCGGCGGTGACACGAGCGAGACCGCGACGCCCGGCATCGATTCGCTGAGCTCCTGCCGGATGTTCCACGTGATCGCACTCAGGAAGTGCTTCGCGCCGTTGTACGCCGAGCGGAACGGCGTCGCCGGCATGCGACCGAGGATCGAGGAGATGTTGATGATGTGGCCGCTGCCCCGCTCCTTGAAGTGCGGCAGGACCTCCTGCACGCCGTACAACATCGACTTGATGTTGATCCGGATCATGTCGTCCATGTCGTCGTCCGTGAGCGCGGTGGGCAGACGCGTGATCCCGCGCCCAACGTTGTTGACCAGCACGTCGACGTGACCGAAGTGTTCGATCGCCGTACGAATGACGCGTCGGACATCGTCTCGACGCGTGACGTCCGCCACGACCGGGTGCGCGTTCGTTCCGCAGCGCTCCGCCACCGCCCGGAGCTCAGCCTCTCGGCGCGCCACGAGCGCGAGGAATCCGCCGCGTGACGCGACGGCGCTCGCCGCAGCAGCGCCGATGCCGCCGCTGGCTCCGGTGATCACGACGACTTTCCCTTGCATTGACACTCCTTTGGTGATGAGGAGCAGATTAGTGGATCGCGTTCCCATTCGCATGCCCGTGAGATTCGCAACCACCGACGACATTCCCGCGCTCGCGCGCGTCATCAACCGTGCCTACGTGGTGGAAGCGCACCTCTTCTACGGCGATCGCACGGATGAGACAGAGGTGCGCGAGCGCCTCGAGCGGCCGAACGCGTGCTTCCTGGTGATCGATGCCGGTGATGAGGGTCTGGCGGGAGCGGTGTTCGTGGAGATTCTCGGCGAACGCAGCTACTTCGGCATGCTGTCCGTCGACCCCGAGTGGCAAGGACGCGGGCTGGCTCGTGAGCTGATCTCGGCGGCCGAGGCGCACGCGGCCGCAGCGCAGTGCGGGTTCATGGACATCGACGTCGTGGACTTGCGCACCGAGCTGCCGGCGTTTTACACGATATTCGGCTATGTGGCGTGTGGATCTACGCCGTATGCGAGCGACGCCGCGAAGGTTCCGGTCCGAATGGTCCGCATGACCAAGGCATTGTAGCCTGAGACGTCGGGCATCCCTCGCGTCAATTCTCCGTCCTGAGCGCCACCACCGGGTCAACTCGCGATGCCCTGCGCGCCGGGAGCCAGCTGGCGCCCGCCGCCACGAGCATGAGCAGGGCCGGTACACCGAGAAAGATCACGAGGTTGATCGGCGCGCCACGCATCACGTGAATCGCGACCAGGAACGCCAGCGCCCACCCGACGGTTGCGCCGATGCCGACGACGCGCAGCGTCTCGCGCACGATCTGCCTAACGACCCGCGCTGCCGTCGCGCCGAGCGCTATCCGCACGCCGATCTCCGCGGTCCGATGCGACACCGTGTACGCCACCACCGCATAGATCCCGATCGCCGCGAGAACCAGGAGGAGCGGACCGAGCACGACGAACATCCGCGCCGGGATCTTCCGCAGAAACAGGTTCTTGTCCACGTGCTCCACGAGCGTCCGCACGTCGTACACGGGCAGCGTCGGGTCGAGCTCGCGCACGATCCGCTGCAGCTGCGGCGCGAGCAGCGTCTCCAAGCCCACGCGGGTCCGCAAGTGAATCTCGCCAGTTCCGAACGGTCGGTCGCGGTACGACAAGTAGATGATCGGCTTCGGCGTCTCGCCGAATGAGTCGTACGTGGACGTCTTCACCACGCCGACGATCGTGTACGTCCCGCCTCGCGTAGTGAGCCGACGCCCGAGCGGCTCGCCGCCACCAACGTACTGGCGCACGAACTCATCGTTCACCACCGCCTGGGGAGGCGCGTCCGCGTCGGTGAGCTCCACGAACGTGCGGCCCGCGCGGAGCGGAATCCCCATCGTCCGGAAATAGTCCGGCGTCACCGTGTTGCTGAGCGCGAGGTCTCGCCCGGCGTCTGATCGTACGCGCCCCTCGAGCTCGAACGCGCGTACGGGCAAGCCATGTATGTCGAGCGGTACGGACGACGCGATCGCGGCCGCGTCCACCGACGGCAGCGCTCGCACCTTGTCCAGCAGCCTCGCGGCGAAGAGTCGAGCGGTGGTGGAGTCGGCGTTCCGCCCGGTCAGGTCGTACGCGGCGAGCAGCACGCCTTCCCGGCGAAATCCCGGATCCATCCCGCGTGTTTCGCTGAAGCTTCTGTAGAAGAGCGCCGCCGCCACGAGCACGACGACGGCGAGCGCCACCTGCGCGCCCATGAGCGTGTTCCGCAACCGTCCCTTCGGCGCCATGCGAGGCCCCGAGCGAAGCTCGCTATGCGCATTCACGCGCGAGAGCTGAATCGCCGGCGCGGCACCGAAGATGAGCCCACAGAGGAGGCCAAGCCCAATTGCGAACGCGAGTCCCGTCCCGTCGAGACTCGTCTGAAACCGGATGGGGAAGGCGCCGATCATCGGGACGGCGCGCAGCGCGTTCGTGCCCCACGCAGCGACGAACGTGCCGAGCCCAGCACCGAGCAGTGCGAGCAGCAGACTTTCCGTCATGAGCAGGCTAACGACCCGCCAGCGGGTCGCACCTAACGCCTGTCGGATGCCGACTTCCCGGCGTCGCGCCGTGGCGCGCGCGAGGATGAGGTTCGCGGTGTTCGCGCACACCGCTAGCAGGAGCACGAGCATGATGCCCTGGAGGATCGCCAGTGCGCCGACGAGCATCTGTTGCGGCCCGCGCGGCGTCTTCCAGAACGGGAAGAGGTCGATCGACGTCGCAGCATTCGTCTCGGGATAGAGCCGCCCGAGCGCCGCCATCGCGCTCACAGCCTCCCGTTGCGCCTGCTCGGGCGTAGCGTTAGGCCTGAGCCGCGCCATCATGTCGTAGCCGCGCGACGCGCGATCCTCGAGCTCACGCGATCCCGTGAACAGCACCGGCGCCATCGTCGCCGGGATCCAGAGATCGAAGTCGAGCATCGTGACAGTGCCCTGGAATTTGGGCGGCGCTACGCCAATGACGGTGAGCTCCTGGCCGTTGATCACGATCCGACGCCCCACGACATCCGGTCCGCCGCCCAGTCGCGTCTTCCAGAATCCATCCGAGACGACCACGACGGGCTGGCCACCTGGCGTCGAGACCTCGTCCGGTGTCGGAAAGCGGCCTAACGATGGCTCGAGCCCGAGGGCCGAGAAGTAGTTGCCCGAGACGAGCTGCCCGTACGCCCGGACCGTGTTCGGCGGAGCGCCGATCGTGAGCGGCACCATCTTGAACAACAGGATCTCGCGGAACGACGTCAGCCGCTCGCGCAGATCGCGGTACTCGAGCCACGACGTGCCGACGGATGATCCGATGTCGCTCCGCGGCTCGATGAGGAGGAAGCTGGCCGCGTCACGGACGCCCGGAAGCGGCTTGAACACCAGCCCCTGGATCCACGAGAAGATCGCGGCGTTGACGCCAATGCCGATCGCGAGCGACACCACGACGACCGTGGCAAGCACCGGCATGCGGACGATGGCGCGCGCGGCCTGTCGCGCATCGCGGCCGAAGTGGTCGAGCCAGGTCATCGTTGGAATGGGTACGGTTGCTATGCCGAGCGCGGTTGTCATTCCGAGCCATGGTGTCATGCCGAGCGCGGTTGTCATCCCGAGCGCAGCGAAGCGCAGCGAGGGATCCTCATCGTCCTGATAGAGAGCTCTCTTTCGGGATGATGAGGATCCTTCGCCTGACGGCTCAGGATGACAACACACATCCCGAGCAATTGTCAGAATCCGATAAGACCCAGCCCTCGGAGGTACTGCCTCGAGATTTCGGCGGATTCCTTCGGGGTCTTCGCAGCGTCAGGCACCTCGTCGAGCTCGACCACGGCCCACCCATCGAACCCGACCACCTTGAGCGCCCGGAACACCGCCGGCAGATCCACTCGGCCACGTCCCAGCTCGACGAACCGGTAGGACTCGGGCCCGTGACCCGGCACCGGACTCTCCACATCCTTGATGTGAAGGAAGAGCAGGCGGCCCGCGTAAGCACGTACCGCCTCCGCCGGGTCGCCGCCGCCTTGCGCGTAGTGCGCAACGTCGAGCTCCATCCTGACGAGCCGAGAATCCGACGCATCCATCACGCGACGGATCTCCAACGGCGATTGACTGAGGGCGCCCATGTGCGGGTGCAGTGCGAGCGTGACACCAATATCCGCCGTGCGCCGGCCGAGCTCACTCAGCGCCCATCCCATGCGGCGATAATCCTCGGCGGATGGCTCCCGGCCAGCGGGGCGCTCATCGGTGACCTGTAGATAGAGTCCGCCGACTTGACGCAGGAACCGCGCGTTGCTCACGTGCAGCGCCAGGTTCGAGTCGAGCGTCGCCGGATCGAGCGTCACGCTGCCGCTGGACAGCGCGACGAGCGTGAGCTTCCGCTCCGCGAGCAGCGCTTTCAGCTCATCGGGCTTTTCACCCCATCGACGGACGGCGGAGTCACGGAGCTGGATCCCGCCAAAGCCCAGGTCGGCAATGTCCTCGATCGCCTGGGGGTCGTTTCCGTCCCAGGTGATGGCCGCGCATCCGAACCGGATACCGGCCGCCGCGACTCGCGACGAGCCTAACGCGGCCCAGATCTCGGGGCCGGTGCAGGCGAGGGCAGCGAACGCGCCGCCCTCGCGGAAGAACCGCCGTCGATCGATCAGCCTGGTAGCCGGAGCGCTGGGCACGCTGGAAGGTGCACCTCGTCGAAAAAACTTGCCAGATCCGCTGCCTCACTGTGATTTGTTCGCGCGGCGACGGGCCCGACACTCACCGACGGTTGGCAACGCGCGCTTCCGGGCCTCGATCCTGCTCCTGCACTTCGCGCATGTGCACGGCGCCCTGCTCGGGTTCGATGGCTCGCCCGTGCAGCTTCATCCACGCCTGCGTGAACTCGGCTCCGAGCAGCACGATCAGCGATGCGTAATAGATCCACACGAGCAACACCGCAAGCGCGCCCGCTGCACCGAACGCGCTGCCCGGATTGCTCTGTCCGATATACAGCCCGATGAGAAACTTGCCGACCACGAAAAAGATCGCGGTCGCCACGGCGCCGACCCACACGTCGCGCCAATCGATCCTCGCGTCAGGCAGCACCTTGAAGATCGCAGCGAACAGGAGCGCAATCACGACGAACGACAACACGAAGTTGAGCGCCTGTCCGACTGTCTCGCCGAATCCACCGAAGAGTGCCTGCCCCGCTGCACTGAGCGCGGCGGTCAGCGCGAGGGAGACGAGTATCAGGAACGCAATCCCCACCACCATCCCGAGCGACAGAAAGCGCTTGGTGATGAAGTTCTTGATCCCACCACGCTTTGGATCGGGCTGGACCTCCCACGCACGGTTGAGCGCTTGCTGCAGGGACACGAACGCGCCCGTCGCTCCGAACACGAGGCCGGCAATGCTCAACACCAGACGTATACCTGTGCCCGAGGCGGTCTTCTGTTGCGCACTCATCATCATGGTCTGAACCTGGCGCGCTACCTCCTGGCCCATGACTGCCTGAAATTGACCGGTAAGCGCGTCGCGAACCCGGGTCGCGTCCCAGATGAGGCTCGCGACCTGGAGCAGGATCACGAGCAGTGGCGCGAGCGCGAAGACCGTGAAGTACGACAGCGCCGCGGCCATCCAGGTCGCGTCGTCATTGAAGAATTCCTTGAACGTGTCCTTGGCCAGCCCGAGAGCCTGCTTGGGTCCGATCACCGTGTCCTCCAACGACATCCCCCAGCTGTTGTCAGGGCACGCGCCGTGCCGCGGACAGGTTATGACGGCTTCTGCCGGGCACCCGGATCGCGGCCGTTGACGTTAGGCGCCCGCCGCGGCAGCCGTACGCTGAACGTGCTGCCCTGGCCGGGCACGCTCGCGACCGTGATCTCGCCGCCAAGAATCTGCGCGAGTCGCCGGCTGACGCTCAGTCCCAGCCCCACACCTTCAGGACGCTCGTGGTCTCCCACGCCCGCCTGCCAGAAGCTCTCGAACACGTGCGGAAGGTCCTCGCTCGAGATCCCCCGCCCGGTGTCACTCACGTCGATGACGAACGCCTCCCCGTCCGCACGGAGCTGACATCGCACGGAGCCGCGGTCCGTGAACTTGCCGGCGTTCGTCAACAGGTTCAGTAGGATCTGCCGCACTTTCGTCACGTCCGTTGCGAGCTCGCTGGGTTCCGGCGGAACATCCACGTGCAGCGCGAGCCCCTTCGCCGCCATGAGCGGCTCCACGAGGGTCGTCGTGTCGCGCACGACCGCTCGCGCGTCGACCTGCTCGACACACATGTCCTCGTGCCCGGCCTCGATGCGAGATAGACCAAGAATCTGCTCGATGAGCGCGAGCAGGTGCGTCGCGCTCCCCTTCACGCGACCGAGTTGAGCGACCTGCTGATCGTTCAACGGACCGGTGATCCCGTCCGCAAGGAGCGACACATACCCGATGATCGCGTTGAGCGGTGTGCGCAGCTCGTGCGACATAACCGCCAGGAAGTCGGACTTCGCGCTGCTCGCGAACTCCGCGTCGCGTCGCGCGGCGCGCTCACGCAGCAGGCTTGCCGCTCGCTCGCTGTCCGCGCGGCGACGCTCGCGCACGATCGCCGCGAGCACGAGACTCGTGAGCGTGGCGACCCCCATGAACGCACCGAGATGCACGAGGCTGAGCCCGAGCGTCTCGCGCGCGAACGGACCGGCACCACGACTCGTCCACCAGACGGCGAGCGCCGCGATCACCGCCGAGCCGGTCGTGGCGCCTCGCAGCTCGAAGCTGAACGCGGCCCAGATGAGCAGTGGAAGCGCGACATACATGAGCGGCGCCGTGGCTCGGCCCGGCAGGAGCCCGCCGAACACGAGGAAGCCAGCGATCCCCGTGATAACCACCAGCGCCGTGCCCTCGAGGATCCGCGCCGTCGATGCGCCGCGACCCGGACGCCTGACCCACGCGAGGATGAGTGGCGTCACGAGCAGAATGCCCATCGCGTCCCCGCCCCACCAGGTGAACCACGCGGCGGCGATTCCGCTCGCCGCAAGCGTTCCGGTCAGAACCAACCCCGCCACGCCAACAGTCGCGCCGACCATCGGCGCGACGATCGCGCCGAGTATGGTGAGGGCGAGCACGTCGCGCGTGCGCTCGAGCGACGAGTCGAAGTCGCTCATGCGCCGGAGCAGCGACGCCGCAACGAGCGCCTCCAGCGGATTGCCAACGCCCGTGAACCACGCGACGGCAATCGGCGCATCGGTGGTGGCATTCGCGATGAAGGCGCCGATGGCGACGCCGGGCCAGACCTGTCGGCCAAGGAGCAGCATCGCGGCAACCGCGACGCCTGACGGCGGCCAGACGAGCGTGACGGTGACGCCCACGGTCGCGAGCGTCAGCCCAAGCTTGGCCGCCAGGAAATACGCGGCTGCTACGCCGGCGTTCCACGCCACGTCAGTCCGTCGCAGTGGCATCCGGCGCCTAACGTGTCAGATCCGTTTCGACGATTGCCGCCCTCGGCATTACAGGTCCCCGCGCTTCATGGCGTCGACAGCGTAATGACACGCGCGCGCCGTCAGTGCCATGTACGTGAGCGACGGGTTCTGATTCCCACTCGACGCCATGCAGGCCCCGTCCGTGACGAAGACGTTAGGGACATCCCACGCCTGATTCCAGCCATTCAGCACCGACGTCTTCGGGTCGCGCCCCATCCTCGCTGTCCCCATCTCGTGATTCGTGTTACCCGGCGTGCTCGGCCCTCGGGCATCCGGCCGAATGTCCTTCGCGCCGGCCGCCTCCAGGAGCTCCGCCGCGGTCACGTTCATGTCGTGGTGAATCGCCAGCTCGTTGTCGCTCCACCCGCACTCGATGTGGAGCGTGGGAATCCCCCACGCGTCCACCAGGGTGGGATGCAGCGTCGCGCGATTGTTCGGGTTGGGGAGCGTCTCCCCGAACCCTCCAAAGCTCATCGTCCAGGGTCCGGGGCGCGTTAGGTGCTCCTTGAACGCAAGACCGATGCCCGGTGCCCGGGCGTTTTCTTCCCACCCGGCGCGCCCCGCGCCACCCTGAAACCCGTAGCCACGAATGAAGCCGGGGTGTCGCGTGGTGACGTTGCGGAACCGAGGCACGTAGATGCCGTTCGGCCTCTGCCCGATCGTCTGCCGATCGCTCCAGCCATCGAATGTCCCGCTCGCCCCGCCCCACTTGATGTGGTCCATGATGTTCCGGCCCACCTGCCCGCTCGAGTTCGCGAGGCCGTCCGGATGGCTCGACGTGGCGGAGTTGAGCAGGATGCGCGCGCTCTCGAGCGCGGACGCGCACAGGAACACCACGCGCGCCGTGTAGTCGCGCGTCGCGCGCGTGCGCGCATCGACCACGTGCACGCCCGACACGCGATTCCTCTGCGCATCGTACACGAGATGACGCGCAATGGTGTACGGCATGAGCGTCAGGCGACCCGTTGCCTCCGCCGCCGGCAGGGTGGCGTTCACGCTGCTGAAGTACGAGCGCGTCACGCAGCCGCGATGGCACGGACCGCAGTAGTGACAGGCGGCACGGCCGTTGTGCCGCTCTGTGAGAATGGCCACCCGCCCCATCGTCAGCACGCGATCCCGCCCGAACTTGGAGGCCATCCGATCGCGGACGTGCGTCTCGACGCAGTTCATCGCCATCGGCGGCAGGAATGGTCCGTCGGGCAGATGGGCCAGTCCTTCGGTCTGCCCGCTCACGCCGATGAATCGCTCGACGAGATCGTACCACGGCGCGATGTCAGCGTAGCGGATCGGCCAGTCGACCCCGATGTCGTCGTGCAGGTTCGCCTCGAGATCCAGGTCGCTCCAGCGATAGACCTGACGTCCCCAGATGATCGACTTTCCGCCGACCTGCCGGGCCCGGAACCAGTGAAAGGCCTTGTTCGCCGGCGTCGAATACGGATTCTCGATGTCGTCCACCCAGAACTGGTGGCTCATCTCGTCGAACGTCACCGAGTGTCGCTGTACCGCCTGACGACGCGCGACCGTCTGCCGGTCACCGAGCCCGCGAAATGGCATCTCCCACGGTGGCGTGTGCTCGCGATAGTCCTTGTTAGGCGTGATCGGTCGGCCAGCGTCGAGCACCAGCGTGCGGAGCCCGAGCTCGGTGAGCTCCTTGGCGGCCCAGCCCCCCGTCATCCCCGACCCGACGACGATCGCGTCGTATTCCGGAGCGGAGCGTCGCATGGGTCAGCCCTCCCGCGTGCCCACGGGAGCGCAGCCGTCGTAATGCGTCGCTCGAGGCCAACTGCCGAGCGTCCGGCGCATCGCGACCTCCGACGTGCAGTACCCGAAAACCGTGGTGTACTTGAGCATGGCGAACCAGTGCTCGTCAGGATTGACGGCGCCGCTACGTCGGCGTCTCGACACGTCGTCATCGAACGCCGTGAGCGCGGCCACCTGGTCGCGTTCGTCGCAGTCCGCGAAGTCCTTCCCGTGGCGAGTGTGACATGCCGCGTCGAGCTCACGGAGTCCCGCGAGAAACCGGTCGCGCTCGTCGGGGTTGTACCAGTGAGTGAGCATCCGGTCGATGAACGCCACGACGTCCGCATCCGTCGCGCCCGGTGTGTCGCTCGCGGGAATGATCCGCTCGGCAGCGCTGACTACCGTGCGCCGCGCCTGGGCATCCAAAGTCCCATCGCTCTGCCCGGCTTCCCGAATCTGTACGCCGAAGGCGAGAAGCTCGTCGGGCATGAAACCGTCGAGGCATTTGAGCCCCGCCGTCGCCATCAGAAATCGAATGAGCTCGCGTCGTTCCATTGGGCGCTCACCGCGTTCCCGACTCCGTATTCCCAGCTCCCTGCCGCAAATTGGCGTGCGCGCGACGCGCCCACCAGCCTAACGACCGCCCACCCACCACGTGCTGGCGACCGACACGAACGACAGGACCTCGATCGCGGCGGCGGAGGCGAGGCAGAGTCGCGCGGATCGCGTCGGCGCGAACAGCCCGCAGAGAACAAAGAACAGAGCGAGCAAAGGCGCGGCGAGGATTCTGAGCGGCGTCACCATGGCCCACGCGTCCAGGACACCGTGGCCGGTCGCCGACCGCATCGCAAGGAATAGCACCGCCGCCAGAATCGCCGTCGCGGCAGTCGCGAGCCCGCCAATGGAAAGGAATCTCCAGAACCCTCTGTGCGAGCGCAGAAAGAACAGCGCTGCCCCCGTCGCGGGAATCGCCGCAACGCCGGCAACGCCGAGGAACAGCAGGCTATCGCCAAAGGCGTACATCCCCCCGTACGCCTGCCGATCCGGGCCGCTGGTCGACGCGAAATAGACGCGCAGGGCGATCCAGGCGACGGCCACCGCCGCGACGTATCCCGCAACCACGATGCCCGCCTTCGCTGCTGGTCGCATGGTCATCCGCTAAGGACGACCAATTCGAGGCGATAGGTACCGTGGCTCCTCTTTTTGCCCGACCATAGATTCTTCCGAGCACTGATAGAGAATGCCCCAGTCGCCAGGCGCGGCCATGTTGATTCTCAGCGTGCTCCACTGGCTCGCCACCACACGTTGGAGCGTCGCCCTGCACGAGTCGGTCTACGTGTGGCCGCTCCTCGAGTCGATCCACGTGCTGTGCCTCGCGCTATTCGTCGGCACGGCGGTGATGCTCGATCTGCGGTTGCTCGGTGTGGCCATGCCTCACATCCCCGCGTCGGCATTCATGCAGCGGCTGTTGCCGTGGACACGCGGCGCGTTCGTCATCATGGTCGCCACCGGCGTGCTGCTGTTCACCGCCACGCCGGTGACCTACTACAACGAACTGTCCTTTCGGCTCAAGCTGATCCTGATGGTCGCGGCGGGGTTCAATGTGTGGTTCTTCCACGCGCGCACGCGTCGGCGGATCGCGGACTGGGACTCGGTCGTCACGCCGCCCACTGCTGCTCGCGTGGCGGCGATCGTGTCGCTCGCGGCGTGGACCGGAGTCGTGATCGCCGGGCGGCTCATCGCCTACGAGGATTCGCCGACCCACTTGCTGACCCAGATCTCACCGTGGGTCTTCCCGGCCATCGAGTCGGCGCACCTGCTCGCGTTGTGCGCGCTCGGCGGCACGCTGCTGATCGTCGACCTCCGCATGCTCGGGCTCGGCCTAACGAATCAATCGTTGGTAGCGCTCGCCGCCGCGGTGCACCCGTGGCTCCGCCGGAGTCTCGCGCTGATCGTCTCGACCGGCGTGTTGCTGTTCGCGTCGGAGAGCGGGAGAGTCCTGCACATGCCGGCGTTCCGGGTGAAGATCGCCACGCTGCCCCTGGCCATTCTCTTCACGTTCACGGTACGCAGGCGCGTTGCGTCGCAGTCGCTCGACACGTCGCAACTCACTCGTGTCACGGCAACCGTGTCGCTGTTGTTGTGGTTCACCGTGGCAGCGGCCGGCCGCTGGATCGGCTTCTCGCCGTGATCCGCCAGTCGCCAGTCGCCAGTCGCCTAACGACTACTGCACCTTCCGAATTACCCGCAACGTCCAGCCAGTCCCGGGCTCCGACGGGAAGGTCCCGACGCGCAAACGTGGTACGCCGCCCGAAACGAAGGAGATAGGCCGACCGTTCGCGTCGGTCCCTTTCAGATCGTCGATCTGCTGCCCGTTCGGCGACCCTCCCCCACCATCGTCGGCTTTCGGATACGCGTTCAATGCGTCCGAGGTCTCCTGCGGATCGCACGTGTTGGCCGGATTCTCCGCAAGCTCCGCGTGCGAATACCCACGCGGTTGCGACTTGAGCCAGCCGCCTCTCAGCGAATCGCTGTTGACGGTCAACTCTACCTCCTCCGCCGTCCAACCCCTGATCCTCAGCTCACACCACACACGCTCGTCGTCGCCGGGGCGCTTTCTACCTTTCGTCAAGCAGTAATCGATGTCGGTGTGGCGCCACAGCATTCCGTAGTAGACCACGTCATCGTCGGACTCCGTCGTCTCGACTCCGACGATCGTACCGACCATGCGATCGGTCCCGTTGCGCCTCACCTTGCACTGCGGCGCTCCATTCAGCTCCCCCACATAGCCCGTCATGGTGAACTCGACGTCGTACACTCCCAGGCGTCCGCCGGGGCTCGTTGGGTCGACGATCCTCAGGATAACGGGGATGGTGTCGGTCCGAGTCTTCGGGTCGTTCGACGCGACTCGCACCGTGTCGTAGTACGTGCCGGCCTTCATTCCCGCGGTGCTCACGGAGAACGTAAGCGACGCCGGCGCGGTACCCTGCCCCGGTCCGACCGTCAGCCAGGCTGCCTGCTTGCCAGCGAGCTGCCACGTCAGCGAGCCAGCCCCCATGTTCGAGATCGTGCTGGTCTGATTCGCTGGGTTCGGCCCGCGCGCGATCGCGGCGAAGACGTGGCCCCGGGGGCTCGCCTCGATCGTCTGACTCGCGGCGTCCGCGCTAACGACCGCGGTGAGGACTGCCGCCAGATACCTTGTTCCAGCCGTGATCACGCCCGCCGCCATGTCGCCCCCGTTGCCCGGTGAGGGCGACATTATCGTGGAGACGCGTCATCGCGGCGTCATCGCGATCAACGGGGTCAGAGTCGTTTGGAGAATCAACGGCTCAGAGCTCGATCCGATTCCCGATTCGCGATTCGCGATCTCCTACGGTACGATCTGCGGCTTCCCGATCTGATACTCCTTCGGCGGCTCCGCGCCCTGCAGGTTCTTCACGAAGTAGTCCCACCGCCGACGCATGATGTAGTTGTTGTCCACACCGTACCCGTGGCGCGCGTGCGGCAGCATGATCAGGTCGAAATCCTTCCCCGCCTTCACGAGCGCGTCCACCACGAGCTGCGTGTTCTCCGCCGGCACGTTGTCGTCCATCTGCCCGTGAATGAGCATCAGCTTCCCCTTCAGATTCTTCGCGTACGTCTCGTTCGCCTCGGCCGTGTAGTTGTCGGTGTTCCCGTTCTTCTCGAGCAACCCCTGATAGCGCTCGCCCCAGTCATCCTCGTAGTTCCGGTTGTCGTGATTGCCCGACTCCGCGATCCCGACGTCGAAGAAATCCGTGAACTTGAACATCGCGCTCGCCGTGGCGAAGCCACCGCCCGAGTGACCCCAGATGCCCACCTTGTCCACGTCGATGAACGAGTACTTCTGCGCGAGCTCCTTGATCCCCGCGACCTGATCGGGAATCGTGTTGTCGCCCATGTGCCCGTAGTACGTGTCGTGGAACGCCTTCGATCGCCCCGGCGTGCCCATCCCATCGATCGCCACGACGATGAACCCGAGCTCCGCGAGCGCCTGATGGTCCCCGCGCGCCGGTGAGAAGCTGCGAGGTCCAACGCTCCCGCTCTGCGGCCCCGGGTAGATGTAGTCGATGATCGGATACTTCTTCGCCGAGTCGAGCTTCGACGGCGTGAACATGAGACCGTAGATGTCGGTCTTCCCATCACGCCCCTTCACCGTGAAGGGAGTCGGCGGCTTCCAGCCGGTCGCGAGCAGCCGCGAGATGTCTGCCTTCTCGAGGGTCTGCAGCACCTTGCCGTTCGCGTCCCGGATCACTGTCACCGGCGGCACCACGGGCGTCGAGTACGCGTCCACGAAGTACTTGCCATCGGGCGACGCCGTGATGGTGTGGTTCGCATTCTCAGGCGTCAGAAGCGTCTGACCCTTCCCCTCGAACCCGATTCGGTAGAGGTGCTGGAAGTACGGATCGCGACTCGGGTCCTTGCCCTGTGCCATGAAGTAGATCTGACGCGCCTTCTCGTCCACACGGACGAGATCCTCGACGTTGCCGTCGCCGGTCGTGATGCGGTTCTTGAGCTTGCCCGTTGTCAGGTCGTAGAGGTAGAGATGAATCCAGTTGTCGCGTTGCGACCACCAGATCAACTCATTCGACGCCGGCAGCGGACGCCACAGGTTCTCCGGCAGGGACGCGTCGCCCACCTGCGTGTTCGCGTGCTCCTCGAACAGCGTCTTCACCTCGCCTGTCTTCGCGTCGGCCACACGGAACCACGCGGTTTTGTGGTCGCGCGAGCTCGAGATGAACGCGAGGTGCGACCCGTCGGGATACCACTGCGCGTCGCAGATCTCTCCACCGCAGCTCACGTGGTCGGAGACCGTGGAGCGATGGAAGTCCGGCGGCATGTTCAACCGCAGCACGTGCGCACCGCCGTTAGGCAGCAGGTGGATGATCACGCGGCTGATGTGGAAGACCGCGCTGTCGCCCGGCATCGGATACTTCCACGCGTCGAGCTTCGGACCGCCGACGTTCGTCGTCACGAGGTAGAAGTCGCGCACGCCCCGGCTGTCATGCTGGAAGGTGGCGATCTGCTTCGAGTCCGGCGACCAGGTCAGCACCGGGCGATCGCTGTGCGTCCAGCCCGCGTTGTCCGTCGCGTAGCCGAAGTCCTTGATGCCGTCGGTCGTGAGCTGCTCGTCCTTCCCGGTAGCAAGGTCGCGCGCCCACAGGTTGTAGTCCTTGATGTACGCGGCCCACTTGCCATCGGGCGAGACGCTCGAGTTCGCCGGGGCACGGCTATCCGACGCCGTCGAATCAGCCGCCACGCACGTGTACGCCTGCAGGTCGCACTTCCACCGGCCACGCGGCAGGTTCACCGAGATCGACCGATTGTCCTTGGACAGGTCGAACGTCTGAAACGGCAGGCGGGTTCCCTCCACTCGGCCGCCGGACGCCGCCGCCAGCGCCGCCGCGAGCCGAGTCTGATCGAAGAGCGGCTCGCGCGTTCGTTTGGCGGGGTCGACGACGATGAACGCGCTCCCGGTCGCCACCGTGGTCCGGTACCACAACCGTCCATCGTCGAGCCACGTCGGGCGGAAACCAAGCCCCGTCACCAGGGGCACCGTGTTGTTGCCCAGGAACTTCTCGGCCCGGGCATAATCCTCCGCCGTGAGCTTCTTGGGCTCCTGAGCGTGTGCGGGTCGGGCAGTGAGCGACGGGAAAGCGGCCGCGACGGCGACCAGGGCAACGTGATGGAGGCGCATAGAGGGAGGCAACGTGGTTGAATCGCGAGCGCCGACAACGGCCGGCACCACGGACGGCTACGGGTACGGCGACCGCTGACCTGCACAACCCGATGGAGCACGAACAATACGAGCGACGCGCATAGTACGTTAGGAACACGCACCTCGACACGACCAAACCCGCGATTACATACTGGACCGGTCGACGAGCAAGAGGGCGACAAATGAGGGCCCCAGAGGAAGACACGAGCCGAACCGTGAACGGTCCGAGCCCGCGAGTCGGTGACCGCGGCAGCGACCAGCCGGCACCCGAGGATCCGCTTCAGGAGCGGATAGCCCGGCTCGAGGCGCGCCTCGCTGACATGCCGCCGGATCCCGACGCCCATGTGAACGCGCTGTACACCGGAATCCGGTCGCTGGTCGGTGAGCTGATTCGCCGGCGGCGTCAGGCGGAAGAAACGTGCGAGACGCTGACGCGGGTGCTCGAGGCCACGAGCGATGGGTTCGTCGCGCTCGACGCCGACTGGCGCTACACGTACGTGAACGCGCACGCCGGGAAGATGTTCAACCGCGACCCCGCTGCCCTCATCGGGAAGCACATCTGGACCGAGTTCCCCGAAGGCGTCGGACAACCGTTTCAGCAGGAATACGAGCGCGCCGCCGCGGACGGGATGCCGCATCAGATCGAGGCGTACTACCCGCCCTACGATCGCTGGTTCGAGAATCGAATTTTCCCGTACGCGGGCGGGCTCGCGATCTTCTTTCAGGACGTCACCGAACGACGGCTGGCGGAAGATCGGCTGCTCGAGAACGAGCAGCGGTATCGGTCGCTGTTCGACCGTCACCCCGACGCGGTCTATTCGTTTGACGCTGAGGGTCGCTTCGTCAGCGCGAACGCGGCGTGCGAGGGGCTCACTGGTTACGGCCTGGATGAGCTGATTGGGAAGTCGTTCATGCCGCTGGTCGTGCCCGAGGACCGCGGCCGCGCACTCGAGTACTTTCGGGCCGCGATGTCAGGCCGCGCCGCGAGCTACGAGGAATCGATCATTCACAAGTCGGGACGCCGCATCGAGGTCTCCATCACGAAGCTGCCGATCGTCGTCGATGGAAAGATGGTTGGCGTTTACGGCATCGCGCAGGACCTGACAACGCGGCGCGAGCTCGAAGCCCGTCTGCATCAGGCCGAGAAGATGCAGGCGGTCGGGCGGCTGGCAGCCAGCGTGGCACATGATTTCAACAACCTGCTCACGATCATCCAGAGCTGCGCCGCGATGATCACGACCGACCTGCCGGCGTCCAGCCAATCGCACGCGGATGCGCAGGAGATCCTGAAGGCGTCGCGACGGGCCAGCGAGCTGACGCAGCAGCTGCTGGCGTTCAGCCGGAAGCAGGTCCTGCAGCCGCAGCGCGTCGACGTCAATCAGCAGATCACGTCGTTCCTCGGCATGCTGCGGCGCGTGATGGGCGCTCACGTCCTCGTGGAGACGGAGCTCGCCGCCCACACCTGGCAGGTGTTCGCGGACCCGGGCCAGCTCGAGCGCGTGCTCATGAACCTCGGCGTGAACGCGCGGGACGCGATGCCTAACGGCGGAACGCTTCGCCTGCGCACGGAGAACGTCGTGCTCGACAGCACACACGCGAGCGAGGCCGTGGGCCTCTCGCCCGGCGCCTACGTGCGGATCCTGATCGAAGACACCGGGACAGGCATCGATCCGTCGGTGCTGCCGCACATCTTCGAGCCGTTCGTGACGACAAAGCCCCAGGGCCTCGGCACCGGCCTTGGCCTGTCGACGGTGTATGGCATCATCGAGCAGACCGGCGGCACGATTCGGGTCGACACGACGCCGGGTCGAGGGAGTCGGTTCTCGGTGTATCTGCCGCGGGCGGAGGACGATTCGTTGCGTCGAACCGCATGACTGGCGACTGGCGACGGCGACTGCGATTGCCGGGGAGGGGCGACGGGCGACGGGCGACGGAGGGGGAAGAGCGAATAGGCAGAACGCGGTTGTCATTCCGAGCGCAGCGCCGAAGGCGCGGAGGCGACGAATCGCGATCGTCCCGGTAGAGGGGCTCGGCTCAGTGCTCGGTTCCCAGTTCCCAGCAGTCGCCCGTCGCCCGTCGCCTTACTTCCCAGTTCTCAGAAACGCGATCAGCACCGGATTCACAACATCCGTCCGCTCCATATGCGGCAGGTGCCCGGCGCGCTCGATCGGATGGAACTGCGCCTGTGGAATCGCCTTGCGCACGCCGTCGGCGTATTTGATCGGCACCGTGTTGTCCTGCATGCCCCAGATGAGCAGCGTCGGCTTGCCTAACGCGCCAACGCGCGCGTAGACCGAATCGAGCGGCGGGCCGTCGGCGTTCTCCGTCCGCGTGGACAGCAGCGCTCGGCCAAACCCGCGGTATTGCATCTGCACGCGATAGCGATCCGGCCAGTCAGGCCACTTCGCCGGCTCGACGAAATCAGACAGCTGGCCGGCCGCCATCGCCGGCACCGCGAACCCCTGCCAGAGCGTTCCGCCGATCAGCGGAAGACGGAACATTACGGGGGGCGGCTCATCGCGCGGTCCGGCCGCTGGGTCGACGAGCGTGAGCGATCGCACGCGATCCGGATGGCGACCGACGAACCCGGCCGTCACGGGGCCGCCCATCGATAGCCCCACGATGTCCACCGGCGCGGTCCAGCCGAGCGAGTCGAGGAGCTGCAGCATCTGGCGGTCGAGGAGATCGGCCGTGTACCGAACGTTGGGTCGATCCGAAAAGCCCCGCCCGTAGTAGTCGAAGCGCGCGACGCGGAACCCGGCGCCGACGAGCGCGGTGACCGTCGAATCCCAGATGTACGACGGCACGGAAAACCCGTGCGCCAGCAGCACCCGTTGCCCACTGTCCGGTCCCTGCACGTCATAGTGCGTGACGCCATCGCCTAACGTCACGAACTTGCCCGGCACGCCGCGCCGCGCGGCCGCGTCGAGGTCCGCATGCTCCGGGTTCCGGACGGCCGCCGTGATCGCGATGCCGCACACGGCGACGGCGAGCAGCAGGACAACGAGCTTTCTGGTCGTCATTCGCTTGGTTCGAGGTGAGGGCCGTGAAGAAATTGCAGTCGGTTGCCCTCGCCGGCTACCTTGACCCATGACTCGCGACGGTCAGCTGTGGGGCATTGACCTCGGCGGCACCAAGATCGAAGGCGTGGTGGTCAGCGCGGCGCATCCCGATCGCGTGATCGCCCGAACGCGAATTCCGACGGAGAGCGCTTGGGGCTACGATCACATCGTGGGCCGCGTGGGCCTCGTGGTCGAGCAGCTCGAGGCGGCCGCGCGCATGGGACGACCGCCGGTGATCGGCATCGGGACGCCGGGCGCGATCGAGCCCGCGGCGCGCACGCTGAAGAACTCGAACACGACGTGCCTGAACGGGAAGCCGTTGGCCCGGGACCTGATGGACGCGTTAGGCACGGAAGCCCGCCTCGCGAACGACGCCAATTGCTTTGCGCTGGCCGAGGCGACCCTCGGCGCGGGGCGTGGCCGTGGCGTCGTGGTGGGCCTGATCCTGGGCACCGGCGTCGGGGGCGGCATTGTCGTGCACGGCCGAGTGCTCGACGGCCTCCACGGCATCGCGGGTGAGTGGGGCCACAACCCGATGTGCGGGGAAACCACACCCTGCTACTGCGGGCGTGCCGGTTGCGTCGAGACCGTGATTTCGGGTCCGGCCCTCGAGCGATTCTACGAATCGCGATCCGGCGAGCGCCTCGCGCTTGCGGAGATCGCGGACCGCGTAACGCATGATACGGCCGCGGAAGCGACGCTGCGTCGACTCACCGACAAGTTCGGCGAGGCCATCGCGGCGCTGATCAACATCCTGGACCCCGACGCGATCGTGATCGGCGGCGGCGTGGGGAACATTGCGCGGCTCTACGAGCCCGTCACACGTGACTCGATCCGACGCCACCTCTTCAATCCCGATCTCCGCACGGAGCTCCTGCGTCCCGGGTTGGGCGACAGTGCCGGCGTGTTTGGAGCCGCTTTGCTGACAGCGTGAACAGGCGGCCGGCGGCCGGCGGCCGGCGACGGCGACGGCGACGGCGAAAAGGGCGAGTCATTCCGAGCGAGCGGCAGCGAGTCGAGGAATCGCTGTCCTCCCGGTAGAGGGGCTCAGTTCCGGTTCCCAGTTCCCGGTTCCCAGTTCCCAGTTCCCAGTTCCCAGCAGTTCGCCGGCCGCCGGCCGCCTATTTACTCCACGGCGGCGTCACGCCATTCATACGCGCGTACGCGATGAGCTGGCCGAGGTGCTCGTGCAAGTCGTCCGTCATGATGAACGACGTCTCGATGATCGTGTGGTCTCCACCGAACAGCTTCTTCGTGCCGGTGATCGCGGCCGGATCGAGCCCCTCGATCTGCCGCTTCGCGTAGGCGAAGCCCTCCTTCAGATGCTTCTGGACATCGGCCTTCGTCGATTTCGACTCGAACGTCTTGAACGCGTCCGGCCCGCGCGCGATCACCGGCGAACGCGCCCCGCCGTAGGACATTGGCGCGTACACGTAGTACTCGCTCGCGACGTGCATGAACACCTCGCCGACCGATCGCACGCCCGGCGCGGGGCGCCACGTGTACTTGTCCGCGGGAATCGCATCACTCAGCGCGAGGAACTTGCTCTGCAACGTGTCCAGGTCCATCAGGAACCGCTTTCGTATCTCGAGCGCTGCCTCACGATTCGGTACATCCTGCGCGGCCGCGGGCCGCGCGGCCGTGGGGACGACGACGACCGACGCGACGAGCAGCGCGCGCCGCAGCGCGCGCACCGACAATGGTGCGCAACCAGAGACGCGTGCGTACGGCATGATGGTGCACCTCGAGGTGGCGGGATCAGGACTATCCATCGGCAAGCGCCAAAGAACGGGGCCGCTGGGCAACTCCGACACTCCGGAATGATGAGGCGCGCACGGCGGACGCTATCCGGGCTGTGGGTGGGACGAATCGGATGGGCAACGGTACGCACCCCGACACGTGTCGAACTCCTTGCGGCCGATGGTCGGCCGGCACCGCGCTCACCCTCGAGTCCCATTCCCATGCGCTTCACTCACCGCAGCGCGTGCGCGCTGACCGTTTGCTGCACGCTCATCGGCGCCGCGCGAGCCGGCAGCCAGACACCCTCGGGCACATCCAACACGGCCTCGCCCGCACCGGTCACCGCGACAGTGCGACGCTCCGTCGTCGGCACGCTCGCCGACCAGCTCACGCGCCACTACGTCGACGCCGACACCGGCGCGATGATCGCCAAGCACATGCGCGACCGGCTCGCTGCCGGCGCGTACGACACGATCTCGAGCCCGGGGCGGTTTGCCGAAGCGCTCACGGTCGACCTGCGCGCCGTGAATGGCGACCGTCACCTCAACGTGACGTACAGCCCGGGAAACCCGGGTCAGCGCCCCGGCCCGGAAGGAATCCGCATGATGGGGCCGCCGACGAGAGGGCCTGGTGGACCCGGTGGGCCCGGCGGGCCTCCGCCTAACGCCGCCATCGCCGCCCGCCGGACGAACTTCTCGCTGGGTCGCGTGGACATCCTGCCTGGCAACGTCGGCTACATGGATATTCGCGGCTTCGCCGGCTCACCCGAAGTCGTCGACGCCATCAAGTCCGCGCTCGACTATCTGCACAACACCGACGCGATCATCTTCGATCTCCGGCGCAACGGCGGCGGCAGCCCGTTCTCGGTCAACATGATCATCAGCCACTTCACGACCGCGGACACGATTCCGTCGCTGACCGTGAAGAACCGATCGGGACACGAAACGTTCACACGCTACACGCTCGCCAGCGTGCCCGGACCGCGACGGCCGACAGTGCCGCTTTATGTGCTGACGAGTGGCGCCACCGCGTCGGCCGGCGAGGACTTCACGTTCGTCCTCAAGAACATGAAGCGGGCGACGATCGTTGGCGGCACGACCGCGGGGGCCGGTCACAACAACGCCCTGCTCGACCTCGGCGAAGGCTTCAACGCATCCGTGTCGTTCACGCGCGTCATGGACCCGAAGACCGGCGCCGAGTGGGAGCGCATCGGCGTGACGCCGGATGTGCCGGTCGATCCGGGGCGCGCCCTCGATGTAGCGCATGCGTTGGCGCTCAAGACCATCGCGGCGAGCACGACCGACGCCAGGTGGCGCCGCATGCTGGACCTGACTCGTGAGGGGATCGAGGCGCAGGCGTCGCCGCGCAGCGTCCCGGCCGCGACGTTAGGTGCCTACGCCGGTGAGTACGAGACGGGGCGGACCTTGACCGTGGACAACGGGCGACTGATGTACAGCCCGCGTCCCGGCTTTCTGTCCGAGCCACTCATTGCCCTGAGCGACAGCACGTTCGCCTTCGGCGCGGCTCGCCTGTCGTTCGAGCGAGACGCGGCTGGCGGCGTTCGTCTCCGCGTCACGCCGCCCGAAGGCGAACCGCTCACGTACGCTCGGGTGAAGTAGCGCTCAATCCGTCCGAATGGCCACGAGCGGCGACACGCGCGCCGCTCGCACGGCCGGGACGAGCGTCGCCGCGACCGCCACCAACAGTAGCAGCGTCGCGACCCCGACGAACGACACCGGATCCGCCGCGCCAACACCGAACAGGAGCGACCGCATCGCCCGCGCGGCAAGCAGCGCGGCCCCGGTGCCTAACGCCACGCCCAACACGGCGCGCGTCACCGCTCGGCGCATCACGAGCGCGACGACCCCACCCGAGGGCGCACCCAGCGCGACGCGTATGCCGATCTCCTTCCGTCGCTGCGCCACGTCGCCGGCGAACACGCCATAGATCCCCACCGCCGCCAGCAGCAGTGACACGAGCGCGAACGCGCCGAGCAGCGCCGCCGTGAACCGATCGCGGGACAGTGCGCGGCCAACCATGTCATCGAGCATCGTCACCGAATACACGGGCAACGACGGATCCAGCGCCGTGACGATCGCCTGCAGCGACTTCGCCATCGCTGCTCCGTCGGCATTGGTGCGGACGACCAGATCGAGCGCGTCCATCGGGAAGCGAGCGTTTGCCAGGTAGATCGCGCCACGCGCCGGCGTCCGTGCATCCATGAGATGCACGTCTCCCACCACGCCAATGACTTCGGGGGCGATGCCGTTGAACATCGGCACGCGGAGTCGCTTGCCGATCGGGTTCTCCGACGGCCAGAGGCGACGCGCCAGCGTCCGATTGATGACCACGCGCGGCGGCGCATCGAGCGCGTCCCGCGCGTCGAACGAGCTGCCGGCAACCAGCGGAACGTGCAGCGTCCGGAACAGGTCGGCATCGGCATAACGCACATCCGCTTCGACCGAATCGCCCGTTACGGGTGCGCTCGCGTCGCCGAGCGTCGTCGCGGGCGCCATGCCGCCGAATGGGCGTGTGCTCACCGCGCTCGCCGCCTGCACGCCCGGAAGCGCTCGAACGCGGGAGAGCACCTGGTCGAAGAACACGGCCCGTGCTTCGGGCGTTCGATAGCGCGCGCCGGAGACGCCCACGCGCGCGACGACGACGTGGTCCGCGTCGAACCCGAGATCGACCGACCGCAACTTCTCGAACGTTCGCATCGTTAGGCCCGCCAGGACGGTCAGCACGAGCCCGAGCGCCACCTCGGCCGTCACGAGCGAGCCACCGCGGAGGCGAGCCGCCGCGCGTCCACCGGTTTCTCGCAACGACGCGGCACCGCTTCCGCCTCCACGCAGCGCGGCCACGGCACCCATGACCAACGCGGCGATCGCGGAAATCGAGGCCGTGAACAGCAGCACCGGCGCGTCGACGCGGATCGAATCACTTCGCGGTGTCTCCGGCGGCAGGAGCGCCAGCAGCGCATGAACGCCTCCCACGGCCGCGATGGATCCAATCAAACACCCGGACGCACCGACGACCGCGCTCAGCGTGACGATCTGCCTGAGCAACCGACCCCAGGTCGCACCGATCGCCCGGCGGACCGCGAGCTCGTGCTCGCGTCGCCTCACGAGCCCGAGCGTCAGGTTCGCCACGTTCGTGACAGCCATGAGCAGCAGCAGGCACACCGCGCCGAGCAGCACGAGGAGCGGCAGTCGCGCGTCGCCGGTGATCTGGGCGGCCAAACCAACCATGTTCGCGGACCACCCCTCGTTTCCCCTGTCTTCCGTCGCGCGCTGCGCCGCGATGCCCTGCACCTCGCGAAGCGCCGCGCTCACCGGTACGTCCGCCCTCACGCGTCCGACGACGAGCAGAAACCGTCCCCACCCTCGATTGTTCTCCGTCGGAGCGAACGGGCGCCAGAACGCCTGGTCGTTCAGCCACGCAAACCGTGGAGGGTCGAAGCTCGCCGGCATTACGCCGACGATCGTCTGCGGCCGCCCGTCGAGCGACAGCGAGCGACCGACGACTCGCGGATCAGCCGCGAAGTGGCTGCGCCAGAAGCCATCGCTGAGCACGATCACGTCGGCACCGCCGTTCTGTTCCTCGCTGCTCGCGAACGCGCGACCTAACGCGGGGCGCACGCCGAGCGTCTCGAAGTAGCTCGGCGATACCTCCGCCCCCATGACGTGCTCCGGATTCGGCGCGCCGCCGATCGTCGCCGGAAGCGGCACGAGCGCCGCCATGCCCTCGAACGACCGGGCGCGCGATCGCCAGGCCTCGAAGTTCGGCACGCTCACGACGTTGCGGTCGTTGCCCTGCCCGGGCTGGCGTTCCCACAAGACGACGAGCCGATCGGGATCCTTGTACGGCAGCGGCCGGAGCAGCACGCCGTGCACGACGCTGAAGATCGCCGTGGAGGCGCCGATGCCTAACGCAAACGTGAGCGCCGCCGCGACGCCGAATCCCGGATTCCGCCGGATCACGCGAATGGCATAGCGGATGTCCTGTAAGAGCTCATCGAGCAGGCGGCTCCGGTACTCGTCACGCGCGTCATCCTTGAACCGCTCGACACCCCCGAACTCGGCGAGCGCGGCTCGACGCGCCTCGGACGGCGAACGTCCGGCGCGCACGTGCTGCTGCGTCAACATGTCGAGATGAAAGCGCATCTCGTCCTCGAGGCGGCGTTCCATCGTTCCACGTCGCGCGAGTCCGAGCACGCGCATGACGGCATCGCGAATCGTCCGCATTGTCAGCCCTCGCCCATGCGCAGCACGAGATCCACCGCGCGCGACATCCGCGCCCATGTCGCGCGCTCCTCGGCCAACCGCTTTCGACCGGACGCCGTCAGCTTGTAAAATCGCGCCTGCCGATTGTTTTCCGTCGTGCCCCAGTCCGACGCGACGTATCCCTGCCGCTCCAGTCGGTAGAGCGCGGGATAGAGAGAGCCCTGCCCAACCTGGAGCACGCGCTCCGAACCTGTCTCGAGGCGCTCGGTGATTCCCCATCCATGCATGGGACCGAGCTGAAGGGATTTCAGCACGAGCATGTCGAGCGTCCCCTGCAACACGTCGCCGCGTCCCTTCTCGCCCACGGAGCTCTCCTTTCGAACGTCGAAAGGAACATGTGGCACGAGCCCCACGGCGTCAAGCCGGTACCGCATCGCGTCTCGGCGTAACAGCGCGGTCACCAGGTTTGCGACGAGAGCGAGCACACCGCAGCTTCATGGTCTCGAACCAGCGATACCTCCTCAGACGGGCCTCATGCGTCTCGCATCTCACCGGATCGTGCGCGCGCCTATCGCGGCGCTGCTCGGAATCGTTTCGCTCATCGTGCCAAACCACCTCCGCGGCCAGACACCGCGAGGCAACGTTCGCGATCCCGGCGTGATCGCGACCGATCAGCGCGTTACGCCGGCTGGCGTACAGACCGTTTTCGACGGTCGCGTGACCGGTGTGCGGTTCGCGTCCCCGTCCGACGTCTGGGTCGTCGTCCCCGGCTCCGCGTTTCACATCGCGTGGGCGAACAACCGCGTGGTTGCCCGCGGTCGATTCGATGGTAGGTCCGGCGTGCAGGGTGTTGCGGTCGATGCGTCAACGGGTCGCGCGCTCGTGAGCTCCGTGGGTGGTCAGCCGAAGCAGGCCGCGCAAGCGCCAATGCCCGGGCTTCGGTCGAAACCGAACCCGAATAACATCGCCCAGCTCCATGCGTTCGGTCGCGATGCGGCCGGCGACAGCGCGGCACCCGCGTACTCGTCGGGCGCACTTGGCGACTACATGGCCGGTTCGCCAGCCGTGGCGACTCGCGCGGGCGCGGACGGTCGACGCGTCGCCGTCGTGCCGCTCACGGCGAACGATGCGCTCGCGGTGATCGAGGCCGAAACGGGACGATCGATTCGCCTCATTCCGCTTGGTGTCGCGCCAGTCGCCGCGGTGCTCTCCCCCGACGGTGCGGTCGCGTACGTGTCCAATCTCGGCGGGACGCAACCCAAGAACGGGGAACGGTCTGCGACCCAATGCTGCGATCCGCGCGCGGAGCGCGTGAAAACCGACACGCGCGGCATGGCGGCAGAAGGAACGGTCACTCGCATCGATGTGTCGGCTGGGCGGGTGACTCACACGATCGCCGTTGGTCGCCATCCCACGGCGCTCGCCTGGGATGAGCCTAACGCTCGCCTGTATGTCGCCGCCGGCAATGCGGACGCCGTCACCGTCATCGACACCCGGTCGAATTCCGTTGTCGCAACGTTGCCGGTCGCGCCGTTCCGCGAGCGAAACATCGGGTTGTCGCCAACCGCACTCGCCCTCTCGCCGGACCGCGGAACTCTCTACGTCGCCCTCGGCGGCGCAAATGCGGTCGCCGTCTATGACGTGCGCAGCATCCGGTCACCGACGCCATCGTGGCGCCTCCTGGGACTCATTCCAACCGCCTGGTATCCGTCGAGCCTCGATGTCTCGAGCGACGGCAAGTATCTCGCGGTCGGTGCCCTGCTCGGCGTCGGGGCCGGCGACGGCGAGACCGACGGCTCGCCCGGTCGCCGCGGCCGTTATGTGCACGCTGTTCGAGGCTCGGTAAGCGTCGTGACGATCCCGACGACAGCGGAGCTCGCGGCCTATTCCACCGCGGTCGCGCAGAACAACCGCCTGACTCCGGGCGGTGTGAGCGGTACGGTTGCGGCGTCGCTGGCGCCACGGCCGAACGCCGCACCGCAGCCCATACCCGAACGACCGGGTGAGCCGACGCCGATCAAGCATGTCGTGTTCGTCATCCGCGAGAACCGCACGTATGACCAGATCCTCGGCGACCTTGGCCGCGGCGCCGGTGACCCGAGCCTCGTGATCTACGGGCGCGACGTCACACCTAACGCGCACGCGCTGTCCGAGCGCTTCGTCACGCTCGACCACTTCTTCGCATCCGGCGGCAACTCGGCGGACGGACATCAGTGGGTCACACAGGCCAACGAAACCGAGTATCCACTGTGGCCACTGTACTACGGGCGATCGTACCCGTCGGAGGGGAACGACCCCCTCGCTTACTCGTCAGGCGGCTTCCTGTGGGAGAACGCGCAGGCGAAGGGCAAGCGCGTCACGGTGTTCGGCGAGTACGCCCCGGCGCCGTCCGACTCGATATCAGCGGTCAGAAATGACCTGTTTGCCCAGTGGCGCGAGCCGCGCGAAGACCGTCCCACGTACTTCCGGGAAGAGCTGCGAAAGCGATACAACACGCGCTCCCAGATTCCGTCGCTCGACAAGGTACTGGTCCGCGAGTATCCCGGCTGGACGCAGGAAGTACCGGACGTCGTCAAGTCGGAGGACATTCTCGCGCACCTGCGGGACTGGAACAACGCCGGGTCGATGCCGGAGCTCACCATGGTCATCCTGCCCAATGATCACACCGTCGGCACGTCGCCAGGCTGGTGCACCCCACGCGCGTGCGTTGCGGACAACGACCTGGCGTTAGGCAGGATCGTCGACGGGCTCTCGCATTCCCGCTTCTGGTCAAGCATGGCGATCTTCGTCGTGGAGGATGACGCGCAGAACGGCGTGGACCACATCGACGGTCATCGGACGGTGGCGCTCGCGATCTCGCCGTATGCCCGCCGCGGCATCGTCGACAGCACGTTCTACAGCCAGCCAAGTATGGTGAAGAGCATCGAGCTCATCCTCGGCCTTCCGGCGATGAGTCTCTTCGACCTCGTGGCGACCGACATGCGCGCGGGCTTCATCGCGGCCGGTGCGCAGCCGAATCTCGCGCCGTACACGGCTGTCGAGCCCAGCGTGTCACTGTATGAAAGGAATGAACGCGTCGGTGAGATCCGCGGGCCTAACGCGGCCGAACGCCGGAAGGCTGCGCTCGCCTCGGCGCGGATGCGCTTCGATATCCCCGATGCCGCACCGTCCGACCGACTGAACCGCATTCTCTGGCACGAGGCGCGGGGCTGGCAGACGCCATTCCCGGGCGTAAAGCAGGCGCTGTTCTTCCCGATGTCGCGCGACCTGTCCGACGATGAACGCGAGGAGAAGGAGGAGCGCGCGGTCCGCAAGCCACAGTGATTGGCGTCGTTACGAAACCGACGACTACTCGGGCTCCTGCTCAGGCCAGCCCGGGGTAACCGCCATCTGATCGGTCTCACCCGTACGGATGCGGTACACTCGTTCAACCGGCAGCACGAAGATTTTTCCGTCACCCACGTCACCCGTGCGGGCCGAGTCGAGAATCGCTCTCACCGTTGGCTCGACGAAGTGGTCGGACACGCCAATCTCGAATCGCACCTTATCCTGCAATTCCATCTTCACCGTCGTGCCGCGGTACGTCTCGACGCGCTCGGTCTCGCCACCATGTCCCTGCACGCGCGACACCGTGAGCCCCCGGACCTCCGCCATGAACAGCGCCTCGAGCACCTCGTTCGCGCGCTCGGGCCTGACGATCGCGACGATCAGCTTCACGCGGGCACCTCGAGCGGCACCCGCATCGATTCGTCAGTCGATCGGGTGTCGGCTGCGGTGATCGAGGGCATCACCAGCACTGCCCCGTCGCCTCGCGTGTACGCCTCCTCGCCGTGCTGTGTGACGTCGAGGCCGACCGCCTCATCGCGCTGACTGCTGCGCACACGGGCAACCGCGTTCACGAGCTTGATGAGCAATGCCGTCGCGAGGCCGCTGTACGCTGCCACGACCAGCAAGCCAATGAGCTGAACGCCGACCTGGCGAGCATTCCCGGCAATGAGGCCCGCCGACCCGCCCCACTCGGGCAGAGCGAACACGCCGGTCAGAAGCGCACCGGTGGCACCACCAACGCCGTGCGCGGCGACGACATCGAGCGAGTCGTCGAGCGCCGTGCGGCTTCGCCACAGAATCGCGAAGTAGCTGAGCGGCGCCGCTATCCCGCCGATCGCGATCGCGCCTAACGGCGACACAAACCCGGCGGCCGGCGTGATCGCTACGAGACCCACCACGATCCCGGTCGCGACGCCGACCGCTGTCGCGCGGCCCGTGCGGGCGAGCTCGATCAGCATCCACACGACCATCGTGGCGGCGGGGGCGAGGAACGTGTTCACGAACGCGAGCGCCGCCGTCTTGTTCGCGCCGAGCGCGCTGCCTGCGTTGAAGCCGAACCATCCGAACCACAGCAGCGCAGCACCGAGCAACACGTATGGCACGTTGTGTGGAAGGAGCGCCTGCCTTCCGTAGTCACGGCGCGGCCGAAGCACGAGAGCCGCGGCGAGCGCCGCGGCGGCCGCGTTGACGTGGACGACCGTGCCGCCGGCGTAGTCGAGAACGCCTAACGAGCCGAGCCATCCACCGCCCCACACCCAGTGCGCGGCGGGTGCGTAGACGACGACGGTCCACAGGGCGATGAACGCGAGGTACGGCCCGAACCGCATTCGCTCCACGATCGCCCCGGAAATGAGCGCGGCGGTGATGATGGCGAACGTAGCCTGATAGGCCATGAACAGCAGGTGCGGAATGGAGCCCTTGACCTCGAGGCCGACGTTCTCGAGCCCAAGAAACTCCAACCCGCCGATGACGCCCGTCCCACGCCCGAACGCGAGGGAGTAGCCAACGAGCGCCCACACCAGCCCGACTATGCCGAGCGATGCGACGCTCATCATCATCGTGTTCAGGGCGTTCTTGGCGCGAACCAGACCGCCATAGAAGAACGCCAAGGCGGGCGTCATGAGCAGCACGAGCGCCGTCGAGACCAGCATCCAGACGGTGTCCGGGGCGCTCGGTTCCGGAGACTGCGCGATCATGGCGTAAGGGGCAGGTGTGGAGTGGACCCGGCGGAGCCATCTGCCCGCCTCGCACACCCTATACGTCCGCGCTCACACCGTCAAGCAACTTGTGCATGATTCGCACGATTCTGCGAACGAAACGCGTCAAATGGCAATCAGTAACGCCATATCGTACCTGATTCAATGCTCATCGAGCAAGTTTCTTCACACAGCTCCGGCTAGGTGCCTCACTCGCTCCTTACTGGGTGTTTCGAAGCTGCGCCCACGCTCGGTCGTAGACATCGCCGACCTTGGGTCCGGCCACGGCAACGTCCACGGCGTGCCGCGGGCAGAGGGTGTGGACGCCACGTTCCCACGTCTCCCGCTGAAAGGCCGGTGCGCCGCACACCTCGCAGAGTGTGGCCGAAAGCTCCTCGAGGGCCCAGAGAAGCTCGACGAAGGGACGAGGGCCGCGGACGTCGTACCACGCGAGTCGCCCCCATTGCGCCCGACATAGAAACGACGCCGGCGGATCCGACGCGGCTGCCGCCGCCGCTGCTACGCGGACGATCCCGACCCAACCCGGAACCGGCGAAAGCTCACTCGCTCGTGCGACTCCATCGATTGCAAGCGCTGGCCGGTCGACCTCGGAGTCCACGCCGCTCTCCCTGAATTCGGTGTATGTTCGGGGAGAACAAGAATAAAGGGAACAGATGTAGCCGCAACTGCAGAAGCACAGGTAACTGGTTACTGGAACTGGTTTACGGGTAATCAGAACCCCCGGGACGCTCATCTCGCATAAGAGAGGGATCCCGAGGGTTCTATAACCAGTGACCAATTCGAGTAACCAGTTACCTGTGCCGCGCTTGTCTCAGCGTCTGTCTCCATCTGTCGCAGCCGCGGACTCCTTGTTCCACACGAAGCGATGGAGGAAGTCGCCCATGTGGGTGAACGTCGCGACCCAGTTGCGATGCAGCATCGATTCGTGGAGATCGTCCGGGATCACCTGGAGCTCGTAATAGATCCCGCGCGCGCGAAGCAGCTGCACCAAACCCACCGTCTGTGCGAAGTCCACGTTCCGATCGTCGTCGCCATGCACGAGGAACACCGGCGACTTCCAGCTGTCGATCGCCGAGATCGCCGACGATTTGTAGGACACGGAGCTCGTGTCGAGCGAGCCGCCATAGAGGTGCACGCCCGCGAGGTCCGCGCCTGCCACGAAGAGATCCGAGTTGCGCGCCAGCGCCTGCGACGTGAGCAGGCCGCCATACGACAGCCCCCAGATCCCGATGCGCGCTGGGTCCACGTCGGCGCGGGTCTGTAGATACTTGCCGGCCGCGAGCACGTCCTGGTACTCCGCGTTGCCGCGCGCGTTGGTGTTCTGCGCCTGGCGGAACGACCGGCCGTAGCCAATGCCGAGCCGGTAGTTCACCGACAGCACGACGTACCCCTGGTTCGCCAGCCACTGGTTCACCGCATAGGCCCAGTGGTAGAACTGCATGTAGTGATAGCCCGGCATCATCTGGCGAGGCGGACCGCCGTGCACGAAGACGATCGCCGGCCGGCGCTCACCTGGCTTGAGATCCTTCGGGAGGAAGAGCTGATTGTGTGTCTCCACCCCGTCCGGCGACTTCACAACGACGATTTCTGGCGTCACGTGCTCGGACTTCGGGAAGTCGGAACCAAGCGTCGGGAAGATCACGCGGGCCTTCCCTCCGTCCACCGGCACGAGACCAACCGACGCCGGCGTGCTCGCGTCGAAGTAGAGCACCGCCAGCTGCTTGCCTGACGCGAGCGGCTGCGGGGACGTCTCGATCCCGTCGCCCGTCGAGAGCCGCTTCGGCGTTCCACCGGCTGTCGGCACCGACCAGATGTGGCGCCGCTCGATGTCGCTCGCGTTCGTGCAGTAGTAGAACGTCTTGCCGTCGGCCGACACGGCGGCCGACGTCGCATCCTCGATCAAGCCATTGGTCGTCGTCAGCAGCACCGGCTTCGCCGTGCCCGCGTTCGCATCGAGCGAGTAATAGCGCTCCCACTCGTCGTTGAGCGGCGAGACCGGGATGAGGATATGATCGCCGGCCCACAGCAGGCGCTGGATCGCCGGGAACGTCGAGTCGTTAGGCGCGTTGTGCCACAGCTCGTGCGCGGACTGCGTCGACACGTCCGCGACCATGATGGCGATGGTGTGCCCGCCGGCGAATGTCGCGCGACAGAGCCCGGGAATGAGCGGCCGCGCCGGCGCGGAGTCCGGACGGGCGCGCCCCGCACCGCCCGGTCCGAAGGGATTCGCCAACCCGGGCGGACACACACTGCGCGGCGAGGCGCCGTTCCCCGCCGGACCCGGCGGGTTCCCAATGCCGCCCTGCCCTTCCTGCGACTGCTGCCCAAAGGGAGTCCCGGGCCGGCGGGTGAACGCGACCCGCTTCCCGTCCGGCGACCACACCGGCGCCCCGTCGAAGTCCACACCGGGTGCGAGATAGGTTATCGAGCGCGTCTTTCCGTCGTAGACCGCGATGAACGCGTGGTTCCCGCGATCGCTGATGAACGCGATCTTCGATCCGTCGGGTGACCATCGCGGATTGATTTGCCGTCCCCACGCCTTGATGAACGGCTTCTGTCCCCGGTCAATGGAGTCAGGCGCCGAGGGCGTCATCACTCGACCGCGGTAGATCTGGTTGTCCTTCACGTACAGCACGAATCGACCGTCGGGCGAAAGCGCGGGCGCGGCCCCTTCCGCCACACGCCACGGCGCCCCACCACTCGTGCGAACCGCCCAGATCTCGCGCTCGGCGCCGGACGGATCATGCGAGGGGTTCGCCACCCACCCCTGCCGGTTCGGCGCCGACCCGCGAACGAACACCGCGATCGAGCCGTCGTCGGACAGGTTGACGGTCGTAAGATCGCGGCCGTCGTCATCCAAGAAGCGCGTGAGGCGCACCGGGCGGAAACCCGGCGCGACCGCAGTGTAGACGTTCCGCATTCCGCGGTCATAGGTCATCCACGCGATGCGGTCGGCTTTTCGCGCTGCCGTCACCTCGAGCGGTGAAGCAGGACTCAGATACTGCGCGATCGTCGGCTTCCCCGGCGCCATCGTGCGCGTGGTGCCCTGCGCGTGCAGGTCGGCGGTGGATAGACAGACGACGAGCGGGGCAACGAGACAGGCAGCAAAAGACGAACGAGTCATGAACAACTCCGGGGACGGGCGAAGGGCGACGGCAAATGTGTCTTAACGGCAGCCGTACGGATACGTCTCACCCGATAAGATCGATGTCGCAGGTTCAACCGGTGGAGGTCAAGTCGGCACGATGAAAAGACAGCTCCTTATTACGGCAGTGGCCTGGGCCGCGAGCGCAGTGACGCTGGGTGCGCAGCAGCCCCGCGGACAAATGGTGCCGGGCAGCCCGGACGGCATGGGCGCTCCGCGCAGCCGCGCGATGGATGACCCGGCACAATTCCTTCTCGCCCAGACAGGCGAGTTGAATCTCACCGACGCGCAGGTCACTCGCCTGGCCGCCATCGCACGGCGGACGGCGGAGCGTCGACGCGTGGTTCGTGTCCACATGGACTCGCTGCGAACTCAGCGGCCGCCTGGTGGCGGACGGCCGGATTCATCACAGCGTGCGCGGATGCGACAGAGCTTCGAGCAGATGCGGCCGGCGATGCAGCGCCTCCGCGATCAAGCCCAGGCGGATCGTCGCGATGCCATTTCGGTGCTGACGCCAGATCAGCAAGCGCGGGCGTGGGAGCGCGTTGCGGCGTCGGGCCGGATGCAGCGCGGTGGGATGGGCGGTCGCGGGTTCAGACACGGTCACGGCATGCATTCCAACCATATGCGTATGCGTGGGCCGCGGAACGGTGACGCGAGGAGCGATCGTAGAAGCCAGTCACAACGTCGGCCGGACGACCAGCAGTAAGAGTCGCAGGGCCCAAACGGCGCAACGGCTAGACGGCGCGAAACCCTAAGGGCGCGAAATCACAGACGGCAGTTGCGCTCTTATTTCGGTGATTTCGCCCAGTGTGGGGCCGTGGACCATTGTGCCGGATCGAACATGGCTGGATCCACAGGAACATCCACTTTCCACGCCGAGTAGTCTTCCGCCTGCCGACGCACTCCGTTCTGGTACATCTCGATCTTCGTCGCGAGCCACGCACCGTTGCCGACCTTCTCGTACCCGCCGAGGTGCACGTCGTACGGCGGCTGGCCGCTGGCGAACGAGACGATCATGCGCTGGAGCAGCTTCCGATCGGTATCGACCCAGAACTGTGGCGACGTCGTATCGGACGCCGACGTCGCCCCGACGATCCACACGGGCTTGCCCTGCCACGTACCCGCTCGCACGCGGCTCAGATCTACCTTCATCTGCCCGAGCTCCTTGACCGTCCTCGCCACCGGCTGGACGTAGACGCCCTCGATGAGCGGCAGGAATTCGTTGCCTGACGCCTCGGCCGATTGGAGCTTCCCCCCGCGGACGCTGAACGAGGAGTCCGCGGTGTAGATCACGCCGTTTCCGGCGGACAGGTCGCCGATGTCAATGCGAAGTCGCGTGCCGCCGGCCGCGGTGTGCGCGAGCGTCTCGTACCAGGTCTGCTCGTGGTCCGCGCCGTCCTGCCCTCGGCGCGTCGTGTTCTGCGTGAACGTGAGCGTGTGGTACCACTTGCCCGCGTAGGCGGCGCGCATGGCCTCGAGCACGTCGGAGCCGGTGCGCGGACTGGCGGTACCCTGCGCCGTTAGGCACGGCGTGACGCACGCGAGGAGCGCGGCAGCCAACAGCGAGGAGCGTGACGCGAAACGAATCATGGAAGGCTCCGGATGGTGACGAAACGAGCGAGTGAGGAGCCGAAGCTTGGACCGGGTCCAGCGACCCGTCAATCCGATTGGGACGAAGCGCTCATCGCCGGTCGCTCGGCCTCCCGGCTGATCACCCGCGGCAGTGACAGCGTGAAGACCGCGCCCTCGCCGAACACGCTCTCCACGGTGATGTCACCGCCCATGGCCCGGGCGAGATCCCGGCTGATGGACAGTCCGAGCCCGGTACCCTGCCCTTCGCGGGTGAAGGCCTGATCGACCTGGACGAACGGCTCGAAGATCGCCTCGAGCTTGCTGGTCGGGATCCCGACGCCGGTGTCGACGACGCGCACGTTGGCCATCGTGTCGGTGCAGGTGCACTCGAGCCTAACGTGGCCGCCGGGTTCCGTGAACTTGATCGCGTTGGACAGCAGGTTGATGAGCACCTGTTGCACTTTCTCGGTGTCCGCCTGCACCACCAAGGTCGCGGGACATTGGCGGTACTGGTATTCCAGACCGCGGGCGCGCACCTGCGGGGCCACCAGCGAATACATCCCATCGAGGATGTCGTGGAGGCCGACTTCGACGAGATGGTACTCGACGTGGCCAGCCTCGATCTTGGCGAAGTTGAGCACGTTGTTGATGAGCCCGAGCAGGTGGCGCTGGTTGCGGCGGATCCGGTCCAGGTCCTCGCGCTGCGCCTCCGTGACCGGCCCGCGGATGCCGAGCTCCAGGAGGTCGACATAGCCACCAATGGCATTGAGCGGCGTGCGGAGCTCGTGCGACATCGCGGCAAGGAACTGCGCCTTTACATCGTTCGCATGCTCGGCCGCCATGCGGGCCGCGTCCGCTTCGGCACGCGCGGCCCGCTCACGCATCAGCAACCGTTCGCGCTCGATCTCGCCGTCCTTGCGGTCGGTGATGTCCAGGCATGACCCGATGTAGCCGACGAAGTCGCCGAACTCGTTGATTCGTGGCGCTCCGGAACTGAGTACCCACCGATCGGCACCGTCGTGACGCCGAACACGAACCTCGACCCGGAACGGTTCACGCGCGGCGGCGTGCGTCCGGTACGCGTTCACGGTTCGCTCGAGGTCCTCGGGATGCACCACAGAGGCCCACCCTTCCGCGACCTGCTCCTCGAGCGGCCGCCCCGTGAACTCGAGCCACGATCGGCTGAACCATTCCGCGCGGCCGTTGACATCGCCGAGCCAGATCATGACCGGAGCCGAATCCGCCATCGTGCGGAATCGCGCCTCGCTTTCGCGGAGCGCGCGTTCGGCTTCGCGGCTCCGGAGCAGTGCGCGGATCGTCGCCAGGAGCACCGGCGGCTCGACCGGGTGGGTCAGATAGCCGTCCGCACCGGAGTCGAGACCAAAGGCGCGCTCGCTGGGCGACGTGAAACTGGCCGAGATGAGCAGCAGCGGGATGTCGCCGGTCTGTGGGTCCGCCTTGAGGCCACGGGCGATCTCGAACCCACTGCCGTCCGGCAGGCGCACGTCGAGCACGATGAGGTCCGGGCGCTCGGCCGCGAGGCGCACCGCGTCGGCGGCCGTCTCACCTTCGATGACCCGATATCCGCCCTCCTCGAGGACGCGCAGGAGCACCCAACGATTGGCCAGCGTATCGTCCACCACCAGCACGTTGATCACTGGCCGATCAGACATTCGACACCTCGGTCGCCCGCGGGCGATCTCGATCATCGTTAGGCTCGGCGCCCGCGGCGCGCCGTTCCTCGTACAGGATGGGCAGCACCACCGTGAACACCGAGCCTCGTCCGACCTCGCTCTCGACCGTGACGTCGCCGCCCAGCAGCCGTGCGAGCCGGCGCGACAGCGGCAACCCGAGCCCCGTGCCCTTCACGCGCCGCTGCATCGGGCTCTCGATCTGCGCGAACTCCTCGAAGATCCGCTCCAGGTTGAAGTCGGCAATCCCGATCCCCGAATCGGCCACCGCGAACCGGATGGTGTCGTGATCACCTTCGCGGGCCGACACGCGCACCTCACCCCGCTCGGTGAACTTGAGCGCGTTCGAGATGAAATTCCGGAGGATCTGCGCGACCTTCGACTCGTCGGTCTGCAACAGCGGCAGCGGAGGAACGGGCTCGAAGACCAGCGACACCGCTTCGTCGGTCTCGATGGGCCGAAAGACGCCGCGCAGCGCGCCCCACAAATCTTCGACCGTGAAGGCGTCAACACGAACCTCGGTGCGGCCCGCTTCGATCTTCGCCAGATCGAGCCAGTCGTTCACGAGATCCGACAACGCGTCGGTCGAGTTCCGCATCATCTCGATCGCGCGGCGATGGCGATCGGTCAGCGGGCCCTCGTACCCATCGAGCAGCAGCCGCGCGACGTTCCGAACGGCATTGAGCGGCGTGCGAATCTCGTGATTCAGGTCGGAGAGGAATCGCGTCTTGAGCTCGTTGACGCGCTCGAGGTAGACGGCGCGCTCGTCGAGCTCGGCGTACAGCGCCAGCACACCGCGATTCGTTTCCGAAAGCTCCTGCGCGAGCCGGTCCGTCTCCGTCTGCTTCTCGCGGAGATGCGCGAGCGTGCGCGCAAGCTCCTGACTCTGCGCCTGCATCTCGAGCAGCGGGTCGAGCGCGCTGGACGCGGCCACGGCGCCCATGGCGGCGTTGATCGCGCTCGGCGTGACGCGCACCGCGGTCGGGAGGCGCTTGCCGATCACGATCGCGGTTCCCTCGTTAGGCGACGACGTGGCGGAGAACGTGTCGGACAGGCGCCGGGCGCCCATGATCCCGATACCAAGCCCCGTCGACGATACGTAGCGGCCGTCGAGGACCTCGCTCAGCCGCGCGATCCCGGGCCCGCGATCGCTCACGCGCGCGATGAGGGTCGCCGGCGGCTCGTGGTCGATCCAGAAGTCCACACGCCCGCCACCGGCATACTGGTGCGCGTTGCGCGCAAGCTCCGAGACAGCGGTCGCGAAACGCGTCTGGTCCTGGGCGTCGAGCTTGAACTGTGTCGCGAGCTGGCGCGCACGCTGGCGCGCGAGCACCACATCATGCTCGCGCGTCAGGTCCACTGTCAGCAGCGTCGTCGTCGACATGGAGTCCGCCCCCATCATGCGGCCGTCCGGGCCGCGCGGATGACCACCACCAACGAGTCATCGCGCCCTCGGGAATAGTCGCGATAGAGCACACCCGCCACAACGCTCGGGTCCCGGGTGGCGAGACCCGGATACCGGGTCAGATCCCACCGGCCGCTGAGCCCGTCCGAGTGCATGACGAGCAGGGCGCCAGTCGGCCAGTCATACGCGAACTCCTGAATCTTTCGCGCCTCGTGGCCGGCAATCCCACCGTGCGACACGAGGCTCTTGCTCTCCCCCGGCGATACGAGCGAGGCCGAGATGTTCCCGAGCCCGGCGTAGCGGACGGACGCTGTCGTCGTCTCGAGCTCCGCGATCGCCAGCGCCGCGCCGCGGGTCGAGCGCAATGCGCCATGCACCTGAGCGACGATCATCGCCGGTTGGCCAGCGGACCGGTCCACGGCGACCTCCACGGCCCGACGCGACGCGTCGGCCGCCGACTGGCCGTGGCCGAGCCCATCGGCGACAGCGACCATCGCGCGACCACGGTCATCGACCGCGATGCCCCAGTCATCGCCGCACGCTGACTCGCCGTGCTTCGGAACGCGCACTACGCCGACCTCGAACGGACGGTCACGGCCGCCCGGTGCGGGACGCGTAATGCGCGCCACGAGCACGGTTCCGCTCCCGACCGATGTGTAGATGTCGAACGCGCTGGCCAGACGCGACATCGCACCGAGACCCGTGCCGGAGCTCCCCGCCGTGGAGTACCCGTCGCTCAACGCGCGGTCGAGATCGGGAATGCCGGGACCATGATCGATCGCGACCACCTCGACCCCGGCGGCTCCGCCGTCGCCTAACGACCTGAGCACGAGCTGACCGTGAGTGGCGTGCTTCGTGATGTTGGTCGCCGCTTCCGACGCCAGGATCGCGAATCTCCCCGCGTCTGTCTCCGAAAGGCCGGTCGCCGCCGCCATCGCGTTGGCGGTTCGGCGCGCCTCGCCGACCTTGCTCGGGTCATCGATGGCAACCGACAGCCCGGATTGGTAGTCAGGATACAGCGACACACTCACTTCCATCGCGTGATCACCACGCGGGTGCCCTCGCCAACTCGCGAGCTGATGTTGAACTCGTTGACGAGCCGCTTGGCTCCGCCGAGGCCGAGGCCGAGGCCGTTGCCGGTCGTAAAGTGATCCGTCAGTGCCTGCTGAACGTCCGGAATGCCAGGTCCCGAATCCGCGAAGACGACGCGTAGGCCACGACGCGGGCCTTCGATGATGAGCTCGAGGGTCGAGGTTCCGCCGCCACCGTAGTCGATCGTGTTCCGTGCCAGCTCGCTCGCCGCGGTGACCATCTTCGTCTGATCGACCAGCGAGAACCCCGCCTCGATCGCCCACGTGCGAACGGCCTGGCGCACCGACACGACGTCCGCTGCGGAGCGAAGCTCCAGCGTCTCACTCCGGGTGACCGGCATCCGCGTCGGGCAAGTCCTCAACGTCTGGTGTGGCCGACTCGAGCAGCGCCATTCCCTTGTCGACGTTCAGCGCGGTGCGCACACCCGGAAGATTCAACCCGAGCTCGACCAGCGTGATCGCGACCGCCGGCTGCATTCCCACCACGACGGTTTCCGCGTCGAGCACGCGGGCCATCGCGGCGATGTTCGCGATCATGCGGCCGATGAACGAGTCGACGATGTCGAGCGACGAGATGTCGATCAGGACACCTCTGGCCCCGGTCTCGCTGATTCTCGCCGTGAGCTCATCCTGCAGCTGCATGGCGAGCCGGTCGTGCATGTCGACCTGAATCGAGACCAGCAGCAGGTCACGGAGCTTCAGAATTGGGATTCGGTCCACGCGCGAGTCTCCGGTCAGACGCGGGGTTTGAGAACCCGCTCACGCTGCCTGGTCATCTCGAGCGCCCGCCGGAAAGCGTCGGCGAGCGTCGCCTTGGTGATAACTGCGCCAAGGTCGACTCCGAGATGCACGATCGTCTGCGCGATCTGGGGCCGGATACCGCTGATGATGCAGTCGGCACCCATGAGGCGGGCGGCCGTGACGGTCTTGAGCAGGTGCTGCGCGGTCAGCGTATCCACCGTCGGCACGCCGGTGATGTCGATGATCGCGATGTCTGCGCCGGTCTCGACGATGCGCTGCAGCAGCGACTCCATGACGATCTGCGTGCGCGCGCTGTCGAGTGTCCCGATCATCGGCAGGGCGAGGATGCCGTCCCACAACTTCACCACAGGTGTGGATAGCTCGAGCAGCTCCTGCTGCTGCCGCGTGATCACTTCCTCGCGGCTCTTCTGATAGACCTCGGTCGTATACAGGCCGAGCTTGTCGAGCAGCTCGGTCGCCGACCACGTGACCGTCGCGAGCTGGTCCGCGTCGCCGCTGAGCTCATTTCGGATGCGGACGAAGAGCGGCCGCTTGAGCGAGAAGACGAACATCGCCGTCTCGCTCGGCGAGAACCCATGGAGGCTGCGCGATCGCGAGACGTCGCCGAGCATGTCGCGGACGCGCCCGAAGGACGGTCCCTGGATGTCGGTGACGTGTCCGCCCTGCGTGGCTTGCTGGAGGAGACTGAGAAGTTCCTTCGATTGGCCGCGGAGCTCGGTCTCGCTGATCTTCGACGCAGCGCGGAAGGCGGTGAGCTGCTCCTTCAACCACTCGTCGAGCAGGTCGGCTTCGTTCGTTTTCAGGATGCGTGAAATGACAGCCTCAGTCGCTGCGCTCACAATCGTAGTCTCCTCGGTGCACGGCAGACCGCAGCGGCCCGCGTGCTGTGCGCGGCGGCGGTCGGCGGTTCCAGCAAAGTTGTTCGACGGACTG
>Ga0070681_10000080_pt1 | contig 71933 bp, 77 predicted proteins | sample KBSC83BmetaG_FD_65650 | JGI IMG/M metagenome (GOLD analysis project Ga0070681, IMG submission 65650) | Corn rhizosphere microbial communities from Kellogg Biological Station, Michigan, USA - KBS C8-3B metaG | ecosystem: Host-associated > Plants > Roots > Rhizosphere | place: USA: Michigan...
CGAACGCACGGAATATCGCCGCCGGTGGCGGATACACTTTCCCATTCTTGTATTCTTCCTTTACGAACTTGGTGAGCTCTTCAAAATACGGCTTCCCGAACTCAGCCTCGAGCGCCTTCTTCCAGCTCGGCTCGATTTTCACCTCCATGGTCACTTCTTCGCCTTCGCTTTCTTCGCGACGTCTTGGAAAGTTTTGCCCGCTGCTTCGCGGTACGAACAGAAATCGCACGGGCCGCCGCCGAACGCGGTGCCCATCTCGGGGATCGTGTCGCTGTCGAGCATTTCTTTCAGCCGGTAGACGGTCGGTTCTACCCACGCATCGGACCCGGTGTACGGGATGAGGCAGATGTCGAACTCGAGCTTGCCATCGAATGCTTTGGCGTCTGACTTGCCGTTCGCGTATACGAAGAAGCCGGTCGGCGAGACCTTGTGTCCGTTCTGGCGGAAGAGCCATTGGTATATCTCCATCTGGCGCTTGTAGGAGTCGTAGAGGTCGTCTTCGGTCGTAGGCCCGACTTTCTTGCTCGTCGCCTTGTAGTCCACGATGATGAGTTCGCCGTCCGGCGTCTGCCATACGTCGTCGATGCCGCCGCGCAGTATGAGGTTCGTCGGCACGTGGTGATACGCGATGCCGTGGCGCAGTGCGTCGCGCCACTCGTCGAGGCGGTCGTCTTTGAGCGGGACGGCGTCGAGGCCGTACGCTTTCATGAGCGGATGGGTCGTCGCATCGTTGCGGTGAACATCAAATTCGCGCTTGAAGAGCTCGTCGACGGCATTGTTGAGCGTGAAAGACGGCCCGGACGGGCGCTTCACACCGAACTTCATGTCGAGGTATGCGCAGCGCGGACACTCGCTAAAGAGGTCTATCTTGCTGCGGCTCACGCGGTACGGCTCCGAGCTCTTCGGATCGTACGGGCCCCACCCACTGCGTTTAAATGCCATGCTAGAGAGAGGTCTTAAAGAGCGCGACGACGCGCTCGCCGGTATTGAAGTCTACGTAGATGCTGTCGGTCTTTCCATCGAATTCCCCGTCGCCATTATCACGGTAGAGCACGACCGCGTACGCCGCGCCTGGCACCGTCGCGCGGAGCAGGTTCACCGTGACACCTGTTGCGGGCGCGGTTACGCGAGCTGCTCCGAGGATATTGCCAAGGCTGCCATCGCGCAGTTCTTCCACCGCTACCCAGACGCCCGGAGATGGGACCTGTACGGAATCCACGAACACGGTCGAGCCCGCTGACTGGTCGTGCACAGCGAGGATGCCGGTGGTCGCCGTCGCAAGCGAGCTGGTGGCTGCGGTCGAGGTAGACGTAATGGGTGATGCGGAGCCTGCTCCCGGAAGCCTCGACTCGAGGAACCATGCCGATGCGAGAAGCATACCTATGATGAATGCGCCAAGCGCAATAAGCCAGGGATTCTTGTTCGGATTCGTGGTGGTGACTGGTTCAGGCATGAGAAAAAGGTTCGGTAAGACTCTGGGTCTCGGACAGTATAGCGCCGATTCGCTCTGCGGGAATACCGGCGGCTCGGAGCGCGTCTCGGTTCCCAGGGATCATCGCAGAAGTCACAATGCCCTTGTTGATGAGGAGCTTCTTCTCCGAGTGCTTGAGGCTCGTGAGGGTCGAGACCGGGTAGATACCGGCCGCCACGATGCGGTCGTAGAGGTTCGCGGTCTCGGGGAAGCTCCAGCCCAGGAGCTCGACACCCGAACACATGGCATACGCGACCGCCTGGCTCGTGAATTTGGTATTGGTGATGAGCATGCCGCGATCGATTGGGCACTTCTGGGTCTTCGGGTCACAGTTCCAGATGTCGTCGAAGCGCGCTTTCACATAGAGCGCGGTCTTGAGGTCGGTCTTGTAGAACGCGTCGTTGTGATATTTCAGTTCTGCTGCGATGGTCTCTACGCCGTTCGGGCCACCCCGCGTCGCGTACATGTCGGTCTCGTGCTCCACGCACTTGCCCTTGATGATCTTGCGGCGCTCCACCTGCCAGCCCTCGGCGATGAAGAGTTCGGCGACGAAGTCCTCGAACGGGTGGCCAGAAGGACCGAACTCAAGCAGCGCGCGCCGGAGCGCGTAGCGCGCAGCCGCAGGCCGCGCTTCCCTGCGGAGCATCGCGAACGCTTTCGTATAGATCTCAGAAGAGCTCACCTCGAACCCGACTGACGAAGTGATGGTCTCTGCGATGCGCTCTGCCGTGTGAGAGCCCGCTCCCGAACGTTTGAGCGAGAGCATGAGCTTCTCTGGGTCGAACCGTTCGACGGTACCGTCTGCCTTCACTATCGATGCATCGTGGAGAATCGCGCTCGGCATACTATTCGTCGGTGCTCGTCGCGAGTGCTCCGTTCGCGTACACGGTTACGCCCACATCCTTGGCAGCCTTGATGCTGAATGTAAATGTCTTTTTCGTCGGAAGGTCGAGGCACATACCGCTGTCGGTGGGCGCGGCGAGGTCGATACGGATAGTATCGGTAGAAGAGGCACCAGTAGCCGCGACAATAGTCGAGCTCGCGGTGAGGCTGGTGCATGCCGTGGGCACTGTGCCGCTTCCCTTCACCGTATGGAGACCAGTCTTGCTGCTATAGGAATCAGACACGCTCACGTCCTCAATGGGCGCGAAAGCGGGTGCCGCCACAGGCGCCGCCTCGTGCGAGGAGCCGGTGATATGGAGCACGAATAACGTGAACGCAACGACTATGACGGCAATAAAGATGCCGATACCTGTCCAGAACCGCATTACTCAATGATACCACCTCCTATCAGTTGCTCGCCATTGTAGAGTACGAGCGATTGTCCGGGAGCGATTGCGGCAGCAAGCGGCGCATCCAGCAGGAAATTCTGAAGCGAAGCGTCGAGCGCGCCGTATATACGCTCACCGTGGTAGCGGTACTGCGCTTCGTACTTCTTGCCTGCCTCTGGGGCAGCGAGCCAGTTCACGCTCGTAAGAGAGATGCTTTTTGAAGGGTGCTCGGCAGCGACAGAGTGCGCGGCAGTCAGGGTGTTCGCCTGCATGTCCTTACTGATCACGTACCAGGGGCCGCCGTCGAGCGAGAGCCGTTCGCCGAGCGTGTAGGCAGTCGCTCCGCGGTGCGCGCCTATTTCCCTACCACTCTCATCAAGTACTTTCCCTGGCTTGAGCCCGACTTCGTGCTCGAGAAACTGCTCTATCGAGACATTGCCGAGGAAACAAATGCCCTGGCTGTCTTTCTTCTCGGCGTTCGGGAGGTGGAACTTTTTCGCAAGGCGGCGCACCTCGCTTTTCTCCATGCCTCCAAGCGGGAACAAAATATGTGGCAGCGTATCTTTATTAATCGCCCATAAGAAATAACTTTGATCTTTACCGGGATCAATTCCGCGCAACAGGGACGGAGCATGTTGCTCCGCGGATAGCTTCCCTGCGGCGGCAGGCTTCTCGGGAACTATCCGCGCCGCTGGCACATGCTCCTTGTGCACAATTTGGGCGTAATGCCCCGTCGCGATGAAGTCCGCGCCATTTTGCATAGCGAAGTCGTAGAACACGCCGAATTTCACATCGCGATTGCACATGATGTCGGGGTTCGGGGTGCGACCAGCAGCGTACTCACTCGCGAGGTAGTCGATGACTGCTTTCTGGTATGCCTCTTTCGCGTCGAGCGTATGAAATGGGATACCCAGGTGGGCTGCTACGCGCATCGCATCGCGGCGGTCGTCCGCCCACGTGCACGGGAGTCCTTCTGGGTAGGCACCCTTGATGAACACGCCGGTCACCTGCGCGCCTGCCTGCTGCATGAGCGCGGCCGTAACGGCCGAGTCCACGCCGCCCGAGAGGCCTACGAACACGCGCTTACCCGTAAGTTCCATTTCACGACCTTACCACGTGTGCACTATTGGTCGAGATACTTGGCTCTGTTCACCTTGTGCTGCGCGAACGTATTGGCGTAGTACATCTTCCCGTCGGTGCCGGTGAGGTAGTAGAGCGCAGTCGTGGTGGCCGGTGTGACCGCGGCGAGGATTGAGTTCAGCCCCGGGTTACCAATAGGTCCGGGCGGCAAGCCCTTGTTGGTGTACGTGTTGTAGGGTGAAGTCGTGGCGAGCTCGCTGAAGGTCGGGCTGAACTCGGGCTTGTCCTCGATATAACCGAACACCGCATCCACCTGGAGCGGCATGCCTTTGGTGAGCCTGTTGTAGAGGATGCCCGCGACCATGCGCTTATCGGTAAGGGTCCGCGCTTCGTCTTCGAGGATAGACGCCATCGTAAGGTCATCGGTAAGCGGCTTGTCGAATGCATTTATCTGCGCGGAGATGGTGCCGATCTGATCGAGGAAATTCGCGTACATCTTCACGACCACATCGTCCGGCGTGGCGTCGGGGTAGAAGAAATATGTGTCCGGAAATAGATAGCCCTCGAGCGGTATCGCCTCGGCGAGGAATCCATCCTCGTCAAAGCTCGGGAACTCCGCTTTAAGCTGCCGGCCCATTTCTCGCACGGTCTCACCCTCGCGGAATGCGATGCGCTCCGCCACGATGCCGAATGCGCCATCCTGCACACGCTCTTCTACGCGGAATAGGCCGACGGGCTTCTCGAACACGTACTTGCCCGACTTCATGCCCGTATTAGCTCCGCGGACGCGCGCGAGGACCTCAAACAGGAGCGGCGAACGGATAAGCCTGTCGGTATGGAGCTCGGCTGCCACGCTCGAAAGCGTCGCGCCCTCCGGGATAGTGATTATCTGGCCGGTCGGGAAATTCGAGGGCGTATCGAAAAGCAGATACCAGGCGCCGAGTAGCACGACGGCGAGCGCGAGAACTCCAGAAACGTAGAGCGTAAACAAGCGTGTGAACTGGAACTCGAGTACGGCAAGAGCGAGCGCGAACGCTCCCTTGATGCGGGAGGGCTCGTTCATGTAGGAAGGTTGGAAGGCGCTTCCGTGGTCGTAGAGGAGATGCGCGGGAGGTTCGGCGCGGTCACGGTCGAGCCCGGGATGTGGAATATGGAGGCGAGTTCCTCGATGCTCATGATCATCCACGGTCCCACATACGGATACTGGAAGTACGCGCGGCGACGGGTGAACTCAAGAAGCTCGATCATACGGTGGCGGCGCATGCGGCCGCTCCGGTCTTCCCATGGATAGTTATTGAACGCTTCAGACCACAACTTGAGCGGGGCAAGCGATTGGCTTGCGGTGCCCCACGGGCGGAAGAGCTGCGTCACGAATGCACCGATGTAATCGCGCACATGGCCTTCTTCCGCCACGTACACTGCGCGGATGCCCACGTCGTACGCGAGCTTGTCGGTGTTGCGGCCGACTGCGGCGATAGTCTCCACCTGGCCCTTGGTCGGGTTCGGGAATCCTTCGCTCTTGCGCTCATTCCCCTGCGCGTCGACATACGTAGTCATCCTCACCGTGCTCTGGCGGATCTTCTCGATGAGCTCTTTCCCTTCCTCGACCCAGTCTTTGCCGTTCTTATATCCGGCCGTGTAGCGGATCATGATGTGCACCCACAGCTGCTCCTTGGAATTGAGTGAGCTCATGAACTCGATGATGTTCGACAAGGGATCGGTCATTTCGTCTGGCTTCGGGAGCGGCGCCTTGTCGAGTCCGAAGTCTGTATAGGTTTTTATCGGGAACGGGCTCGGCCCTTTCTTCGAGAGCTCGCAGCCCCACATGGTGTACGGAGGCTCGTTCGGGTCGATGAGGCGCGTGTAATCGACCGCCTCGACCACTTCTACGCCCGGGTATTGCGAGTAGAGGTAGGTCTCGATGATGTGGCGGTAGCTTTCTCGTGTCCAGATGTAGAAGTGCACGCGCCCGCCGAGCGATACTATCTCGAGCGAGTACCACGGAAAAGTGCGACCGTCCCAATATTTCTTGAAGAAGGTGCCGGTGCCCGGACGCAGATGCATGTTCGAGAGAATGGTCTCCATCGCGAGCGGAGTCTTCTTGGTGTCGCGCGGGAGCTTGATCTCGAGCAGCACCTTGGGCTGGGCTATGCTCCAGGCGTACTGGCGCATGTCCACGAAGCGCGCCCACGCGTACTTGCCGATGAGGAATGGGAGCCACAGCGGCGAGACGAAGAGGAGGAGGGTGAAATCCCTGAGCATCTGCCCCGGAGCGACGAAGAAGAATATGACGACAAAAGCAAGAAACGGCGCGATGAGGGTCCACAGCGAAAATTCGATGCTGTACTTCTCAAGGAGCGTATGCAGCCCATGCTCGATAGCATTGAGGCCGGGAAGTCCGCCGCCGCCGTGCCCTTCTGATGACATGCAAAAAGTATAGCATCATGAAAACGCGCGCCCTCTCGGGCGCGCGTTTCCTGCACAAATTGCTTGGCTTACGCCGCAGCGTACTTGCCGTCTTTAGCGCGCTTGAAATAGCGCGTGTCGTTGAGGTTCACGAGGATGGTGTTGTCCTTCACGTAGCGGACCTTCTTCACCGCCTCCATGACCTCTTCGCGGGTCATCGGGCCATCCTTCTTGAGGATGTCGCGGATCACGTCGCGCACGACGCCCGGCTCGTAGCCCCACTCGGCGAGCGCGTAGAGACCGCGGCCCACAAGCACGAAGCGCGGATCCTTGATGAGCTCGTTGTGGGTGGTCGCCACGTGCGCCTTCTTGGCGAACATGCTGGAAATGGTCTTCGCGACATCCGAGAAGTGCATCGGCTTGCCGTGCTGCTTTATCACAAGGTACGCGTAGTCGCGGATACCCTTGGTGCGGATGGTCGGAGACGCTGCGCGGCCCCACTCGGAGAGCGGATTGCTGCCGATGGTCTTGCTGATAGAAAGCCAGCGCTTCAGGATCTCTTCGTTCTTGTATGCGTCGTTCACCGTCTTAAGCTCGTCGAGGAACTTGTCGAGGAGCTCGCCCTCCGGGAGGACGTCTGCGTCTTCGAGGTTCGTGTAGAGAGAAGAAAGCGCCTCGTGGACTTTCTCGGCAGTCGCGTGGTCGACGTGCCAGCGTGCATAGAAATCATCGGTCTCGCGCTCGCGGAAGAATGCAGATCCGACGACGAGGAGGAAGCGGTAGCGGTTGCGGGTCTTCTCGTCCTTGGCGAGGCCAGCGAGGAGTTCATCCTCGGGGACGATGCCGCCGAGCGATTCTATGTGGCTCTGGAGCGCCTTGAATGCGCTCTCGGCGTCCTTGAAGGACTTGCCGGAGCGGACAGCGTCGAGGCCTGCAGACTCGATCTGGCGCACGCGCTCGCGCGTGATGCTCCAGCGCTCGCCGATCTCTTCGAGGGTCTCGCGGCTTGCGGAGGCACCGAGTCCAAAGCGGTAGGTCAGGACCTCGCGAGCGCGCTCGGGCACGTCGGAGAGAAGCTTCTTCACGAGCACTGTAGTGTCGATTGCGGGACCGCCAACAGCGGCCTTTTTCTTCGGGGTTGCCTTCATGGATTTAGCCATATAGTAATGTGGTGTTATTTATACCAAATGCCTGTAATTCCGTCAACAGCCCCCTCAGCCCGCTACCAGGTTGAGTATTTTGCCGGGCACATAGACCACTCTGGCGGGGTCTTTGCCCCCGAGGGCAGTCTCCACAGCCGGGATTTTACGTGCTTCTGCGAGTGCCTCAGCCTCCGTCGCCTCAGGCGAAAGGGTTATGTCACCGCGGCGCTTACCATTCACCTGTACGCCGATGGTCACCGTGTCTTCCACAAGAAGCTTCGGGTCATACGTCGGCCACGCAGCCGCGTGCACGCTGCCCTCCTTGCCGATGCGTTCCCACAAGTGCTCCATGAGGTGCGGCGCGAATGGTGCCGTCATGCGCACCAGATCGGCGTACACATCCATCGGAATTTCCTTGAGTTCTTCAAGATCACGCACGAGCACCATGAGGCCCGAAAGCGCGGTGTTGAATTTAAACCGCTCGCTCTCTCCGCGCACCTTGGCTTCAGCTTTGGCAAGCGAGCGCAGAACGCTCTCGCTTATGACTACGGCACTTCGATGTTCGGCGAGTGCGACAATCCGTTCCAGGAACTTGCGCATCGAGGACACGCCGTCGAGATTCCACGGATAGTGGCCCGGTTCGTTGTAGGGGCCTATGAATGCAAGGTACATGCGTACCGCATCTGCCCCGTGTTCGTTCACCACGGAGTCAGGGTTGATGACATTCCCCTTCGATTTGGACATCTTCGCGCCGTCGGGGCCGAGAATGATGCCGCGGTTATTCCGCTCGAGGAATGGCTCCGAGGTCGGCACGAGCGCCAGGTCGTGGAGCGCCTTGTAGAAGAAACGCGAGTAGAGGAGGTGCATGGTGGTGTGCTCGCTCCCGCCCGAGTAGCGCTGCACCGGCATCCATTTCTTGAGCATCGTCTGGTCGGAGAAGTCGTGCGTGTCTTTGGCGTCCAGGTAGCGGAGGAAGTACCAGGAGTTGTCCATGAACCCATCGAATGTATCGTATTCCGGTGTCCAGCCTTCTCCGAATAGTTTGGTCACGCGGTCTTTGAGCTCTTGTGAGGTTGCGAGCGGCGAGCCAGCGTCGTTAGGCGTGAAGTCCACATCCGTCGGAAGCGTCCACGGCAGATGGTCTGCGGGCACGAGGTGCGGCTTCCCTTCGGGGTCGTACACCACAGGTATCGGGCAGCCCCAGTAGCGCTGACGACTCACGAGCCAGTCGCGGATGCGGTAATTGGTCACGCGTTCCCCACCAGCTTTCGCAACGATGTCCCACAGAGCTTCCCGGTTATCGCGACCATTGAACTCGCCAGAATTTGCGAGGATGCCATCGCCAGTATATGCAGACGGCGTCTCAAGCTCTGCGAGCGAGAATTGGAAACTGCTTTTAAGACCCGACTCACGAAACGCTTTCGGCGAGAGCCATAGCACCTCGTGCTTTGCGTTCTCGTCTTCTGACAGTGCGTCACGGGACTCATCCTCAAGTTCAAAGTAGAACGTATGGAAATGACCGTAGCGATTCTCATTCTTAGGGATATGGAAGAACGAACTGTGGACGGTCGTGAGCGTCCTCACGAGTTTCAAGTTACGGTATCCCGTTTCTTCTAGGATCTCTCGGCGCGCCGCTTCTTCTGGAGTCTGGCCAGGCTCGATGCCGCCGGTGACCGCAGTAATCCAGTCTGCCTTCTTCCATTTAAGCGCGAGGTACGTATTGTCCGCAGGATTGCGGATGATTGCCGATATTGCATCACGCTCTACCATCGGCATCTCGGGGCGCACACGATCGTCGCCATCCGTTTTCATGAATACAGGCTCGACCACGGTCCTTATAGACAGTCCGTACTTCTGTGCGAATTCAAAGTCGCGCTCGTCGTGCGCGGGCACAGCCATCACGGCGCCGGTGCCGTAGGAACCGAGCACGTAGTCGGCGACGTACACCGGGATGGATTCGTCATTCACCGGGTTCTTGGCCGTCACACCTCCGAGCTTCACGCCGGTCTTTTCTTTATTCTCGCTGCGCTCGCGCTCGGTCTTGCGCTTGGTCGCGTCAATATACGCAGTTACTTCTGCTTTGTTGGAAACTGTATCCAAAAGTTCTGCGACAAGTGGATGCTCCGGCGCAAGCACTACATAGGTAGCGCCATAGAGCGTATCTGGCCGCGTGGTGAACACTTCTATCGCCTTATCTGCGCCCTCTATCGGGAAGCGCAGCTTCGCGCCGTCGGACTTGCCTATCCATGCGCGCTGGGCGTCTTTGATTTCCTCGCGCCACGGAAGGTCGTCGAGGTCGGTGAGGAGGCGTTCTGCGTACTGGGTTATCTTCAAGAACCACTGCGTAAGGCGCCTTTCCTCCACAACGGAACCGCAGCGCTCACAGTGACCGTCTACGACCTGCTCGTTCGCGAGCACGGTCTTGTCCTTCGGACACCACTTCACTGCAGCTTCTTTGCGCTCGGCGAGGTCGTGCTCGTAGAGCTTGCTGAAGAGCCACTGGGTCCAATGGTAGTAGCCGGGGTCGCAGGTCACGACCTCCTTACTCCAGTCGACGGAAGTGCCCATGCTCTTGATCTGTTCCCGCATGCGCTCCATGTTCGCGTACGTCCACTGCCGCGGGTCTGCGCCGTGCTTTATGGCAGCGTTCTCTGCCGGGAGACCGAACGCGTCGAACCCTATCGGGAAGAGCACGTTCTTCCCCTGCATGCGCTTAAAACGCGCGAAGATGTCGGTCACCGCGAATGCGTACCAGTGGCCGATGTGGAGGTCGCCCGAAGGATACGGGAACTCGAACAGGAGGTAGTACGGATCTTTCGAACTATCCGTGAGGTCGGTCGTGTAGAGATCGAGCTCCGCCCATTTCTCTTGGGCAAGCCGCTCGACTTCGCGATGGTCAAACCTATCGGCCACAGTATTAATCCTGAAAGCGCTTCCAGCCGATGTAGAGAAGCGCGAGCAGTGCTATCGCAGAGATGACGAGGCGCAGCCAATTACCCGCTTCGTTCCAGTACATCGCGGAGCCGATGATGAGCGAGAGTACGCCACCATAGGACAGGCCCGAGGAGACGATGGATGAGCCGAGCGGCATGATGCCGGCCACGATGGAGAGGAGGCCGAGCACGATCATGAGCGAGAACGCGTACATGTCGTACTTGGCCATTGCGGCGTCGTAGACGGGCTGGCACTTGGCGTAGAAGTCGCAGTAGCCGGCCGGAGTGTTCGGCGCAGTCTTGTCTGGAGCGGCTACTGGGCCGGTCTCGGTCCATACGCCGCCTGCAGCGTCGCAACTCGGCGCGTCTGCCTGATAATTGTTGCTTGCTGCTGCTGGGCAGTACGCAGCGAACTGAGGCTCGGGTAGTACGAGCGAGCGCACCACGACGAAGAAGATATTGAGCACGACGATAATGCCGAGCACGACGGCCCAGCGGACAAACTTCGGGCGCTGCTTTGCGGTGGTTTCCATATCCACTCATACTACACCACGCTTATATAAAGGAAAAAGCCCGGGAATCGCATTCTGCGACCGGACTTTTCTGTGTGCGTTCTGCACATCTGTTTCTCCTTGAAAGACCCACCATTACCCAATGTCATTTTTTTGTCTTCAGATGGTCGAGCGTGTGCTCGACGAAAGCCAGGAACCGATCTTCGTTGTCGGGTGCCCTGAACACCATCTGCTCCATAGTCCAGCATTCACGAGTATCCTTGCAGTTGGCGTCCGGTTCATCGCAATCGCCGTTTCCCACGAGCGTGGGGCCGGGGATGACTGCGCCCGCATACTGGAGGTTCGTACACACCTTGATGTGGTGCGGAGTCGAACACGACAGCACGCGGATGATCACCTTGGAGCCGGGAACCGGTACCAGGTTCACATTGAGGTTAATCCGGATCAGTTTCTCCACGATGGACAGGAGCTTGGGGTCGGTCGTAGAGACCGCCACATGCTTGCGCCATGGTTGAACGTCGCGCGGCATGTGATTGCCGGCGTCGTCCTTCCCGGAGAAGGCAACCGTGCCACTGTCGGAGAGACCCGAAGTGTCGGCGTCCGGAGTGCTTGAACACGCAGCGAGCGCAAACCCAAGCATAAGGACTGAAACTTTCAGCGCCTTATACATGTTTGTACCCACTGGTACGCTCTTCCTGTTGCGAATGCGTCGATGTCGGCGCGCTTGCCCGGATGCTCCCCGAAAGGCGCAACGATCCGTGTGCGAACATCATCGGCCAGGCCAGGATGCCGATAACGACGATGATGAAGAGATACATGAAAGTATCCGACCTCGCTTCGCCGCGATGCAGCCACTTGTAGACAAGGAACATGACGAGCACGACAATCGCGATCGTCATGAAGATATGGTCATAACTCATGACAAAGACCCTCTTTGAACACGCACCACGCGGAATGCGGGTGCTAGGTCGATATTAGCACACTATTGACTCTACGTCAAGAGTGGAGGAAAACCATCACGTCGCCATCTTTTACGACGTATTCCTTGCCTTCCGTGCGGACCTCCCCCTTCTCGCGGGCTGCGGCGTACGAGCCTGCGCTAAGAAGGTCATTTGAAGCCACTACCTCGGCGCGGATGAACTTCTCCTTGAAGTCATTATGGATAGCGGCGCCTGCGGTCGGTGCGGTCGAGCCGTTTACCACAGTCCACGCGCGCGACTCCTTGGGGCCCGTCGTGAAGAACGTAATGAGCCCGAGCGTCTGGTACGCCTTCTGTATCAAATCGGTGAGTCCGTTCACCTGTACGCCGAATTCCTGGCGGAATACTTCCTTGTCGCCCTCCGCGACGTCATTCAGTTCACGCTCCGTGTTCGCGTCCACATGCACATAGCGCGCGCCGAGCGATTCTACGAGTTCGTATGCTTTCTCCGCACGGCCGTCGTTCACCTCATGCATGTTGTGGCCGCCTGTCTTGCCATTGAAGGCATACAGGAACGGCTTCATGGTAAGGAGGTTGAGCGCCTTTACGCGTGCGGCTTCATCTGCGGAAAGATTGGCGGTGAGCGCCATGTTCCCCTTCGCGAGCACTGCGCTCACCTTCTGGAGGACTTCGTTCTCTGCGATCGCGTCCTTATTCGCAGCCTTCACATCGCGGGATACGCGCTCGATGCGCTTCTCCACTTGCTCGCGGTCGGCGAGTACGAGCTCGAGGTTGATTATCTCGATGTCGCGGACCGGGTCGATGTCTCCGTGGACGTGCATAATGTCGGGGTCATCGAAGAACCGCACCATTTCCAAAATAGCGTCTACCTCGCGGATGTGGGAGAGGAACTGGTTACCAAGACCCTCGCCCTCCGATGCACCCTTCACGAGTCCCGCGATATCGACGAACTCTATGACGGCCGGCACTACCTTCTCACTCTCAGAAAATTTGGCGAGCGCGTCGAGGCGCTCGTCCGGCACTGGCACGATGCCGACGGTGGGGTCGATGGTGGCGAAGGGGTAGTTAGCCACGAGCACCTCCATCTTGGTGAGCGCATTAAAAAGCGTGGACTTCCCCACGTTCGGCAACCCCACGATTCCGATCTTCAACATATTCTCAACCTACCTTACTTCCCTTTGCGCGCAAGCTTCTCGACTTTTGCGACCCACTTGAGTCGGAGTGGTTCAGAAGCCTTTTCAGACGGGCCGAATGACGTGATGGAAGTACTGAAACCGGCAAAGCGGAGTATCGACCAGCCGATGGAGGCTGCGAAGTTACCGAAGAGTACGTAGTCGTAGAGCGGGAGATTGGAACAGAGGATGATGACGCGGGCGGTGCGGCCCTTGAGGAGGCGGTGCCATCCCCAGCCATTCTTATACATAGAGAACGCGAAACGCGGTAGGAACATGCGATCCCACATGCCCTTGAGTTCTGCCGGCATACCGCCCCACCAGTTGGGGTACACGAGCACGAAGTGCTCGCACCAGGTCAGATTCTCCTGGACCTTCACGAGGTCGGGCTCAAGCTCTACGCGCTCGCGATAACCGCGGCGCAGATTCGCGTTGAACTGCATGTCTCCCAAGTTCATGCGGCGCACGTCGTGTCCTGCTGCGCAGGCTGCGCTCTCATAGCTATCGGCAAGCCTCCGTGACAGCGGGTCCATCGAATTATCTGGATGCCCGAGGAGTATAAAAATCTTTTTCATGCGTGGTGTCTGTGTCTCATGCTCGCACGCTCGTGGAGCAGCGTCTGCACGTATCCCCAGAATCCCGCAGAGATAAATACGGCGACTACATACGTGAACATGAGCATCAGGTATGAAATGGAGAAAAGGTCGAAGAGGTCGAGCACGACCATCATCCACCAGCCGGCGAATGCGACCGAGGAACCGATCCACCAGGGCAGCGTCTCCCGCACCATGAGCCACCCGCCGAGCGTGATGGCGATGGCGAGCGTGTTCTGCACCCACAGCGGCGCGTAGAGAAACGCGTCGGGTGAATTGGGCAGGAAGTATTGGATGTATATGAGCACGAGGCCGGAAAGCAACACCGTAGTCATTCCCCATCGGAGCGCCCAGAAGCTCCTCGAGAAATATTCGTATTCTTTATGCTCTACGCGGCCATCAGCGATCGCTTTCGCGTGTGCAATCTCTGCATAGGTCACGCCGCCCGCGCCGAGCGCTGCCCCGATAAGGTGTGTGGTGGCGAGGAGTGTAGCAAGTGCTTCGAGCATGCTCTAGCGTGCTTGGAGCGCCTGGAGTTCAGCACGATACTTCTTCATGACTTCCATCGTAGCCTTCATCTCGCTGTCTCCGCCTTTCTTGCGGCGTTCGACCTCTTCGCCGATCCTCTTGAAGAGCTCTGGATCCTTCTCGACAAGCGCGAGAATCTGCTCCTGCTGCGCGGCAGGAACATTCTTCATCTTCCACTTCATCGCCTGCCTGAGGAGGAATGATTGGACTGACATAGCGTAATTATAGCAGAACGGTCGCTTGGTTGTTCGAGACTTCAGCGACGCCGCCCTCGACCTCGATCGACTGCTTGCTACCGTCTGCAGTCCTGACTACTGCGCTGCCCTTTTTGAGTTCCGACACGAGCGGCTCGTGGTGCGCCATCACGGTGAACACGCCGTCTGCTCCAGGCAGCGTCACCGATTGCGCCTCTCCATCGAAGAGGTTCTCGCCTACTTTCGCTATGGTCAGATGGAACGTCTTCGCCATGAGTTATTTGACCTCGTCGATAGAGCCCTTCATGTAGAAGGCGCTCTCCGGCTTGTCGTCGTGCTTGCCATCCACAATTTCTCCGAAGCTGCGCACGGTGTCCTCGCGGGATACGTACGCGCCCTTCACGCCGGTGAACACTTCCGCCACGGCAAACGGCTGTGAGAGGAAGCGCTGGATCTTGCGCGCGCGGTACACGATGGTCTTGTCGTCGTCCGAGAGCTCTTCGATACCGAGGATGGCGATGATGTCCTGGAGGTCCTTGTAGCGCTGGAGCGTCTGCTTCACCTTGTTGGCCACGCGGTAGTGCTCTTCACCTGCGATTTCCGGCGTGAGTGCGTTAGAACTCGACTCGAGCGGGTCGATAGCCGGGTAGATACCGATGGATGCGAGAGCACGGGAAAGCACCACCGTACCGTCGAGGTGGGCGAAGGTCGTAGCCGGTGCTGGGTCGGTGAGGTCGTCTGCCGGCACATACACCGCCTGCACGGACGTGATCGAACCCTTCTTGGTCGAGGTAATGCGTTCCTGGAGCTTACCCATCTCTTCTGCGAGGGTCGGCTGGTAACCCACTGCCGACGGCACGCGGCCAAGCAGCGAAGACACCTCGGAGCCCGCCTGCACGAAGCGGAAGACGTTGTCCATGAAGAAGAGCACGTCCTTACCACCCTCATCGCGGAAGTACTCCGCCTGGGTGAGGCCGGTGAGCGCCACGCGTGCGCGTGCTCCCGGGACTTCGTTCATCTGGCCGAATACGAGCGCAGTCTTATCGAGCACGCCGGAGTCTTTCATCTCGTGGTAGAGATCGTTACCCTCGCGCACGCGCTCGCCCACGCCCGCGAACACCGAGTATCCACCGTGGTGGCTCGCCACGTTGTGGATGAGCTCCTGGATGATCACGGTCTTGCCCACGCCCGCGCCGCCGAAGAGGCCGGCCTTACCACCCTTGAGGAATGGAGAGATGAGGTCGACGGCCTTGATACCGGTCTCGAAGATCTCTGCCTTGGTGGTCTGCTCATCAAATGATGGCGGGTCACGGTGTATCGGCCAGCGAGGCGTGCTCGCGTCGATTGCGCCCATACCATCCACTGGGTCGCCGAGCACATTGAACAGGCGGCCGAGTGCTGCCTCGCCGACCGGCACCGAGATGGCAGCGCCCGTAGCGTTCGCTTCCTCGCCTCGCGAGAGACCCGCGGTCTCGTTCATGGAGATGGTGCGCACGCGGTCGAGACCCAAGTGGCTGGCCACTTCGAGCGTGATCTTGCCGTGGGCACCGCCGCTGTCTTTTGTTGATGCGATGACGACTGCCTCGCCTATTTCCGGACGTGCGTCCGCGAAATGTACGTCGACGACCGGTCCGATGACTTCAGTGATGGTTCCTTTGTTCATAAATCTGTAATTAATTTCTATCAAAAACGCTACTAACTTGCTAATGCTTCCCTTCCGGAAACGATCTCCGACACCTCGCGGGTAATCGCTGCCTGGCGGATCTTGTTGAACTTGCGCGTGAGCTCGTGCGCCACTTCCTTCGATTTATCCGACGCGTTCTTCATCGCCACCATGCGCGCCGAGTGCTCGGAAGCCTTCGACTCGAGGAGCATGTGGTAGAGCGACACGGCGACGAGGCGCGGGATAAGCACGCCGAGCACGGTTTCTGCAGATGGCTCGACGTTATACGCTGCCGGAGCCTTCGCGTCCTCGACATCGCTCCACTTGCCGCGCACGGGGATGATGTCGCCCACGAGCCCGCGGATACCCTCGACAGAGAGCGGCAAGAGGCGGCGCGCGGTCGGGATCTGCTCGAAGGTCGACTTGAAGTTGCTGTACGCAGCGATGACTTCGTCGAAGTCGCCCGCGACGAATCCTGCGGAAAGCTCGTTCGAGAGTTCCTGCATCACTGCCGGGGGTACGTCGTCGCGCTTGTTCTCGATGGCCTTCACCACATTGTAGCCGCGGCGGCTGAAGAATTCGTCGGCCTTACGTCCGTACGCGTACACGCGGATGGATTCCTTCGGCCGGCCCTCGATAGCGGCAGCCGCTGCCTTGAGTACACCCGAATTGAGCGCGCCCGCGAGGCCCTTGTCGCTCGTGATGACCACGAGCGCGGTGTTCTTCACACTGCGCGTCGTCGAGAGCGCGTGCCGCTTCAAGTCACTCGTGCCTGAAAGACGGGAAAGTATCTGGAGCGCAGCGCGCGCGTACGCGCGGCCGGCGAGTGCCGACTGCTGCGTCTTGCGCATCTTCACCGCGGAGACAGCCTCCATGGCCCGCGTCACCTTATTGGTGCGCAGCTTCGCTCCTATCGCATTCTTGATGTCCTTCAGTGCCATGAGCTATTTATGCGGTCTCGGCAAAGCGCGCGAGCTTCTCCTTGAGAGCTGCCTCGGTCGCTTCGTCGATATTCTTGGACGACTTGATCGCCTCGAGTTCCGGCTTCGCTTCACGCGTGAGGAAGTCGCGGAGCTTCTTCTCCATCGGAGAGACCATTTCTGGTGCGAACGAGTCCATGAAGCCGCTCGTCGCTGCGAAGATCACTGCTGCCTCCATCTCGAACGCGAGCGGCTCGCCGCGGTTCTGCTTCAACATCTCCGTCATGCGGCGGCCCGAATCGATCTGGCGCTTGGTGTCTGCGTCGAGGTCGCTCGAGAACTGCATGAAGGCTTCGAGTTCGCGGAACTGCGCGAGCTCGTTCTTTATCTTGCCCGAGACCTTCTTCATAGCCTTGGTCTGTGCAGCGGAACCCACGCGAGATACGGAGATACCCACGTTCACTGCAGGGCGCTGGCCCTTGTTGAAGAGCGATGACTCGAGGAAGATCTGACCGTCCGTGATGGAGATCACGTTCGTCGGGATGTACGCCGAGACGTCGTTGTCCTGGGTCTCGATTATAGGGAGCGCGGTGAGGGAACCGCCGCCCTTTTCCTTCGAGAGCTTCGCTGCGCGCTCGAGGAGACGCGAGTGAAGGTAGAACACGTCGCCCGGGTACGCTTCGCGGCCCGGCGGGCGACGCAAGAGGAGCGACATCTGGCGGTACGCGACGGCCTGCTTCGAGAGGTCGTCGTACACCACGAGCGCGTCCTTGCCCTGCTCCATGAAGTGCTCGCCGATGGTCGCACCTGCAAACGGCGCGAGGAACTGGAGTGCAGCAGGTGCAGACGCCGGAGCCGTGACGACGATGGTGTATGCCATTGCGCCCTTCTCGGAAAGTTCCGCCACGAGCTTTGCGGTCTTGGATTCCTTCTGGCCGATAGCTACGTAGATACAGATCGGGCGCGTACTCTCAGGCTCGGAGAGCTGATTCAAAATAGTGTCGATGGCGACGGCGGTCTTACCAGTACCGCGGTCGCCGATGATGAGCTCGCGCTGTCCGCGGCCGATTGGAATCATGGCGTCGATTGCTTTGATGCCGGTATGAAGCGGCACGTTCACCGGAGAGCGGTCGATGACGCCGTACGCTTCGCGCTCGATAGGCTTGTCGATAGACGCACCCGTCGGTCCCTTGCCGTCTACCGGCTCGCCGAGCGGATTCACCACGCGGCCCACGAGCGAGTCACCCACCGGGATGGAAAGCAGGCGATTCATACGGCGCACGAGCATGCCCTCGTACACCTTCGACGAGTCTCCGAGAATCACGGCGCGCACGCCGCCTTCTTCGAGGTTCAGCACGAGGCCGTAGAGCGGTTCCGGGTCCTTGAGCGCAGCCTCGAGGCTGCGGTCGAAGGTCGGATCGAAGAGCACCATCTCGGTCATCACGGCCTTATCGAGGCCGTCGATCTCCGCAATGCCGTCTCCGGTCGCACGCACGATGCCGACTTCCTCGGTGCCGCCCTTGGGCTGCCACCCGGAAATCTCGCGCTCAATCTGTTTGATAATCGACTCCATGTTCTCTTAGTTAGTTGAACTCGTGATCTTCTTGTAAATATCGATGAGTGCCTGCTTGCCGGTCGTGTCTGTGAGCGTGCCGTTCTCAAGCGTGCGGGAGCCCGATATGAGGTCCGGATTATCCTTGGCGGTCTCGGTGCGCGGTGCGAGAAGCTTCTCGCGCGCCTCTTCCTCCTTGAGTTCACGGAGTACCGCCGGCAGAAGCTTCATGCGTCCAGTCTTGCGTAAGTGCTCTATGAATTTCGGATAATCCTTGATCATATCTATGCTTTCTGCTGCATCACCTTTGCCGCAGCGAGCATCGCAAGACGCGCAATCTCTTTCTCGCTCTCACGAAGCGCCTTAGCAGCAGACTCCTTCGCGCGCGCTTCTGCATCGCTTGCGACCTGGGCAGCACGCGACTCCGCATCCTTGAGGATGCCTGCCTTGGTGTCGTTCGCACTCTGGCGCGCCGTATCGACGATGCCGGAGGCTTCAGATTCCGCAGCCTTGAGGCGCGCGATGACCTCGCTCTCTGCTTCAGAGAGCTTCACTGCCGCTGCCTCTGCGTCCTTCACGCCCTTCGCTACCACCGCAGCCCGCTCAGACACCATCTTCATCACCGGCTTGTAGAGAAGCCAGGTAAGAAGGCCGACCAACACCAAGAAGTTCACGATATACGCGAACAAGAGGTGCCAGTCGATGCCGAAGCTAGATATAAGTGCAGACATAGCGGTTATGCGACGAGACTATGTGAACTTGATGATGAAGCCGACCACGAGCGCGAAGATGGCGAGCGCCTCCGTGAAGGCGATGCCGATGAACATGTTCGTGATGATTGCTCCCTGTGCCTCCGGGTTGCGTCCGATAGCTTCGAGTGCGCGGCCTGCGATGAGACCGATACCAATGCCCGGGCCGAATACGCCGAAACCGACAGCGATTGCCATTCCGATTGCCTTTGCTGATTCAATATCCATAATAAAATCTGATCTGGTAAGTAATTCCTCCGAGGGAGGGGTGCGCCACGCAGCGGCACTAGGCCTCTGCGTGATGCAACCCTTCCTCCAAGGCATCGCTCATCGCGAGCGATGCGTGCTCCTCGGCGTGAGACTCGTCGTGGATCTCTATCGCGATCTTCGTGAAGAAGAGCGTGAGAAGCGCGAAGATCGCCGCCTGGATGAATCCGACGAACGTCTCGAAGGCCAGAAACGGCACCGGCAGGAAGAGCGGGATGAAGAATGCGATCACGAGGATGAGCACCTTCCCGGCGAACACGTTGCCGAAGAGACGGAACGAGTACGAGATGAGGCGTGCGAACTCGGAGACGAGCTCGATGATACCCACTACGAACTTGATCGGAGACGAGAAGTTGAGGAACTTCTTGGCGTACGTAAAGAACCCCATCGTCGCGATACCGAAGAACTCGATGGCGATGAATGCGATGAGGGCGAGGGAAAGCGTGAAGTTGAGGTCGGTCGCGCCCGAGTAGAGGTAGCTCGTGACTTCCCCGCCTGGTGCCGACGGCGCAAGGCCGATGTCCTCGGTGATCGGGAGGAGGCCGAACCAGTTCTGGAATAGGACCAAGAGGAAAATGGTCATGATGATGGGGAATATCCTGTTGGTCACCTTGTCGTTCCCCAGGGTCTCGCGGGAGAACTCGTAGGGGTACATCACGAGGAGCTCGATGACGGCCTGGAACTTCCCCGGGATGAGCTTCATGTTGCGGCCCGCGAAGAACGCGATGATGACCAAGATGAGGGATACGACGATGGTCGTGACCAATGTGTTGGTTACGGGAAAGTTACCGATATGGAACAGCGCCAAAGGCGCCAGGTGTATGGATATACCCCCCTGCATGTCTTCGCATTCTAGCAGAAAACACGCTATCCACAAAGGGAAAAGGGCCGCAGCGTAGTCTTGCTGCGGCCCTTTCCGTTAACGCGCCTTCCAGGGGATGCGTCGGATGTTCCTCGTGGTGGGCTTGAAGTACTCGCGAATAAGCTCGCACGCCTTCTTGCCCTTCGAAAGGTTGTCGGCAGATTCGTTGCAGATGGAAAGTTCCGCCGCAACGTGCCTGTGATCCAGGTAGGTCCCTCCAGAAAAGTGGGACTCGGCCAGGTCGATGTGGAAATTGACCGTACCGTCCGAGAACGGCACGATGGAAGCATTTTTTACGTGCATCCCTGCTTCCTGCAGAATCAGTACCAACCGACCTATGTCGAATCCTTCCTTCAGCGTTACCGGTCCATGGCAACGGTGAAGGTTAAGCGTAAAACGGTTACCAGACGCCATCGTCTTCTCCATCGTCCATGCGGGTGGAAAGGCCCTTGCGAAGATCGCAGGTACTGACTTTTTCGCACGACTGCACGCAGTATAGGGCAATGCTCACAGAATGCAATATTAGACCACAGCATTGGGGCACAGGCAGTTGTCCCCGGCAAGCCCTTCACAGGCTGTCTCCCTAGGCTACAATGGGTTTTAGTCATTCCTGACTACTTATCACAACATCAATCTATGGTACGAACAGCGAATCCAGCACTCATGAAGCCGATGACCCTCTCGGCAGAACTCGAGGCAGTCACCGGTAAGGGCCCTATGAGCCGCGGCGAAGTAGTGAAGAAGGTCTGGGAGTACATCAAGAAGCACGACCTCCAGAACCCGAAGAACAAGCGCAACATCCTCGCGGATGACAAGCTCCTCCCTCTCTTCGGTGGGAAGAAGGAGGTGACCATGTTCGAGATGACGAAGCTCATTTCGGCACACCTTTCCTAAGAATCCTTGGATTCGTCGCACAGCCCGCCTTCCGGCGGGTTTTGCGTTTATAAAGAGAGAGCCTCACGCGGGAGCATGTGGCTTCCCTTCGTGAGGCTCGTTCGATTCAGCGGCGTTGGCGCGCCATCTTCTTCGGCTTCTTCTTGGCCCGCGGTTTGGCCTTCTTGCGCAGCTTGGCGCGACGCTCCTGGTCTCTGACTGCCGCCATGGCTCTGTCGAAGAGTTCGCGGTCGTTCGGTCCCATCCCTTCAGGATCTGGGAACGTGCGATTCTTGAGGTCGCGGAGGCCTGCCAGGATGCCTTCGTAGTTCGCTTCCACTCGTACGTCGGCAAAAAACTCTGCCATGAGGCGGAAACTCTCCTGACCCGTTGCTTTCGCAAGGAGCCAAGGGAGCAGCTTGTTCGGTGGGAAGTAGCTTTTCCCCAATGTCCTTCTCCTGTTTCTGTATATAGTGAACCCGCTTGGGTACGGGGTGATGTATACCTTAAAACTACCTGTCTGTCAAACGGATACTGAATTAGTGATATTCGCCTCCTTCTACCTTGTACTCGCGCCTCTCGGGCGACATGACCATGAGCCAGTGCCAGGATACGCGGTGATTCCCTTCTCCTACGAAGTCGAACCAGATCTTCCCGAAGAATTCGCGGTCAAACCTGCGCTCGGGGCCAAGCGAGCTCGAGTCTGCCAGGATGATGTCCTCTCCCGGGAGCTCGATGGCCACCGCGTAGTGGTCGTCGTCCGTGTCGAACCAGCCCACGATTACGGGCAGCTTCTCTTCATTCACGAAGTACTCGAGGTCTTCGAAGGTGCTCTCTGCCTTGGTGAAGACGTGGTACCCGAGCGCCTGTGCGGCAGCTACCATGCCCTCGTGCTCGGTGCCGCCGTGGCGGACTGCACCCGGAGCCTCGATGGCGCTTGAGAGTTCCGCCAGCTCTGCCTCTGACTTCTCTACCCCGAAATAGGAGAGCACTATGGCAAGCGCGCCCGGACCGCAGAGGTCGGGCGTCTGCTTCGGTACGTGTACGGTTAATTTCATATGTAGGTTTAGGCGCCGAGGACGCGCAACAGGCACACGCCGCAGAATATCACGATGGCGAGCGCCGCTGCGCTCTTCTTCTCATGCTCTGAAAGCGGTGAATGGATGGCCCAATACCCGAGCAGGTAGCCGAGGGCTGCGCACGCGACATCCATCACAGAGTTGGTGTTGGTCTCGGTCACGCGCGTATGGAGTATGAACTGCTCGATGAGCTCCCAGCCGATACCGAGGACGACAACGACCGCGAAGCCGTGCCATTTCTCATAGCGCACGCGGTCGAGTGCGTACGCGAGCAGGAATCCCACGATGAAGTGCGCGATGCTCCAGGTGTCTACGTAGGGTCCCTCCCATACTAGAAACGGCTGGAAGACGTGCAGCATAGCTACTGTTTGTGCTTGAGCGCCTCTAGGTCCTTGAGGAGCTGGGCCACGTCTCGGGAGAGCGTCTCGAGCGTGACCGCTTGCTGCTGCTTACGCAGTTCCTCCTGCCGCTCTTCTTCTACTTCTTCTTCGCTTATCTCCTCGACATCCTCCTGGATCTCGTCCACGTCTTCCTGAATCTCATCGATGTCTTCACTAATCTCCTCGATGTCCTCCTGGATGTCCTCCACGTCTTCGGAGACCTCGGCGAGCTCTGCCGCGTGGCGGTTCACCGTCATCTGGATGAATATGGAAAGGTAAATCGCCTCCAGGGAGACGATGGTGGTGAGCACGAGGAGGATAATGGTCCAGTCGGCGACGCCAAAAATCCCGACAGCGAATGCTGCGATGAACGCGATCGTGTGGAGCGCGAACGACGAAGACGACCCGACCCACGTCGTCATGCGCTCGAACACATCCTCTGGCCCGGTCTTCTTCATGAGTGCACGATAACACCTCTGTGGACCCAAGGGAATTCGAATCCCTGACCTCGTCAATGCGAATGACGCGCTCTACCAGCTGAGCTATGGGCCCGTAGTTTCCCTACTTTACTTGCCGAACAATTCTTTCTCAAGCGCTGCGCGACTTTCTGGACTCAGACGCGCTTTGGTGAAGTCCACTCGTAAATCGACGCCCTGGAACCGAGGGTCTTCGGATATGTCTATAAGCTCGTCGAGCGTCACGATGTGCGTGGTGATGCGTTCGCCTGGGTCGAGATTTGGCTCGGCAACTTTCTCACAGCCGCGCGCGATGAAGAAGTAGAGTACCCAGTCCAATTTGGACACCGGATGGTATGCACGCCAGAGCACGATTTCTTTCGGTGCGTAGCCGGTCTCCTCCAGTAGCTCACGCTTAGCGCCATCGACAGGATCCTCTCCTGGATCGAGACCTCCCGAGGGGAATGTCCGTACCGACTTACCGCCCGGCTGGTCGTCATCGATGATAAGAAAGCGGCCGTCGGGCAGAATAGGTATCACGGTGACCGAGTCTGCGCGCTTGAGTTTCTCGAATGTAGCGAACGATCCATCGAACAGTTCTTGCTCCCACTGGTACACATCGAACAGGACGCCGGTGAAGACCTTCTTGGCGTGCGAAGGAATGGGCTGCTGGGGTTCCGGCCGTGGGGTCATGCCTCCAGTGTATCAACTGCAGCGAGTTCGTGCGCTATCACCTTGTCGTGCTCGTCGAACGTGAACGATCCGCGGAACTTCTTGTTATGGAAATAGAGCGGCCACCAGTAGAGGTCCGACGACCACATCTGGGTAAACGGTATATCTGCACGCGTGAACCACTGGGGAATCATTTCTTCCGACTCCGTGGGCGTGCCGCTGAAAGAAGTGGTACGGAAGAAATGGCCCTCGATGAGTGTTCGGTTCGGTGACCTGAATTCGAGTATGCCGAATTTCTCGAGGCCCGAGACGGCGAGCCCGCATTCTTCCTTCATCTCGCGGATAGCCGCCTCCTCTATCGACTCGCCCGGTTGCACTTTACCGCCGAAGCCGTTCCAGAGGCCGGCGCCGAGGCGTACCTTCTTCATCCCGAGCAGGATGCGGCCCTCGTGCTCGAGTATGCAAACGGTCTGTATCGATTTCTCATTCATGTCCTTTGTCGGGCCGCCGGGAATCGAACCCGGTCCTTACGAACCCGAATCGCATGTACTACCGGTATACTACGGCCCGACATAAGACACGATGCTTGTGGGTAGTACAGGATTTGAACCTGTGACCTTTCGCGTGTGAGGCGAACGCTCTAACCAACTGAGCTAACCACCCGTGTTCACGAGCATAGCAGAGACTGCCCTACATCGTAAACTGCCCTAGAGAATGCTCGTAAAGCTCGCGATGAGGACGAGGATCACGGTGATGACGAGCGCCCCGCCCAGCGTGATGATGAAGAGAATGCCCATCGTGCCGAAGAGCCCAGCGATGAGCGCTACCGCGATGACGAACGCTACGCCGTAGAGCACATAGAGTACCGTCTGCTTGCTGAACGGAAGCATGGTCTGCGTGGGCGGCTGCGTAGGAGGAGCGATTACCACTGGCGTATCCGTTGCCGTGGTCGTCGTAGTCGCAACAGTGCTTGTAGCGGTGTTCTGGCTGGCTTCCTGCCGCTGCGCTTTCTTAGTGGCTTTAGCCGTGTCGGCGTACGCATGGGGCGCGAACGCAGAGACCATGAACAATGCGAGGGCAAGTACTATGATGTATTTCTTCATATGATTATTCTACGCTACTGGCTGCGGCTGCAGTAAGCCTTGCGCCACCGAACACCAGATGGTCCGCGGCAAGGTAGAGACTTGCCATAAGTACGAACAGGAATGCGGTCGCAAACACATAGCGCATGTGATGCTTTTTAAACTCTAGCCCAGTGATGGAGACGAGCGCGACGAGTACTATCGCACCCACGATGAGGTACAGGTCACGCAGCGTCGCTACCGGCGCAGCCGCGAGCATGAGTAGGAATGGCGAGCTCGCTGGCGCAGCTGGCGCGGGCGGAGACGACTCTGCGCCTGCCACGGTCGGCGTAGCGGTCGCCGTGGTGGATGCCGGCACGATGGTAATCGGCTTTGGAGCGGGAGTCTTCGTGACCGGAGCTGGTTCAGTCTTTGCGACTGCGGTCTCCGTAGCAGGGGCGCTAGGGTTCTCTGCGACTACCGAGCCGGTCGAGGCGTGCGCTGGCGCACCGAACATCTGCACCACGAATATGGTGTGATGCCCTTCATACGTTCCCTCTGCACTCGCGATGCCGATCTCGGTGTAGTGGCCGTTCAGGATATTCGCGCGGTGCGTCGGAGAATTCATCCACGCGTTCTCCACGGCATCGGAATCGCTGAAGTCGACCGCGAGATTCTCACCCGCATAAGTGAACGAGTACCCTGCCTCTTTGAACCAGTACCACGACGTCTTGCCGTCTGGAGACGTGTGCGCGAAGTAGCTCTTCGCTGCCATATCGTCGGCCTTCGCTTGCGCAGCGGCGGTCAGTTCCGGATTCACGGTGAGGGTGCCGAGGTTCTGGGTAGCGCGGTCTGTGTTCGTGAGGCTCACGAGCGTGCTCGAGATAACCGCCGCCATGCTCCCCGAGCCGAGGTACGTGCTCGAGAGAAATGCGGAGCCCAGCAGTGCGCCCACGCTCACCACGGCTATAGCGATGGTGCCGTAGGTGCCGAGCAGGTGGTGTCCTACGTGCTTACGGTGCTTTTTAGTCCGACTGACACGGCGCTTGGCTGCCATGCCACTAGTTTAGCACTAAGAAACCCGCGGCTGGTTGCCCAGCCGCGGGTTTCTGTCGTCCTGCCCCTAGTGGGTCGTGGAAGCGAGCTGATCCTGGAGGTCTTTGACCTGCTGCATGAGATCATTGATCTGCTCCTGGATCGAAGTGCCGGTATCGCTCTGGCCCGTGCCCTGGTTGAGGGCGCCGCGGGTAAGAGGACCGACGTAGCCCGTGGTCGAGATACCGTGTGCTGCCTGGTAGAGCTTCACTGCTGCCTGCGTGAGCGGGCCATAGAATCCAGTCGGCGCCGGGATATTGAGGTATCCGTCAGCGATGAGGATCTTCTGGAGCTCCGTCACGTCTGGGTCAAGGGTCGATCCCTCGCCGAAGTCTACGGTGAAGTTGAAGGCCGATGCACCGAGGACGCTACCGCCGGTCGCGCTGAAGTTCGGGACCGAGCTGCCGCTCGTGCCGAGCTTGCCACCTCCGCCGCCCGTGCTGCCGGTGAAGTTCACCGTGACATTGAAGGACGCGGTGCCGGTGTTGTCGCTCGAGTCAGTTGCGCTGCAGTCCACTTCAGTCGTGCCGATCGGGAATACCGATCCAGACGCTGGGCTGCAGATTGGTGTGACTTCCCCGTCTTCGTTATCCGTAGCGGTCACCGTGTAGTCGACTTCCGTGCCGGAATTATCCGCAGAGTCAACGGTGATGTCGTCAGGGACCGTGATGACCGGTGCGTCTGCATCGGAGACGTTCACGGTGAGCGTCGCCGTGCCCGTGTTCCCTGCGTCATCAGTAGCTTCGTAGTCCACATGGTACGTACCCGAGTGGCTCGTGTCGACGTCGTTAGAAGTGACCGTCACTTCCGATCCGTCGTCCGCAGTTGCTCCCGGTACGGTGAACTCATCGCCGTCATGGAGCGCGAGCGGATTGTCGCCATCGATAGTGATGACTGGTGCGGTCGTGTCGGCTTCATCGACTTCGACGGTGCCTGCGTCAGACGCTGCGCCTACGTTGCCTGCGTTATCTACTGCGCGGACAACGAGCGTGTGGTTGCCGACATCGAGGTTCGTCGTGAGTGTAGTTGCGGAACCGTTATCGGTCCACGGGCCCTCATCTACCGAGTACTGGTAGGAAGCGACACCAGAAGCGTCTGCGCCACCCGGGTCGACTGCTGCGTCCCAGCTCCAGTCCTGAGTAGTCTCAGTCGTGGGCGATGCCGTGGTCGGCGTGCCTGGTGCTCCAGGAGCCACCATCGCGCTTGAGTATGCGGTCGTCGGATCAGGGGTCATGTCGTTGTCTGCGAGGTCGTGCACGTCACCTACGCCCCACTGCTGTTCAGCGGATACGTACCAAGCCGGGTTGGTGAAGGTCACCGTCGCGGTGTGGCTCGGAGAGTCGTAGCTCACCGATGCGTTCCCGGTAAGCGGGCCGCTGCCGCCAGCGCCTGGCCAGTTGTTGAGGAAGTAGTTGTCTGCGTTCTCTGCGTCGCTTGCCGATACGTCTTCGCTGTAAACCACCTGGAAGCTCGTGGCGGAAGGTCCCGGCGTCGGGAAGACGAAGGATGCGGTCGGCGCGGTGTTGTCTACCGTGACAGTGATAGGTTCGCTCCATCCGCTTTCATTCCCTGCTGCGTCCACCGACTTCACGTGCACATAGTACGTGCCCTCGGGCGTGCCCGGAGTCGGAATCTGCGTATCCGAGAGGAGGCCAGAGACGTATGCCGGATGAGCGAACGAGCCATCAGGGTTCGTGCTCGAGTCCGTTGCCGACTCGTAGATGTAGCCTACCGGCGAGCCAGAATCGCTCTCGTCGGTCCACGTGACATCCGTGAAGGATGCACTCGTACCGTGCGTGCTGTTAGCCGGAGACGTGATCGTCGGAGCTGCTGGTGCATGAGTATCGATGGTGACATTCCAGATTGGGCTCCAATCGCTGTGATTGCTCGACGGATCGGTTGCACGAACCTGCCAGTACCAGGTGCCATCCGGTGCTCCCTGCGAGTGGATGGTGTTGGTCGGCGTGGTGGATGCCCAGATACCGTTCTGGAGTACTCCGCCTACCTCGGTCGAGTCCATCGTGAACTGTGAGTCGTAGCTGAGTGGTCCAGACGAGTCATCGGTCGAATTCTCCCAGTTGAAATAGAAGTCATTGGTGTTCTCGTAGCCGCCGTTCGCCGGGCTCGTGAGTACCGGTACGCTCGGAGCCTCGGTGTCAGTCGCACACGTGACGTTGTGGACGACCACGTATTCGTTCGCCTGGAGGTTCGTGAAGCTTGGCGCGTCAGGTGTGACGGTTGCCGATGCTGCATCCTCCGGCGTGTCTCCTACGGAGTAGCCCTGGAGCATATACGGTGCACCGCCTACGCTACAGGTCGATGAGACCGTGACGTCGTCCATGACTTCGTTCGTCGCGTAGTCTGCGCCGACATCCATCGGGCTCGTGATAGCCTCGTATGCGTTCGGGCTGTACGGGTGAACGGTGTCGAGGTTGTAGGTGCCGCTGCCAGAACCGAGGTTAGCCGCAGTCCACGATGATGCCATCGGGAATGCTGCATTGTTCGCGCTCTCCGCAGTTGCCATAGCGCCGTCGAGGTACTTGTCGATGGTCACGGTGACCGTCGGGGTCGCGCCGGTTGTGATGCCCACGTTATCGATGAGGTATCCCTTGCCGGAGTTCGCCGGAACTGCCGTACCACCTTCGCGGAAGAGGAGCGAGTCGACGGTCGGGACCTGATTGCCGCTGCCCGCCTGCTCAGGGTCGTAGCGGTAGTAGTCCTCCCAGCTCGTGCCGGTGTGGACGAGCGTGCCATCGATGTAGACCTTCACCACGTCGTTACCTGCGCCATCGACGAAGTCTATGGAGAACTTGATGGTGTGTGGTACCGAGCGGTCGAGCGTAGCGATCTGGGTCTCTACGAAGTTCGCGCAGCCTGCCGGTGCGCATGCGCCTGGCTGCTGAACGTCATCGAAGAAGACGTTGATACCGGTCGAAGAATCGTCAAAGCGGAGGTAGCTCATGCGTGCGCCGTCGCCGCGGTCCGGAGATACCGAGAGGCTCATGCCGGACTGCTGGGTCGACTGCGTGGATGCGAGGTCGAACTGCGCGTCGAAGTGATTCGTGCGCGTGCCGCCGGAGTAGCCGTTGTTCACCGCTGCCGTCTCGCCCGCCTCATTCGGCGTCGAGTACGAGAACGTCTGATCACCGAAGGATCCGCTCGTTACCGCGTCCGAGATGCGGAGCGACTTGCAGCCGAAGCTCGAGATGTCATACGTGTTGTCTACGATTGCAGCGTCATACGAACCGGTCTTGGTCCAGCCGTGCTGTCCATCAACGTTGCCATCGGTGAAGGTGTCGAAGGTCGTGTCGTCGCTGCTGCAGGTCGGTACTGCGACTGGCTCGAAGTCGTAGGTCGTGACCGCGCTTCCCGTGCCGATGGTAAATTTGTCAGCATTCATATCAGCTGCTTCACTGTCCGCGCCGTTGGTGCGGATGATGAGCTGGCCGACGCTGCGCATCGCTGCGTGCGGGTATGCGGCGAGAAGCTCGGTCCAGGTGCACGGGTTAGCCTGCGTACAAGCGCTCGCTGCACCACCCGAAAGGGTCGCGTGCGAGAACCACCAGTTGCCGGTGCCGGAGTCAGCGAGCGTGTCCCAGTCCTGCCATGCGCCGGTGTTCACCGTCTGGGTGAAGTACGGCTCGTAGGTGAGGCGTCCCTGGTAGCCCGTGTCGCCATCGGTCGTGTCGCTGTCGACATCGAACCCAAGGGAAGGTGCCTGTGCCGAAGTGCCGCTTGCGCGGTAAGTCGAGTATGAGAGCTGAGTAATAGAAGAGAGTGCAGTACCTGCGAACTGTGCGGTCGCGATGCCGTACTTGTCGTTCGTGGTCTTCGTGAGGTGCACGCTACCGGTGCCTGCGGGCGCGGTTGCCGGTCCAGAAACAAAGCCGTGATCGGTCGTGTCGCTGAGTACGTGATCCGTCTGGTCGTCGTACAAGTACCAGTTGTGAAGATGGTTATCATTCACGACGACAGTAGTCGGGGTAGGACCGGAATCTTCTGCAGTGGTGTCGAAGTGCTCGACTGCGCCCGGGTACCAGGTACCGCCGACGAGCGACCATGCGGCGAAGTAGTAGGTCGTGCTCGGCGTGAGTGCGGAGAGAAGCTCGCTGAACGGCGCGCTTACCGCTGCGCCACCGAGTCCGCTGTCATGATTCCAGCCAGCTGGGAATTCGGTCGAAGGGTCAGCGGATGCGGCAAACGGGCCAGCACTCGTCGTGCCCCACCAGAACGAGGTGTTGTCTGCGGCGACGCCACCGTTGGTGCCGTTCACCGTTGCGCCGGTCGTCGTCATACCGGTTGCTGCATTAGTAGTAGCGCCCGGAGTCGCAGCGACAGCGCTCGTGTGGAGCGTCTTCTCCTCGCCCGGGATCCAATTACCGCCTGCATTCACCCAAGCCGCGTAGTAGTACGTGGTGTCCGGAGTGACTGCTGGCATCGTGCTGTGAGCGCCGCCCGTGATGACGGCATCTGAGGTAAGGGAAGAAAGGGTAGCAGTGAACGTAGCGTTCGCGCCGATAGCGCCCATGTCATTGGTGGAGTACACGTCGGCCGGAATGTTCGGGCTCGAAGTGTCGAAGTGGGAAGTCGAGACCCAGAAGGAATGACCGTCGCCTGCGACTGCACCGTTCTGTGCGTTGAGCGTTGCATCGCTCGACGTGACGCCAGTTGCGTCATTGGTCGTAACGCTTGCAGATGCATCAGCAGCGAACGTAGCTGCAATCGTATGATCAGCAGTAACCGCTGAGAAGTTGTACGAAGGCACTGCGCCCACCGAAGATCCATCCACCTGAACGTCGGCTACATGGTAGCCGGGATTGGCAGTAATGGTGAATGATTGGTCGTTCGGCTCTGTCACTGCAACTGCGCCAGACGGACTGATTGAACCGTTCGAGTCTGCGCTAGCAGTAATAGTATGAATGTCGCCCGCATCCGCGTGTACCGGAATAGCAGCGAAGTTAATAGAGAGAACAGAAATCATCATCACTCCAGCCATGAGTGTGCGGCGGAGTGTATCGAGCGAGACTTTGGTCATAGATAATCGTGTGTGTAAAAGCAGTAATAAATAGGACACAAGTCCTTCCCTTTGCAATCTGTCTTCCTTTCCCCTTGAACTATCTTGACTATGAACCTACTGGGGACGATGTCAATACTATGGGTGGAAAGCCATGAAGTATTCATTAATACAAAACACCCCGCTTTCGCGGGGTGTTTTGTATGTCCCGGGTATTAGTTACCCTGGGCTGCGGTCCACACTACGAGCGGCGGGAGGACATTGGATGCCGCCGTCGGGCAGTCGATCTTCTTGAGCTCTGCGAGCGTCGTAATGTACGCGATGCCGGTCGGCGCCGTGATTCCCCACGGTGCGAGCACATCGGCTGCGTGCTTCACCTGGAAGGCCATGACGGCTGCCGTAGTCGGCGCGTCATAGATACCAGAGATTGCGATGGTGGTGCCGAGATCCTTGTTGAGAAGGGTCTGGAGCGCCTTCACCTGTGCCACGTCGTTATCAACGCCTGGGCGGAGATACTTCGTGATGGACGGTGCGCATACTGCGTCTACCGTGCTGGTAGCTGCGCCGAGCACCTGGCCGGTCGTACCATGACCATGACCCTGGGGTGCATTCACCGTGATGGTGACCTTGGCGACGTTGGTCGTCGGCTTTCCGTCGGTGACGGAGTACACGAACGAGTCGGTGCCGCTGAACGCCGGGTTCGGCGTGTACACGAGGTTCGGAGCAGTACCCGAAAGGGTGCCGAACTTCGGTGCCGAGACGTCATACGTGAGCGGGCTGTTCACCACAGCAAGTGCCGTAAGGTGGATAGCTACCGGCGTGTGGAACTCGGTTACTACGCTGATGTCCTGAGCAGTCGGGCCAACGTTGCCGCCACCCTGACCCTGTGCGCCAACGGTGTTGACGATGGTGCAGGTCTGGGTTTGGGTAGGCACAAGCGTAACGAGGCAGCCGGTAGAGCTGACCGTCGGGACGATGTCCTTCGGGCCACCCTTCTCGGTGACGTCATACGTACCTGCCTTGAGCGCGACGGTGACGCCCTTGTCGGAACCTGGGAAGGTATCGACGATTGCGTGCGTTGCGGTGTTGGTAACGATCATCGTCCAGTCAGACGGCGTTGCGCCGAGGTTGTCGACGGAGATGACCTTGGTGATAACGGTAAGGTGTGCGGACGGCACGGTACCAGAACCACCGGAGTGGGTACCTACACCACCTGCGCTATGCGCGGAGGAAGCCGAGCTGACGCTCGGACCGTCTGCAAGTGCTGCGAACGGCGCAAGAGAGAGCGCGAAGACCGCCGCAGCTGCAGCGATATTACCGGCACCCTTTGCGATTACATGCGAGATTTTCATTTTTGAGAGTAAATAGGAAGTAATAAGGATATAAGCCCTTTGGTACTCAACTACTACCCATTATACACACTTTCCTATTCCTGTCAAGCGGCTTCTAGCCGCGGTTATCGGTGGACCCAAGGAGATTCGAACTCCTGACCCCCTCATTGCAAATGAGGTGCTCTACCAGCTGAGCTATGGGCCCGACGCGATTATTTATAGCATATTTAAAAAAGGTCGCCCACTGCTTGCGCGGTGGGCGTCCTGTTCATTTCGGGCCGTGATTTATGGCGGCGGCGGTAGCGGCGGCTTGAGCTTGATCAAACGCTTGCGCGATTTGAACGCTTCGCTCGTTTCGATCAGACCATCGCCCGGACCGAATATTGCGAGCAGAGTTATTACAATCGCGCCCACGATCATGATGCCAATTACTTGCCCGACCGGCTGATTCGCCCAGTGCGAAAACCAATGAACCCATTTGTCCATGAGGACCCTCCCTGTTCAAGAAATAGATTACGGTAAATACGACCTATGTCAATAGGTCGATCTTCGCCGCCATGATGAAGTCGTTCTCGGAGAGGCCTTTCACCGCGTGGGTGGTGAGGCGTACGCCGACTTTTCCCCAGGACACCGCGAGGTCTGGGTGGTGCCACTCTTGCTGGGCGAGCTCGCCTATGCGATTGGCGAATTCGAGCGCTTCCTGGAAGTCAGCAAATTTGAATTCCCTGCTGATCTCGGTAGCAGCCTCGTTCATCTTCCACTCGGGCACGTGCGGGAGGAAGTCCCCTGCCTGTTCACGAGTGAGCGCCGGGAACCCACCCTCGCACGGTATGCAGCGCTTGTGGCTAAGTTCGGTCATGCATCCTATTCTATCCCTGCTTGTTATAGTGAACAAATGGAAGCCCCGAAAAATATCCTTTTCATGTTTGGCGGTGTCTCTGCTGAGCACGAGGTATCAGTGGTCTCCGGGCTGCAGGCGCTCGAGAGCTTGGACGCGAGTCTGTACGCGCCAGTCGTCATTTACATCGGCAAGAAGGGCGAGATGTGGCACCTGCCTGGAGTCACAGACCGGAGCGGTTTCTTAGGAGCAAAAAAGTCGGAGGTGTCGTTCGGGCGCGATAGCAAAGGAGGATATGTCGAAGCGCGAGGCCTATTTGGAAACTGGATATATCCATATGCGGCATTCCTCGCGTTCCATGGCGGGAGCGGAGAAGGCGGTTCCCTTCAGGGTCTCTTGGAATCCAGCGGGATCCCGTTTACCTCGAGCAGCACCGAGGGCTCGGTGATTGCCATGAACAAGCGTCTCACTAAGGAAGTGTTGCGGGAGGCGAAGGTACCAGTTTTGCCGGATGTACAGCTGTTCGCGAGCGATATTCGAGCAGAGGTAGAGACGGCTGCGCGCAGCGCAATTGGTGCTCTCGGGCTACCTCTCATCATAAAGCCCGTGCATCTCGGCTCAAGCATTGGTATCAATGTGGCTCATACTGAAATTGAACTCCAGAAGGGGCTACTCACTGCTGCTTTTTCTGACGAAGAACTTTTACTTGAGCCATTCCTCGAAGGTATTCGCGAGTACAACTGTGCTGTGAGGCGGGTGGGCGATGTTGTCGAAGTGAGCGAAATTGAGAAACCAGTATCTCACGATGCCATACTAAGCTTTGCCGATAAGTACGAGCGTGGTGGAAAGAAGGTGGGGTCGGGCATGGCTTCCCTTTCGCGCGAGCTTCCTGCGAAGATACCTCCTGAACTTAAACAGCGCATCCAGGATGCCGCGAGACGTGCATTTATCGCCTGCCGACTCAAAGGCATGGCTCGCATTGATTTCATGCAAAGTGAAGCGGGCGATGTATACCTCACGGAAGTTAACCCCATTCCAGGTTCCATGGCGTTCTATCTCTGGGAGGCATCCGGGATTCCATTTCGCACTCAAATCACCGATCTTATCGAGCAGGCAGTGAGAGATGCTGAACAGCAGGCGGATCTCGCTCTCGAGTACAAATCGGACATAATCGAGCGCTTCGTACAAAGCCCGAAGCACTAGTAATACAAATCAGGGAGCGCGGGCTGGAAAAGTCCTACCCATTCGCCGGGCGGGAGAACTTCATGCGCGGTTTTCAAAAATGTCTCCAGGCGCGGTGTGCGCATGACTGGCACAGTCGCCCCAATGCCTGTCCGTATTTCCTCACTGAACATGGTATCAAGCACTATTGCCTGGTCGGCGTAGGCTGATATTGCCTGGCCCAGCTCCCTATTGCTCTCGGGCGCATCGGGCCCAGCTTCCGGGATACCCGCAGCCACGACGAACAACTTCTTCCCTTTCGTATCCGCAAGCGCGCGGGCGGCAGCAAGCCCCGCCTTCGCCGTGGTCAGACTGATGTTATAGCTATCATCGATACCTTCGTAGCCATACACGCTGCCCATTTTCTGGCGACGGTCAGGAAGTTCTAGATGTCGGCTAGTGTCTATTACAAAAGGCGCCGGTACATGGAGCAGATCCGCTACTACAAGCGCACGCGCGAGGTTCTCTTTGTTTGATTGGGAAAGATTTTCCGTCCCGATAGCCGTTCCTTGATAGACCAGCGGTCCGGTCCTCACTTCTACCACACGCACTGAGGGATCGACCGGCTGCAGGTCAGCGAGCGTAACGGTATCCACGATAAGCGTACTTCCGTGAGGAGAATGCTGGAGGATCTCACCGAGGGAAGCCGCAAGTGCCTTCTTGCTGCCAAATCGTTCAAGATGCTGGTCTCCGACGTTAGTAACGATTGCGATATCGGGCGGAGTCATGCGAGCGCTTGCAGCTATTTCTCCGCGCTTGTAGGCATCCATTTCCACAATGAGTAGCTGCGTGTTCGGCGCGAGCTCTTTAAGAATCCATGCAGCAATACCGGAGGGCGTATTTATTGTTCCCGGAATCATCTGTGTACGGTAGTGATAGCGGACGAGGTCATACAGGAAGTGCTTCGTGGTGGTCTTACCGAAGCTCCCCGCTATGCCCACGATATTGAGCGGAGCATGTCGTTGCACTCGCTCTGCAGCACGTGCCTGCTGACGTCCGTGCAGGGCAGAGAACACAGGACTGAGCGCGACATTGGCTAGAAGAGAAGCAATTGGGATGAGAAGCAAAAGGACGACGGTAAGCAGTAGCTTGGAAAAAAGCCCGGGCACGAGCACCAGAACCAGAAGTAGAATCAGTGCCCAAAGAAGGATGGAAGCAGCAAGCGTGATCTTGGCCCGCGCTGTATAGACAAGCTGCTCTGAAACGACAAATCCTCTGCGGAAAAAAAACCGCCTAAGCCACTTTATGTAGCGCGCACTGTCGTACTCCTCTTTCTGAAGGATCCAAAGGAAATCTGCGAACGGGAAAAGATAGTTCATGTCTGGATAAAACGATTCACCATTCCCACGAATAGGGTCGGGTTCTCGAGATGGGCATTGTGCCCAGCGCCCGGAAGAATCTTGAGTTCACTTCCCTTTATGAGTTCTTTCGATTCGCGGGCAATCGCAAGAGGAACGGCGGTATCATTTTCACCCCAGAGCAGGAGCGTCGGTGCAGCAATGCTTGGTAGCTCAGCGGTTAAATCAAACGGGACTACGCGTCGGAAGATAGCGCCGAGGCCCTTCTTATCTGCCATATCGAGTTCACTGTTACCAGAGGAGCGCGTTGGCAAAAGCGGTTTAACGATCTTTGCGATCGCGATGCGTGCCTGGACGGATGCGGAGGGCCTGTAGATGACAGGGGCGCCGTAGAGTACGAGCTTCGTAAGCCAGCTTGGCCGTCGACTTGCGATGAGCGCCGCAATTCTTCCACCGAAGGAATGGCCGAGGAGTATCACGTCGCTGTAGTGTGCGTTCTGTATCCGCTTTTCTACCCATGCCGCATATTCTGGAACGCCCCACGATTCACTCACGAGTGGCTCAGTGCCAAAACCAGGCAAGTCAAAAATCTCCACCTGGTCAGCAGAAAATTGCTTGGACACCGATTCCCATTCATTTCTGCTCTGCCCCCATCCGTGGAGCACCACCAAAACTGACATACGAGTATCTAACCGAGAGCCAGGGAGACAAGATGCGTGAGGAAATCGTCGGAGCGCATCCCAATGGAATTAAGTCCACTCGAGAATGAGCGCCCGTCACCGATTGCTGGCAGGCTATTGGTCTCGAGGTAGTAGACGCCGCGGGGCGAGACAATGAAGTCGGAGCGCGAGTAGTGGCGCAGGCCGAGCGCTTCGTGCGCGGCCTTGGCTGCGCGCGTGAGCTCTTCTGATATGGGGCGCGAGAACCTGCCCGGCACAATCTCTTGGGATGCGCCCGAATACTTCGCTTCGTATGAAAAGAATTCCTTCGGCGGCGGGACTATTTCTATGGCCGGGAGCGCGTAGAGCGTTTCTCCGCGCAGATTCTCGACCACGCCCACCGTCGCTTCCGTACCGCGGATGTATTCCTCGACCAGTACGCCGCCGGCACCCTGCTCAAAGAGCGTGACGACGGCATCCGTGACCGGCTTGAATCCATGAGCGAAGGTGACACCTACGGACGAGCCCCAGCGAACGGGCTTCACCACCACCGGCTGCATGAACGTCATCACTGCCTCGCGCACGCCGGGGCCGATGTCTTCTGGTCGCTCGATGAACACGCCGCGCGCGACCTTCACCCCGGCACTGCGGACTCGGTCCTTGGCGAGCGCCTTGTGCATCGCGAGGAAGGAGCCGAACGAGTCAGCGCCTGCGTACGGAATGCCCTGCTGCTCGAGGAGTCGCTGCACTTCTCCGTCTTCTCCGTACTCACCATGCAGGCCGATGAGTACGACGTCGAGACCCTGGAGTGCGCGCACTGGGTCTACTGGGCGGCCGCGATCGTGCCACTGCTTCTGCTTGTCGATGTAGATGTCGCGCACGACGAAGCGCTCTTCGGGAAGCTGGCCGAGCATCGCGCCACCCGTTTTGAGCGAGACGTCATGCTCCTGCCAGGGACCTCCGCGAAGAACTCCGACGACCGTGCCATTCATAAAAAGAGTATAACCCACTCACGCGCGCATTTGTCGCGAGCGAGCGCGGCGGTGCCTGTTGAGGGAGAACCGGTGCGCCTCCGCATTTGCGAGGACGACGTCAGCGTCTTTGACTCCTGCGCGCAGCGACCCGAGCACCTCGCGCGGGCGATGCTTCTCGTCCTTCACCACGGCGACCACCGGGATACGCACACCTGCTGCAGCAAGCACTTCTTCCGCCGCTTTCTTATGGGTCTTGCCACCATCGACCACGATGGCCTTCGGGTATTGCCACTCGGTGTGCGGGAGGCGACGCGAGATGAGCTCTTTGAGAGAGCCAATGTCGTCGTTCTGACGCTTTCCCTTCACCGACTTCCCGCCTGCTTTCGCATGCGTGCCCTTTATTCTGAAGGTGCGATAGTCCTTTTTGACCGGGATTCCCGCATCGATGACGACCATCACGCCGATAGCATTGGTGCCGCTGATATGCGCGGTGTCGTATGCCTCGATGCGCGGACTGTCTTTGTCTTCTCCGCGGTCCTCTTTAATGAGCGAGACGTCCTGGATGTGATCGAGTGCGAAGAGTTGGCCGCGAATTTCCCCGGCGTCCTCAAATCGTTCTTCTTCCGCTGCTTGCTTCATGTCCTTATTAAGCTGCACGCGAAGCGCTTTGGTGCGGCCGGAAAGAAAGAGGCACACGTTCCGGATGGAACGCATGTACTCCTTCCTATCAAAGTGGTTCGGGTACTGCCCAATCTGGCGATTGAACTCGACCTTCGCTTGGTGGTGCTTATTGCCCATCACTCGGACCACGCGCCCGGTCTCCTGATCTATCGTGAGCGGTCGATCGGTGTCGTAAAAGGGGAAGATGCGGCGGATGAGTCGCAGGCCCTCGCGCAGCTGGTGGCCCGATGGGAACGGGCCGTACATATCGCGCAGCTTCAAATTCTCCGTGACGACCATCTTGGTATCGAAATCTATATCCGTGCCGCGATAGGCCAATACGCGCGGAATGGGTTCATCGGTGATGACAGCGTAGAGGAACGACTTGTCGTCCTTGCCCATGGAGTTGGCCGGTGGGTCGTACTCGCGGATAAGCGCAGCCTCGCGCACAAGTGCCTCGAGCACGGTCGGCGTGGTCTCGTGTGCGATGCGATCCGCCTGCGTGACCATGTCGACCAAGCGGGGCCCTCGTGTGGCGATGAGGTCATCGTCGAAGTAGCTGCGCACCCTATCACGCAGGCTTGTGGCCTTGCCCACATACAGGACCTTCTTCCCTTTCTTAAAGAGATACACGCCCGGGGTGTCGGGAAGCTCGAATCGTTTCAGTTCTGCGCGCTCCATGTATATATAGTACTGAAATTGAGTCGGGCCCGCCATAAAGACGGACCCAACTGGATTTAAGGTCTGCGAACGACTCTCATGTAGAACGGGAGCTCTCTCTCACCGGAAGCGACATACTCGTTGTAGTACTGCTTTCCGTACTTCCTGTCCGACTCGGGCAGGCTCTGGTGGTAGGCATGATGCGCGTGGATGAAAACTTCTTCATCACTCGTACCAGGCGGCAGTTCGAGGAACCCGCGTATTTCCACTATTCGGTCGCGATTGCTCATGACACCCTCACTCAAAGGAAGCCTCTAAAAATCTAATACTACGCCTTTTGCGTCGCTGCGCTAGTGCTATTGACAACTAGCATTGATGAGTGGTACAATTCAAAACGAATTAGGGGAGAAAAGTTCCATGACGCATTCTTGGGAGTACTACGTCGTCAAATTCGCAGCTTTCTGTCTGTTCATCTATGTGCTCGACCGGGTGCCCGAGAGATACCGCGATATAAAACTTGCGGTCCTCTTCTCTCTCGGCGCGATCGGCACAGGAATCTTGATCGAGTTGGAGCGCGAACGCATGCCGAGCGACTGGGTCAGCTTGATCAGCCCCAGGCAGTGGCACTACAGCCCAATCGGCAAACTTCTGCTGATCTCGTGGGAGGTATATGCGCTCGAAGCTGCGTTCGTCGCAGGCGCGCTCTGGTACTGGCTTGCGAGCCTCCGAAAGAGCTCACCGATGGCCGCACACCTGATCTTCTGGACAGTGATGCTGTTCGGGGCGGTCGGCGCCGGGACGATATACCTCGTCGCCTAAGTAGGCGATGACAACGTGAAAAGGTCGGAGAGCAATCTCCGACCTTTTATTATTTCCCTTTCTTCACGCGCTTACGGAGCGCCTTTGCGAGGTATTCGCCGGTGTGCGAGCCCTTGGTATCTGCGACTTCTTCCGGCGTGCCCTTCGCGACTATCTTGCCACCGCCCGTGCCGCCCTCGGGACCGAAGTCGATGAGGTAGTCGGCGGATTTGATGACATCGAGGTTGTGCTCGATGGTGACCACGGTGTTGCCGCGGCGCACGAGTTCCTGGAGGATTTCGAGTAACTTCTTCACGTCTTCGTAGTGGAGTCCGACCGTCGGCTCGTCGAGGAGGTACAGCGTCTTCATCGTCACGGGGCGGTAGAACTCGCTCGCGATTTTCACACGCTGCGCTTCCCCGCCTGAAAGCGTCGTCGCCGACTGTCCGAGCGTGAGGTATTCGAGTCCGGTGGAAGCAAGCGTATCGAGTCGATCGGCAACAGACGGGATGTCTTTGAAGAATGCCTGGGCTTCTTCCACCGTCATCTGCAGCACTTCGTAAATATTCTTGCCGTGGAAGGTTGCCTCGAGCGTCTCCTTCATGAACCGCGTGCCATTGCACACATCACAGGTCACATACACCGTCGGCAAGAAGTGCATCTCGACCGCGATCATGCCGTTCCCTTGGCAGGCTTCGCAGCGGCCGCCGGGCACGTTGAACGAGAACCGTCCCGGTTTCCAGCCGCGTGCGCGAGCCTCCGGTGTAGCCGCGAAGAGGTCGCGGATATGCGTCATCGCGCCTGTATAGGTCGCAGGGTTAGAGCGCGGCGTGCGGCCGATAGGCGACTGGTCGATAAGTACAACGCGCCCCACATATTCCGTACCTGTAATCGATGACACATGCTGGGGCTCGGACTGGCGTTTCGCGAACCGTGCCGCGACGTTCTTATAGAGGATGTCGTAGAGGAATGTCGACTTACCCGAACCAGACACGCCCGTGATACACACCAATTTCCCGAGCGGGACGTCGATGTTTTGATTCACCATATTGTGGAGGGTCGCGCCGCGTACCTTGATAGCACCCTTCTCTGAAGTGCGGCGCTCTTCGGGCACTGGGATCTCTGTCTCCTCGCGCAGGTATGAAAGCGTGAGCGAGCCACTCTTGTTCTTGTCTGCAGTGAGGAGGTCGTCGAGCCAACCGCTCGCCACCACCTGCCCACCATGGGTGCCGGCGCCAGGGCCGATGTCCACGATGTAGTCTGACGCGTAAATAGTGTCTTCGTCGTGCTCCACGACCACGATGGTGTTGCCGAGCTCTTTGAGCTTTACCAAGGTCTGGATGAGGCGGTCGTTGTCTCGTTGGTGGAGGCCGATGGTCGGCTCATCGAGCACATAGAGCGCTCCCACGAGCCCGGTACCAAGCTGGGACGCGAGGCGGATGCGCTGCGCTTCTCCGCCCGAGAGCGTATTAGCCGTACGGTTCAGCGTGAGGTAGTCGAGACCCACGTTCAACATGAACACGAGGCGGTTGTCGATCTCCTTGATTATCGGCGCGGCGATTTCTTCCTTGAGCGCTGAGAGCTGCACTGAGTCGATGAACGCCTTCGCATCCCGGATGGAAAGCGCGGTGAAGTCGACGATATTCTTGCCGAGGCCATTATTAGATTTATCGCCCTTGCCCTTGAGGTATACGCGCAGTGCCTCGGGGCGCAGACGCGCGCCGTGACAGACCGGGCAGACTTCTTCCGAGAAAAGCGACTCGGTGCCGAGACCGTTACAGTGCGGACACGCGCCATATGGGCTGTTGAATGAGAAAAGACGCGGCTCGACTTCCGGGAACGATGCTCCGTCTTCCGGGCAGATGAACTTGGACGAGAGCGTCTCGACCGTGCCGTCCGCGTGCTTGATCTTCACCAAGCCATCGCTTTCCTTGAGCGCGAGCTCGAGCGCTTCAGAGAGGCGTTCGCGCGCGGCGCTCGAGTTCTTGGTGAATTCTGAGAGGTAGATGGAGTCGACGAGCACCTCGATGTCGTGGCGCTTATTGCGGTCGAGCACTATCTTCTCGCGCAGCGACTGTGTCTTGCCGTCTATTACTACCTTCTCGTATCCCTTACCGAGCATGTCGTAGAGCAACTGGTAGTACTCGCCCTTGCGGCCCACCACGATCGGCGCGTAGATGGTGATAGCGCGCTTGTCCACCGCGACACCCATCACCGCGGCATCGGCCTCGCCCTTTTTCGCGTCCATGCGCATCATCACGAGCTTGATCATCTCTTCCTTGGAGAGCTTCACGATAGGCACGTCGTGGTTGATACAGTACGGCTGCCCCGCGCGCGCGTAGAGCACGCGCAGGTAGTCGTATATTTCCGTGATGGTAGCAACGGTCGAACGCGGGTTGTTAGACCGGCTCTTCTGGTCGATGGAAATTGCTGGAGAAAGTCCCGTGATTTCATCCACGTCTGGCTTGCCCATCTGATTCAAGAACTGGCGGGCGTACGCGGAAAGCGATTCCACGTAGCGGCGCTGGCCCTCGGCGAAAATAGTGTCGAATGCCAAGGACGACTTGCCCGAGCCTGAGAGGCCCGTGATGACGGTCATAGCGCCACGCGGCATCTCCACGCTAATGTTCTTCAGGTTATGGGTACGCGCACCCTTCACGCGGATCCATTCGGCTCCGCGCGCTTGATGATGTTCTGCTTTAGAAGATTTGCTCATAGGACATAGGGTTGTATGGAAATTGTAGCGCCCTGCCCGTGTCGGGGCAGGTACACAAGTAATTATATCAAAGGCGCTATACCAGCGCTATGCGGCCCTCATAACCCGCACATCTCGCTCGTGAAGCGCAGCAATTCTTGCGTGCGCCGCTACGCGCGTAGAAGCGATGCGCTCAAGGAGGTTTCGCTGCAATTCCTGCTCATCTGCGTCAGGCCGTTTGGGACCGAACAGTTCTGGGACGCTTTTGCCGGTCTTCGCGACGACGCTTTTGATGAACGCGAGGCCTTCGTCTCCAGCGTAGCGCTGCTCCAGCAAATCGAGCTTTGTAATAAGGATCTCGAGCGCTTGCGGGTCCTCAACAAACTTAACCCGGCGCATGCCGAGCTCCATATCCTCCGTCAGAAGCTGTCGCGCTTCTTCGAAGTCATAGAGCGCTGTCTTCCCTTCCTTCGCACGCATGTTTCCCCCTTCGTAGGTAGTGATCTGACCGGTGGTATCTGCCGAGCGATCCTCGTCCGTGAACACGCAGGCGAGTACGAGCAAGTCTGCTTGCGTCTCAGAAGCGGCATGCGGCTGTTCTATCTTGTCGAGCGGCATGACTTTCGAGAGGTAGTGCGGGCCTGCACCGGTTGCGTTCGGCACGACGTCCGATACGTTAACGATTCCCTTGAGTGAGAGCGCAACCAGTCGCTGGAGTTCGGGCCGGCTGTGGAGGCTTACGTAGGTCTCACCTCCCGACTGGAATATCACGTTTCTCTTATCCTCTTCGGCGGGAGCCAGCTTCTTGAGCGGCTCGGTTACCGGAAGCGGCGAAAAGGTAGTCGGGTCTGCTTCGCGCGCGGCTTTCTCGCCCGGCAATTCTTTCTTGAATCGTCCGAAGAGACCGTCGAGGGCCATGGATTACTTAGGGAGCAGCGCTTCCATCCTGGAGACTATTTCTTCGATGGAGTTCTCAGCCTTCACCAGGTAGTCGTTCGCACCAAGCGCCTTTGCCTTCTCTTTATCGCTGTCCTGTCCGAGGTTAGACACGATGATGATCGGAGTGTCTTTCTGCGCGTCGGTGCGCTTACGGATGGTCTCGAGTATTTCGAATCCGGACATGCCGGGGAGGATGAGGTCGAGCAGTACGAGCGCGGGCTTATTGGCCTCGAAGAGCTCGAGCGCCTCGGTGCCGTTAGACGCGTAGAGGGTCTGGTACTTGCTCGCGAACGTGTGTCCGAGCAGGTTTTTAAGCACCGGGTCGTCTTCGACGACGAGGATGAAGGTCGTGGTGGGAAGCATACCGGAATACTAGCACAGGGCTAGACGGTGGTTGCCGGTCCCCCGGTCGGGAGCGAAAGGGTGAATGTGGTGCCGGGGCCGTCTGTATTGGCGCTGAACCTCAAGTCGCCGCCGTGGTCGGTGGCGATGGTACGGGCGATATAAAGCCCGAGGCCGTTGCCCTCGTTCTCTTTTGCCACTGCGTTACCAGCGCGGAAGAAACGCTCGAAGATATTCGCGCTGTCTTTGGCTGATATGCCGATACCCATGTCGCGCACGGTGATGAACACGCGCTCCGCCCCGTAGGTCACGCCGAGCGTGATGCGTCCGCCCGAGGGCGTATAGCGGATAGCGTTGTCGACCAAGTTACTGAGCACCCACTTCACACGCTCGCGGTCGCAGCGCACGAACGGCACCGCGGCGGTGGGAGTGAACACGAGCACCAAGCCGCGCTCCGCTGCCGGCGCGTCGAAGTCGTTCGCGACTTCTGCGGTGAGCGCGTTCACATCGACCTGCTCGAATGTGTATTTATATTTGCCCGATTCTATCGCTGAGATATCGAGCAGTGTGCCCACGATAGCGACGAGCTCGTGGCTCTTATCGGTCGCGTTCTTCACGAGGCCTCTCTGGTCTTCGGTGAGTTCCGAGTTCTCGAGCGCTTCGAGCGCCCAGCGCACGCCGGTGAGCGGGGTGCGCAGCTGATGCGCCGCGGTGGTGATGAAGTCGGACTTCACCCGGGACGTCTCCACGTCCTTCTTGTGGGCGGTCTCGACGCTCCCCACGAGGTCGACGAAGGAGCGCATGAGCGTGCGGATTTCCGAGGGAGCGAACGAAGGGATAACGATAGGGATGCGCTCGCCGCGCGAAGCGAACGCGTTCACTGCACGGTTGAGACGGCGGAGCGGGAGCGCGGTAAGCCGCCCGAGAATGACGAAGAGGATGAGCACGACCAGGAGCATGAAGGCGTCGAGGAGCGTCGCACCCTCTGTGACCGGCACATACGCGCTTGGTGGGATGAGCGGATAGAGGAGCGTAAATGTGGTGTACCAAATGGCGCCAAGCGTCGTGGCGATGAGCACGATGAACGCGAGCGTAAAGAGAAGCCAGAGCGGCATGGATCTATGATAGCAGGACTACGCAGCCTTGCGCGCAGGCTCGAGCTCCTCAAGGCGGGCAAAGAGTGCGGCTTCGGCCCTCTGTATACGGTTGAGGTAGAGGTCTTGGAGATATTTAATCTGCTTCTTTGCACTCATACTCTTCGCTTCGTATCCGACGACATAGTGCAGGGTTTCAATCGTCTGCTCATCGGGACCGAATATCGCGCGCATAAATTTGTACCCTCCGTCACCCGAAAGGCGCTTCTTGAGAAGCGCGAGTTTATCGAGCGCAATCCGGATGGCGTTCGGCTCTACGATTTTCTCAGCGCTTTTCGCGGGTCCGTCCGCAACTCCACCGTGGACGACGTGCCTGGCCTCGCCAAAATCAAAATGGGAAACTTTTCCATCTTCGTATCGCGCATTTGAAATCCATGGTTTGGCCTCCGTAAGACCCTCCATGTGGTCCCAATCACCGAATGCTTGCTCCATGACATACCCGTCTGCCGTCACCTCTGCCACGGGCGTCTCGCGGACGACGCGCTCTATCGGCATAATGGAAGAGTAGTAGGCTCCCTTCTCGCTACTCACATCTTTGACGACGTCGCTCACATTAATGATGCCCTTCAGCATGCGGGCGATAGCCTGCTGGAGCGCAGGATTAGTAACTTCACGTAGCTTGATATACTCCTCTCCCGCACTCCGCACCTGGGGCAAGCCTTTCCCGGGCTCATGGCCAATCACTTCGGGAGTCTCTGTGAGCGGAAGCTGCGAATAGGCAGTAGGATCTGCTGCTGCGTACGCAGTCTCAGTGATTTCCCGCTCTTTAGGTGAGGCAGGCTTGATCTCCTTTCGCCCGAACCATTCTCCCATTTTCATGTCTCTAATTATATCAACAATGGCATTAGCGACCGCGGCGCTTCTGGGGACGGGGTTTTCCCGTCTTCGACTTCCCTTCCAGTTTATAAATTTCGTCGCGGATGACGGCGGCGGTCTCGAAGTCGAGAAGCTCTACTGCTTCCTCCATCTCAGCGCGTTTCTGCTTCAAGAATGCTTCCGGATCGTCCTTATACAGGCGCGTGTCGAGGGCGAGCATCGAGTCCACCGTCTTGTCGTGCTCACTGCGCATAGATTCCGCGATGTCGCGGATTTCCTTCTTGATAGTAATCGGGGTGATGCCGTGGGCTTCGTTATACGCGAGCTGCACGCCGCGGCGGCGATTGGTCTCGCTTATCGCGCGCTCGAGTGACCCGGTCATCTGATCGGCGTACAGAATAACGCGACCGAGGATGTTACGCGCGGCGCGCCCGATGGTCTGGATGAGCGAGGTCTCGCTGCGTAGGAACCCTTCCTTGTCGGCGTCGAGGATACCTACGAGTTCTACCTCCGGCAGGTCGAGCCCTTCGCGAAGCAGGTTCACACCCACCAAGATATCGAAGGTTCCTTTGCGGAACTCCGTGAGGATGGTGATGCGGTCGATGGTCTTCACGTCCGAGTGGAGGTACTCGGCCTTGATGCCCTTCTCGCGCAGGAACTGCGAGAGGTCCTCTGCCATCTGCTTGGTGAGTGTGGTCGCGAGCGCGCGGCCGCCGCGCTTGATGACTATTTCCGCTTCAGCGATGAAGTCTGCAATCTGCCCTCGGTAGTCGCCGGTTTCGGTAATCGGCCGCACGGTAAGCTCGGGGTCGATGAGACCCGTCGGGCGGATGATCTGCTCCACTATTTGCCCCTCTGGCTTCACCGAGTGCTCTTTCTCATACTGCCCCGGTGTCGCAGAGGTGAATATCACCTGGCCGATACGCTTCTCGAACTCATCAAATTTTAGCGGGCGGTTATCGCGCGCGGACGGCAGGCGGAAGCCGTGCTCCACCAATACGTCCTTGCGGGAGCGGTCGCCAGCGTACATGCCGCCCACCTGCGAGACCGTCACGTGTGACTCGTCTATCACGGTAAGGAAGTCTGCGGAGCCGTCTTTCTTATGCGGGAAGTAGGAGAGGAGCGTGTGCGGCGGTTCACCCGGAGCGCGGCCGTCGAAGTGGCGGGAATAGTTCTCGATGCCGCTCGTGTACCCGATCTCCTTGATGAGCGCGAGGTCGTGGAGCGTGCGGCGCTTGAGTCGCTCTGCTTCGAGCGGTTTTTCTTCGCGCTTCAATTGCGCGAGCCGCTCGTCGAGTTCGAGCTTGATGTCTTCGATGGCGCGGTTGCGGTCGTCTTCACTCGTCACGAAGTGTTTCGCCGGGAACACGAACGTGGAAGTTATATCGGCCGTCTTGGCTCGCGAAATAGGATCGATACACTCGATGCCCGCGATAGTGTCACCATCAAAGCGCACTCGGTAAATAGACTTCTCGTTGAGCGGCATGAACTCCATCGAGTTCCCCACTGCGCGGATCTTGCCTGGCTCGAGGTCGGCATTAGTGCGCTCGAAGAAAATCGCGATGAACTTGCGAATGAGTCCCGAGCGGCCTCCCTCGACGTTCTCTCCTTTCACCAGGCGCACATGCACCTTTTCATAGTTCTCCGGCGAGCCGAGGCCGTAGATAGCAGAGACCGATGCGACGATGATGACGTCCTTGCGTGTGAGCAGCGCCTGGGTCGCCGCGTGGCGCAGGCGATCGATTTCCTGGTTGATCATCGCTTCCTTCTCTATGTAGGTGTCGGAGTGCGCGATGTACGCCTCCGGCTGGTAGTAGTCGTAGTATGAGACGAAGTAGTGGACCGCATTCTCCGGGAAGAATTCCTTGTACTCCTGTGCGAGCTGCGCTGCGAGCGTCTTGTTGTGCGCCATCACCAAGGTCGGCTTGTCGAAATTGGCGATCACGTTCGCGCACGTGAACGTCTTACCCGACCCGGTGACGCCGAGCAGGGTCTGGAACTCGAGGCCGTCCTCGAGTCCCTTGGTGAGCGCCTCTATCGCCTTCGGCTGGTCGCCGGCCGGCGGAAACGGCGTATGGAGTTTGAAATTGCCTGCCATGACTAGGTATTGTATAACAAGCTCTGAAACCCTGCACGAAGGACCTCGTTATGAACATTGGGACGGAAGCCTTCCGCCTTTGGAAGGAAAATCAAGGTGTTCTCGCAGCCCAGCACGATGTCCGCAATTTCCTCTTCGCGCTGGCACTAGAGGACAACGCGGTACCCGACATGGAATCATTCCCCGAGCAAGCGAAGGCGCTTGCGAAGATCGACCTTGTCGAACTTTGCGGTGTGCTCCACACGCTCAGGGAACTACTTCCCGCTTCCCAGGATACTGGAGAGCTCGGGCTTATGACCCCACATTACAAACACCTCGTGGATGCCGCGATCGCGGTCTGGGGCTTGAATGGAGCTCAGAGTCATGTGAAGCGGCTCGTGCGTCAAGCAAGTCTCTATCAATGACGAGTAGCGGTCGGACAAGTGTCCGGCCGCTCGCTATTTATTTACGGTAGTAGTCGCGCACGAAGTCTTCGCGGAACGCCGCGAACGTGCCGTTCTCTATCGTCGCGCGCGCATCGTCTACCAATTTCAATATGAATCCGACATTGTGCATGGAGCAGATGATGGAGCCGAGGATTTCCTTGGAGCGGATCAGGTGCGAGACATAGGCGCGCGTGAATCCTTCCGTGCCCGGGATGATGGTGTCCGGGTCGAGCGGGATCTGTTCGTCCTGATACTTCTGACCGGTGATGTGGATGATGCCGTGCCGAGTATAAATAGAACCATGCCGCCCGATACGAGTCGCGGCAACGCAGTCGAAGAGGTCCATGCCGTTTGCAATGCCCTCGAGCACGTCACCCGGCTCACCGATGCCGAGGAAGTGCTTCGGCAGTTCTTCCGGCAGTTCTTTTACGGCAGCCTGAAGCGCGCCGCGCATGTCTTCCTTACTAAATGATCCGCCGATGCCAATACCGTCGAATCCCATCGACGCGATCTCGCGCGCTGATTCCGCACGCAGGTCCTCGTGACGACCACCCTGCACGATGCCGAATATGCCCTGCTTCTGATTCGCGTCGATGTTCTGTCGGTGCGCCTTGAGGCTGCGCTCTGCCCAGCGGTGCGTGCGATCCATCGCCTCCTTCTGATATTCATACGGCGCGGTGGGAGAGGTGCACTCGTCGAACGCGAAGAACATATCCGCGCCGAGTGCGTGCTGGATCTCTACCGAGCGCTCCGGCGTGAAGCGGTGGAGCGAGCCGTCGTGGTGGCTCGTGAACGTCACACCCTCTTCGTCTATCACCGCGAGCTGCCCGTGCTGGCTTGCGACCGATTCGTCGTATACCGCGGGCGCATTATGCTCTGGCTCTCCTTCCGGCGTTTCCCCCTTCACGAATTTGGATACCGTCTTGCCGAATGCGACACCGAGAGAGAATACCTGGAACCCGCCCGAGTCGGTCATCGTGGGACCGTTCCAGTTCATAAATTTGGCGAGGCCTCCCGAGTCCTGCACGAGTTTTTCTCCCGGGGTGAGGTAGAGATGGTAGGTGTTCGCGAGCACTACTTGCGCACCGAGCTCCTTAAGCGCGGCCGGAAGGATGCCTTTTACATCGGCCTTGGTACCGACCGGCACGAATGCAGGCGTCTTGATCACCCCGTGGGGCGTCGTGAGCGTGCCCGTGCGGGCGCCGCCCTCGCGCTTATCAATGGTGAAGGAGATGGGATTCACCTCTTTACCCTAGCCGCCTGGGGCGATTTCAGCAAGAAAATGCTGTGTTTCTACGCTATTGACAAGAGAGACATATATGTATATAGTTGTCCTAGACACGCTCATGTCTACAGCGTACAGGTCCGACAACCGGACAAGACGCTTTATACGGAGGAGAGATCCTATGAGCATGAAAACAATTAGGGTGGCAGCTGCTGCCTGTGCACTTGTTGCAGTCGGACTCTCCGGCTGCGCCATGGATGGCGGTCCGCATATGAATCCGTACAAAGGCGTGTCCGTCGGACACTACTTCTACGGCGACAACGTGCCCTCGAAGGACTACTTCGCGAAGCAGGACGCCTACGTCAAAACGCACTGCGAAGACTACGCCGAAAGCACCAACCCTTCCGCTGGAAGAACCGGCGCTGCATACGCAGTAAACGAAGGCGTTGGCGGCTTTGTCGGCGGCGCAGGCGGTGAAGCGTTGAGCGGCAAAATCTTGGGCGGTCCAGTGACCACTCCCATGATCCTCGGCGCTGGCGCTTACTATGGTGTCGCCGCAGGAGCCGAGGGCTATGCCACCGGTCTTCAGGCGCACGACCAGCAGGTCAATGGTTGGACCAAGTCCTGCATCATCGGCCATGTCGGCGGCTACCGCTCGGTTTCCGAGAAGGAGTTCGAAGAACTCCAGGCAACCGGTCACAGCAAGCAGCTCGAAGACGCGATCGCGGCCGATCCGGTCATGCCCGTCATGAACGGCAAGATCCCGAGCCCGCCGCAGCCCCCGCCCCCGCCGCAATAAGCACCTTCGCACTTTCCGTGCGCAAAAAAGATCGCCAGAGCCCCACAAGGCCTGGCGATCATTTTTTATATTCGATGCTAGTTAGCTACTGGGCTTTCTGAACGCTATCGAGTTTGATCTCGAAGATAAGCGTGGAGTTAGGCGGAATCGGACCTACCTGCTGCGCGCCGTAGCCGAGCGATGGCGGGATGGAGAGTGCACGCTCGCCGCCCACTTTCATACCCGCAACGCCCTCGTCCCATCCTGCAATCACCTGACCCGCGCCGAGCGTGAAGGTGAACGGCTGGCCGTGGCTCTGCGTGGAATCGAACACGGTACCGTCCGTAAGCTGGCCCACATATTCCACCGTCACGCTATCTCCCGCCATAGCTTCGGTGCCGGTACCGACCTGGAGGTCCTGGATCAGGAGACCGGAAGGGGTAGTAGTGGCGCTGCCCTGGCCTTCAGAAAGTGCCGTCGTGGTGGCGGTTGCTGCAGCGCCGGTGTTAGTACCCGTCGCGCTCATAAGTCCGAACGGGGTAAGGATAGAGGGACCGAAAAAGAGGAACGCGAGCGCCACGACGACCGCAAGGGCTACCGCGACTCCAACCGGGGTGATGTTCATAGGCATACGTTATTTGATTACGGAAAGTATATCACTGGTAAGCTCGTCAACCGTCTCCTTGACGACGTCCTCAGATCCTGGGATGTTTTTGAGGAAGTCGTTCAGCTCTTCCTCCGGTGCGTCACGCGAGAGGAGCGCGGAGAACGCATCGTGTTGATCCGCGTCCATGCGCTCGATGAGACGCACGAGCGATCCGCGGAATATGAGGTCGTTCAGCGTCATCAGCACTTCTTCCTGTTCCGCTGCCGGAAGCGCGTCGAGTTCGAGTGCGTCGAGAATCGATGGTGTGGGTTTCATAAAATTAGAATACTGGGTTTACGTAATCAGACGGCTGCGGCGTGATACCGATGTCGATCGACTCCTGCGGGAGGGTTCCGTCGGGATAGAATGCTGCGCCGCTTGAGCTCACTACAGGCTTCGAGAAGCCCCCGGCGTTGGCCACCACGGTCTCCACGTGATGTTGCGCCGCGTAATCGAGGGCGAGCGTCTGCCGAGCGATGAGGTCTCCGCCGTGCGCAATGTAGTGGCCCTGCACCTGGTAGATGCCGGTGTGCTCTGCCGTGTGGTTGAGCACCGCAGCATTCGCGCGCGCGAGATAGTCGGCGAGGTGCTCTCCCTGGAGCGGGCCGACTCCGGTCTCTCGCAGCACGTTGAACATAGATTGGCGCAGGAGATATTCTGGAGAGCCGGCCGACGGCTGCTGGTAGACCAGGTCCCAGAGATTCCTATCGTGGTATGACCCCCAGAGCGGCGAGCGGCTTACCGACTCGATAGCAGACGACGGCGATTCAACGGTAGGAGCGGTATCGACATGTGCCGATGCCTGCGGCGGCGCTTCGACGTGCGGCGCAGGTGCTGCTTGTTGCGGCGGGGCCGGGTGCACATCGGCAGGGTGCTCTGGCTGCACCGGAGTGATGTGCGGTGCGTACTCAGGCTGCGGCATGGGATGCGGTACGTATTCGTGTGAAGGAGGCGGGAAGTCCATGTGCGGCGGTGGGGGCGGAATATTTGCCGGGTGCACATTTCCCTGCGGATAATTGCGCATGAGTTCATCGGCCTTGAGTTCACCCGGCGTCTCCGGTCGCCCCGAACCTGTATGCGTACCCGACTGCTCTGCCGTATGAGACGCTTCGTGCGCAGTTTCAGCATGGGCGACCTGGTCCGGCCTGTATCCCCCGCCAAACCGGCCCTCAGTAAGGGTGCCGTCAGCGTTCGCATGCGCGAGCGTGACCGTCGAGTCTCCATTCGGAGTGAAGTAGATGTCGCCGTTGGCCTTGATGCCGAGCACATCGCCCTCGTGCATCACGCCGCTCTCGCGCGCGGCAGTATCGAGTACGCTGTGGTGGAAGTCATACTGCTCGGCGAGGTCGCGCGGCTTCGATTCGAGGATATGGCGGATACCGGGGGCGAGTTTCTTGTCGTCGAGCGAGTAGCCTTCATCGATGAGCCGCTGCTTCATGTCTTTCCACAACTGGTAGGCGCCCTCGCCGTGCTTATCGATACTTACCGTGAGACGGTCTGCATTCGCCACGTGCCAGGACCCGGGTGTCGGCGCTGCGTGCTCCACATTCCCAGCGCCATCTGGCCGTATGATGCCATCCATACTGCCCCTGTGGGAGTGCGTGAGCGAAGAGCCGTGGTGTGCGAATGGATCACCGTGGAGCGCGTGCATGACGCTCGGGTCGGACGCCATCGCGGCGGCCTCGTGAATGGACATGAGTTCAGAGATGCCTGCTGCACCACCACCGAGCACCAGGCTTACTGCGAGCCGCAGCTTGGCCTTCTGCTTCTGCGCCGCGCCTTCGTCGCCAGCCTTAGCGAGCGCGGCCATCTTGTCCTCAAACGCCTTAAGCCCGCCCGCATCGAGTTCCGAGAGTACGTTCTCTTTTACTTCACCCAGCTCCGCGCGTGCAGCTTCGCGCTTTTGCTTCCCTCCTTTCCTCTTGTCAAAGAGGCCGAACGCAGTCTCCGTTATGCTTGTACCGCCTGTAGCAAAAAGCACGGCACGCCCTATCCTCCACGCACCGTAGCTCGATGCTGCCAAGATTCCGGCAGAACCGAATGCAGCACCAATGGTGACCGGTACGGTGACGATAGCGGCTGTGGTAAGCGCGCGCGTTCCTGCAGCGAAGTACTTGCCCCACTTCTTGCCGAACGTCTTCTCCGACCAGGCCTCGAGTTTCTGGTTCTTGTTCGCGTACCACTCGAGCCCGCGCGAGAACAAACCGCGCTCGCGCTCTCCGAACCCTTCCGTCTGCGCGCGGAGCTTCAGCTCCTGCGCGGGAATCACCACGTTGTTCAAAATCTCCTTCTTGCGGACCGCACGGTCGTAGCGCTCGAGTACCTTGTCCGCCCGCTCGCCGGTGATGCCCTTCTTCTCGAGCCGCGTCCCGCGAGAATCGCGGAGCGCATCTGCATATTCCGAGCGGGCCTTGTTGTACGCCTTTTCGAGATTTTCTGCTCGTACGCGCATAACCTTTGAAGCAAGGTCTCTACTCTTATGCGACTTGGTCTTGTGCACCTCCTTGAGCGCAAGGAAATACGCTTCTCCCGCGGCCTTCATCGCATCGCGCTCTCCCTTCACTCCAGCGCGCTCTGCGAGCAGGTCCTGAATTTCTGCTACGCTGCGGCGCATTATCTTCGCCTGTTCGGCAGGGCTACTCGCTTTGAGCTTTTCGAACGGCGTGCTCTTTGCATTCACCTTCGGGAATTCTGCATCGAGCTTTGAGCCGAAGTCAGTTCCAGCAATACGATCTGCATACGCGTCCTGAGACTCACTGGGTCGCCGTACGTTTTCAGGCAACCCCGTTTCCGCTGCTGGCTCTGGCGCCCTTGCTTCCTCGGGCGGAGCTGCATTAACCGCGTCTTCCTTCTCCTCCGGTGCTGGCTCGGGCGCAGCTTCTACCGGCTCGGGAGCCTCTTCGGGTACTACCTCGGCCTTCGGCGGTTCAGGCTCTACAGGCGCAGTGGCTGCTTTGGGCGCTGCTTGCCTAAGTGGCGTGCCGGTTACAGGCGGGCGCGTCACGCGCTCCCCTTCTGCTTGGGCCATGACCTTGCTCATTATTCTACCTTCAAGACCCGTCATCAGGCGGTTGATTTCAATACGTCGAGCCTTTTTGTCGGGGTCCTTGTCGTACCCCCTGAGTTTTTTTTGAGCCGATTTCACGTCTTGCATGAAGTTCTCCCGCCACTGCGGAAGATCGTTAGGATTCACCCCCATGTCGTAAATCTTGCGTTCGGTATTCTCGACCAGACGCCCGAGCTTCGAAAGCATTTCGAATGCATCGATTTCCGGTGGAACTTCTTTTCCCTTCTTTCCCTTCAACGCTTCAGTCATATGCAGGGTAATTATGACAGGTAGCGGGCACGAATCATATCCTCCACCTGTTGACGGTCGCGGCCGTAGGTGAGGTACGAGAGCTGGCGCAGGTCATCCACTTGCGCGGGGTTCCCGTTGACGAGGTCCATCGTATGGATATTGAACGGCTTCTGCGGCACGCCGTTCGCCAGAATCTTCACATACGCGTTGCGGTTCTCGATATTCGTGAAGTCGCCCGCCTTGAATAACGGCGCGAACAGCTTCTCGAAAAATTCGCCGTCTTCCTGGCCGACACGGAACACCGACATCGAACCGACGTTGCCGAACACGGCGTCGCGTATCTTCTCATCCACCTGCGCGAGGAACTGGTGCGCGATCGTGAGCGACAGCTTGTACTTTCGGGCCTCGGAGAGGATGGCCGGAATCGACGAAGTGGTGATGTTCTGGAACTCGTCGATGTAGAGGTAGAACGGCGGGAACTTGGTGCCCGGGCTATCTGCGCGCGACATCGCCGCCATGAAGAGCTTACCCACGATGATGAGGCCGAGGAGGTTCGCATTGCGCTCGCCGAGACGGCCCTTCGATAGGTTCACGAGGAGGATCTTCTTGCTATCGATGAGCTCGCGGAACCTGAACGAAGAGGTCTGCTGACCGATGATGGGGCGCATGAAGTCGTTCGCAGTGAACTCGTCGAATTTGTTCGTGATGTACGGCACGATGTTCTCGAGCGACGCGTCGCCGCCGGCCTGGGTCGCGATATCGGTCCAGAATTTATTCACGACGATGTTGTGGCTCTTCGAGAGCTTCAGGTCGCGGAACGGTTTGTCAGAGAGTACTCGCGCGATATCGAGCATGGTAGAGCCCGATTCCGGGTCCTCCATGACAAGCTGCGTAGCACCGCGGAAGTACTGCTCGAACGCAGGGCCCATCGACTCCGGTACGTCTCCGTAAAGCTGGCGGAAGATAGCGAGGAGTTCGTTCACGATGAACGACTTCTGCTCGGGATGCGACTGATCGTATTCGAGCATGTTGAGCCCGAACGGCCTGCTTATTTCCGCCGGGTCGAAGTAGATGACGTCTTCGTAGCGCTCCGGTGGGACCATCTCGAGCACTTCGAGCACGTCTTTACCGTGCGGATCGATGAAACAGACGCCTTCGCCATTCTTGATGTCTTGCTGGATCAGGGTCTGCAGGAAGCCCGACTTACCGGTTCCCGTCTGACCGATCACGTAGAGATGGCGGAGGCGATCTTCGGCCGAGAGCTTGATGTCGTTGGTCTTTCCCCGATACGTATTGCTGCCGATCATAAGGCCCTGCTGCGGGAGACCGAGCGGGGCAGCTGCGGCGGTGAAGCGCGTCTGCTTGAGTTGTGGCGTCGACTCGATCCCGTTCGGCGGGAAGTGATACAGGGTGGTCACTTCGCGGAGCGAGAGCGGCATCGGGCTTGTGGACGGGAGCCGATAGCTGAAGTCATTGAAAAGCGCCTTCGATCGCGCACCCGAAGTGCGCGAGAAGTCGAACCGGTTGCCGAACGTATTGCTGAACTGGTTGAACGCGGCCTCGAGGTCCATAAGCCCGGCCGCTGCCTTGCCAGGGTCGCGCGAGGAAACGATGAGGCGGATGGTGGTGGTCACGATGGGCGCGCTCACCTTCTGCTCTATTTGCTCGATATCGGTCTTGTTGGCTTCGCTCTGGCGGGTGAGGCCTTCCTGCTCATCGCGCTTCTGCTTGTTCGCGCCGAAGAGGATGTTGCCGAACTCGCGCACGGCTTCGCCCGCGAATCCTTCCGGCGTGGAGAACGCCTTACCCCGCGGCTCGCCCTTCCTAAGCGCGCCGAGGATCTTCCGGTAGTGCTGGGTATAGCGGTCGCCGGCGGGCTCGATGATTATCTGGAGCGCAGCGCCCTCGCCTTCGTGCTCGATCTTGCCGAACGCGTTAAGAATAGCGTTCAGCGGATCGTAGTCGAAGCTCTGGTAGTCCTTCAAGGGGAGCACGGGATTGTCGGCGAGCCTCGCGGCCGACGCCGCGACGCTGCCGTCCTCCACGAATATGTTGTAATCATTCGGCTGCGGAGTGATGTGCGCGTCCGGAAAGATAGAAAGTATCTGCTTCTCGAATAGGTCTTTCTTGTGATTCGGCACCGCTACATAAAAGAGGAGCTCTGCGCGTTCGGCAGGGACCGCGAGTTCCATCGAAAAGTAGGACGGCTCGTGCTCGTCTGCGGTTCCTACGGAGAGCATACCCGAGTAGAACTGCTCCATCGCAGAGATCAGCTCCTTCAGCGGCTTGGCTCGGTCGTTCTCGTCCGTCTTCGGCTCCGGGAGCGTGACCTCATAGAGCGTCATGTGGAGCGCCTTCCACTCGGGCCTTTTCTCGATACCCTTCACCTCCATACCGGAAGCGATGTACTGCACGAGGAACCGGTGGAAATCGTCCTGGATGTGCGGACTGTCTATCTTCTCCAAGACGGCGAGCGCGTTCTTCACGCCCTTCTCCTCCATGATGGTGCGCAGTTCGCCAATGGTCTCGTCGGTGTCGTCCGGGTCGAGGTTCAGCGCGATGGTGCGCACATCGTGCTCGGACACGCGCATCGCGGGCGCGAGCACGGTTTCGGGGCTCTGGGTGTGGCTGAGCACGCGCTCGTGGATGACCACTTCGCGCGGAGACGGGTCACGCAGCGTCGTGAGTTCGCGCTCCTTCGCCGCCACCTGCTCGCGCAGGTATGCCAGCTCTTCTTCAGGAGTCTGAAGCGGTCGTACGGGCCCTTCCATATATATGAGTATAAAGCATAAGCGGCGCCAATTTCTCGGCGCCGCTTGATATCTTGCTTACTGCTATGGGTGCGTTGCTATATTGCAATCCGCTCGACCGCGTTCGCGACGAACTCGTAGTCTTCGATCGCGTCGACGGGCTTCTTGCCGTTGCGGATGTTCTGTTTGCTCCGCTCGCGTCCTTCGGAATCGCGCACGCGCCATTCGTCGTTGCTCGGGGCTTCCACCAGTGCCAGCTCCATACGGAGTCCGCCCTGGTCGAGAACCCACATGAAGCCGTACTCGAGCTTCACATCGCCCATGTCGAGACCGACTGTGGCGAGACCGTCACGGACGATGGTCGCATCCGTGAGCGCCATTTCCTCGAGCTTGTCCCGTATATCGGCGAGCTTCCATCCTTCGACCACAAACGGTACGAAGGTGTTATTGAGCGGATGCTCTTTCCCGTTGGCAGCGACGACGTACACGCCGTCCTCGGACCACTTGTAGACGAGCGGGTCGTCGCCAGGAAGCTCGATGCCGTCGAACACCTCGCCATGGCTCTTCAGATAGAACTCGACGAGCGGTTCGGGAAGTGTGCCAATCGGAAGCTCGGGCCGGCGCATATGGAGCGAGCCTTTCTCCTCGTTCCGGAAGCGTACGACGACTTCGAACTTGATGGTCTCTGCGCATCGGGCCAGGTACTTGCCCCCTGGAATGGTGCGCTCGAAGACCGTCGGACGGCCGCGGCTGTTCAGAAGTCGGAAGAGCGGTGCGACCGTGCGGACGGTAAGCATGCCCTTTCCTTCCATCGGCGCTGACTCGCCGTTGTGCCAGGTTACGACGTCTTGCGGGTCGACAACCGTGGTGAGCGGGTACAGTTTCTTCGTCTTGCCTTCAAGCGCCATGCTTCTCACGCGCATGTGACTTCTCCTCTTGTTGAGACTAGGTCGGTCCTTATTCAAAGACCGGGGTGCTGCCCGGAAGATAGCACGAGGAAGGTTCGGTGGGAACTACAGCTTCCAGCCCTGGCCGAACAGGAGGTTGATGAGCGAGAGCAGGACGGCGAAGAGTATCGCCCACCAGAAACTGGCGACGGCAAAGCCCGGTACGACCGCTGCGGCGAGCATGATGAGGAGACCGTTTACCACGAGCGAGAAGAGCCCGAGGGTCAGGATATTTATAGGAAGCGTGAGGATCGTGATGATGGGCTTCAGGAAAATGTTGATGAGGCCGAGCACGACCGCGAGCACGATGGCACCGATGAGCGTGATAGATACGCCAGGCAACAGGTACGCGGCGATCAGGATGGCGACCGCAGAGACTACCCAGTGAAAAAATAGCTGCATAGGAAAATAGTTAGTAGTACTAAGCAATTAAGCGTGGAAGTAGAACGCCACCGCCATGATCACGTACGCGGTGATGAGCTGGAACCCTTCGTACCAGGTGCTCACCCCGTCCTCCACCACCGAATAGGTGACGAACACCGAGAAGATGATGGCGACGAGCTCGAAGAGGTGGAATACGAGGTCCATCGGCGTGCCGATGAAGATGCTTGCGAGTACGAGCACTGGGGCGACGAACATCACCACCTGGGTCGCAGACCCGATAGAGATCTGGAGCGAGAGGTCCATGCGGTCCTTCATCGCCGCGGTGACCGCCGAGAAGTGCTCGCCCACGTTCCCGGCGATAGCGATAACCACGACGCCGATGAAGAGCTGCGTCCACCCGAGCGTAGCCACAAGCGGCGTAATAGCACTTACCAGGATATCGCTCATGTATCCGGCGCCGATGGTGGCCGCGAACAGGATGATGATGCTCTTGCGTACGCTCCACTTGGGAGCTGCCACCTGCGCTTCTTCCTGATAGAGGTGCTTGTGTGTATGGAGCGAGAAGAGCAGGCTCGCTGCGTACGCAATAATGAGCAGCAGCGAAACGAGTATGGAGAGGTGCTCCACTTGCATCTCGTTCCCTCCCCCGGTGAGCAGGAATATAGCGGGGATGACGAGCGCGGTCGTAGCGAGGATGAGGCTCGAGCCAGTCGCCTTCGCCGCGGTCGCATTGAAGTGTTGGCGCTCGCGCGTCCAGCCGCCTGCGAGCATCGCGGTGCCAAGCACAAGAAGCAGGTTACCGATGATGGAACCTGTGATCGATGCCTTCACCACTTCGATGAGTCCCGCGTTGAGCGCGAAGAGCCCGACCATGAGTTCCGTCGCATTCCCGAACGTGGCGTTGAGGAGCCCGCCCATCGCCGGACTCGTGCGCGCTGCAAGGTCCTCGGTCGCGTCCCCGATGAACTTAGCGAGCGGGATGAGCGCGAGCGCGGAGAGCACGAATATCGCGAGCGGCGGCCACGCGAGGGTGACAGCGAGCACCGCGAGCGGGATGAATATGAGGAGTGGCGCGAAGAATCGGTTCACGATTTTAGTATACCTCCACGAGGCGTCCCTTATTTGAGAGTGAAGGTGTCGACAACGCTATCGAGTTTTGCCTGGACCTTCGTCTCGTCGAACTGGGTGATGCTGCCCGCCGGATAGTTCGCGAACTGGCTATAGTGGATGGTGTACTCCACCGCGACACACGTCTTGTTCTGCACCGTGCGGTAGCTCGTGGTGTCGTAGAGGTTACCCGCGCCGGCATCAGACGACGTGAACACCGTGAAGGTGACGCCGTTGATCACCCGCGTCGTCATAGATGTGCCCGGACCGCCCGAGGCATCCGGCTTCAAGCAGTCTGCGACGGAAGCGGTGTTCGCGCTGTGACCCACGGTGAGCTTGGCATCGTCGAAGTTGGTGCCCGGTTCAAACGATTTCGGAAGCATGAGCGAGAAGTCGAGAGTGCCGGCGTCGCCATTCGCTCCCGTGCGCCACTCGTCACCCGTGTTGATCTGGTTGACAGTGAAGATGTCCGGGTACCGGATGGTGAAGAGCGCGGTGCCGTACACCTGCCACGCAGAGGTATCGTCAGGAGGCGTCGTGACTGTGCCGCCCGTACCAGTGCTCACCGTGGTGGTCGACACGCTTGCCGGCTGCCCGGTGCCACTAAACTGCGAGCCGAGGAAGAAGAATCCTCCCGCGACTACGATGAGCAGGATAACGACGACAAGAGTAGAGTTACGCATAGGTGATTAGCGGCGCTTCTTCGCCGACTTCTTCGCTACTTTCTTCGTAGCCTTCTTGGCGGACTTCTGTGCCTTCTTCACCGCCTTCTTCGCAGTCGACTTTGCGCGCTTTACCGCGCCCTTCCCGGTGCGGGTCGCTTCCGCCTGGATGCGCTGCCAGTTAGCCTTCAGCTCCTTGGCTGCGCGCGCGAGGTCCGCGCGGTCTACCGAACGCACCGTCGCATACGTAGCCGTAGCAGTATCGATGGCACGCGCGACCGACTTTGCATCCATCTTCTGGAGGCTCTTCACTTCGCGGAGCGCTTCCTTCTTGAGACCATCGGCCCACTTAGTGGCCTGCTTGCGGTGCTTCTTGGCGTCGTCGCTCGCGTAGAAGTAATATCCCGCGGCGGCAGCTGCGCCGACTGCGGCGAGTCCCGCTGCAGCGCCTGCCGCACCCATGCCTCCCTTCGTCCGCTTTGTCTTCTTTGCCATACAGTAGTTGATTAGTGATTAGGATTTTCTCGTGCGTTTTGCGGTCTTGTTGACGAATCCGAACAACGAGAGCAGCTTCCCTTTCCCGCGGCGCACGTCTGCGCGCATCTCCGCGAGGTCGAGCCGCACGTTATCCGATTCCGCCGCGACCTGTTCCGAGATGTGTTCTACATTCCGGAGCACTCGCTCGAGCCGCCACAGGACGAATGCCATGAGTACTCCCACGACCACGACGGTAATCGTCGTGACGAAGAAGAAGATATCCATCTTGAGGAATTCATCCATGCCGGGCTATACGCCCATCCTATCAGATGGGGTTCTCACCTCGAATAAGGCGGACGAGGATAACAATGATCGCAATGACGAGCAGGATATGGATGAAGCCGCCGAGCGTGAAGCTCGTGACGAGGCCGAGGAGCCAAAGGATGATAAGAATTGCTGCAATCGTGTAAAGCATTTTGTTCAGTCAGTTATTTATTCTTGCTAAGCGGTACGCACAAGCACTAGTTGTGCCATGAAGTGCATGAGACCAAGATGAACGCCCCGCGCAGCCAGGGGCCGCCGGGGCGTTCATCACAAAACCTCTCTAATTTATTTGCTCGGGAATGTCATGAACGTGACGTTCGCTGGCGGCACAAAGACGCTCGGATCCGGCGTCCACGGACTGCAGGAATAGTCGACGTTCGTGTTCGGGTCAAATCCGCCCTGTGCCTGCGCGCCATTGGCAGCTGGTGTCACCGCCACCTTCACGCCCTGCGGCGCAGCGTCGCTCCACGAGTAGACGTACGCACCGTCGTTCACCATGTATGCATTCACGGTAGCGCCGTTCACCGTAGCGGCAAAGGCGCCGTGCATCTTGCCGCCCGAGACCTCTATGGTGCCCGCGGTCGGCGTCTGTGCGGCGACGACGTTCACCGTGCACTGGAAGTCACCACCGCGCGCCATGAGCGCTGCGATGGAACCGCTTCCCGTGGCTCCCGTATCGGCGGTTGCCACCTGTCCGGCTGCTGCGCTCTGGCTGTCGCTCGATGGCGCATGGCTCGCGAAGTACCACACCCCGCCGCCGAGCACGACGACTGCGACCACGAGCCCTGCTGCTGCTTTCGTATCCATATCGTAAAAATTATCTAAAATTAAGAAGCCCGGTATCCGCGTACCATTATAGCCCCATCTCGCGTATAGTGGCCACATGCGCATCAACCGATACCTCGCCCAGCGCGGCGACACCACCCGCCGCGAGGCCGACACGCTCATCGCCGCCGGCAAAGTGTTCATAAACGGCCGCCGCGCAGAGCTCGGTGACCAGGTCACCGACGCCGATACGGTGGAAATACGCCACGGCCGCGGACCCAAGAAGGAGCGGGTCTATTTCGCCTACAACAAGCAGAAGGGCGTGGTCACCCACTCGCACCAGGAGGAAGACGACACCGACATCCTGGAACTCATGAAAGCCGATCCGCGCATGAAAGACGTGTTCCCGGTCGGCCGCCTCGACAAGGATTCCTACGGCCTCATCATCCTCACGAACGATGGCCGCATCACCGACCGCCTCCTCAACCCCGACCGCGCACACGAGAAAGAGTATGTAGTACGCGTGCGCGAGAAGATGCGACCGAGCTTCAAGGAGCATATGGAGAAGGGCGTCGACATCGAAGGCTATGTGACCAAGCCCGCGAAAGTACGCATCCTGGGCGAGCTCTCGTTCAGCATCGTTCTCACGGAGGGTAAGAAGCACCAGATCCGCCGCATGGTGGTGGCGCTTCATAACGAGACCAAGGAACTGAAACGCGTGCGCATCATGAACATCAAGCTCGGCGGCCTGCCCACGGGCGCATTCCGGCCGATAGAGGGCGCGGAACTCACCGAATTCCTCACAAGGCTCGGGCTCGCGTGATACGATTCACCTATGGAGGTTCGTAAACCGCCGCACGAAGAAGCGCACAAGTCTCACCGAGCTGCATGGCTGCGCGCCGCGATACTCGGTGTCGATGATGGCATCGTCTCGACGTCGAGCATCATGCTCGGCGTGATCGCTGCAGCGCAGTCAGACGCGGCAATCCTCACTGCAGGTATCGCAGGGCTTGTCGCCGGAGCACTCTCCATGGCCGCGGGAGAATACGTTTCGGTGAGTTCTCAGCGCGATTCAGAACTGTACGACATCGACGTCGAGCGCAGGTCGCTCAAGGAGAACCCGCAGGAAGAACTCGAAGAACTCGCCCACATCTACGAATCGCGGGGGTTGGATTCAGCGCTTGCTATGCAAGTAGCGGTGAAGCTGCACGAACAGGACGCCGTACACGCGCACGCGCGCGACGAGCTCGGCATCGACCACAACGAACTCGCTAACCCCGTGCAGGCGGCGGTTGCCTCTGCAGTATCCTTCTCCCTCGGTGGCGCGCTGCCTATCGCAGCAGCACTTACGGTGCACCACGCTGCAGGTGTGTGGGCTATCACGATAGTTTCCCTTATAGCTCTTGCCGTCTCAGGCGCGATCGGCGCGATGATCGGCGGCGGGAGCACGCTGCGCGCTGGAATGCGGGTGCTCGTGGGCGGCGGCATCGCGATGGCGATCACCTACGGTATCGGTTACCTCGTGGGCGTAAACCTCTAGGCTTTCTTCGGTGCCAGGTCGAGGACCTGGTCTATTTTTATCTGTGCGACGAATTCCGGCACGTGGGACACGAGTACCATCGCGCCTTCGTATTCATCGAGCGCCTTCGCGATGACCGGGATATGGCGGAAGTTGATGTGGTTGGTCGGCTCGTCGAGTATGAGGAGTCCCGGACGCGTGAGCACGAGGCGCGCGAACGCGACGAGCCCCTTCTGTCCCTCCGAGAGCGTGCCAATTTTCTTATCGATAGAGTCAGCGGTGATGAGGAACCCCGCTGCGACTGCGCGCACGCGCTCTTCGTCTCGCGTATCTGATGCCGCCATGAGCGACTCGCGCACCGTGTGCTCGAAATTGAGCGTGGAGAAATCCTGGCGGTAGTAGCCCACGCGCACCTTGGGCGCGATGTAGGCGCCTTCCATTTGCCCGCTTGCGAGCGACTCGAGCAGCGTAGTCTTGCCAATGCCGTTCGGACCCTTGAGCTGCAGCCGGTTGCGGCGCTTCAAGATGATGTTGGTTGTGTGTGCTACCGGCGTGTGCTTTTTCGGGTGGAGCGTCGTATACCGCTCGACACGCAGGATGTCTCCCGTGATCTCAGGCTGGGAAGGAATAGTGAACGGGCGTATGGTCTTGTCCTCCTTCCTCACGTCCACTTTCTCTTCCTCCATCTCTTCTATTTCCGTACGCATCTTCTTCGCGACGAGGCGCATCTTGCCTCCCTTCTGCGCAAAGAAGTTCGCCTTGTCCTTATTGTCCTGGATCTTTCGTGCGAGCTGCGCGTTCTTGCGGTTCTCGCGCTCGATACGCGCGCTTATTTCTTTCAACAGGTCGAAGTAGTTGCCTACGTACTGCTCTACTTTCCGCGTGTGCACATCGAGGTACAGCACGCCTTCTGTGAACGAGTTCAAGAATTCCTCGTCGTGGGAAATGATGAGGCAGGTCTTCGGGTAGTTCTTTATGAAATCAGTAAGGTGCTCGATACCCGCGTGGTCGAGGTTGTTAGTGGGCTCGTCGAGCAAAAGCAGGTCCGGGTCCTGGATGAGTGCGGCAGCGAGAAGGAGCCGCGCCTGCTGCCCGCCCGAGAACGACTTCACGATGCGGTCCTTCGGTGCCGCGAGGTTCACCACCTCGAGTGCGGCGTCTATCTTGGGATCGATGTCGTACACTTTTTCCTTGAACTGCTTTTCAAAATAGGCACGCACCGTGAGCTCGCGCTCGGGAGGTGTGATGACCTGGTGCGCCATCGCGATCGAGAGCCGTGGGACTATCTGGAGCTTCCCGTCCTCCGGCTCGTACGCGCCGGTAATGAGCTTCAGTATGGTCGACTTGCCCGCGCCGTTCTGCCCCATGAGCGTGGTCTTCGACCCCCGGCGCAGAGAAAAATCCACCTCATCGAGAATGGGGTGGGCTGGTCCGTAGTTGAAGGTCACGCCTTCAAAGCGCACGACTGCTTCCTGCTTCATGTTCTCTCACCCTAACTTATTTTGCGCTGGTTGTCGTCGTAGCAGCCTTCCCGTAGAGCGCAAAGAGCGCCTTCACCCCCGCGAGGTTCTGGTTGAACTCCACCGCGCTGTGGCTCGTGAACTCCACTGTGATAGCCGGAATGCCAATCGACGCGAGCCATCCTTCCGAGTCTCCGGTGATGGGATAGGCATTGAAAAGCCCTGCCGGAGAATATCCCGCTGCCTTTGCGTACGCGTTCATGGCGGTGACGGTCCCTGGAAGTACGCCGTTGTTACAGGCAGACGTATACACGGACCCAGATGCGCTGTGCCAGAACACGACTGCGGCCGGTTTATCCGTAGCCACGAAGTCGCGCAGCGCTTGCGCTTCTGGTTCTGAGAACGGCGCGGTGCCGGCGCTCTCGATGCGGTTCTGCCACGTGCTCGTCGCCTGCCAGTTACAAGCAAAGTTGCGGTTGAGGTCTACGGTGTCTGCATTGAATCGCCCCGCAGCATCCACCGCGGAGTCCGGCGAAACATCGGCCGCCGTAAACTCTCCCTCCTTGCCAGTCACCTTAAACACGCCGTCCGGGTTAAGAGACGGGATGATGGTGACCGAGAGATTCGCTGGCACGCTCGCAGGATTCGCTTTGAGGTAGTCCATCACCTGGTACGCGAGCAGTACGGCGTTCCATTCGTACCCGCCGTGCATGCCGCCCACAAGTAAGAGGTGCGTCGGTCCCGTGCCATACGTGTATTCCGTAATGTCGCGACCCTGCACTGACTTCCCTATTACCTTGCTCGCGGGCCACGCGGGTGCGGCGGGCTCTGGTGCAGCGGGGGGCGCTGGTGCGCGATGAAGCAAGAAGAACAGCGCGACGCCAACAAGGACGACAGTGAGTACTGCTCCTACGCCCCACTTCGCGCGGCTACTCATTACTGTGCTGCGTACTGTGTTAGCACCGCCTGGATGCCCTTCAAGTTCTTGGTCCACTCAGGGTCGGTGTGGTTGGTGAGCAGCACGCTCACCGCCGGGATCTGCTCTTTCGCGAGCCAGTTCACCATATCGCCCGTCGTCGCATAGAAGTCGTACGACTCGTGCGCCGGATAGCCTGACGCGGTGGCAAAGGTCTGGGTGAGCGTATCGGTTGCTGGGAGGACACCGTCGTGGCAGTTGGATGCAAAGACGCCACCTGCCGCGCTGAACCACACGACTACGGCCGTCGGCTTGTGTGCTGCGACGTACGCCTGGATTGCCTGGCTCTCAGGCTCCGAGAATGCTGCCGTACCGCCCGAGACGGACTTGGTCTGCCACACACCAGTAGCCTGCCAGTCGCAGTCGAAGTTGCGGTCGAGGTCGACGTTGTTCGCGTTGAAGCGAGCAGCCACCGTATCGGCGCTCTTCGAAACATCCGCTGCAGTAAATTCGCCGGTCTTCGACACCACCTGTGCGAGGCCGTCTGGGTTCACGACCGGGATCACCGTCACCGACTCATTCGCCGGAATGGCGTTCGGGTTCTGATCGAGGTAATCCTTGAGGTCGTACGCTACGAGCGAGGTATTCCAATCGTACCCGCCGTGGAGGCCGCCGACGAAGAGAAGCTCCGTGCTGCCCGTGCCGTAGTGGTACGCCGTGATGTCCTTACCATTCACTGACTTGCCGATCACTGTCGCGCCCTGCGTCTCTGCGGTAGGTGTGGTGGTCGCCACTGGTTCGGTAGTCGTAGCCGCTCCGTTATTGTTCACCGTAACCGCGGGCGGGGTATGGTAGTTGAGGTAGAGCACCCCTGCACCGATTGCAACGATAATAACGACGAGTATTGCGATGATGGTTTTCATATACCCTATGGTACCACGAGGGCTATTTTGTCGACTTTTTCCCCACGAGCGCCAATTTCTGCCCTCGCGTCAGGCGCTTTATGGCCGCTTCGCGCGAAAGCGCTTTCCCGGGCGTCTTGAAGCGCTCAGAATATGCGAGCGCGACCGGCCGGCGCGAGCGGGTGTACTTGGCCCCTGATTTGCCTTCGTTATGCGCGCGTACTCGGCGAGCGAGGTCGTTGGTATAGCCCGTGTAGAGGCTCCCATCCCGGCACCTCAATATATAAACGTAGTGCATCAGCGTGCTGTGCTGAGCGCACGGATGTATTCAAAATGCGCCCTGCTCACCGGCTGCACGGAAAGCCTCGATCCGCGCTGTGCCACCATCATGCCCGCGAGCTTCTTGTCTTTCTTCATCTCTTCGAGCGTCACGATGCGCGTGAACTTTTCGACGAACGCAAAGTCGGGACAGTACCAGATAGGTTTCTCTTGCGTAGATTTCTTGTCGTAGTATTCCCCCTTCGTATCAAACTGCGTTTTGTCTGGGTGCGCGGTCTCTGCGACCTTCGCGACCCCCACTACGCCGGTGGGATTCGTGCTCGAGTGATAAAAGAGCGCGAGGTCGCCCTTCTCCATCGCGCGCAGATTATTGCGCGCCTGATAGTTGCGCACGCCCTCCCACGCCGTCGTGCCGTCCCGCTTCAGGTCGTCTATTGAAAATGCGTCCGGTTCTGACTTGATCAGCCAATACTGCATGTGGCCAGTATAGCGCTGTCTCTATACGTTCTCTCCGGCGAGGTAGCCGGTGGTCCAGCAGAGCTGGAGCGAGTAGCCGCCCGACGGGCGCGTGATGTGGAGGACGTCACCGGTGACGAGCAGATTATCAAATTTCTTCGAGCGCATGGTGCGCATATCGACTTCTTCTATCTGGAGTCCACCATCCGCGACCACGGCGCGCTCGAATCCCATGAGACCCTTCACGGTAAGCGGGATGCCCTTCATCACCTCTGCAAGCACGCGGCGATTCTCTTTAGAAAGGCTGTGTACTTTCTGCTCCTGATCGATCTGCGGCGCAAGCGAGAGGATGAGATCGCTCGACCCAGGCGGCGCGACTTCCCTGAGCGCGTTTCTGAGCCCTTTATTACTGTGCTCGCGGAATACTTCTGCCAGGTGCTTGTCGAGTATGCCGAGATCCATCCCAGGGAACAGGTCCACGCGCGCAGTCACGATGCCCTCCTCGAGCCAGTCGGCGACCTTCCCCGCAGCGTTGAGGATAGTCGGGCCCGAAATACCAAAATGGGTGAATAGAAGCGGGCCAATAAAACTTCCCTTCTTTTTATTATCTACGGAAAAAGTGATTTTCATCTGCGGCACAGAAATACCTGCAAACTGTCGCACCCACGACTCCTCTATCCTGAGCGGCACGATGGTCGGTGTCGGGTCAGTGACTCTGTGGCCGAGCGCCGAGAGCCATGTGAAGCCATCACCCTTCGAGCCCGTCTCTGGGTGCGAGAGGCCGCCCGTCGCGAGTATGTACTGGCTAGCCGTGAGTAGTTCACTTCCGGCAACTACGCCAGTAATGCGATTCCCGTCCGACTCGATACGAGTAACGGGCGTGCTCGTGCGTACCTGCACACCATGAGCGCTTATGTAGCGTTCAAGCGCTGCTTCCACATCTGCAGCTTTCTCGGATACGGGGAACGCGCGGTTGCGCGCCTGCACTGCCAAAGGCAGTCCGAGTTTTTCAAAAAATGCGAACGTATCTTTAACCCCGAACTTCGCGAACGCGGAGTGGAGATACGGTTCTGCATCGCCAAAGCGCGCAAGCAATACATGCTCGTCTGGCTCTGCGTTCGTGATGTTGCAGCGTCCGCCGCCCGTGATGCGCAGCTTCTCTCCGAGTCGCCTGTTGCGCTCGATGAGCAGTACGCGCTTACCGCGCTCGGCTGCGCGCCCTGCGGCCATCATGCCAGAAGCGCCACCGCCTATGACGATGACGTCGTAATTATCGGCGGGCTGGCTCATGGAGAGAATTGTAGCCCGCAACTGGCGCCGCTTAGCGCTTCGAAAGCTGGTGGGTCTGATCCTCGATGACGCTTATAAGCTTGTCGAGTTTGGTGTTCAGAATAGAGAGCTGGCGCTTCATATCGTCTGAAGCAGGAGCCTCATTTGTACGGAAGCTCGGACGTGCGCCGTAGGACGGCGCCTGCTCTTCCTTGCCCTTGAAGCAATCGCGGCAGTAGATAGGCTTCTTACCGTTCGGGCGGAACGGTACCTCGCACTTCTGGTGGCACTCGTTGCAAGTAGCCTGGTGCATCTCGACCGGACCCTCTGCGCGGGCTGCGTACGGGCGCGGGCCACGGGGCGCGCCAAAGCTCGGGGTCCGAGCGCCGAATGGCTTCTTTACCTTGAACGATTTCTTGAAGTCTTTCATAGATTTGGTTAGTGCATTGAGAATAACACGAATCCCAAATCCTGGCAACTCGGCCTACCAGCCCGACGCCTACTCGCCCCTCCGCGCAGCGTCGATAGCCGCGACGTCGATCTTCTTCATCGTCATCATCGCGTCGAATGCGCGCTTCGATTCTGCTCCGCCAGCAGCGAGACCCTCGGTGAGCGTGCGCGGCGTGATCTGCCAGGAGAGACCCCAGCGGTCCTTGCACCAGCCGCAGTCGCTTTCTTGGCCGCCGTTCCCCACGATTGCATCCCAGTATTTATCAGTCTCCGCCTGGTCATCGGTCGCGATCTGGAATGAGAATGCTTCGCTGTGCTTGAACACCGGGCCGCCGTTGAGGCCGATGCACGGAATCCCGCAGACCGTGAACTCAACCGTGAGCACGTCTCCCTGCTTGCCACCCGGAAAGTCGTTCGGTGCGCGGAAGACATTGCTAACCTTGCTATCCGGGAACGTCGCTGCGTAAAAAGTAGCTGCTGCTTCTGCGTCCTTATCGAACCAGAGGCAAATGGTATTTTTCGGTGTCATATCCCATAAGTATAGCGCAGTCACTAATATCGGCTGGGGGGCTTGGAATCGAACCAAGATTCACGGCTTCAAAGGCCGCTGTCCTACCGTTAGACGACCCCCCAATAGGAATTACAGTACACCAGAAATATGAAAACGAAACGGGCGGCGTCACTAGGTGACCGCCGCCCGCGTTACTTTCAGAGCTGTTAGAGAGAAGCTGCGTATTTGACCGCGGACTCGAAGATCTTGAGTCCGAACGGCTCGATAGCCGCGCGTCGCCAATTCGGATGCTGCGTCTTCGTGACGAAGCGTTCCGGATGTGGCATCAGTGCGAATACCTGTGCCGTTATCGGGTCATATACGCCGGCGATCGCAGAGAGCGAGTCGTTCGGATTCTCCGGATAGTGCCTCGTGGCGAGCCCTTCATCGTCGACGTAGCGCAATACCACGCCGCCGCTGCTGTTGAGCTGCCCCAAGACTTCGTCCGAAGCCCAGTACTTTCCCTCTCCGTTTGCGACGGGAAGCGTGATGATGCTTCCCGGTTCGAACGCCGATGTGAATGGGCACGCGGTCTTCTCGACGCGCATGCGCACCCACCGGTGTTCGAAGTGCCCGCTCGCGTTCATGGTAAGCACCCGCTCGCGCGGCTTCCCAAGAGCAAACAGACCTGCCTGCTCTATCACTTGGAAGCCGTTGCAGATGCCGAGGATGAGCCCGCCACGCTCGATGAGCGCGAGGAGTTCGTCCTTGAGGAACGCCATGAGGTCTATGGCGAGGATCTTGCCCGCGGCGACGTCGTCGCCGTTGGAGAACCCGCCCGGGATCACGACGATGTCGAAATCCCGCAGGGCCACACGCCCGTACCGCAGCTCATTTATGTGCACCACCTGCGCGTCGGCTCCGGCGATGCTGAACGCATACGCCGTCTCCTCGTCGCAGTTGATACCCTTTGCCTTGAGTACGCACACTCTCGGTTTACGCAGCAACATGGAACACCTCCTGCATCCGCCGTTTCCAGGCAGCTGTTACCGTCGGAAGATCGATAGCCATCAGGCGTTCCGACCCCCAACGTACCTTGATCTCCTGCTGCGTCGTCGTTGTGCCGATGTATGCATGTGGCACTCCTTCGAACAGCGTTTCGTCGCGAGGCCCTTTCGGCACCTCGACGAGGTAGCACCCGGCCATCTCGTTGTAGAAGATGCCGAGCGGGAGATCGATAGACCCTTTCACGCGGCTGTAGGGACCGCGTGCCTTACGGAGATCCACATCTGCGCCGAAGCGGCCGCCGATGCACATCTCCGCGAGCGTAGCGCCCATGCCGCCCTGACTCACGTCGTGGACAGCGCGGACCTTGCCTGCGGTGATGAGCTCGTAGAGCCGCCGCATGATACGCGGCGCACCCCGGAGGTCGCATCTCGGGACGCGGTTGCCCACATACCCGAGCGTGTCGTAGAACACGGACCCGCCGAGGCTAAGCGGCGCGAGCGAACCCAGAAGCACGATATCCGAGCCGGCAGACTTGAAGTCCGACGACATCGTTTTCTCGACATCCGGGATACGACCGAACACCGATATGCACAGCACGAGCGGGATCATGATGACCATTTCGGGAGAACGGAACGTCCCCGAAAGGCTGTCCTTGCCCGAGATGAACGCAGCTTCGAAGGCGTGCATGATGTCCACGCATCCATCCATGCTTCTGTCGAGCGCCCCGAGCGATTGCTCATCCGGGAACGCCGATATGAAGTTGTCGATGAGTGCGAACTCGCCCGGCGTGAGGTTTCCCCCAGCCGCCGCGTAGTTCGCCAGCGCTTCCATGCAGGCCCAGACGGAGCCCCAGTACGGATCGATCCGGTTGAGGATCGGGTTCAGGCCATGGCTTATCACCATGCCGTAGGGCTTGTCGAGGAGCGGACGCAGCACTGCTGCATCCGATGGGCCGTCATCGCGCACACCCGTAAATGGCGTGAGCGCGGATGTGCCCTGCACGCTGTAGTCGTAGCGACGCACTATGGGTTCCTTGGAACAAACGTTCAGGTGACCCATGACCGCGAGGAACCGCTCCCGCCACATTTGCTCGTTGTGGCGCGGCACGTCCGGATCTTCGAACAATGGTGGCCGGTAGTTCGCCACGAGCGTCTGCTTCGGAGTTCCCTCTTTCAGGAACTTCATAGGCAGGTCGCACACGATGTCTTCGTAGTGCGTGATGAAGAAACGGTGGTCGTCGGTGAACGTACCGATTACCGTCGCTTCCACATCGTGGTTGAAGCAGATGTTGAGCACGAGGTCGAGCTTTGCCGGCTCGACAGCGAGAACCATGCGTTCCTGGGATTCCGAAACAGTTATTTCCCAGGGAGCAAGGCCTTCGTACTTGAGCGGGACGTGTTCGAGCTTCATATGAACGCCCGTGTCGCTTCCCATCTCACCCACGGCAGAGGAGAGTCCTCCCGCGCCGCAGTCGGTGATCGCGCGGATGCAGTGTCGATCGCGCAGGTCGAGCACGACGTCCGCGACGCCCTTCTCCTCGATCGCATTCCCTATCTGCACCGCAGCGGCGTCAACCGTCGCGGTCTTTTCGGTCATAGCGATAGACGAGAATGTGGCACCATGGATGCCGTCGCGACCGGTCCTGCCGCCGATGACGATCACGAGATCGCCAGGGCGCGGCACGCCCTTCTGTGCTTGAGCTTCCGGAAGGATGCCGTACGCGCCGACGATGACCGACGGCTTCGCACGGAAGTCCGGGTGGAAGTACACCGAACCATTGTTCGTCGGAACTCCCATGCGATTACCGTAGTCGCCGACACCCCGCACCACATTGGTGAGTAGGTAATCGGGACGCAGGCAGCCGAGCGGAAGTTGCGAGTCGGGCAGGTCCGGTGGTGCAAGACAGAAGATGTCGGTCGAAGCGATGATTTTCGCTCCCTCGGCGTCGGCGATGACGTCGCGGAAGACGCCGCCCGTCCCAGTCGCCGCGCCGCCATAGGGTTCTATGGCGCTCGGGCTGTTGTGGGTC